>Ga0070739_10007219_pt1 | contig 11897 bp, 10 predicted proteins | sample Coa_R1_7_FD_66445 | JGI IMG/M metagenome (GOLD analysis project Ga0070739, IMG submission 66445) | Surface soil microbial communities from Centralia Pennsylvania, which are recovering from an underground coalmine fire - Coalmine... | ecosystem: Environmental > Terrestrial > Soil > Unclassified ... | reverse complement strand
CATCCCACATCGATCGCGAAAAGCACCCCGCCATCATGCTCGCCGCAATCCCCGAGCGCGACCGCGATATCGAGCAGCTCCAGACCCTCATCCGCAACTGCGCCGCCGCCGGCGTCCCGTCGATCAAGTACAACATGAGCATCCTCGGGGTTCTGCGGCTGCCGCAGCGCACACCAGGGCGCGGCGACGCCACGTACAGCACCTGGCGCCTCAAGGACGCGCACCCCGCCACACCGCTGACCCGCGCCGGGCGCGTGGATGCCGATGCCGCCTGGGAGCGCATTACGTACTTCCTGGAGCGCGTGGCGCCGGTCGCGAACGAATACAAGGTGCGGATCGCCTGCCATCCGCACGATCCCGGCGTGCCGCCCGAAGGCTACCAGGGCGTGACGCGCGTGCTCGGCACCGTGGACGGGTTGAAGAGGTTCATCAGCATTCACGAAAACCCGTACCACGGCCTGAATTTCTGCCAGGGAACGGTGTCCGAGATGCTGCGCGACCCCGGCCAGGAGATTTACGACGTGATCCGCTATTTCGGCTCGCGCCAGAAGATCTTCAACGTGCATTTCCGGAATATCCGCGGCCACCGCGACGATTTCCTGGAGGTCTACCCGGACGAGGGCGATGTCGACTTCGTCAAGGCGATCCAGGTCTACCGCGAGGTCGGCTATCCCTATATGCTGATGCCCGACCATGTGCCGCAGGCCCCGGACGATCCCGGCGGGTTGCAATCGTTCGCATTCTGCTACGGCTATATCCGCGGCTTGATGCAATCGCTGGGGTAGAGCCGGACCGGGAAGTGCGCACGCGCGCCGAAATGAGCGGGTATTCCGACGAATTCGCGCAGTTGTTAAGATAGAGGCGAGGATTCCGATGAGCTTGACCATCCATCTTCCGGACGAGAAATCCGCAGTGCTGGCTGCCAAGGCGCGGGCACGCGGCCTTTCCGCCGAAGAATATGCACGGCAACTTGTCGAGCAGGACTTGGCTCCCGAATGGCTCCGGAAATCCTGGGAAAGCGCTAAAGACGCAGGCCTCGATCAGCTCACCAGCGAAGAAATCGATGCTGAAATCGCTGAGGCGCGGAAACTCCGGCGCGATACCCGGCCGCAGCCGGGCTCATGATCCGAGTCGTTCTTGATACGAACATTATTGTATCGGCGCTGCTGCAACCTCTCGGTTCGCCGGCCCAGATCTTCGAATTAGCCCTCAGCGGTGTTGTACAGATATGTGTCACCGGAGCCATTTACGCCGAATACGAGGAGGTCATCCGGCGCCCCCGATTTCAACGTCCCGAAGAGATTATTGCAGGAACCCTGCAGGCGATTCGGGAGAAAGGCTATTGGGTCAAACCCTCCAAGGCCGTCAGTGTGTGTGCCGATCCCGATGACGACATATTTCTCGAATGCGCCGAAGCCGCGGAAGCCTCGTATCTCGTAACCGGCAATCTCAAGCACTTCCCAGTTTCATGCGGCAAAACCCGGATCGTGACCGCAAGGTGGCTGCTGGATAGCATCAGCGGCGGCTGCGTGCCCTGCTGAGGCGCTGCGTCATAATAATACCCGTAAGAGGACATCCATGAAGTACGCCGTCCTGCTGGCTGCAACTATGCTCGGTCTGGCCGCTCAAACCATACACTATCCGCAAACGCGCAAAGGCGACACCGTCGACGACTACCACGGAACGAAAGTCGCCGATCCCTACCGCTGGCTGGAAAACACCGATTCCGCGGAGACGGCGGCCTGGGTGGCGGCCGAAAATAAGGTCACGCAGGAATACCTGGCGGGCATTCCGCGGCGCGCGGCGCTGCGCGAGAGGCTGAACACGCTGTACAACTACGAGCGGTACGCCTCCGTGCAGAAGGCGGGGCCGCATTATCTGATCTCCCGGAATGACGGATTGCAGAACCAGAACGTGATCTACGTGGCGGATAGCCTGAAAGAAGCCGGCCGCGTGCTGCTCGACCCCAACACGCTCCGCGCCGACGGCACCGCCGCGCTCACGGGTTGGGAGCCCAGCAATGACGGCAAGCTGCTCGCCTACGGCGTCGCCGAGGCCGGCTCCGACTGGGCGGTGTGGCGCGTCCGCGAGATCGCAACCGGCAAGGATCTTCCGGATGAGATCCACTGGTCGAAGTTCGAGCCGGTGGCATGGGCGCCGGACCAGCGCGGGTTCTACTACCTCAGGTTCCCCGAGCCGAAGCAGGGCGAAGCGCTGCGCGCGCAGAATGAAAACGCCAGGCTCTACCTGCACCGGCTGGGCCAGCCGCAATCGGCCGACCGCCTGATCTACGAACGCCCGGACCACCCGAAGTGGATGTTCGCCCCCGGCGTCACCGATGACGGCCGGTATCTCGTAATCTCCGTCGACACCGGCGATTTCGGAAAGAACCTGGTCTTCTACCAGGACCTGCGCGCGGCGCCGCCGAAGACGGTCGAGCTGATCCCGAAACTCGAAGCGGCTTACAACTTGCTCGGCAGCCAGGGCCCGGTCTTTTATTTTCAGAGCACCGATCAGGCGGCCAAGGGCCGCGTCATCGCCATCGATGTGACGCGGCCGGAGCGCGAACACTGGCGCGAGATTGTGCCGCAGCAGCCGGAAGCGATCGATCAGGCGCACCTCTACCGCGGCCGCCTGGCCGTCTCGTATCTGAAGGATGCCACAAGCGTCGTGAAGGTGTTCACCCTCGATGGCAAGCTCGTGAAGAACGTGGCGCTGCCGGGCGTGGGGACGGCACTATTCGACCCGGGCCTCGGGACCGACTCCGAAATGTTTATGGGCTTCACGACGTACACCGCGCCGCTCGCGTTCTACCGCGTGGATGAGGCGGGCGCGGCCGTCCCGGTGCGGCAGAGCAAGCTCAGCTTCGACCCGGCCCGCTTCGAAACCGAACACGTCTTCTACACCAGCAAGGACGGCACGCGCGTCCCCATGTTCCTGGTGCATCGCAAGGGAATCGCGCGCGACGGGAAGAATCCCACGATCCTTTACGGCTACGGCGGGTTCAATGTCAGCACGCTGCCCGCTTTCAACCCGGCGATTGTGGCGTGGATGGAGATGGGCGGCATCTGGGCTTCCGCCAACCTGCGCGGCGGCGGCGAATACGGCGATGCCTGGCACGAGTCCGGCAAACGCGCCCACAAGCAGAACGTGTTCGACGATTTCATCGCCGCCGCCGAGTGGCTGATCGCCAACCATTACACCTCGACGCCCAAGCTGGCCATCTACGGCGGCAGCAACGGCGGGCTGCTGGTCGGCGCAGTCCTGAATCAGCGGCCGGACCTGTTCGGCGCCGCGATGCCGGCCGTCGGCGTGATGGACATGCTGCGGTTCAACAAGTTCACCGTCGGGGCATTGTGGGTTGATGAATACGGCTCGCCGGAGAACCCGGCGGACTTCAAAGTGCTGCGCGCCTATTCGCCGCTGCACAACATCCGCGCGGGCGGCAAGTATCCGGCCGTGCTGATCACGACCTCCGATCACGACGACCGCGTCGTGCCCGGCCACAGCTTCAAATACGCAGCGGCGCTGCAGGCGGCGCAGGCTGCGCCGCGGCCGATCCTAATCCGCATTGAGACGCGCGCCGGGCACGGAGCGGGCAAGCCGGTCACCAAGATCATCGATGAATGGGCGGACCGGCTGGCGTTTCTGACGAAGGAACTGGCGATGTAGGGGGCGCGGTGACCGCTGAGCTCACCGACGCGCCCCCCGCGGGTGATGAGGCTACTTCGCGCCCGTCTTCGGCGCTGCAGCCGCCGGAGCCGCCGCCTTGGCGGGATACGCCGCGTCGTACTCCTTTACGATCTCCGCCGTGATGTTGGACCCCGCATCCGCCCAGAGCACCGGCGTCTGCTGGCTGCTGACGTCGAGCACCATTCCGAAGCCATTTTTCCTGGCGTACTTCTGGATCAGCTCGTCCATCTTCACGGCCATATCCTGCATGATCTTGCCTTCTTCCTGCTGGAGCTCGGCATTGAGGTCGTCGACGTCATGCTGCAGGTTGCGGGCGCCGCGCTGGATCTCGTCCTGCATCTTGTTGCGAGCCTCCGGCGTCATGGTGGCGCTGCCCTTCTGCAGCTTCTCGTTCAGGGCTTCGAGATCCGCCTGGCGCTTTTGCACTTCCGCCTTCTTGGGATCGTACTTGGCGCGCAGCATGGCGGAAGCAGCCTGGCCCTGCTGCGTGGCGAGGATCGCATCCTGGAAGCGGATGACGGCGACGCGCGGCGCGGCGGCTGCTGCGCCCACCGCCGGAGCCGCCGCGGCGACAGCCGGCGCCGCCGCAACGGGCGCCGTCTGCGCGGCCGCGGTCAAAGCACAGAAAGCGGGAATCAGGAAGAAACGCAATTTCACAGAAATCTCCTTCAGACGGACTAACCGTTGGCTTCTATCTAGCAGGTTCGATGCCATCCGGATGCCGCTGAAACAGCGGTGGCCGGCGGGGCGGCGGTGTGCCGCCCCGGCACAGTTGTGCGTCCGGTCCCTACTGCCACTTGTTCACGTAATCGATGTAGCACTTGCTGCTGGAATCGAGCTGGCGCTGGACCAGGTAGTTCCGGCTGGCGGTCGAAATGCCGGGCAGGCTGATGTTGTAGTAAGCGCCGGTCGGCAACTGCGTCTGGTGCGAGCCGAAGGTCCACGCGCACATATCCGCGGATTCCTCGCCCTTGCGGTTGTACCAGGCGTTCAGATCGGGATCGGTATTGGTCTCTTCGAGTTCGTGCACCAGGGTCGAGACCATGCCATCCACGCCCGCGTTGCCGTTCGGGCTCACCGTCTGCGCGGCGCAGGCGTTCAGGCACCGGTTGGGGTTGCCGACGAACGCGTACTTGATCAGCGCGCCGCCGGAGGTCCGCCCGTAGGTGTGCCACGCGCAGTATTGCGTGCAGAAGCCGCTGGATTCGTTGACATCCGAAGACGTCAACACCAGATACACGCCGTTGGGGTCGCCGCCCGGGCCGCCGAGTCCCTGTGCGATGGCGTTGGCAACCACGGAGGCAACCTGGCTATCGGAGAGGCTCCGCCCCTGCGAATAGTTGTCGTTGATTTCGTGCGCGCCGTTGCTGCCGTTGCCCAGACCGCTCACATTGAGCGCGCCCGAGATGCCGGGATACGAGGCATTAATGACGTAATAATTGGAGCCGGTGAGACCATGCAGAAAATCGCGCACGATCTGCTGGCCGGCGGGATTATCGCTGCCGTTCGCCTGGTTCCAATTGCCGTACCAGATCAGGTACGGGGTCGGCATGCCCATCACGGGTCCGCCGTGCCATTGGATCGCCGGCGTGATCTGGCTGGCCGAGCCGGCGGTCGGTTCGCCGGCACCGTGCGGGTTGGGGCGGTGCCGGATGGGCTGCTGATCCTGCCCGTTCAGCAGGAAACAGCCGGTGAACAATAAAAGGGAAAGTGACGTTTTCATTGGGCCCTCCTGTTTCACCCGGGGGTATGGAAAGATACCGGGCGTACAGATAGGGGGGATGCTAGCACGTATACGATATAGGGCAATGTCCGATTGCGCACGGAAACCGGAGAGCTTCGGAAGGACGGCTGGAAATTGCACCGCGGGCACGTTTGTGGGCTAGATCACCGAAGAATGCTATACTCCGGCGATTATGAGGCTCGCTCTCCCGATATTGGCCGCTGGTTTACTGGCCGGTGCTCTCCCTTGCGCATTCGCGCAGGCGCCGGGACGCCAAAGGCGCACCGTGACCGACGCGGAAGTGAGGCGCGTACACGAGTCCGCCATTCTGATCGATACCCATAACGACATCACCAGCAGCACTGTGGCCGGCCTCGACCTCGGCCAGCCCAATACGGATCACATGACCGACATTCCGCGCATGAAGAAGGGCGGGATGGGAGCGCAGTTTTTCGCCGTCTACGTTTCGGCCGCTTACGTCGAAGGGAACCATGCCGCCAACCGCACGCTCGAGATGATCGACACCGTAAGGCACGACATCATCGACAAATATCCGAACGACTTTCTGTTCGCCACCACGGCGGCGGACGTGCGCAGCGCACACCGCGAGCACAAGATCGCAGCGTTGATGGGCATCGAAGGCGGGCACGCCATCGAGGACAGCTTGCGCCTGCTGCGCGACTACTACGCCCTGGGCGTCCGCTACATGACCCTGACCCACAGCAACAGCAATCACTGGGCGGATTCCTCGGGAGATCCTAACAAGCCCAATCACGGCCTTTCGCCCTTCGGCAAGGATGTGGTGCGGGAAATGAACCGGCTGGGGATGATCGTGGACATCTCGCACGTCGCGGATCAGACGTTCTGGGATGCGCTCGAAGTCAGCCGCGCCCCGATCTTCGCCTCACACTCCTCCTGCCGCGCGATCTCGCCCGCACCGCGCAATATGACGGACGACATGATCCGCGCCCTCGCGAAGAAAGGCGGCGTGGTGCAGATCAATTTTTCCTGCGACTTCCTGAGCCCGGAAGCGTTCCGCGCCAACGAGGCTGTGGCGGACCGCATCCGTGCGGTCCGCGATCAGCTCCTGCCGCAATTCGCCAACGACCCCAACGGGCTGCGCAAGGCCATGCAGGAGGCGCGCCGGCAGGTGGGCGCCGCCGAAGGCCCGCGCGCCACGCTCGCCGACGTGGTAAAGCACATCAATCACGTGGTCGAGATCGCCGGCGTCGGCGCCGTGGGCCTCGGCAGCGACTTCGATGGCATCGGCTGCGCCCCGGTGGACCTCGACAGCGTCGACAAATGGCCTAACCTGACGCGCGCGCTGCTCGAAGAGGGGTATACGGGCGAGGAGATCCGAAAAATCTATGGCGAAAACACGCTGCGGGTGATGGAAGCCGTAGAGCGGGCGGCCGGAACGCAGTAGGCTGGAGTTATGGCATCCACCGAATCGACCATGCTGCCGCTCGGCACGGCAGCGCCCGCCTTCACGCTGCCGGATGCGGTGTCCGGCCGCACCGTCTCGCTGGACACGTTCGCGGACCGTAAGGCTCTCCTGGTGATGTTCCTGTGCCCGCACTGCCCCTATGTGAAACACATCCAAAAGCCGCTGGCGGCGCTGCTCAAGGAATATCGCGGCTCGGGTCTCGGTGTGGTGGCGATCTCTTCGAATGACGCGCAGCAGTATCCGGAGGACGACCCCGCCGGAATGCGGCGGCAGGCGGAAGAGTGCGGCTTTGATTTTCCGTACTGCTATGACGAATCGCAGGATGTGGCGCGCGCCTACGAGGCCGCCTGCACGCCCGACTTTTTCCTCTTCGATGCGGCGCGGCGGCTGGTCTACCGCGGGCAGTTCGATGGCGCGCGGCCGAAGAACGACGTGCCGGTGACGGGCGCGGACCTCCGCGCGGCCATCGATGCCGTGCTGGCCGGCCGCGCCGTGTCCGCCGAGCAGCGGCCAAGCATCGGCTGCAACATCAAGTGGAAGCCGGGCAAGGCCCCGGCCTATTTCGCCGGCTAGCCCGCCAGCGCGAAGGCCACGATCGTATCCGCCGGATCCGGAAATTCCGCCAAAAGCTGCGCTTCCAGATTCTCCGGATCGATCTCCACTTCGCACGCCGCGACCTCTTCCGCCGTCGCGCCGTTGAAACACAGCTCGCAAACCGCCAGCGATTCGCCGCCGAAGCGCACCGGCGGGCCGAAAGTGCGGCAGGTCATCGGCCGCGCGGCGTAGAGGTCGCAGGCGCCAGTGGCCGGGTCGAGCGCAGGGCACGGCTCGTGCTCGCCGGCTTCGTCTTCGGCCAGCACGCGCGCCACGGTATCGCCGGGGTAATCGCGGGCGAGGCGGGCGGCGGACTCGCGCGCGCGGGCGCGCACCGCCTCGGCGCGGCCGGGGTCGCGCGCGGCAAGCTCCGCCAGGCCTTCGCGCAGACGCCGGGCATCGAGCGGCGTGATGGCGAACGGTCCGATGCAGCACTCCGTGCAGCCTACGCGGCAGGCCAGCCAGGAGCCGGCGCGGCGCGCGGATTCGGCGAGCGAGGCATCGACGATGCGGATGAGGTCGCGGTCGGAAGGCATGGCAGCCAATTCCATGCTACCAATACCCTCCGGCCGGACCTCCCTCAGTTCAGCCGGAACGTCACGGTCACCGGCATGATCACTTCGACCGGCTGCCCATTGAGCTTCGTCGGCTGGTAGAGCCACTGACTTACGGCATCGACGGCGGCTTTGACGAGCAGCGCGGGGCCGCTCTTGACCTTCAGCTCATGCACGCGGCCATCGACGCCGATCACGCCTTCCAGCTCCACCACGCCCGAAACCCGCGCCTGCTTCGCGAGCGCTGGATACACCGGGTCGACGCGGCGGATGAGCGTGGCCGGCTTGACGTCGCCGCCAACACGGTACCGTGCGATCGCTGCGGGCGCGGGTGGCGCCGGCTTCGCCGCGGCGGCGGGCGGCGGTGGCGGCGGAACGGGCGGCCGCGACGCCAGGATACCCGTCAGCACGCCGCCCGGCACGCCATCGCCAACGCCGCCCGGCACACCGATGAAATCGGCGGCGGGCGCGGCATCCGGCACGTCATCTAAGATCTGCGCCACGCGCTTCGGTATCGCTACAGGCTCGCAGACGGTGCAGCGGAACAGATGATGCGCAATCGTGCCCCGCGGCCGCACGGTTTGCACGGGCGGCGGAGGCGGAGGGCCGGGCGCCACCAGCGCGGTCAGCGATTGCACCTGCGGCAGCACCTGCGGAAAGACCATCGGCGCCAAAATCAAGGCGCCGGCAAAAAGCGCCTGGCCGGCCACTCCGGCGAATGTGCCGAAAACGCGGTGGCCGGCAGGCTGAGCGAGTAGCGTCTGCTCGAACATCGGAATCTCCTCACTATTTTTCGAGACACCACTCCTCCGGCCGTGAGGAGTTGGGATCGCCCCGGTTCAGGGCTTTGTCAGCTTCCAACCGAATAGACACCGCGCCGCCGCGAAAGTTTCCGCGGCCTCCGCGGATTGCTTCCGCGCGAGCTGCTACTGCCTGGGCCCGCGCCGACGCACGACGAAATCTCCGTACGCCACCCGGCGCCCCGCGCCCGGCGTCACCGCGGTGTACGTGACTTCCTGGCCCGCCGTCGCCGCCAGCGCACGCAGCCCGGCGTCGGTGAGCGGGGGCCCGTCCTCCGGCACGAAGTTGCCGCTCGCGGGATCGTACAGGTACCCCATCACGCGCCCGTTCGCCGCCACCTGCGCCACCAGGTCGCATTCCGTTATCGTTCCGCCGAGCGCGGCAGAAACGAACGGCGCCGCCGCGCGCTGCTTCAGCAGATCGATGCGCGGTCCGGCTGCCGCCGCGTTGGCCGCCGTCAGCGTCACCTGCTGGCCCACGATGGGCGCGAGGTCGCTATCGAACGCGAGCAGATATTGCTCCACATCCCGCCGCGTTCCGTCCGGGTTCTGCTGCGGAAAACCCGAATCCGCCGTCGGCGCGAAGACGCTCGCGGTCAGGAAACGGAATAGCGTGTCGGTCGATCCGTCGCCCGTGAACCCGAAGCCGCGCACCTGGTCCCCCATCGGGCCGCTGTCGGCGGCCTGAAAGAACGGCGCGGCCGGATTCCCGAACATCCCGATCTTGTCGTAAAGGTTTCGCAAATGCGGAATTTTGACGATCTGCGGCAGCTCCTCGAAGCTCTGGTTGCCTCCCGTCCCGAAGGAGCCCGCCGCCGGATTCAGCGTATGGCAGCCGCTGCACGTGAACGACGTTTGCCCCAGCGCCGCGGACAGCGCCGCCGAAACCACGCCATCCGACGGGCGTGTGCCGCCAAAGAACGATTTGCCGCTCTGCTGCGAGGGCGTCAGCGAGTTATCCAGGTTGCGGATCGGGTTGGGCGGCGGCAATACCTGCAACTGGAAGTTGGCGAACGTCTGCATCTCGTCCGGCGTGGGCACATCCGGACTCCCCAGTAGCGTCTGAAACGCTACCTGAAAGTTCAGGAATGAGAGGTTCGAATCGAACGCGCTCGTGCCGAAGACGCCCGTCGAGCGGTCGCCGCGCCAGTGCATCGCGCCGGAATAGCGCAGCCCGCGCAGCGTCTGTGTCGTGAACGGCCCCTTCATCGGGTGGAAGTCGGTCGCCTTGTTGCTGCCGTTGAGCGGAGTATCCAAGCCGGTCGCATCGAGCGCGATCAGGAACGGAATCAGCCCGCCGAAGTTGATCGGAATCGGGCTGGTCGTGACCGTTGCGTCCGGATTGCCCAGGTCCCACGCCAGACCGTCCATGTCGCCGAAAATATGGCAGCTCGCGCAGCTCGCTTCGCCATTGCCGGAAAACCGCGTCGCGTCGTACAGCATGGGCCGGCCCTGGACCACCGATTCCGGCTCCGGATTCGGCATCCGCACGGCCGCCACCTCCCGCTGCGACTTGAGGTCAATCGTCTTCACGCCGTCGTCGAAGCGCGTCGCGACATACAACCGCCCACGCGCCTCATCGAGCGCCAGCCCGCTCGGCCCGCCGCCGCTCACCGCGAGATAGCGAGCGCTCCCCGCCACGGGATCGAACGTATCGTTTTCGAGCGCCGCCGTATCGAACACCCCGATCTTCGCCGATCCGAACGCGGCCACGTACAGCGTCGTGCCGTCCTTCGTCACCGCCATATCGAGCGGCGTCGAGAGCGAGTGCGTCTTCGCCGTGGGATCGAACCCCGGCGAGCCGGCCAGCTTCGAGTAATCGATGTGCTTGTTGAGATGCCGCGGCAGCACGCTCGAGCCCGCGATCACCGTGATCCGCGCCTCGGCCAGATGGCCCTCGACCGTATGCCCCGCATACACGCCCGGCCCTTCGAACCGTACGTTGTTGATCGCGTCCGTGTTGGAAACGTACAGGTGGCCGCTCTGCGGATTCACCGCCATGTTGAACAGCGTGGTTCCCACATGCGCGTAGGCCGCGGTCTGCGTCAGCGTGTTGGCGTCCACGGCGAACACGTCCGTATCCGGCAGCGTGAAGCGGACCGAGTTGTCCCACACGCGGTGCAGCTCATCCTCCCAGTGACCGTCTGCGTTGTTGTATTTGACGATCAGCCCGACCTCCGGCGCGGGCTCGCCCGCGGAATCCGTCGCCGGCCCCGGATTGCCGCCGGGGCTGGTGGTGCCGTCCGGCAGTTTGCACGGCGTATTCGGATGAAACCCCGTGCACACGCGCGCCTGCTGCACGGTGGTGGTCTGGTTGCCGGTCTGGAAGCCCGCCACGTACACCGTGTTGCCGTCCGCGCTGACCGCCAGAGCCCGCGGCGTGTCCGTAAAGAAGCTCATGATCTTCAGCGGCGTGCCGCCCGTCGTGTTCCCCAGGTTCGCCGGATCGAACACCCACACGTCGGCGCGCGGGATGCCCGGAGTGGTGAGCTGCGGATCGCCTGCGCCGGGCACGCCCGCGATCGAAGGATCGGTGCGCTGCTGGCCGCGATGCGCCGTGGTGATGAACGCGCGCTGCGGATTGCCGGCGAATACGATATCGCGCGGCTCATCGCCCACCAGCAGCGTGCGCGTGACGTGCGGCGTGCCCGCGAGCGTCACCACGCTCACGCTGTCGGAAAGCAGGTTGGCGACCCAGACCTCCGTGTTCGTGCGGGCCGCGACCGCGACCGGCTCCATCCCTACCGGAACGCGCGCGATGGGCGCCGGCGGCCCGCCCGTCAGGTCGAAGATTTCGAGCGTGCCATCCGGCGTGTTGGCCGCAAACAGCGTGTTGCCGTCCGGCGACATCGCCAGCGGCCGCACCGGCCCGCTCTCGAATTCGACGAATGCGGGCCCGCTCGAAGCGGCCCGCACGCCAGTGCCGCGAACCAGCGCACGGCCCGTCCAGAACAGCGCGCCGGCGAGCAGGACACACACAATCCAACGGGAAGCGGTGCGGTGGACAAGATGACCCATGGAGTTAGGTCAAGTATACCGCCCCGCCTCGCTCGAGCGAGAGCCGCGCGGCAGGCATACGGCAGCCG
>Ga0070739_10007216_pt1 | contig 11900 bp, 11 predicted proteins | sample Coa_R1_7_FD_66445 | JGI IMG/M metagenome (GOLD analysis project Ga0070739, IMG submission 66445) | Surface soil microbial communities from Centralia Pennsylvania, which are recovering from an underground coalmine fire - Coalmine... | ecosystem: Environmental > Terrestrial > Soil > Unclassified ... | reverse complement strand
GTAGTCCGGACATCACGTTCCGGGTTGCAGCGAGTGCGTTGAATTGTGGTCCACCGGGCGTCGCGTTCTAAGAACAACGCGTCCGGTCAATCAGTGACGACGATAGAGCAGCCGGGTCCGGCCCGCGCCGCGAGCGGCGCGGGCCCCGGGCCTGAAACCCCGAAACTCCAACCTTTGTAGAGCGGGCCTTTGGCCCGCCGATTGTGGTGCAAGCCTTTGGCGTGCACGCGGCCATTCAGAAGTTCGACCCACCTCTTTTCAGGCGCACGTGTGTCCGGTAAGGGACACGTTGTGTCCTGTTCCCGCAACGCCCCCGAATCAACCAATATTGTTCGTCCCGGGTGCTATACTGAGATTGTCGCGGCAAACCAGTGGGCGAAAGCCCACTTTTTTATTGCCGTGACGTACAAACCGGATGGCGGAGCGGAGAAACGAGGCCGTCGTCACGAAAGTGACGGAAATCGCGGAGCGGGTGGCGGGTTCCGAAGGCATCGAGGTCGTCGAGGTCCAGTTCCTCGGGGCGGGGCGTAACCGCGTCCTGAGAATCTTTATCGACAAACCCGGCGGCGTAACCCACGGAGACTGCGAGCTGGTATCGCAGCAGGTCGGGACCATCCTGGACATTGAAGATGTCATTCCAGGGGGGAGTTACCACCTCGAGATCAGTTCTCCGGGCGTGGAGCGCAAACTCTCGAAGCCGCGGGATTTCGAGCGCTTCCTCGGACAGAAGGCCAAAGTCACGTTGCGCGAGCCCGTCGAAAACCAGCGGCACTGGACAGGCACGCTGGCCGCCTTCGAGGACGGGCAGGTCACGCTCGAGCCGCAGGCCGGCAAGCTGATCCGGTTTCCGCTGGCGCAGGTCGAAAAAGCCAACCTGAAGTTCGAGTGGTAATTTTCCCGGAACAGATACGAAGAAGGGACACGAGCGAGTGGGAACGATCTATCAGTCGATTGAGATCCTGAGCAAGGAAAAAGGCATCGATCCGCAAATCGTCGTCGATGCCGTAAAAGACGCGCTGCTGGTCGCGGCTCGCAAGCACTTCCGGAGCGTCGAGGATCTGGTCGCCGACTTCAACCCCCAGGGCGCGCTGGAAGTCTTCGCGGTAAAGAAGGTCGTGGACGAGGTCGCCGACCCGGTGCACGAGATTTCTGTTCACGACGCGCGAAAAATCGATCCCTCCGCCGAGGCCGGCAGCGAGGTTCGCATCGCCAAGCCGACCGATGCGCTGGGCCGGATCTCCGCCCAGACCGCCAAACAGGTCATCCTCCAGAAGGTCCGCGAGGCGGAGCGCGAGACCATCTACTCGGAATATTCGGGCCGCGTCGGCGAGCTGGTGAACTGCACCATCAAGCGCGCCGAGGGGCTGGACTGGATTGTGGATATCGGCAAGACCGAAGCGCGCCTGCCCAAAAAGGAACAAAGCCGGCTGGAGAGCTTCAGCATCGGCGATCGCGCCCGCTGCGTCATCAAAAGCGTGGAGAAGGCTGGCAAGAACTCCGGCGTCATCGTTTCCCGCGCCGCGCCGGAGCTGGTGATGCGCCTCTTCGAGCAGGAAGTCCCGGAAATCTACGACAACACGGTGGTCATCAAAGCCTGCGCGCGCGAAGCCGGCGAGCGCACCAAAATCGCGGTCTTCAGCCGCGACCGCGACGTGGACAGCGTGGGCGCCTGCGTGGGCATGAAGGGCATGCGGGTGCAGTCGATCATTCGCGAGCTGCGCGGTGAAAAGATCGATATCATCGAGTACTCCGACGACCCGGTGGTGTTCGCCACTCACGCCCTCAGCCCGGCCAAGATCTCCCGCGTGGCCATCGTCAGCGCCGCCGAGAAGCATATGGAAGTAATCGTCGATGACACGCAGCTGTCCCTCGCCATCGGCAAGAAGGGCCAGAACGTGCGGCTCGCGGCGCGCCTGCTCGGCTGGAAGATCGATATCAAGAGTGAGGAAGAGAAGCGCCAGGAAGTGGAATCGGCAATGGCGCAACTGGTCGGCCCGGCCGCGCCCGTTTCCGTCCTGATGGATTTCGGGTTGCCCGAGAAAACGGCCGAGCGGCTGGTGGAAGGCGGCGTCACCACCGTGGACAGACTGGGCTCCATGACTCCGGAGCAGATCGAGGAAATCCCCGGCATCGGTCCGGAGGCGATTCACGACATTCAGGCGGCGGTGAACGGCTACTATGGCCAGTTCGAAGAACCGGCGCCTTACGATGCCGGCGCGTCACTGGAGGCAGTTCAGGAGCTGCCGGCGGAAGGCGCGGAAAGCTGGACCGCGGAAGGCGAAACCGCCCCCGGCGAGGAGCCTGTCGACGAGACCCCGCTCGAGCCCGGAACGGACGCCGAGTTCGGACATTTGGAGCCCGGAGAAGTAGTGGATGCGGCCGATGCGCACCTGAGCGTCGCGCCGTCAACCATGGACACAACGCCCCCCGAAGATCGGTCGGCGGAAGACGATGAATCTGGTAGTATAGAGGACCAGGGTCACGCGGGGCACGAGTAGTGTGCGCGCAGTGTGCGCTGCCCCAATAAATTGGCAGTTTCTGTTATATGAAGAAAATCCGCATTAACGAGCTGGCGCGAGAGCTCGAGGTAAAGCCTCAGAAAATTCTCGACCTGCTCCCCGAGCTTGGAGTCGCTGACAAAAAGACTCACTCCAGCTCCCTGGACGACGATGTTGCGGAACTGATTCGCAGACATTTTGGCGTCGACGGCGCCGGCCGGCACGAAGTCGGTCAGGAAGACGAGGCTGAACATGCCGGTGGCGCTTTCGCGTCAGCCGCGCCTTCAGCGACCGAAGAAGAAACGGCCGAGGAGAACCAACCCGCTGTGCCTGTCGCGGAAGCGAGCGAAACGAGTGAGGCTGGCGGCGTTGCCGTCGCCGAGCCGGAAACCGCAACACCAGCGCAGGCCGCTCCTAACGCTGCCGAGCCCGCCGGCCGCTCCCGGCCCGCGCCGATCCGCCCGCCGCTGCTTGGCCGCGGCGCGCCGTCTCCGGCCGCTCCAGGACTACCCACGATTCGCCCCGCTGCGCCGGCCCAGCCCGCAGCTCCCCGACCCACACCCGCCGCTCCCGCTGCGCGCACCGCTCCGCCAAGTCCAGCGCGTCCAGCCGCGCCCGCGGCAGGTTCCGCCGCGCCCGGAACTCCGCGACCCGGCCAGATTCTCTCGACACCGCGCCCTGCCGCGCCGACCGGACCACGGCAACCACTGCCGGGGTCTGTCCTCGGACCTCCCGGAACCGCCATTCCCGGCGCCCCACGGCCAGCGCCCGCGCCACCGCAGCGTCCCGCCGCCGCAGCGCCACAGCAGCCCAGACCTCCTGCCGAAACAGCGCCGCCGCCCGGAGCCCCCGCGGCCAGCCGTCCCATCGCCAACCGGCCGCTTGCCGGCCAGCCTGCCGCCCGGCCCGTGGTTCCTCCGCGCCCCGACATGGTGGCCCGGCTTCAGCAGCAACAGCAGCCTCGCATGCCCGGCCAGCCCGCGCCGCAGCCTCGTCCGGGGATGCCCACCCGGCCTGCCGGTCCGACCCCTGGACAGCCGATCTATCGCGGTCCCATTCGTCCGGGTCAGCCATTGGTGCGTGGTCCCGGCGGCGGTCCTGGCGTCGGCGCGCCCGGCGCCCGCGTCGGACGCGGACGCCCCATGCATCCGACCACGCGCATGGAGCCCGCGGCTCCGCCTCCAACCGAGCAGCAGCGCCGCCATCAGGTCCGGCCCGGTGGCGCACGCCCCGAACGCCGCCACGAGGAAGAAGAGAAGAACCTGCGCATGCCTTCCCGGCGCGAGCAGGCCGCTCCTCCGCCGATCAATCGCGAAATCACCGTTTCCGAGGGCGTCACCGTCAAAGAGCTTTCCGAAAAATTGGGCGTCAAGGCCAACCTGGTCATCAAGCGCCTGTTCGATAAGAAGATTTACGCCACCATCAACCAGACCCTCGACGTCAAGATGGCCGAGGACCTGGCGCGCGAGTTCGGCGCTTCCACGAATAAGGTCAGCTACGAACAGGAGAGCACTCAGGAGATCGAGGCCACGGAAGTTTCGCAGGACCTGCAGAAACGGCCGCCGGTAGTGACCGTCATGGGTCACGTCGATCACGGCAAGACCTCCCTGCTGGACGCCATTCGCCAAAGCAATGTGGCCGACCGCGAAGCCGGCGGCATCACCCAGCACATCGGCGCGTACTCGGTTGAGAAAAATGGCCGGAAGATCGTGTTCATCGACACGCCCGGTCATGAGGCCTTTACGCAGATGCGCGCCCGCGGCGCCAAGGTGACGGACATCGTCATTCTGGTTGTCGCCGCCGACGACGGCGTAATGCCGCAGACGCTGGAGGCGATCAATCACGCCAAGGCGGCGAATGTGCCGATCATCGTCGCCATCACGAAAATCGACAAGCCGGACGCCCAGTCAGCGGACCGCATCAAGCAGCAGCTTTCGGACCGCGGGCTGCTGGCCGAAGACTGGGGCGGCGACACGGTCATGGTCCCGGTCTCCGCGCGCACCAAACAGAATCTCGACCTGCTGCTGGAAATGATTCTGCTTGTCGCCGACATGCAGGACCTGAAAGCCAATCCCGAGCGGCCGGCCGTGGGCACTGTGCTCGAAGCCGAGCTCGATCGTGGGCGCGGACCGGTCGCCACGGTTATCGTGCGCAACGGTACGCTCAAAGTCGGCGATTACTTCATCTGCGGCGCGGTGTTCGGCAAGGTTCGCGCCATGTACGACGACCGCGGCAATCAGGTGCGTGAAGCCGAGCCGTCCATGCCCGTCGAAGTCCTCGGCCTGGAATCGCTGCCGGAAGTCGGCGATACCTTCCAGGTAGTCACCGATACCGGCAAGGCCAAGCAGATCGTCATCTACCGCGAAGCGAAGAATCGCGAGCAGACCATTTCGCGCGGCGCGAGGGTTACTCTCGAAAGCCTGCACGAACAGCTCAAGGAAGGCGAGATCAAGGATCTCAACATCATCATCAAGGCCGACGTGGGCGGCACCGCCGAGGTGCTCACGGACATGATGCAGAAGCTTTCCAACGACAAGGTCCGCATCCGCGTGATCCACTCCGGCGTCGGCGCCATCAACGAGTGGGACGTCATGCTCGCCTCGGCCTCGAACGCCATCGTCATCGGATTCAACGTGCGTCCGGAGCGCAAGGCCACGGCTGTCGCCGAGCAGGAAAAGGTCGACATCCGGCTGCACACCATCATTTATGAGCTGACCGACGAGATCAAGCGCGCCATGACCGGCATGCTGGAGCCGGTATTTAAAGAGGTGTACCAGGGCCGGGCCTCCATCCGCGAAGTCTTCCGCATCAGCAAGGTGGGCAACGTCGCCGGCTGTATGGTGCTGGACGGCATTCTGCGGCGTGACAGCCAGGTCCGCGTGCTGCGCGATAATGTCGTGATCTTTACCGGGAAAGTGGAATCGCTGCGGCGGTTCAAGAACGACGCCAGCGAAGTGAAGAGCGGCTTCGAGTGCGGCGTCACGATTCACAATTTCAGCGACGTCAAACCGGGCGATATCATCGAAGCGTTCGTAACCGAGCGCGTCGCTCCGGAAGTTCTGGTTTAACCGCGCGAGGGCAGGCTTGACCACCTGCCCGAACGCGGCGCGGTGACTTCACATGCCCAGCGTGGGGGTGCTCACCCTTGAACTTCATCTGTCCGATTCGCACTCGCTCAAAGACAAGCGGCACACCGTCAAGGGGCTCAAGGACCGGCTGCGCAGCCGCTTTAACGTCGCGGTGGCCGAGATCGGCTATCAGGACATCTGGCAGCGCGCGCTCATCTCCGCCGTAACCGTGTCCGGCGATCACGCCCGCGCCGAGCAGGTGCTCCAGTCGGTGGAGCGTGAGGCGGCGAATCTGCTGGGACCCGCGCTGGTGGATGTGACTCTGGAGTGGATGGAGTAGCGCCATGGAAGGACACAGGGCAGAGCGCGTAACGGAAGCGATCCGGGAAGAACTCGGGGAAATCATCGGCTATGAGATGTCCGATCCCCGGGTCAGCTCGGCAACGGTAACCGAGGTGCATGTCTCGCCCGACCTGCGGCACGCCCGGGTGTGTGTCGCCTTTCAACGGCCGGAAGAAGCAGAGGAAGCGCTCAAGGCGCTGGACCACGCGAAGAGTTTCCTGAAGCGTGAGCTGTCCCACCGCCTGGACTTGTACCGCGTGCCGGACCTGCACTTCGAAGCGGACGTCGGGACCAAAATCGGGGATCGCATGGATTTCCTGTTCCGGCGCATCCGCAAGGGCCGCCCGCGCGACGAAGAGCAGTCCGGAGCGAAGAAACCGTGAAATCGCGGGTCGATGGGCCGTCCGGTCACCGTGAATTCTCTCGCGGAATTCGCCGTTTCAAACACATTGTGGTAACTTTGTTGTTTGCCGGAGCGGCCTGTGCCGCGCCGCCGCCGGAAGCCGCGCACACCGGCGCGGCGGACATGGTTCGGGCCGAGGGCAGCGCCGACGCCATGGGAACGGCGTTCAGCATCGTGGCGTATGGCCCGGACCGCGCGCGGCTGGAATCCGCCGTCGCCGAGGCGCTGGACGAAGCGCGGCGGCTGGATGAGATGCTGTCGAATTACCGGCCGGCAAGCGAGCTGAGTGAGGTCAACCGCTTTGCCGCCGAACGGCCGGTGCATGTGTCGGACGAGTTTTTTGCGCTTTTGTCGGCCTGCATGCAGTACAGCCGGGAGAGCGAAGGGACCTTCGATATCACCGTCGGTCCGCTGATGAAGGTGTGGGGATTCTATAAGGGCAGCGGCCATTTGCCGCATCGGGCGGAGATCCGCGGAGCTCTGGACAAAGTGGGATACCGCAACATCATTCTCGACCCTGCGCACAAGACGGTGCGCTTCGCGCAGGCAGGCGTCGAACTCGACCCCGGCGGCATCGGCAAGGGCTATGCGGTGGACAAAATGGCGGCGCTGCTGAAGCAGGACGGGGTGACCGCGGCGCTCGTTTCCGGTGGCGGCAGCAGCATCTACGCCATCGGCGCGCCTCCCGGCGAAGCGGGTTGGCAGGTGGCCATCAAAGACCCGCGCGACCAGCGTAAGACGGCCGCGCCGGTAACGCTTCGCGACCAGTCGCTGTCCACCTCCGGCAACTACGAGAAGTTCTTCTGGGCCGAAGGAAAGATGTGGAGCCACATCATGGATCCGCGCACCGGATACCCGGCCATGGGCACACTGTCGGTTTCGCTGATTACGCCGCGAACCATCGATTCCGAGGCATGGGCCAAACCGTACTACATTCTGGGGCGCGACTGGACCATGCGGCATAAACCAAAAGACTTCCGCGTGTTCTACTGCGAGGACAAACCCGACACTCCCTGCGCATGGCTACAATGAACAGTCGATTTCTCGAAGCGTGCCGCCGCCGGCCGACCGATGTGCGCCCGGTTTGGTTCATGCGCCAGGCCGGCCGTTATCTGAAGCCGTATCGCGACATTCGGGCCCGGCATGGCATTCTCGAGATCTGCAAACGGCCCGACCTCGCCGCTCAGGTGACGCTGCAGCCGGTGGAAATTCTCGACGTGGACGCGGCGATCATTTTCGCCGACCTGTTGCTGCCCGTCGAACCCATGGGTCTGAAGCTGGCGTTCGTCACCGGCGAAGGTCCGGTCATCGATAACCCGATACGCACGTCGTCGGACATCGACTCTCTATCGATCGCCAACACCGACGACCTGAATTATGTGGGCGAGTCGATCCAGCTGGTGAGCCGCGCTCTCGCCGGACGCGTTCCGGTGATCGGATTTATCGGCGCGCCGTTCACGCTCGCCAGCTACATGATCGAGGGTGGTCCCTCGAAAACATTCATCCGCACCAAGCAGATGATGTATCGCGACGAAGTGCTGTGGCGGCGGCTGATGGGCAAGCTGGTGGACGTGCTGGGCCCCTTTGGGCTGATGCAGATCGCCAACGGCGCGCGGGCCATTCAGGTTTTCGACAGCTGGGTTGGCGCGCTGAACCCCGACGACTACGCACGCTACGTGGCGCCGTACTCGCGCGCGCTGATCGAGCGTGTCCGTTCCGGCGGCGTTCCGGTGATTCACTTCGGCACCGGCGCGGCGGGCTTCTTCAAAGAGCTGCACGCTGCCGGCGGCGACGTGATGGGCGTGGACTGGCGCGTGAACATCGACCAGGCGTGGATGGATATCAGCTATCGCTCCGCGGTGCAGGGCAACATGGATCCGGCGCTGCTGTTCGCGCCGCTTCCCGAGCTACGCGTGCGCGTACATGAGCTGCTGAAACGGACGGGCACGCGGCCGGGGCACATCTTCAACCTGGGGCATGGCATCTTACCCGAGACACCGGTGGAGAACGTCAAGGCCGTGGTGCAGTTCGTCCGCGAGTTCCGGCCATAGCATGTCGTGCGAGCGTCAGGCTTGCACGTGAGAATCTGGAAATCCAGGATGCCTCCCGCGAAGGTGGTCATCGTAGGCGGTGGTATCAGCGGCCTTTCCGCCGCTTACTACCTGTCGCGCGCCGGAATTGCCTGCACGCTGATAGAGAAGGAAGCGCGGCTCGGTGGAGTCATTCGAACGGACCATATCGACGGATGCGTGCTGGAGCGCGGTCCCGACAGCTTTCTTTCGGTTAAAACATCGGCCCTGGAATTGATTCGAGAGCTCGGCCTCGCCGACCAGGTGATCGGTTCCAACGATCATCTGCGGCGCACGTTCGTGCTGCGCCACGGCCGGCTGGTTCCGCTGCCGGATGGCCTGATGATGGTGGTCCCGACGAAGTTGATGCCCACCGCCGTGTCGCCGCTGCTTGGCATCGGCACGAAGATGCGCATGGCGGTGGAGTACTTCCGCCGGCCATCCGCAACGCCGCCGGTGGACCGCTCCGTCGCCGAGTTCCTGCGCGACCATTACGGCCAGGAGACGGTGGACTATCTCGGCGAGCCGCTGCTGGCCGGGGTTTACGGCGGAGATCCCGGCGCGCTGAGCGTGAACAGCGTGCTGCCGCGGTTTGTCGAACTGGAACGCAAATACGGCAGCCTGACACGTGGTGTGCTGGCGTCGCGTCGGGCGGCCGCGGACGCTGGCGGCGGACCATTGTTCCAGACGCTGAAGGGCGGGCTCTCAACTCTGGTCGATGCCATGCGCGCCGCCATGGGCGATCGCGTGACCGTGCTGCGCGCCGAGGCAGAGGCGGTGGAACAGTCACCCGGCGGCTGGCGGGTTCGCGCCGGCGGAGAGTGGATGGAAGGAGAGCAGATCGTAATCGCCGCGCGCGCCTGGCAATCGGCGGATCTGCTGCGCGATGTTGACCCCACGCTGGCGGGGCTCCTGGGCGAAGTTCCGTATTCGTCTTCAATGACCTTGTCTCTGGGCTACCGCCGCGCCGACATAAAACACCCGCTCAATGGGTTCGGATTCCTTGTCCCGGCGCGCGAACGGCGCTTTCTGTTGGCCTGCACGTGGGTTGGCATAAAATTTCCGAACCGCGTGCCCGAAAACATGTCAGTATTAAGATGTTTCATGACGGGCGAGGCCCTGGAGAACAGCGACGAGCAGGTAGTGCGGCTGGCGCGCGAGGATCTGAAGCGCATCATGGGCATGGATGCCGAGCCGGCGTTCGTCAACATCGCGCGCTGGCCGCGAGCCATGGCGCAATACACCGTCGGCCATGAGAACCGGCTGCGGCGCATGCGAGAGCAGATCGCCACGCTGCCGGGGCTGCACTTCGCCGGAAACGCATGGAGCGGCATCGGGATTCCGGATTGCATTCGCACTGGCCGGGAAGCAGCCGAGGCGGTGCGCGCCCGGGCGGCGGTAACCGCTGGATGAGCCCGGCCCGGTTCACATTCGTTGATCTCTTCGCTGGAATCGGCGGCATGCGGCTGGGGTTTGAGGCCGCGGGCGGCGCGTGCGTTTTTACGAGTGAGTGGGACATCAACGCGCAGCGTACCTACCGGGCGAATTTCGGCGATGGCCACCCGATCGCCGGCGACATCCGCGCCGTGCGCGAGGACGACGTCCCGGAGCACGATGTGCTGCTCGCCGGCTTTCCCTGCCAGCCGTTCTCGATCGCCGGCGTATCGAAGAAGAACGCGCTCGGCCGCCCGCACGGGTTCCTGTGCCGGACGCAGGGGACGCTGTTTTTCGAGGTGGCGCGCATCATTGCGCAGCATCGCCCCGCGGCCTTTCTGCTGGAAAACGTTCGTAACCTGCTCAGCCATGATCGTGGGCGCACGTTTGAAACAATCCGGACGACGCTTGAAGAGGAGCTGGGATACCACATCAGCTTCCGCGTGATCGACGCGCGAAGCTTTGTCCCTCAGCACCGCGAGCGCATTTTCATCGCCGGGTTTCGCGAGTTCAGCGGGTTCAATCTGAACGGCGTGGAGGTACCGGCGAACGGGCCGCGGCTCGGCTCCATCCTGCACCCGGAGGACGGCTCGGAGTTCGAGGAGCCGCCGTACACGGCCGGCGCGCTCGCGCGTGTGTCGCCGAAATACGTGCTCACTCCGAGACTGTGGCGGTACCTGCAGGACTACGCGGCCAAGCATCGCTCCCGAGGGAACGGCTTCGGTTTCGGTCTCTTCGGCCCGGACGACTGCGCGCGAACGCTGTCGGCGCGCTACTACAAAGACGGCTCGGAGATCCTGATCCGGCGCCGGCCTCGTCCCCGCCGCCTGACGCCTCGCGAGTGCGCGCGGCTGATGGGCTTCGACCGCCCCGGACGGCCGCCATTCCGGATTCCCGTGTCGGACACGCAGGCATATCGGCAGTTCGGAAACGCTGTGGTGGTACCGGTGGTGGAGGCGATCGCGCGCGCGATGGCGCCCTTCGTCATGCAGCCGTTCGTGCCGGCCCGCCCGCGCACTTTGACGCTGTGCCTGCCGGGACGGTAAATTAGTAGGAGCCGGCCGCTTCCGGCGCGCAAGCGTCCCCATCGTCTAGCCCGGCCCAGGACACCGCCCTTTCACGGCGATAACGGGGGTTCGAATCCCCCTGGGGACGCCAAACCCCTCTCCCGCACACCCCTGACTGCGCGATAATCGTGGGTTCCGCCATTCGCTATGTTGCAGTGCACTACCTGCGGAACCAGCGCCGCGGACGACGCCGGCAAATGCTCCCGCTGCGGGGCAGAGCTGATCGCCGGCGCCTTCGCTGCCGCCGCCGGAGCCGCCGGCGACGAGACCGTGGTTATGCCGCCCTCGGAAACGAGCCGCCCCCGCACCGCATCCTCCGCCGTCTCGCGCCTCACCACCACCTCCATTCCCGACGAAGGCCGCTTCATACCGGGCACGCTGATTGCCGGCCGGTACCGCGTAATCGCGCTGCTGGGCCGCGGCGGCATGGGCGAGGTCTATCGCGCCACGGACCTCACGCTGGGGCAATCGGTGGCCCTGAAATTCCTGCCCGACGAAGCCGCCGGCAACATGCGCCTGCTGGAGCGCTTTCACAACGAAGTGCGCATCGCCCGCCAGGTCTCGCACCCCAACGTCTGCCGCGTTTATGACATCGGTGAGTTCGAGGGCGTGCCGTTCATGTCCATGGAGTACGTGGACGGCGAAGATCTCGCCGGCCTGCTGCAGCGTATCGGCAGGCTGCCCTCGGACAAGGCGCTGGAAATCACCCGCAAGCTCTGCGCCGGCGTCGCCGCGGCCCACGAGCGCGGCATCATTCACCGCGACCTGAAGCCGCAGAACGTCATGCTGAACAAGCGCGGCGAAGTGGTGATCATGGATTTCGGGCTCGCCGGCGTCGCCGACGAACTTCAGGGCGCCGAAGTGCGGAACGGCACGCCGGCCTACATGGCGCCGGAGCAGCTGCGCGGCGATTCGGTAACGGCGCACAGCGATATCTATTCGCTGGGACTCATGGTCTACGAGCTGTACACCGGCAAGCGGCCCTTCAGCGAGGCGCGGTCCGCCGCCGATCTGCTTCG
>Ga0070739_10007215_pt1 | contig 11901 bp, 13 predicted proteins | sample Coa_R1_7_FD_66445 | JGI IMG/M metagenome (GOLD analysis project Ga0070739, IMG submission 66445) | Surface soil microbial communities from Centralia Pennsylvania, which are recovering from an underground coalmine fire - Coalmine... | ecosystem: Environmental > Terrestrial > Soil > Unclassified ... | reverse complement strand
GCAGCGGCTCGGCGATGATGTCGCGCACCTTGAGGCGCGGGTTGAGCGACGAATAGGGGTCCTGGAAGACGATCTGGAGCTGGCGGCGAAACGGCCGCATCTCGCGCCGCGACAGGCGGTCGATCCGCGTCTCGCCGAGCCAGATCTCGCCGGCGGTCGGCTCGATCAGCCGCAGGATCGCCTTGCCGGCGGTCGACTTGCCGCAGCCCGACTCTCCGACCAGGCCCAGCGTCTCGCCGCGGCCGATGTCGAATGAGATGCCGTCCACCGCGTGGACCTGGCCGACGGTGCGCTGCAGCAGCCCTCGCCGCACCGGGAAGTGCTTGACCAGGTTCTTCACCGAAAGCAGCGGCGCGGTCATGCGGCGGCGACCCGGTCGGCATGGAAGCAGGCGGCGAAATGGCCGCCTTCCTTTTCCTCGAACGGCGGCGGCAGGCGGCGGCAGATCTCGGTGGCAAAGGCGCAGCGCTCGGCGAAGGCGCAGCCGGGGATCGCCTCCTTCAGCGACGGCACCGTGCCGGCGATCTCGGCGAGCCGCGCCGGCCGCTCCTGCGCCAGGCTCGCGCCGAGCCGCGGCACCGAGTTGAGCAGCCCCTTGGTGTAGGGGTGCAGCGGCCGGCGGAACAGCGCGCCGACCGGCGCCTCCTCGGCCTTGCGCCCGGCATACATGACGACGACCCGCTGCGCCATCTCGGCGACGACGCCGAGGTCGTGGGTGATCAGCACGATGGCGGCGTCGATCTTGCTCTTCAACTCGCGCATCAGGTCGAGAATCTGCGCCTGGATCGTCACGTCGAGCGCGGTGGTCGGCTCGTCGGCGATCAGCAGTTTGGGGTTGCAGGCCAGCGCCATCGCGATCATCACCCGCTGCCGCATCCCGCCGGAAAGCTGGTGCGGGTATTGCGCGATGCGCCGCTCCGGTTCGGGAATGTGGACGAGGCGCAGCATCGCCACCGCCTGGTCGAGCGCCGCCTTGCGGTCGAGCCCCTGGTGCAGGGTCAGCGTCTCGGCGATCTGGCGGCCGATCGTCAGCACCGGGTTCAGCGAGGTCATCGGCTCCTGGAAGATCATCGAGATCTCGTTGCCGCGCACATCGCGCATCGCCGCCTCGCCGAGCGCCAGCAGGTCCCGCCCGGCGAAGCGGATCGAACCGGAGACGATGCGGCCCGGCGGCGACGGCACCAGGCGCAGGATCGACAAGGCGGTGACGCTCTTGCCGCAGCCCGACTCGCCGACCACCGCCAGGGTCTCGCCCGGCATCACCGTCAGCGACACCCCGTCCACCGCGCGCACGATGCCGTCGCGGGTGAAGAACCAGGTCTTCAGCTCCTCAACTTCGAGCAGCGGTTCGGCCATCGCGTCACATGCGCCGGGCGAGGCGCGGGTCGAGCGCATCGCGCAGCCCGTCGCCGAGCAGGTTGATCGCCAGCACGGTGATCGACAGCATGATCCCGGGAAACAGCACGATGTAGTACGACACGATGAACAGCGCCCGGCCCTCGGCGATGATGTTGCCCCAGCTCGGAATGTTGGGCGGCGTGCCGGCGCCGAGGAACGACAGGATTGCCTCGGTGATCATCGCCGAGGCGGCGATGAAGGTGCCGTTGACCAAGAGCGGGGTCAGCGTGTTCGGCACGATGTGGCGCGACAGGATGCGGGCGATGCCGGTGCCGCTCGCCAGCGCCGCCTCGACATAGGGCTGCTCGCGCAGGGTCAGCACGACGCCGCGCACCAGCCGCGTCACCCGCGGCACTTCGGCCACGGTGATCGCGAAGATGACGTTGCCGAGGCTGGCGCGGGTCAGCGCCATCAGCGCGATCGCAATCAGGATCGCCGGGATCGACATCAGCCCGTCCATGATGCGCATGACGATCGCGTCGATCCAGCGCACGAAGCCGGTGACGACGCCGATGACGAGCCCGAGCGCGGTGCTGAACACCGCCACCGACAGCCCGACGATCAGCGAGATGCGGGCGCCGTAGATGGTCCGGCTGTAAACGTCGCGGCCGAGCATGTCGGTGCCGAACCAGTGCGCCGCCGACGGCCATTTGAGCCGCTGCGCCGGCGACAGGGCCTGCGGATCGACGGTGCCGAGCCACGGCGCCAGCAGCGCCATCGCCACCATGACCATCAGCAGCACCGCCCCGGCGGCGATCGTCGGATGCCGCCGGATCTGCCGCCAGGCGCCGCGCCGGGCCGGCGCGGCGGCAGCGACGGGGAGCTCGGTCGGAGCGATCGTCATCTCAGTAGCGGATGCGCGGGTCCAGCAGCGTGTAGCTCAGATCGACGACCAGGTTGATCAGCACGTAGACGGCGGAAAAGATCAGGATCACCCCCTGGATGATCGGGTAGTCGCGGCGCAGGATGGCATCGACGGTCAGCCGCCCGATCCCGGGGATCGCAAACACCGTCTCGGTGACGACGACGCCGCTGATCAGCAGCGCGACGCCGATGCCGATGATGGTGACGATCGGCACCGCCGCGTTCTTCAAGGCATGGCCGATCAGCACGCCGCCGTTGCCGAGCCCCTTGGCCTGGGCGGTGCGGATATAGTCCTGCGCCAGCACGTCGAGCATGCTGGCGCGGGTGATGCGGGCGATCAGCGCGGCATAGACGGTGCCGAGCGCCACGCTCGGAAGCACGAGGTGCGCGGCAAACGGGCCGAAGCCGCCGGCGATCCCGGCATAGCCCTGCACCGGCAGCCAGCCGAGAAAGATGGCGAAGACCACGATCAGCACATAGGCGAGCACGAACACCGGCACCGAAAAGCCGAGCACCGCGAACACCATCACCGCCCGGTCGATCCAGGTGCCGACCCGCCAGGCGGCAACGACGCCGATCGGGATCGCCACCACCACCGAAACGACCAGCGTCGACACGGTCAGCGCCACGGTCGGTTCGAGCCGCTGCCCGATCAGATGGGTGACCGGCAGATTGGTGAAGATCGAGATGCCGAGATTGCCGTGCACGAGCTGCCACACCCAGCGGGCGAACTGGATGTAGACCGGCTGATCGAGCCCGAGCTGGGCGCGGATGCGGGCGACGTCGGCGGCGGTCGCGGTGTCGCCGGCGATGATCGCCGCCGGGTCGCCCGGGCTCAGATGCAGCAGCGCGAAGACGAACACCGCCACCACCGCCATGACCGGCACGGTGGCGAGGATGCGGCGGACGACATAGGCGAACATGACGCAGCTTACGCGATCCGTTTCCGCCCTCACAATTGCAAAGGCGCTGCCATTCCCTGGGCGCTGCGATTGCAAAGGCGATGCCGACTGGCCGATAGTCGCGCGGTGCGCCGCACCAGCGGGGGGAACCGATGATCGCCTATCTCTCGGCCGAAGCGCTGCTCGCGCAATACCGCGCCAAGACCCTGTCGCCGGTGGAGGCGACGGCGGCGGTGTTCGCCCGGCTCGACGCGGTCGAGCCGCAGCTCAACGCCTTCACCGTTGTCGACCGCGACGGCGCGATGGCGGCGGCGCGCGCCGCCGAGGCGCGCTGGCTCAGGGGCGAGCCGCAAGGCCCGCTCGACGGCGTCCCGGTGACGATCAAGGACCTGGTGCTGCTGCGCGGCTTTGCCACGCGGCGCGGCACCCGCCTGATCGAGCCCGTGCCCGATACCGAGGACGGCCCGGCGGCGGCCCGGCTTAAGGAGGCGGGCGCCGTCGTCATCGGCAAGACGACGACGCCGGAATACGGCTGGAAGGCGCTCGGCGACAGCCCGCTGACCGGGATCACCCGCAACCCGTGGAACCTCGGCCGCACCCCCGGCGGCAGCAGCGCCGGCGCCGCCGCGGCCTGTGCCGCCGGCGTCGCGCCGCTGCATGTCGGCAGCGACGGCGCCGGCTCGATCCGCATCCCGTCGTGCTTTTCCGGCGTCTTCGGCATCAAGCCGAGCTTCGGCCGCGTTCCCGCCTATCCCGCCTCGCCGATGGGGCTGTTGTCGCATGTCGGGCCGCTGGCCCGCAGCGTGCGCGACGCCGCGCTGATGCTCGGCGTGCTGTCCCGGCCCGATCACCGCGACCCCTACGCGCTGCCCTACGACCCCGTCGATTACCTTGCCGGCATCGACGACGGGATCAAGGGCTGGCGCATCGCCTACAGCCCCGATCTCGGCTATGCCCGGGTCGATCCCGAGATCGCCGCCGCGGTCGCCGCCGCGGCGCGGCAGTTCGCCGCGCTGGGCGCCGAAGTCGAGGAGGTCGGGCGGATTTTCGAGTCGCCGCGCGAGGCGCTGCTGACCCTGTGGGCGGCCGGGGCGGCGCGGCTGCTCGCCGGCGTCTCCGACGAGCGCCGCGCGCTGTGCGACCCCGGCCTTGTCGCCACCGCCCGGCTCGGCGCCGGCATCGCCGCCACCGACTATCTCGGCGCCGACCTGGTGCGCACCGCGCTCGGCCAGACCATGGCCGAATTCCACCGGCGCTACGACCTCTTGATCACCCCGATGATGCCGGTCCCGGCGCTGCCGGTCGGCCGGGACCTCAACGACCCGGCCCGCGAGAGCCATTGGATCGACTGGTCGCCGTTCAGCTATCCGTTCAACATGACGCGGCAGCCGGCGGCGACGGTGCCGTGCGGGCTGACCTCGGGCGGCCTGCCGATCGGCGTGCAGATCGTCGGTCCGCTCTATGCCGATGCGCGCGTCTTGCGGGCGGCGCGCGCCTTCGAGGCGACGCAGCCGGTGCGCCGCCCGCCGCTCTAGGGAGACCGGAATGAAGTTCGGCCTGTTCGTCAATGCCCAGCAGCCGCGCTCGGACGATCCGGTCCGGCGCTTCCGGCAATGCGTGGCGCAGGCGCGGATGGCGCGCGATGTCGGCTTCGACGCGATCGCCGCCGGCCACCATTACATCTCGCCGCCCTACCAGTCGCTGCAGAACCTGCCGCTGCTGGCGCGCCTCGCCGCCGATACCGGGTCGATGGACCTGGTGCTCGCGGTGACGCTTCTCGCCATGCTCAACCCGGTGCAGACCGCGGAGGAGGTGGCGAGCCTCGACATCATGTCCGAGGGGCGCGTCGTGTTCGGCGTCGGCATCGGCTATCGCGAGGAGGAGTTCGCCGCCTTCGGCCTCGACATCAAGGACCGCGTGCCGCGCATGCTGGAAGGGCTGCGCCTGATCCGGCGGCTGTGGCGCGAGGACAACGTCACCCATCAGGGCCGCTTCTTCAACCTGCGCGAGGCGACCTCGACGATCCGCCCGGTGCAGCCCGACTTGCCGATCTGGATCGCCGCCAACGCGGACGCCGCGGTCAGGCGCACCGGCCGGCTCGGCTATCCCTGGTTCATTAACCCGCATGCCGCGCTGCCGACGATCGAGCGGCAATGGGGGCTCTACAAGGAGGCGCTGGCCGAGGCCGGCCATCCGCTGCCCGCGGCCCGGCCGATGATCCTCGAATTGCACGTCGCTCCGACCCGCGAGGAGGCGGTGGCCGCGGCGCAGCCTTATCTCGAGGGCAAGTATGCCGCCTATGCCGCGTGGGGCCAGGACAAGGCCTTGCCCGGACAGGAGGATTTCCGCGTCGCCTTCGACGCCCTGGCGAAGGACCGCTTCATCCTCGGCAGCCCGGAGGACGTCATCGCGCAGCTCGAGGACCGCATCGCCCGGCTCGATGCGAACTACTTCATCTTCCGCGCCGGCTGGCCCGGCATGGAGGGGTGGAAGGTGCTGAAGGTGCTCGAGATCATGGGCCGCGACGTGTTGCCCCATTTCCACCGCAAATACGGGCGCGGCTAGAGCGGGATGAGATCGGAACGAAGCGGCGCTCCCGCTGGGTGATGGGGATTGCCGCGTCGGCTGCGCCGCGCGGCGCCGCGGCCGGTGGGAATTGTCCCACAATTCTTGCCCACTCTCGAAGTGGGCAGGAATCCGTTTGACACGCCGCCGCCTTTCTGTCTCCCTCGCCGCGAGGGAGCGGAGGGATGCGCGGCGCGCTGCTCGACGACATCACCGAGTATTGCCGCACCGTCGGCATGGCCGAGTCGACGTTCGGGCGGCTTGCCGTCAACGACGGCAAGCTGGTCGGCCGGCTGCGCCTCGGCGGCCGGGTCACCACCGAGACGGCCGAGCGGGTGCGCGCCTTCATGGCCCGGCCGCACCCGGCCGCCGGCAACGGCGCCGCCGCCGCGGCGCCGCCGCTGAGCCCGGCGATCCCCGGCGACCCGCACAATTTCCGCTTCTACGACAACCGGCAGAAATACCTGCTGTTCGTCACCACCTGCAGCGAGAAATCGGTGATCGCCCAGCGCGTCGCGCTGGAGCTGGCCAACATCCATCCGCGCCCGCCGGCGCTGCGCGTGTTCGACGCCGGCACCGGCGACGGGACGGTTCTGGCGCGGGTGATGCGGGCGATGCACAGCCGCTTTCCGACGATGCCGTTCTATGTCGTCGGCAAGGAGATCAGCCTCGAAGACGTGCGCCTCGCGCTCGACAAGATGCCCGACCGCCTGTTCGAGCATCCGGCGACGATGCTGGTCATGACCAACATGTACTATTCCGAGGCGCCGTGGCTGACCCCGGCCTCGGTGACCGCCGCGACCAGCCTCGTCTGGCACGAGCTGGCGCTGGAGGGCGGCACGGCGCACGAATTCGCCGAGCAGATCGGCGAGTTGCAGCCGTTCCTGGCCGAGCATTGGCGGGCCCGCGCCGGGTCGCGCACCGGCAACCCGGTCTATGAAAAGCCGGTGGTGCTGGTGATCTACCGCGCCGACCACCGCTTTCTGCTCGATCCGGTGCGGCCGCGCCGCGGCTTCGCCCACGCCGATTACGACCTGGTCATCGCCTCGCAGCCCTACCGCGCCCGCGCCGCGCTCGAGTTCAAGGCACGGCGGATCGTGGCGCCGCTGGCGCGCAGCCTGGCGCCCGGCGGCCGGCTGATCGGCATCCATTCGCACGGCGGCGATCCGGGGCTGGAGATCATCCAGGCCATCTGGCCCGGCGAGGACCCGTTCACCACCGACCGCCATGCGCTGTTGCGCGCCACCAAGGCCGAGCTCGGCAGCGCCGGCCGGACGCTCAATTTCGGCGCCTATGCCGATGCCCGCGCGCTGTTCCGCTACGACATGCACACCTTGCCGAGCGAGATCAGCGACACGATCGGCACCTCGACCCTGTTCGCGGCGTGGAACGCCGCGGTCTACGTCGCCCAGATCGAGGATCAGCGCCTGTCCGAGGCGATCGCCGGCGGCGCCTATCTGGCGGCGACGAAGGAGGTGTTGCGGCGCCACGGCGGGCTGTGGTTCTGGGACGAATCCTACGTGATCTCGCGCAAGCGGGACCTGCGCTGATGGCCGCCGCGGGCGCGCCGGCCGGACCGCCCGCCGCGTCGCGCCGCGCCGCGGAGCTGATCCGCGACTGCTCGTTCGAAATCTCGCCGCGCGACGAATGGCTCGGCGAGCGGCTGCGCGGCCTGTTCGACGCCGGCACCGAAATCTTCGTCAGCCACCCCGCCAGCGCGACCCATCACGACATCGTCGCCGCCTGCACGCGGCTGCGCCGCGCCGGGTTCGTGCCGGTGCCGCACGTCGCCGCGCGGCGCCTGGCGACGCTGACCCAGGCGGGCGATTTCCTTCGCCGCGCCGCCGGCGAGGCGGAGGTCACCGCGATCCTCCTGGTCGCCGGCGATCCGCCGGCGCCGGTCGGCCCGTTCGCCGACAGCCTCGGCCTGCTGGCGAGCGGCGTGGTCGAGCGCTGCGGCATCGCCCGGGTGTTCGTCGCCGGCTATCCCGAAGGGCACCCGCAGATCGGCGCCGCGGCGCTGGCGGCGGCGCTCGACGCCAAGCTGGCCTTGGCCCGGCGCCTCGGGCTGGCGGTCGGCGCGGTCACCCAGTTCGGCTTCGATGCCGCGCCGATCGGGCGCTGGCTCGCCGGCCTGCGCGCCCGCGGCATCGACTGCCCGGTGCGGGTCGGCGTCGCCGGCCCCGCCAGCATCGCCACGCTGGCCGGATACGCGGTGCGCTGCGGCGTCGGCGCCTCGCTGCGCGCGCTCGCGCGCGGCCATACCGCCTTTGCCCGCATCCTGACCGAGACCGGCCCCGACGCGCTGATCGCCGCGCTGGTCGAGGCCGAGGCCACGGCCGGCCGCATCGACGGGCTGCATGTCTTCACCTTCGGCGGGGTTCGCCGCGCCGCGGCATGGCGGCGGGCGGCGATGGCGTAGCGCCAGAGCGGCTGCGTCGCCGGCCGCGCGCCCGCGCCCGACCGCTCCGGCAAAGCCCAGGATGCGGTCGCGGCCGTCTCCGACGACGCCCTTCCTATCCTATTATCTCTGCCATGCGGTCGATGAAGCGTCGCGCCGTTTCGATCATCTCCCGGGCATCGTCCGCAGTGACAACGATCCGGGGGCTGACGGCGTAGTCGGCGACCTCCTTCAGCGTGTAGCCACGGGCAAGAAATCGGGTGAACTCACGTTCGATGCGCGGCTCGGTCTTGCCCAGCCGGGCAATCACCGTACGCAGCCCCGCGTGGCTCTTGGTGATCCGGCCGTGCGCGACAAGACAAGGGCCTGCGCTGCATGAAACGCCGCAAGATAGGCCGCTCGCGCGGCTTCGTCAGGCCAACCGTCGGCGAGCATGTCGTGCGCTTTCGCGAGAAATTCGCGAGCCTTGCCAAAATAGCCTTCACTCTCCGGAGTCATAGGTCCACGCCGTCGCGACGCAGCTCCTGCATGAAACCGGTGCGCTCGCGGTAAGCGCCGGCCGGAAACGGCATAGCGTTGATGATCGAGCCGGTATCGTAGAGAATATCGGTCTCCACATCGACGAGCGGACCGAGCTCGGCCGTGAAGGCGCCAAACCGGCGCAAAAACACCGCCACGTCGTAGTCCGAGTCCGGCCGGGCGTCGCCGCGGGCGCGCGAGCCGTAAAGCACGACGCGTTCGAGGCGCTCGCCGTAGATCGCGTCGAGCGCGGCGCGGAAGCGCTTCAGGACCGGGTCGGCGGCGATCGCGGGCGGCATGATTCATTATGGCCGTCGCCCCCGACAAATGCCAATCTGGTGCGCGGCGCAACCCGAGGAACCGCGATGGCCGAGGCTCTTTCCCCTACGATCCGCGTCACCGATGCGCCCGATCCCGGCGACGTGAAGGTGATCGCCGACGGGCTGGCCGCCTATAACGACGGGCATGCCGGCTACCGCGACTTCGCGCCGCTCGCCGTCACCGTCACCGATCCCGCGACCGGCAGGGTGGTCGGCGGGCTCTACGGGCGCAGCTCCTACGGACAGCTGTTCATCGAGCGCTTCTTCCTGCCCGAGGCGCTGCGCCGCGACCGGCTCGGCAGCCGGGTGCTGGCGGCGGCCGAGGAGGAGGGGCGGCGGCGCGGCTGCACCCGCGTCGCCCTGTTCACGCTGAGCTTCCAGGCGCCCGGCTTCTACAAAAAGCTCGGCTATAGCGAGGCCGCCTGCATCGACCCCGACCCGCCCGGCGTGACCCGCTACCTGATGGTCAAGAAACTCTGATCCTGGAGGAGAGACAAAGATGGCTTCCAACGGCAAGGTCGCTCTCGTCACCGGCGGCGGCAGCGGCATCGGCAAGGCTTCGGCGCTGGCGCTCGCCCGCGAGGGCTTTGCCGTCGTCGTCGCCGGACGCCGGCCGGAGCCGCTCGACGCCGTCGTCGCCGAGATCGAGGCGATGCAGGGCCGCGCCCTCGCGGTGCCGACCGATGTCGGCGACCCCGACTCGGTCGCCGCCCTGTTCGCCGCCACCAAGGCCAGGTTCGGCCGGCTCGACGTGCTGTTCAACAATGCCGGCTTCGGCGCCGCCGCGGCGATCGAGGACCTCGAATATTCGCGCTGGAAGGCGGTCATCGACACCATCGTCAGCGGCACCTTCCTGTGCACCCAGCAGGCCTTCCGCATGATGAAGGAACAGACGCCGATGGGCGGCCGCATCATCAACAACGGCTCGATCTCGGCGCATGTGCCGCGGCCCCACTCGATCGCCTACACCACCGCCAAGCACGCGGTCACCGGGCTGACCAAATCGACCTCGCTCGACGGCCGCAAATACGACATCTCGTGCGGCCAGATCGATGTCGGCAACGCGCTGACCGAGATGACCCAGCGCATGACCCGCGGGGTGCCGCAGGCCAACGGCGAGGTCGTCGTCGAGCCGACGATGGACGTCGAAAACGTCGCCCGCGCCGTCGTCTTCATGTCGACGGTGACGCCCGAGGCGAACGTCCAGTTCATCACCGTGATGGCGACCAAGATGCCGTTCATCGGCCGCGGCTAGCCCGCTGCGGCTCACTCGTCGGCGCCGGTGCGGGCGCTTTCGTGCCAGCGCCGCAGGATCAGCCGCGACACCAGGTCGAGCGCCAGGTAGATGACGATGCCGGTCAGCGACAGCAGGAACAGCGCCGCGAACAGGCGCGGCACGGCGAGGCGGTAGCCGGCTTCGAGGATGCGGAAGGCGAGCCCGGTCTCGGTGCCGCCGGTGCCGGCGACGAACTCGGCGACGACCGCGCCGATCAGCGCCAGCCCGCCGGAGATCCTCAGCCCGGCGAGGAAGTAGGGCAGCGCCGTCGGCAGCCGCAGCAGCCACATCGTCTTGACCGGCGAGGCGCCGTACAGCCGGAACAGCGCCAGCAGGTTGCGGTCGGCGCTGTTGAGCCCGACCGTGGTGTTCGACACGATGGGAAAGAACGCGACGATCCAGGCGCACACCAGCATCGCCAGGAACGGCGTGTGCACCCAGATGATGATCAGCGGCGCGATCGCCACCACCGGCGTCACCTGCAGCATCACCGCATAGGGGAAAAAGCTCAGCTCGACCGCCCGCGACACCGAGAACAGCAGGGCGATGGCGCCGCCGATCAGCGCCGCCGCGGCGAGCGCCGCCAGGGTGACGCGCAGGGTGACCAACAGCGAGCCGAGCAGGCTCGGCCCGTCGGTCCACAGGCTGGCGGCGATCAGGCTCGGCGGCGGCAGGATATAGGGCGGGATCTGCTCGGCGGCGACCACCCATTCCCACAGCAGCAGGAACGCCGCGCCGACAACCAGCGGCGCGGCGATGCGCACCACCCGCTCGCTCATGGCGGAGCGTCCACCGCCATCGCCCGGGCGAGCGCGGCCGAGACCTCGTCGCACATCGCGGCATAGGCGGGGCCGCTGCGCAGGCTGCGCTCGCGCTCGTGCGGCAGGCGCACCGCCAGCTCCGCGGCGATGCGGCCCGGGCGCCGGGTCAGCACCGCGATCCGCGTCGACAGATAGACCGATTCGTAGACGCTGTGGGTGACGAAGAGGATGGTCGGCCGGTGCCGCCGCCACAGGGTCAGCAGGTCGTCGTTGAGCGCGTGGCGGGTGATCTCGTCGAGCGCGGCAAACGGTTCGTCGAGCAGCAGCAGGTCCGGCTCGGTGACCAGCGCGCGGGCCAGCGACACGCGCATCCGCATGCCGCCGGACAGCTGGTGCGGATAGGCGCGCTCGAACCCGCCGAGCCCGACCGCCTCGATCGCCGCCGCCACCCGCTCGCGCGCCGCGGCATCGACCGCCCCGGCGATGCGGAACGGCAGCAGCACATTGCCGGCGACGGTGCTCCACGGCATCAGGGTCGGGTCCTGAAAGACGAAGCCGATGCGCCCGGAGGCGCGCGAAATTCCCAGCCGGCAGGTGCCGGCGCTCGGCTCCGACAGCCCGGCGACAATGCGCAGCAGGGTGCTCTTGCCGCAGCCCGACGGGCCGACGAGGCTCACGAACTCGCCGCGCGACACGGCGAGGTCGATGCCGCGCAGCGCCTCCACCGTCGGCGAAAACCGCTTGCCGACGCCGGAAAGCGCGACGATCGGGTCCGCTTGCGCCGCGTTGCTCAGGATTTCATCCCGACTTTCTTGTTCACGAACGCCAGCGTGAACGCCTTCTTGTAGTCGAGATCGGCGGGGTAGAGCCCGGCCTTGGCCATCGTCTGAAAGAA
>Ga0070739_10007214_pt1 | contig 11902 bp, 6 predicted proteins | sample Coa_R1_7_FD_66445 | JGI IMG/M metagenome (GOLD analysis project Ga0070739, IMG submission 66445) | Surface soil microbial communities from Centralia Pennsylvania, which are recovering from an underground coalmine fire - Coalmine... | ecosystem: Environmental > Terrestrial > Soil > Unclassified ... | reverse complement strand
GCCACAACCTTGTTGGCCGGCACCGCGGCCTCGCGCGTAATCTCCAGCGGCTTGGCGCTCATGTCATCAGAGCGAGCGGCCTTCGTGGCGGCGCGGAAATCACCGTAAGAGTAAATGATGATCATGGACGTGGGCCGGCCCTCGATCCGCCTGCCCGCATCACCAGCCGCAGTCAAAAGCTCCCGTGCGGTGTTCTCGTCATAGGCAAGCCGGAGTTTCTGGTCGGGCGTCACCCTGGCCTGCACTGCATTTCGCGCATCGACGCGCAGCTTCTCAGGCCGCCAAAACAGGAATCCGGTGCAGATGAGCGTGGCAATGATTCCCGCCGTTCCGAGCGACAGCAGGAACTTGCGGCCTTTTCTGTCCACCAGCATGACCCCGCCCGCCGTGAACAGGAAATTCATGATGGTGAAGATGACGTAGCCCCAGTGCGCCGCTATATCCGAAAGGCCACTCTGGATGAGAATGTTGGTGTTGTAGGCGATGATCGAATTGATTCCCGTCGCCTGATTGCAGGCGAGAATGATGCAGGCGAGAACGAAAGGGATGACGTACTTGCGGCGCAGCAGCGACTCGCGGGTTTTCGTCCCCTCGGCGCCCCGAGCGGCGGAAGCCGTTTCCTCCATTTCGCGCAGCTCGAGATCAGCCTGAGCAGGCGGACGCGAGCGCAGCAGAGCGGCTCGCGCGGCCTCCTTTCTGCCCCGGCGGAACAACCATCGGGGCGATTCGGCCACGATAAAGCTGCCCAGAACGAACAGCACGCCGGGAGGAAGAGAGACCCAGAAAATACTGCGCCACGCGATGTCTTCGAACGCGAGCACCTTCGCCGGATCGCCGAGGCTGGAAACGGCATTCACGCGGTAGCTGAAATACATGCCCACCAGCGCGGCGGCGACGATCCCCAGCGTGAGCAGCCACTGGAAGATGCCGGTTCCTTTCCCGCGGTTCGAGGCGCCCAGGCACTCGGCGAGATAAAGCGGGACGACCACTCCAATCAGTCCGGCGCTGACCCCCTGCAGCAGCCGCCCCAGCACGAGTGGTCCATATCCGTGGGCGAGCGCAATGGTCGGGATACTGACTACGAACAGAACGCCGCTGAGCGCCATCACGGTCCTTCGGCCCATCCAATCCGACAAGACGCCGGCGAACAGAGTCGAGATGACGCTGCCCAGCAGCACCGCGGCCACGACGATGGAGAGCTGTCCGGCGGTCAGGCCCGAAGTCGCCTCGAGATACGGCAGAGCGCCCGCAATGATGCCGACATCCACTCCGTACAGCAGGCCGCCGAGTCCGGCGACAAGCAGAAGAAACCGGTTGTACGTTTGCAGTCCCATGGTGCGCAGTGGCCGGGCCCCGTTTGCCCGCCCAGATCAGCGTATCAGCACCATCATGCCCCGCACCATTCCAGCGCCGCCGCGAGGAGAGTTGCGGCGGTGTCGAGCACGGATGGGACCTCGACATACTCGTCGGGATTGTGCGCCCCAGCGCCCCGGGGTCCAAAGAGCAGAGTGGGAATACCGAACTCGCGCTGCACCAGTCCGGCGTCGCACGGATAGGGAGCGGCGGTGACCTTTACGGGAGTCCCAAGGGTGGCGGTTGCGCAGTCGACGAAGCACCGGCTCCAGTCGTGGTCCGGCGCAAGCGCGTGACCCTGGAGCGGCGGATCATAGGCGAGCTTCCAGGAGAGCGGATGATCCCTGAAGAATGGATCGTCACGGCAAAACGCGTCGAGCGAGGCTCGGACCTCGGTGAGGACGCGCTCTTCCTGTTCGTCTGGCATGAACTGAAAGTAGACCCTCACCGCCGCGGTCAGGGGAACGCTGTAAGGCTCGGTCATATCAAACCGGTTCGCTTCGACGGCCAGCACCTGAACGGGTGTCGGATCGTCAAAACCGCGATATGCCTCGTGCGGCGTTACGGACTTTCTCCGCGCAACCCACGTGTCTACCCAGCCGAGCAGCCGGCCCATGGCGATTGCCGGCGAGACAACTTCGCCGCTGGAGAAATAACCCGCTGCATTTCCCGCTTCACATGCGATGTCGATTACTGCGCCCCCGCGTGTGGCCAGAAAAACTTCCATTTGGGTTCCCTCCGGAATGACGCAGGCGTCGGCGGTCGGACCGTGCAGTCTGGCCGCAAGCGTGCCTCCGCCGCCGCCCCATTCCTCATCGACCACGGACTCGGCGTAAACGTCGCCACCCGGTCGAATACCGTGCTTACGCAAGGCGCAAATCGCGCCGAACTGAGCCGCGAGGCCGCCTTTCATGTCGAAACTGCCGCGCCCGAACAAGCGTCCATCACGGACTACGCCGGACCATGGGCTCCCGGTCCACTGGCCGTGGCCTTCGGGGACGGTATCCATGTGCCCGTTAAAGAGCACGCTGCGCCCGCGGCCCGCGCCGCCAATGCGGGCCAGCACATTCCGGCGGCCGCGGTAATCGCGGTCCCGTCTGACGCATCGATGGCCCGAGGCGGTGATGAAGTCCGTCTCGTAAACCTCGGTATCCACTGAATACGTCCGGAGGAACTCTGCCAGAACGGACTGTCCGGCGTCCTCATTCCCATTCGGAGGGATGGCCACGGTATTTGCTTTGACCAGTTCGGCCAGGAGCCGGATGATGTCGTCCCGAAGCGGCGCCAGAAGCTCTTTGGCTCTGCGGGCGGAGGAAGCTGCAACGCTCATAAGTGCTATTACACTCCCTCAAAGACCGCAACCGGTTAATCAGGTCAGCCGGTAGCCGCCGCATGAATTATTGGCGGCGTGGATGTGGCAATGCCCGATCGATCAGATGCGCCACTCGCCGCCCGTCGTTAGACAGGTGCACAGAATCAGGCCGAAGAAGCCGCGGGTGAGGTGGTTCCCGTCTCTGGCTGCATCTGACTGCCCGTTTCGAGCGCCGCGGTCCTGCGCGCCGATCAAGGGATCGGGGACGGATGTTTCTCGGGAACAGGCGGCTCGTGCTGGATATGGATTTTCCCCATGGAATACCAGCCGTCCTCCTGCCTTCCGGCTATAGCGAGCTTTATCACCGGATTTCGCGAGACAGGGTCGAGGATCGCCAGCGAGAGATCGTAATCGCCTGCCGGCATGTCGGCGGGGATGAACACGGAGTCATCGTAAATGCTGTCACCGGGAAGCCACGTGCGAATATCGGCATCGGTGGGCAGGATCTGCGTGCGGCCGTTCCCACTCAGACGCAGCGCCAGCGGATACTGCCTGTAACACGGCGCTACACCCTTGTTTTCCCACCATGTGGTGAACGACAGCTTTCCCTGTGCCGCAAGCGCTGCCGGATACGTGAACCGCCGCAGCACCAGGCGATAGCCCATCTTCCTGAGCCATTCGCGGACCTGTGGCTCCCACTGCACGGGCACCGGCGACGACTTGGCGTTGAACGACGAAATATGCCATTTCAGCGACTGGTCGATGATGTAATTCACGTCCCAGCCCTTGTCCAGCCAGTGCTGCATGACCCAGCAGACCTCAAACGAAACAGGCGCTTTTTTCCAGGCATCCTGCATACCGTCGAGGATGATCGATTCCGGGTACAGGTCGAGCATGTGCGAGAAGGTGGGCGAGAACCCTCCCATGTCGCCCAGACAGTCGACGCGCCAGCCGACGTTTGCTTTCGCGATGGCGTACTTGTTCGTCTTCGGGTCGGTGAGCATCATGACCAGCGGCGTTTTGCGGAAGGCTTCGAGGTAAGCGTCCACCAGCGCGCGCCGCGTCGTATCGGTGAGACGGTCCGCGCCTGCGCCTTCGCCCCATGCGCCAACAATGGCGAGGTCCACGCTCTCCAGATCGGGATTGCCGTCGTAGCGCTGGCCGGCCTCACGGATGAGACGCCCGAAGTGCTCGGCATAACGCGGATTCTCGGGGTTGGTGCGCCACTTCGCGATCGGCAGGCGGCCCTTTTCGTCACCCATTCGGGCGCGATACCAGTCGGGGACGTCGTTATTTTCATCTGTGCCGTACGGAGCGATGCGCAGCATCAGCGTCTGCTTTCGATCATGCGCAGTGCGCAGAGCGGTGTCGATCAGATCCCAGCGATATCTGCCCTCTTCCGGCTCGAGGAACTTCCAGTAAATTCTGAAGTACGCGATGGAGGTGTCCGGATAGTGGTCGTTTGTCAGCGTGCCGTGGAAAGCCTGGTAAGCAATCGGATACCCTTCGGTCCACTTCTGACCGGCGTTCAGCGCGTCGCCGTTGAAGCGCTGAAACGTCATGAAGCCGATGCCAGGATTGACGAGGACGTCGTCGATCTCTTTGGGGCGAACGGTGATGATCTCCTGCGCGAAGGAGGTAATCAGAAGGACGTGGCAGAGGAGTGCGGTTCGCATTGGCGTTTTACAGGCTCTGCCTATTATGAAAGGACGCGGGCAGCGCAACGGAGAATGGCGGCCAGGCTCTTCTCCACGTCGTCGTCCGTCGTTGCCCAGGAAGAAACACTGATCCGCATCGCCGTCCGCCCATGCCATTCTGTTGGACCGCACCAGCACGTGCCGTCCTGCTGCACCGCCTCGATCACCTGCCGCGTTCGCGCCGCGCCGCCGAAGGCAACCAGCACCTGGTTCAGCACAACGTCGTTGAGAATCTCGCATCCGGCGGCGCGCAGTCGTTCGGAGAACAGCCGCGCAAAACGGCAGTTGCGATCGATGAGCTCGGCCAGCCCCGACCGTCCCAGCGACTTCAGCGCGGCCCAGATCTCCACGCCTCGCGCTCGCCGCGAAAGCTCCGGGGTAAATTGCGATGGCTCGCGATGCTCCCCCTGCGGCAAATACGCCGCTGTCACGGACATCGCGCTTTTCAGGGCCGCCGCGTTGCGCACGAACGCGAGCCCACTGTCGTAGGGCACATTCAGCCATTTGTGTGCGTCGGTGGCCCACGAGTCCGCCTCCGCAACACCTTCGGTCAGATGCGCGTGCCTCGGGCTCGCCGCCGCCCACAGCCCGAACGCGCCGTCCACGTGAACCCAGGCGCCGAACGAGTGCGCGCGATCGCAGATCTCGCGCGCCGGATCGAATGCACCCGTGTTGACATTCCCCGCCTGGATGCACACGATCGCCGGACCCTCAGATCGAGGGAGTTCCGCCGCGATCATTCGCCCTTGTTCATCGGCGGGCACACGAACCACCCGCGAACGGCCCAGCCCAAGCATCCCCAGCGCCTTGATCATGGACGGATGCGCCTCCTCGCCCACGATGACTGTAATGGGCGGGGCGCCAAAGAGACCGTCAGCTTCGACATTCCAGCCGGCGCGCGCCAGCACTGCATGCCGGGCAGCCGCGAGGGCCGTAAAGTTCGCCACCGTGGCGCCGGTCACAAACCCCGCACCACAGCCTGCCGGCAGCTTTAAAACATCGAGCAGCCACTTCAGCGCGACCTCCTCCAGCACTGTACCGACCGGGGACGCCACAAAAAGGCCCGGGCACTGGTCCCAGGCCCCGGCGAGCCAGTTCGCCGCGAGCGCCGCGGGCAAGGCGCCGCCAATGACAAACCCGAAATACCGCGGCCCGGCCATGCCCACGGTGGCCGGCGATCCCACCCGATCCAGCATTGAGAGCACTTGCTCTGCCTGGGCCGGCCCGTCCGGCAGCGATTCATCGAACTCGGCCAGCCCGGACAGCGCTTGCGCCGAAGGCGCCACGCTGCGCTCCGCCAGGTCCTCCAGATACCGTGCAGCGCGCTTCGCGACATCGTTCAGTAGCTCTCGCATCATCCGATCTTATGCGGTTCCGAAGGCGCCACAGATACTCGCTCAGTCGGGGATGTGGAGGATTATCTCGGAGCGAGCGCTTCGATCAGGCCAATGAGCTCTGGCAAATTGCAGCTGACCATCTACCAAGCCTCGTCCAGATCCACACCTTCGTTTTGACCAGACGACTGGTCATGTTCAGCCGGTCAACAGGGTTAGCCTCCGACCGTCCACTGGCCCACCTGCGTCCAGCCGGCGCGTCTACCAGCGAAATCGATCACATAACCCCAAATCTGCCTGACCCCATCGAACATCGCGGTGAAGGTCAGATCGACGGTGATGATCACGGTGTTGCCCGACATCGAAACCGCCGACGTCGCTGCGTTCAGTGTGCACCGGCTGTTCTGCACCATTCCGTTGGCTCCGACCGTGACCGGACCAGCCCACGTTGCGCCATCGTCGGCAACGAGGTAAAGTTGTCGCGTCCAGGAGATGTACATTACCTCGCAGCCTCCGCTGAACAGCATCCAGGCGCGTGCAATGTCCCCGGCTCCGTTGGGGTCGGAGAACTGGAACTGGAACTGGCCGCTCATGCCGCGGGGGGGCGCCGGCGGCGTGAGGGCTCCGACGCTGGGCGACTGCTCCGGGCCCGCACTTACGGTCCAGTTGCCCACATTGGTCCAGCCAGCCAGCTCGCCTGCTTTATCCTGCACGTAGGCCCAGATCTGTTTTTCGCCGTTTGCGGCGGCGGTAAAGCTCAGATCCAGGGTGATGGTCAGGTTATTCCCGGATCGCGTCGCCGCTGAAGTCGCCGCATTCAGCGTGCACTGGCTGTTCTGTAACTGACCGCTCCCGCCGGGCACCAAGTAGCTGAGCCAGCTCTGAGCGTTATCGGCGGCAAGGTATAGCCGTCCCGTCGACGCTACCCAGGATATCTCGCAGGCGTTTGCCGCGGAGCGAGTGGCGCTGAACAGCACGTACGTTCGCGCGATATCGCCGCCGCCGTTCGGATCGGAGAACTGGAACTGAAACTTTCCCGAACTTCCGTACCCGCTTCCCGGCATAATTACGGTTCCGACGCTTGGCGGCGCCTCGGGAATGGCAGGACCGATGGTTGCCATCAGGGCTGTGCTGTCATTGTAAAAACCGCCTGAACCGTACCCCACCGAGAAGTCAATGCGATCGCCGGCGGTCACGTCGAGCGTGATCTGGAACGACTTCGCGTTGCCTAGTCCATTGATGTAGTCGGAAAACAGGACCGCGGAGGAATTCAGCAGGATGGAAACGTCGGTAGTCGTGCTGACATCGGCGCCTTCAAAGGCCCCCTGAATGCTGATCTTAGCGGATGCCGGTGCGGTCCAGCGCAGCACGCTGTTCTCGCCGTGCGGCCCCGGATGGAGAAGCAGCATCTGCGCCGGTAAGATAATCGTGGTTCCACACGTGGCGACGCCGCCGCTTGTGTTGGCGACGAGTAACGGATCGCCGCTGTCAATGTTGTGGTACCAGCCGCTGAGTCCGGCGCAACCCCAGTATGGAAACGTAGTTGACGTCTCATCGTAGGGGATAAACGTCGAGCCCCGCGTTGCCGTGTATCCGTACGACCACGGACCGTTTGGGTTCGAATTCATCGAGAAATCTGCAAATGCATCCGACGTCTGTGCATAAACACCGGCGCAAAACAATAAGTACAGAACAAAGCTGAATACCCAGGTGTGACGGCGCACACTGAACAGGACGTCTGTAAGGCACGAGACTTCCTGCGCTGCAACTGAGCGCATGAAAGACGCCTCCTCTGGAGAGCGATCTGTCTTGTGACGCGTTCAGTATACGCTCGGGCCGGTCCGGTTACAATGACCGAACTTCGGGACGACGTGCCGGAATGAAGCCAGGGATGAATGCGGATCGGCACGGTCACAGGCGCGCATTCGTCGGATTTGATCAGCGGCGGATAATCAACTCGCGGATTTCTTTGCGGTCTCCGCGAACCGTAACGGCCGAATAATCGAGAAGTAATCGATGAACTTCTTTTTCGGGTCGATGTTGGCGGGCGAGCCGCCCTTGCGCTCGAGCAGCGGTATCCCGCTGCGCGCGTTCCACAGCATCATGGCCACTCTGAGCACGACGAGACGAGGAACCGGAGGCTGCTGCCGCAATCCATTCAATTACCTGCGGCACAGTGCGGCAATGCTCTATTTGCGCAGGGCGTCCATCCAAAGACGGTCATGAACATTCCTGGCCACAGCGACTTGGAAACAACGATGAAGATTTCCGGCCATGTGCTCGATCAGATGAAGCGCGATGCGGCATCGAAATGGACGAGGTTTTCGGTGTAGCTACCAGTTCAGCTACCAGCGCGGTTATTGCCGCCCCTGTGAACTGATCTAAGTGATCGGTGGGAAATTGGTCGGGGCGAGTGGATTCGAACCACCGACCTCCTGGTCCCGAACCAGGCGCTCTAGCCAGGCTGAGCCACGCCCCGATACGTGTGCGCTGTCTCCCTCAGTTTACACCAGCCCTATAATCCATTGAGGGCTTCCTCACATGGACCGGCAGACCATCGGCGCTTATCAGATCGTGCGCGAGCTCGGGCGCGGCGGCATGGGCATCGTTTATCAGGGCTTCGATTCCGCCATCGGACGGCCCGTCGCCATCAAGACTATCCGCCTCGAGCCCGGCATGGCTCCCGGCGAGGACGCCGAGCTCCGCGCGCGCTTCGTGCGCGAGGCCAGCGCCGCGGGCAAACTCTCGCACCCCGGCATCGTCACCGTCTATCAGCTCGGCGAAGACGGCCCCGACCTGTTCATCGCGATGGAGTACGTCCCCGGCGGAAATCTTGAAGACCTTCTGAAGAAGCGCCCGCGCCTCGATCCGGAACACGCGTCCTCCATCCTTCGGCAGGTGGCCGACGCGCTCGATTACGCTCATCAGTCTGGGATCGTGCATCGTGACGTCAAGCCGCCGAACATTCTGCTCCGCCAGGACGGCTGCGTCAAGATCGCCGACTTCGGGATCGCCAAAGTGATTGAAGCCGTCACACAGGCCATGACCCGCACCGGCGCGAGCCTCGGCTCGCCATCCTATATGTCGCCGGAACAGGTGCGCGGAGAGAAAGTGGACGGCCGCTCCGACCAGTTCTCGCTGGCCATCGCCGCGTTTCGCATGCTCACCGGCCGGCTGCCGTTCGAGGCCGAGTCGGCGCACGCGGTCATGTACCAGATCGCCAGCCTGGACCCGTTTACGCTTGTGGCCGAAGCCGCCACACTTCCGCCCGCCATTCGCGCGACGCTCGGCCGCGCGCTCGCGAAGAACCCACAGGAGCGGTACCCCACCTGCGCGGCGTTTGTCCACGAGCTCTCGGGCGCTCCCATGGCCGCTGGCGCCGCCGCCGGCTTCACGGGCTCGACCACCGCACCGTCGCCGCCGACGCAACTCCCAACGTCGACGCTGCCGGTGGCGCCGCTCGCCCCTCAAAAGAAGCGCTCGGCCCTCGTGCCGGCAATTGCGCTTATCGCCATCGTTCTGATGGCTGGCGGTTACCTCGCCCTTCGAAAGAAGACTCTGGCCGGCTCGGGCACCACCACCACCACAGAGCGCAAGCCCGATTCGCCCCTCGTCAAGGCGATCGCGGAAGGGCGGCTCGACGACGCGCGCAAACTGCTTGCCGGAGGCGCCGACGTAAACGATTCCAACGAGGACGGGACCACCGCCCTGATGCAGGCCGCCGAGGGCAGCGCCTATATGCCCGACAACACGCCAGCCGTTAGGCTGCTGCTGGACCACGGCGCGCGCGTCGATGCTCAGGACAAGCGCGGGCGCACGGCGTTGTACCGCGCCACCGCGGAAGGCAAGGAAGGGGCGATGCGGCTCCTTCTCGCGCATAAGGCCGATCCGAATCACAAAGCGAACGACGGCTCCACGCCTCTGCTGGAGGCCATCACCTTCGGCAAGCCCGCCGCCGCAAACCTCCTGCTCGACAACCACGCGGCGGTTGACACCGCCGACGCGCAGGGGAACACTCCCCTGATCGTAGCTGCGGAGGGCACCGCGTACATGCCCAACAACGCGCCGCTGGTGAAGCTTCTGCTCGATCGCGGCGCGCGCGTCGACGCTCAGGATAATCAGGGCCGCACCGCACTGTACCGCGCGGCGTCGGAAGGAAAGGTGGACGCGGTAAAGCTGCTGCTCGATGCGCGCGCGGACATCAACGCAAAGACCTCCAACGGCTCGACGCCACTGCTCGCCGCGGTGACCTTCGGAAAGATGCCCATGGTGGAGCTGCTGCTTCAGCAGCACGCCGACGTGCAGATCCCGGATGCTCAGGGCAACACGCCGATGCTGGTCGCGTCTGAAGGCACTGCCTACATGCCCAACAACGTCCCACTGGTCACGGCGCTGCTGGCAGCGCACGCGAAGGTCACCGATCAGGACTCGCAGGGCCGCACTCCGCTGTACCGCGCCGCGGCCGAAGGGAAAGAGGAGGCCATGCGGGTGCTGCTGGACAACAAGGCGGATGTGAATGCACAAGCCTCGAATGGCTGGACGCCGCTGCTGGCCGCCGTCACCTACGGCAAACTCGGCGCCGCCACGCTGCTGCTGGACCGCGGGGCCAACCCCAACCTCGCGGACGCCAATGGGACCACTCCGCTCATGGCCGTCGCGCAGAACAACCCCTATATAAAGGACCCGGCCCCGGTAATCCGGCTGCTCCTCTCTCACGGCGCAAAACCGGATCTCGCCGACAACCAGAACCGCACTGCGATGACCATGGCCACCCGCGACAAGAACTCGGCGGCAATTGCTGCCCTCAACGGGAAATAACACTCAGATGCCCTACATCCTAGCCCTCGACCAGGGCACGACCAGCTCACGCGCCATCGTTTTCGATCATGAGGGCGCAATCCGCGGCGTGGCCCAGAAGGAGTTCCAGCAAATCTTCCCCAGGCCCGGATGGGTGGAACATAACCCCGAAGAGATCTGGACCTCGCAAATCACGACCGCGAGCGAGGCCGTTTCTCGCGCCGGCGTGCGCCCCGGCGAGATCGCGGGGATCGGCATTACGAATCAGCGCGAAACGGTGGTCATGTGGGATCGGCAGACGGGAGAGCCGGTTGGCAATGCGATCGTCTGGCAGGATCGGCGGACGGCCGGGTTCTGCGACGCACTCCGGCGCGACGGCCACGAGCCGCTGATTCGCGAACGCACCGGCCTGCTCATCGATGCCTATTTCTCCGCCAGCAAGATCGCCTGGCTGCTCGATAACGTTACGGGCCTGCGCGAACGGGCCGAACGGGGCGAGATTGCCGCCGGCACGATCGACAGCTGGCTGGTGTGGAAACTTACGCGCGGCGCGCTGCACATCACCGACCCGAGCAACGCATCGCGCACCATGCTGTTCAACATCCACACGGGCGCCTGGGATGACGACCTGCAGCGCGTCTTTCGAATTCCAGCCAGCGTCCTGCCCGAGGTGCGCTCTTCGAGTGACCCGTATGGCGAGGTGGCCACCAGCCTCGACCTCGGTGGCGTGCCTATCGCCGGAATCGCCGGCGACCAGCAGGCCGCCCTCTTCGGGCAGCTTTGCACCGAGCCGGGCCTCACCAAGAACACGTACGGCACAGGCTGTTTCATGCTGCGCAACACGGGAACGCACGCGCCCGAGTCGCGCCATCGGCTGCTGAGCACGGTCGCGTGGAAGATCGCTGACCGCACCGAATACGCGCTCGAGGGGAGCGTATTTATCGGCGGGGCGGTGGTGCAGTGGCTGCGCGATGGCCTGGGTCTGATCCGCGCCTCAGCGGACGTCGAAGCGCTCGCGGCATCCGTTCCCGACAACGGCGGTGTGTATCTGGTCCCCGCCTTCGCCGGCCTGGGCGCTCCGCACTGGGATCCGTACGCCCGTGGCGCCCTGGTGGGGATCACTCGCGGCATTACCGCCGGACACGTCGCGCGCGCGGCGCTCGAGTCAATCGCCTATCAGGTCGCCGATCTGCTCGACGCCATGCACGCCGACAGCAGCCAGCCGCTTACCGAACTGCGCGTCGACGGCGGCGCGGCATGCGATGACTTACTGATGCAGTTTCAGGCGGACATCCTTGGCATTCCGGTGATTCGCCCTGCGCTGACGGAAACAACCGCGGCCGGCGCGGCGTATTTGGCCGGCCTCGCCGTGGGTTTTTGGAAAAACACGAGGGAGCTGGCCACTCACT
>Ga0070739_10007212_pt1 | contig 11903 bp, 13 predicted proteins | sample Coa_R1_7_FD_66445 | JGI IMG/M metagenome (GOLD analysis project Ga0070739, IMG submission 66445) | Surface soil microbial communities from Centralia Pennsylvania, which are recovering from an underground coalmine fire - Coalmine... | ecosystem: Environmental > Terrestrial > Soil > Unclassified ... | reverse complement strand
GGGCGCCTGGGGCGTCGTCGATGTCGAGGACTGCGTCAACGCCGCCCGCTACGCCTTCGCCGAGGGTCTCGCCGACCCCGAGCGCGCCGTCATCACCGGCGGCAGCGCCGGCGGCTACACGGTGCTGGCGGCGCTGACCCGGCACGACGCGTTCAAGGGCGGCGCCAGCTATTACGGGGTCAGCGACGTGGCGGCGCTGGCGCGCGACACGCACAAATTCGAGTCGCGCTACCTCGACTGGCTGATCGGCCCCTACCCGGAACGCGCCGACCTCTACCGCGAGCGCTCGCCGCTGAGCCACGTCGACGGGCTGCGCTGCCCCGTCATCTTTTTCCAAGGCGAGGACGACAAGGTCGTGCCCCCGAACCAGACCGAGATGATGGTCGAGGCGCTGCGGCGCCGCCGCATCCCGTGCGGCTACCTGCTGTTCGCCGGCGAGCAGCACGGCTTCCGCCGCGCCGAGAACATCAAGCGCGCGCTCGACGCCGAACTCTACTTCTACGCCGCCCTCGTCTTCCGCACCCGCCTCGGATTCTGACCCGGCGGCCCGCGCACGTCAGCGCAGGTGGTACCAGCCCTGTTTTCTGGAACCGCGACCGATGTAATGCTGCAGAAATTCGAGGGTACGGTGCTGCGCGGCATCCGCCGGCGGCCGCCTCGTCAGCTCCTCGTACAACGACACGATCTGCTCCTTCATCAGGAGCAGCGCCTCGCCTACGGTGTTGCCGGTCGTCGCGAGGCCGAGGTCGCCGATACTGGCGGTGAACACCTGATCGCCGAGGGATTCGATCGTGACGGGCAACGGCTCCGTCAGCTGGTGCCGCGGCAATGAATCGATGATCAGCTCGATCCGGTTGGCGCCCGGCGCTGGGGCCGGCGGTGGCTCGGCAGCCTCGTGGGGTTCTGCCGCAGCAGTTGGAGCCGGCTCCGACTCCTCGCCGGTGGCTTCGGCTTCGGCCGGCTCGGGGAGCGCATCGTCCGACACCGCTTCGGCCGGTTGCTCGGGCGGCGGCGGTGGGAGCGCCGCCGGGCGCGCAACCGACGCCGGTGCCGGCGCGGGAGGAAAACCCGAGGCGCTGGCGAAAGCGAGCATGAACATCGGCACCGGCACCTGCATTTCCCGCGACGGTATCTCGTCGGTACGGGTGCGCAGGATCGGCCCTGCGGACGCGCCGAAGGTCGGCGTCCAGCCGTCGCTGCGGGTCTGAGCCATCGGCTACGACGGGTTCTTCAGCTGCTGCGGCGCGCGTACGTCCGTAACCAGGGTCGATTTCATGTTGTAGATCGGGTCGCCGTCCGGCGTATGCCCGGGCGCCCGCGACACCGCGATGATGACGGGCTTCAGCCGCAACAGGGTGCCGTCGGCCAGGCGGTACTCGCTCCACATTTCCTTGGCTTCCAGCACCTCTACTTCCGCAGAAATGTGAACGAGATTTTCCGCGACGTCATTCATGCCGGCCACCGACCTCGTTGTGCCCCCGAGTACTTTCATCTCTTCCTTTAGAAAGCATTAAGCGGCCCCTGCCCGGCCCTTTCCCGATCCGCCGCGGCGTCGTGGTAAGGTCGCCGCCGAACGCTTACGACGGCGGCGGGGAGAAAATGAGCGAGCAGCACTGGACCGGCGGCAATTTGCCGACCTTTGTCACCCATCTGGAATGCAGCCTGACCGGCGAACGCTATCCCGCCGACACGTTACAGACGCTGTCGCGCGCTGGCCGGCCGCTCTTGGTGCGCTACGACCTCGACGGCGTACGGCGGGCGCTGACCCGCGAGATGCTGGCGGAGCGGCCGCAGACGCTATGGCGCTATCGCGAACTGCTGCCGGTGCGGCGGCCGGAAAACGTCGTCTCGCTCGGCGAGGTCGTGACGCCGCTGGTGCCGCTGCCCCGTATCGGCAAGCGGCTCGGCGCCGCCGGCGACATCCTCGTCAAGGACGAGGGGCGGCTGCCGACGGGCTCGTTCAAGGCGCGCGGCCTCGTCATGGCCGTGTCGATGGCCAAGGAGCTCGGCGTCACCGCGATGGCGATGCCGACCAACGGCAACGCCGGCGCCGCGATGGCCGCCTATTGCGCCCGCGCCGGCATGAAGGCGACGGTGTTCTGTCCCGACGACACCCCGGCCGTGAACGTCCGCGAAATCGCGATGCAGGGCGCGGCGGTCTACCTCGTGGACGGCCTCATCGACGATTGCGGCAAGCTCGTCGCGGCGGGCGAGAAGGAACTCGGCTGGTTCAATTGCTCCACGTTGCGCGAGCCGTACCGCATCGAGGGCAAGAAGACAATGGGCATCGAGCTGGCCGAGCAGCTCGGCTGGGACGTGCCGGATGTGATCTTCTACCCGACCGGCGGCGGCACCGGCATCATCGGCATGTGGAAGGCGTTTGCCGAACTCGCCACGCTCGGCTGGATCGGCGACAAACGGCCGCGCATGGTCGCGGTGCAGGCGGCCGGCTGCGCGCCGATGGTGAAGGCCTGGGAGGATGGGGTCGAGCACGCCCCGCGCTGGCAGGACGCGCATACCTTCGCCGCCGGCATTCGGGTGCCGCAGGCGGTTGGCGATTTCCTGATCCTGCGGGCGGTGCGGGAGAGCGGCAGCTTCGCCGTCGCGGTGGACGACGATGCGATCGCCGCCGGCTGGCGGGAGGTCGCGGGCGAGGAAGGGTTGCTGCTCTGCCCCGAGGGCGCGGCGACCTATGCAGCCTACAAGCAGGCGCTCGCTGACGGCCGGGTTCGGCCGGGCGATCGGGTCGTGCTCTTCAACTGCGCCAGCGGCCTCAAATACCCGATGCCCGAGGCGGGCATCGCGCTGAAGCTCAGAGATGCCGTCGATTGGCGGCGGATCGCCGACGGCGTCTGACCGCCTCCGGCTCGCGAAGCCTCAGCCGCCGCCGTTGGGGCTGAAAAACTTGTCGAACTTGCCTTCGACGCCCTTCCACTCGTCGGCGTCCGCCGGCGGGTCCTTCTTGCGGGTAATGTTGGGCCAGGTCGAGGCGTACTGACGGTTGAGCTCGAGCCACTTCTCGGCCGAGGGTTCGCTGTCCGGGACGATGGCTTCGGCCGGGCATTCGGGTTCGCACACGCCGCAGTCGATGCATTCGTCGGGGTGGATCACGAGCATGTTCTCGCCCTCGTAGAAGCAATCGACGGGGCAGACCTCGACGCAGTCCATGTATTTGCAGCGGATGCAGGCATCGTTGACGACATAGGTCATCGTATCGCGCTCTCTCCTCGGGTGGGGCGGCGTCGGCCGCCCTGCTATATCTGGTCGTCGAGCCCGTGCCGCTGCAACACGCGTCGCCGGGCCGCGCCGCGCTCGGGGTCGGGAACATAGACGAGGCCGCCGATCCGCCGAATCAGGCTGTCCTCGAATTCGTCGAGACTGCCGTCGGCGTAGGCGACCTCCCACAGCATCTCGATCAGCTCGATGCGCTCCGCCGGCGAGAGCCGCTCGTTGATGATCCGGGTGAAGTGAAACAGCTCGGCCGAGGCCTCGGCGGCGCGCTCGCCGGCCGCGACGAGGGCGCGCGCCTCCGCCGCCGACAGGCTGAAGCGGCGCTTCAGCATCTCGCCGATGACGTTGCGTTCCGCGTCGTCGAAATGGTGGTCGCTATTGGCCGCCTCGATGAGCAGCGCGCACAGCGCCAGCTGCACTTCGTCGCCCTCGGCGCCTTCGGTCGGCTCGCCCGAAAGCCATTGGCGGATCTGGTCGATCATGGACCCTGCCTAACACGCGCCTCGGACAGCGGGCAACCCCATGCGCTTTGGGGTTTCCACATCACGTGCGCACCTCTTTTCTCGTCATCGCCGGGCTTGACCCGGCGATCTCGAGGTCCCTCCGAGGTGTCATGATCGCGAAGTTTCACCGGTTCCCCATACCCCTTTTCGTCGTCCCGGCGCAGGCCGGGACCCACCCTTCAGCCGCTCGATTATTGGACAAGTGGATGCCGGCTTGGGCCGGCCTTCGGCCGGACCGTGACCCGGCATGACGACAACAATAGCCAAGCGAAGCCTCATGAACTTCGCGATCAGGATATCAGTCGGAATCTATCCGCCGGCACGCCGAGACCGACCCGCCGCCGACTTGCAAGCAACGCTACCGCGGCTCCGCAAAATCCGCGCGGTCGAGGATCGCGTTGAGGAGGACGGCGCAGCCGGCGGTCAGGTCCTCCGGCTTGGCGTCCTCGATCTCGTTGTGGCTGATGCCGCCGACGCAGGGCACGAAGACCATCGCGGTCGGCGCGATCCGCGCCATGTAGACGGCGTCGTGGCCGGCGCCGCTGATGATGTCCTGGTGCGGCAAGTCCTGCGCCATCGCCGCCGCCCGCACCGAATTGACGAGCGCCGGGTTGAACGGGGTCGGCGGGAAGTACCAGAATTCCTCCACCGCGACGTCTAGATTCTGCGTCGCCGCCGCCGCGGCGCAGGCCTCGCGCAATTCACGGTCCATCGCGGTCAGCACCGCGTCTTCCGGGTGGCGAAAGTCGATCGTGAAGAACACCTGTCCGGGGATCGTGTTGCGCGAGTTCGGGCTGACCTGCACGAAACCGACCGTGGCGCAGGCATAGGGGGCGTGCGCGTGGCCGATGCGGTTGACGGCGTCGATCATCCTAGCCGCCCCGACCAGCGCATCGCGCCGCCGCGGCATCGGCGTCGGGCCGGCGTGCGCCTCCTGGCCGGTCACCGTGACCTCGTACCAGCGCTGGCCCTGCGCGCCGGTGACGACGCCGATCGGCTTGCCGGCCGCCTCCAGGATCGGCCCCTGCTCGATATGCGCCTCGAAATAGGCCGCCACCGGCCGCCCGCCGACCGGTTCCGGCCCGGCGAAGCCGATGCGGGCGAGCTCGCCGCCGAGGCTCGCGCCGGTGACGTTGTCCGGCCGCTCCAAACCGTAGGACAGGTCGAAGACGCCGGCGAAGACGCCGGACCCCACCATCGCGGGGGAGAAGCGTGAGCCTTCCTCGTTGGTCCACGCGACGATCTCGATCGGCGCCTCGGTCTCGTAGCCGAGATCGTTCAAGGTGCGCACGACCTCCAGGCCCGCCATGACGCCGTAGGCGCCGTCGAAGCGGCCGCCGGTGGGCTGCGTGTCGAGATGGCTGCCGGTCATGATCGGCGGCAGCTCCGGGTTGCGGCCGGGCCGCCGCGCGAAGATGTTGCCGATGCGATCGACCGTGACGGTGCAGCCGGCCTCCGCGCACCAGCGGATAAACAGCCGCCGCGCCTCGCCGTCGAGGTCGCTGGCGGCGAGGCGGCAGACGCCGCCCTTCTCGGTCGCGCCGATCCGCGCCAGCTCCATCAGGCTCGCCCACAGGCGCTCGCCATTCACTTGCAGATTGCGCATCCGCCCTCCCCGCCGCCTTCCAATCGTCATGGCCGGGCTCGACCCGGCCATCTTGCGGCGCCATAAAATTCGCGGGTCAAGCCCGCGAATGACGGTCCATGCCCAGCCGGTTTTCGTGCACCTGGAGACAGCAGCGTGCGATGCGCAGGGTCGGCGTGGCGACGCCGAGGGCGCGACCGCGGCGCAGCATGTCGCCCAGGATCGCGTCGGCCTCGGTTCGCGAGCCAGTCTCCAGGTCGTGCCGCATCGAGGCGCTGTTGATGCTGCCGCGCTCGGTCAGCATCGCCCCGATCTGCTGCCGGTGCTGCGGCCGCGGCGAGAAGCCGGCCGCCTCCGCGACCGCCTGGCACTCGCGCAGCAATTCGAGCGTCAGCTCGGCGCCGTCGTCGGTGGCGGCGATCTCTCCGACAGTGCCGCGCATCAGGCAGTTCATGCCGGCCATCGCGGTGATGAACACGAACTTCTCCCACATATCGAGGAGGATGTTCTCGCTGGCGGTGGCAGTCATGTTGGCGCCGGCGAAGGCGGCGGCGATGCCGCGCGTGCGCTCGCTGACGCCGCCTTCGGTGTCGCCGAAGACGATGCCGTTGAGCCGGTTGTGGTGGCGGATGCTGCCGTCCGGCTGCAGGCTGGCGCCGACATAGGCGACGCCGCCGAGCACGCGCCCCGCGCCGAACGCCGATCCGAGCCGGTCGAGATGCACGAGACCGTTGAGCAGCGGCAGGATCGTCGTCTGCGGCCCCACCGCCGGCCGGACCGCGGCGATGGCCGCGTCGAGGTCGTAGTGCTTTGCCGTCAGCAACACGACGTCATAGGGGCCGCCGACCGAGTCGGCGGTCGCGAGCTGCGGCGCGAGCGTGAAGTCGCCGAGCGGGCTGGTCACGACCAACCCGCGTTCGCGCAGCAGCGTGGCGCGCGCCGGCCGCACGAGAAACGAGACATCGCCCCCGGCCTCGGCGAGGCGGCCGCCGAAATAGCCGCCGACCGCCCCCGCGCCAAGCACCAGGAAGCGCATCGTCACGCGCCTCAGCGGGTGTTGCGGGCGCTGGTCAGCGATACCCCGCGCAGCACGTCGAGCGCCTGGATCAGCTGCTCGTCGTCTTTGGTGCCGATGTCGCCGGTCGCGACCGAGGGATGCTCGGCGCCCGGCGCGGCGCTCTCCGCCGGCGGCGTCTTGTCCGGGGTCGAGGCCGGCGCGGAGGCGGGCGCCTTCGTCACGGGGTCGGTGTTCTTCAGCGCGCCCGGCAGGTCGGCCTCGCGCCGCCGGTCATGCTGCGCGAGCTTTTCGAGCTTGAGCGGCACCACCGTCAGGTCCGGTTCCAGCCCTTTTCCCTGGATCGCCCGCCCGCTCGGCGTCACGAAGCGCGCCGTCGTCAGCCGGACGGCGCCTTTGCCGTTCAGCGGGATGATCGTCTCGATCGCGCTCTCGCCGAAGGTCTTGGTGCCGAGCAGCACGGCGCGGTGATTGTCCTGCAGCGCGCCGGCGACGAGCTCGGCCTGGTCGGCGGTGCCGCCATTGACCAGCACGACGATCGGCAGCCCGTTGGCTAGGTCGCCGGGCTTGGCCGCAATGCGCTTCACGTCGTCCGGCTTGTGGCCCTTGACGACGGTGATGTCGCCCTTGTCGATGAAGGCGTCCGCCGCGGCGACGGCGGCATCGAAGCTGCCGCCCGGATCGTTGCGCAGGTCGAGGACAAAGCCGATCAGCTTGCTGCCGGCCTTCTGGCGGATGTCCTGCACCGCGCTCGTCAGCAGCGGCAATGTCGTGTCGTCGAACCCGGCGATGCGGATATAGCCGATGTTGCCGCCTTCAACCCGCCCCGACACCGTCTGCAGCTTGAGGTCGGCGCGCTTCAGCTTAACCTCGGTCGCGCCGCTCGTCGCGTCCGCGTGCCGCAACGTCAGCTCGACCTCGCTCCCGGCCGGGCCGGCGAACTTCTGCTCGACCTGGGTCAGGGTCATATCGTAGGTCGGCTGCTTGTCGATCATGAAGATCAGGTCGCCCGGCTTGATCCCGGCCTCGGCGGCGGGCGAGCCGTCGCGCGGCGACACGACCTTGAGCTGGCTGTTGTCGATCGTCACGACGAGGCCGATCGAGGCGCCGGCACTGGCGGCGGGCCCCGCCTGCATTTTCTTGTAGTCCGCCTCGCTGATGTAGACGCAGTTGGGGTCGAGGCTCGTCAGCATGCCGGAGATCGCGGTCTCGATCAGTTTCGGATCGGTGACCGGCTCGACCGCATCCTGTCGGATGCGCTCGAACGCCTCGCTGAACAGGTTGAGCTGCTCGTAGACCCCGCCCTTGCCGCTCTTGGTCTGGGAAAACGAACTCGACGGACCGAGCGCCGGCACGACAAAGGCGATCAGCGCGATCGCGGGAACCCATCTACGCATTCACACAATCTCCGTGAGAGAGCCGCACCCTAGCGGAGTCGCGGCCCATTGCAATGCCTTCTCGTGGCGAAAAGATGATGCCGTTGATCGGCGGCAGCGCGCCCGGGCACGGCGTCCGACTTTGCTCGTTCTACCACACAAGCGCATTGGTGAGGGTGGCGATGAGGGTTTTTCTCGCCGGCGCGACCGGCGCGCTCGGGCGTCAGCTTCTGCCGATGCTGACCGCCGCCGGCCATGCCGTATGGGGGATGACGCGCACCCCCGGCAAGGCCGGGCAGATCCGCGCCGCCGGCGGCGAGCCGGTGGTCGCCGACGCGCTCGACCGCGAGGCGGTGTCGGCAGCCGTCGGCCAAGCGGCGCCGGAGGTCGTCGTGCACCAGCTCACGGCGCTCGCCGCCTTCTCCAACATCCGCCAATTCGACCGCGAATTCGCGCTCACGAACCGGCTGCGGACCGAGGGCACCCGGTTTCTGCTGGACGCGGCACGGACGGCCGGGGCGCGCCGCTTCGTCGCGCAAAGCTTTACCGGCTGGCCATATGCGCGCGAGGGCGGCCCGATCAAGAACGAGGAGGATGCGCTCGATGCGCGCCCGCCGGAACCGGCGCGGCGGACACTGGCGGCAATCCGCGAACTCGAAGCGATGGTGACCGGCGCGGCCGGTCTCGAAGGCGTGGTCTTGCGCTACGGCTTCTTGTACGGCCCCGGCACCTCGCTCGGCGATGGCGGCGACCAGATCCAGGCAATCCGCCGGCGGATGCTGCCGATCATCGGCGGCGGCACCGGCATCTGGTCGTTCACGCATATCTGCGACGCGGCTGCGGCCACCGCGATCGCGGTCGAGCGCGGCGCTCCCGGTCTCTACAACATCGTCGACGACGAGCCGGCGCCGGTGGCGGAATGGCTGCCGGCGTTGGCCGCCGCGATCGGCGCCAAGCCGCCGCGGCACATACCGGCTTGGCTCGGCCGGCTGTTGATCGGCGCGTTCGGCATGGTCCTGATGACCGACAGCCGCGGCGCCTCTAACGCCAAGGCCAAGCGGCTGCTCGGCTGGGAGCCGCATTTCGCGACCTGGCGCGAGGGCTTCCGCACCGGACTTGGCGGCCGCTGCCCGCAGCTTGACAAGCCGACGCTCTCCCCCTAGGGCTTGCCGCGCCTTTCCGCAGCGCAACATCATGCTCGACAAGAAACACGCGGCCTTTCCCGGGCGCCTCGTCATTGTCGGTTTCGGCAGCATTGGGCAGGGCGCGCTGCCGCTGTTGCGGCGGCACATCGACATGCCGGCCGACCGCATCGTTATCGTGACGGCGGAGCCGCGCGGCAGCGCGGTGGCGGCCGAATACGGCGTGCGGCTGATCGAGACGGCCCTGACCCGCGACAACTACCGCCGTGTCTTGGAGCCATGGCTCGACGCCGGCGATTTTCTGCTCAACGTTTCGGTCGACGTGTCGAGCGTCGCGCTGATCGAACTGTGCCAGGAACGGGGCGCGCTCTATCTCGACACCTGCATCGAGCCGTGGCCGGGCGGCTACACCGACCCGAGCCTGCCGCCATCGGCGCGCTCGAATTATGCGCTGCGCGAGAGCGCGCTGGCGCTCCGCCCCCGCTTTCCGAAGGGACCGACCGCGGTGCTGACGCACGGAGCGAACCCGGGTCTCGTGTCGCATTTCGTGAAGCAGGCGCTCGTCGATCTCGCCCGCGACGAGGGGTTCGAAGCGGCGCCGCCCGGCGACCGCGGCGGCTGGGGGCGCCTCGCCGAGCGGCTCGGGGTCAAGGCCATCCACATCGCCGAGCGCGACACTCAGGTTGCCTCGTTCCCGAAGACTCCCGGCGAGTTCGTCAACACCTGGTCGATCGACGGCTTCTACAGCGAGGGCTCGCAGCCGGCCGAACTCGGCTGGGGCACGCATGAGCGGCATTTTCCGGAGGACGCGCGGCGCCACGATTTCGGCTGCGGCGCGGCGATCTACCTGCTGCGGCCGGGCGCGGGGACGCGGGTGCGCAGCTGGACGCCGCTCGAAGGCCCCTATCTCGGCTTTCTGATCACCCACGGCGAGTCGATCTCGATCGCCGACTACCTGACCATCGCCGAGGGCGGCCGCGCGCGCTACCGCCCGACCTGCCACTACGCCTACCACCCGTGCGACGACGCGGTGCTGAGCCTGCACGAGCTGGCGGGCAAGAACTGGCAGCTGCAGAGCGAAAAGCGGCTGATGATGGACGAGATCACCGGCGGGATCGACGAGCTCGGCGTGCTCCTTATGGGGCAGCGGCGCGGCGTCTACTGGTACGGCTCGCGGCTCTCGATCGAGGAGGCGCGGCGGGTGGCGCCGCACAACAACGCGACCTCGCTGCAGGTCACCGCGGCGGTGCTGGCGGGCATGGTGTGGGCGATCGAGCACCCGCGGCGCGGCGTGGTCGAACCGGAGGAGATGGATTTCGCGCGCATCCTCGGCGTCGCGCGGCCCTATCTCGGGGAGATGGTCGGGGTCTACGGCGAGTGGACGCCGCTCGCCGACCGCGAGCGCCTGTTCCCGGAGGATCTCGACCGGGAAGACCCTTGGCAGTTCAAGAACATCCGTGTCGTCTGAGGACATCGGCGCGGCCAGGACGGCGCGCGGCCGGCGGCGCTGGCTGATCGCGCTCTGCCTCTACGGCGCCCTTGCCGCCGTCGATGTCGCCGCTCACCTGCGCGAGGACCTTCGCATCGGCAACAAGGCGATCGATTACGGCGATGTCGCGGTCGCCGTCGCGGCGGGGCTGTTCTGGCCCGCCGACCTCGTCGCGCACGCGCTGCTGCATTAACCCTTCATTGACCCCGGGCGTGAGACCGTCCGGCCCACGCCATGTCGACCGGACCCGTCCAAACCTCGCCGCTGGCCGCTCAGCTGATCGCGCTGCTGCAAGGCCCGTCCGCCGCCGCCGGCTTGCCGGCCACGCCGCCGCAGCGCGCGCCGCTGCCGCCGATGGCCGCGCCCGCGAAGATTCCGCCCGGCCCGACCGTCGCGGACCTGCGCTCCCTGCCGCGCGGCAGCCTCATCAACATCGTCGCGTAAGCGCGCTTCCCGCCACCCCCGCGAAAAGCGGGGGTCCAGCGGCGGGGCACGAACGGTCGGCTCCGGATTCCCGCTTTCGCGGAATGACGAGTGGGTGTTCTAAAACAGGTGCAGGAGCAGGCCCACAACCCAGCACACGCCGAGCGAAACCGCCGCGACGATCAGCAGCAGGAGACCGGTGAGCACACGCAGCAGGTGGTCCGCCGCGGGCTTGGCGGGCGGCCGCACCTCGCGATCGACGGCGTAATCGTCGTAGGGCTCGGCGCTTTGCCCGGTTGCCGAAGTTCCTGACGCCATGGCGGCATCCTCCTCCGATGGTGGCGCTGCGGCTTACGGCGCGTCGCCGCTCGATGCGCCGGGCGTCGGCAACCCCGGCACGAGCACCGGCGGCGACGCCGGATTGGCCGACGGCGCGGGCGCGGGCGGCTGGGCCGGCTTGGGTTCCGGCGCGTCGGCGCCGGGCGGCTTGCGGATCGTCGCGGCGACGCTGGCCGAGATCATCTCGGCGCGGGTCTGGTCGAGCGGCGAGAACGAGGCGAACAGCTCCTCCGCGCGCCGCCGCGCCGGCTCGTTGGCGCGCAGCGCCGCCGCCTTGTACCAGGCATAGGCGTCGAGCAACGAGGCCTCGACCCCCCGCCCCTGCTCGTACAGGATCGCGAGGTTGACCATCGCCGGGACGATGCCCAGCTCCGCCGCGCGCCGGTACCACAGCGCCGCGTCAAAGAAATCCTGGCGGGTTCCCTCGCCCTTGCTCAGTGCTACCGCGAGGTTGAACTGCGCCAGCGCGTAGTTCTGGCTCGCCGCCTTGCGATACCATGCCACCGCCTCGGTCATGTTGACCGGAACGCCGCGGCCGCGCTCGTACAGCACGCCAAGATCGAACTGGGCCCGCGCCACCCCTTGCTCCGCCGCGGCGCGGAACCAGGCCGCAGCGGCGGCGTAGTCCTGCAGCGTGCCTTCGCCCTTCGCGTACAACACCGCGAGCTGGAGCTGCGCCTCGGCGTCGCCGGCCTTGGCGCGGGCGAGGTAGTACGAGACGCGCTGCGCCGGGTTCGCGGGCGGCGGCCCCGGCGGCACCGCCGGCGCCGACACCAGCAGCGCGCGGACGCCGGAGACGA
>Ga0070739_10007209_pt1 | contig 11906 bp, 13 predicted proteins | sample Coa_R1_7_FD_66445 | JGI IMG/M metagenome (GOLD analysis project Ga0070739, IMG submission 66445) | Surface soil microbial communities from Centralia Pennsylvania, which are recovering from an underground coalmine fire - Coalmine... | ecosystem: Environmental > Terrestrial > Soil > Unclassified ... | reverse complement strand
CGTCGGCATGCAGTACGGCCGGGTGCCTGGTTTCGCGGTTCTCGAAACACGCGCCGAGCCGCGTGATGGCAATAGGGGTACCGGCGAAGAATTGCAGGATCATGCCTGCGCGCTGAGCCGTTAAGCGCGTGATCAGGCGCGGCGCTGGAGCTTGTGCTCGACCCACAACAGCAGAGCGTTGGCGAAGGCGGCAAAGACAAACAGAATGAGCGCCACGGTGATCATGTCTTCGCTCTGGGCGAGCGACATGTCGGTCATGATCATGGAGCCGAGGCCGAGCTTGGAGGCGAACATTTCGCCAAGAAGGACGCCGAGCAGCGTCACTGTGAAGCCGATGCGCAGCCCGGTGAACACCTCCGGTAGCGCCGCCGGCAACAGCACCGTCGCAATCGTTTGCCATGGCGACAAATGCAGCGCCCGCGCCGAGCGCAAGTAGACTGATGGTATGGCCCGGATGGCGCCCATCGTCAAAAGCGCAATCGGCAAAATGCCGTGCATGGCGCCGAACACCACTTTACCGGAGAGGCCCAAGCCGAAAATCAAAAGGACAACGGGATACAGCGTGATCTTCGGCAGGGAGTACAGCGCGACCAGGATGGGCTCGCCGACTGCGCCGGAGAGCCGATGCGCGCCCATCCAGACGCCGACGGCGAGCCCGATCAAGCAGGCCAGCAGCAGAGCGAGCCCAAAAGCCTCCAGGGTGGCAGCGGCGTTCTCGGCAAAACGCGCGCTTGGCACAAGCTGCAGGAGATAGGAGAGCGTCGGCAGCGGGGCGGGCAGCGCGGTCGTGCCGGCAATCTGGTGCAGCACTTGCCAAGCCACCAGAATCGCGCCGGCGATCACAAATGTATCGGTCGCGCGGCGCGCTGCCGTCATGGCCGGCCTCCGGTCCGCCGCTCGCTCCAACGCGTATCGAGGGCATGCAATGCAGTGTTCACAACGGTCGCGATGATGAGAAGGAACAAGATCAGCGCGTACATGCGCCGATTGTTGAAATCCGTGTAGGCGTCGGAAATATCTCGGCCAAGGCCCGCAGGGGAGAGGATGAATTCAGCGGCGATGACCGCGATAAAGCCGTAAGATACCGAGAGCTTGACGCCCGTGAACAGATACGGCGCCGCCGCGGGGAGCTGCAGGCGCACCGCGGTAGCAATACGGCCGAGACGATGAACACGGGCGACCTTCGACAGCACCCGCGGGATCCGGTCCAATCCGTTGATGGTGGCAATGATCATGGCCACGATGGCAGTGGCCACACCGATCAGCACGATGGGAATGGGCGAGAGTCCGAATATCGCGATCAAGACTGGATAGAAGATAAAGATCGGCACCGCATAGTAGGTCGCGAATAAAGGCTCGAGGGCCTCGCGCAGCCGCGGCAGCGCGTGAATGGCGATTCCTGCCGCGAAGCCGAACGTGACCGAAAGCGCAATGACAACCGCCACCACGCCGAGCGTGCGTTCGATGTCGGAATTGATGGCGCCGGAAGCAAGCAAGGCCGCGAGAGCGCCTGCCATCTCGGAAGGCGGGATGACGATGCGATGATTGACGAGGCCGGCGCGGCAGGCCAGCTCAAATCCGCCGATCAATGCGGCAATCACCGCCAGCCGGATCAGACCGATCCGGGTCATTCGGCAGCCATCGCAGCGGCATCGTAGCCGAGCGCCTTCATCGATTCGCCGCGCAGCCGCTCCCACAGCCGGCCGGTGATTTCGCCGAATGCCGCTTCGGCGACGATGCCGCTGTCGCGTTCGCGCGGCCAGCCGGTGTCGATAATCTCAATAAAGCGCCCGGGACGCGCCGACATGGCGCCAACTCGGTCAGCTAGCATCGCGGCCTCGTCGAGCGCGTGGGTGATCAACAACACCGTGGCGCCGGTGCGCCGCCACAGCCGCAGCATCTCATCGCCCATCAGCAGGCGCGTTTGCGCATCGAGCGCCCCGAACGGCTCGTCGAGGAGGATGAAGCGCGGCTGCAGCACCAGCGTCCGCGCAATGCAGACCCGCTGCCGCATGCCGCCGGACAGGTGCGACGGGTAGGCGCGGGTGAAATCCTTGAGCCCCATGAAGCTGAGGGCATCGTCGACGCGACGGCGCACCTCGGCCTCCTTGACGCCGTTGCGGCGCAATCCGAACGCGGCGTTGTCCCAGACTGTCAGCCAGGGAAAGCTCGCGTCCTCCTGGAAGACGACACCGATGCCTTCGGGCACCGTGCCGCTGACCAACTGCCCCTCGAAGGTCACCCGTCCCGCTGTTGGCTTCTGCAGGCCGGCCAAGACTTCGAGGAGGGTTGATTTTCCGCAGCCGGAGGGGCCGATCACGGCAAAGAATTCGCCCTTGCGCAGCGTCAGGTCAACCGGACCAAGCGCATGGACGGGCGGATGGTCGCCGGCCGCGGGATAAATCCGCGTCACGCCTGCAACTTGGACATGGACCTCGCGCTGCGAAGGCGAAATGGTCATTTCTGCAGGTCGGGCGGCAGGAACGACGTGTCGATCATCTTCGATAGATCGACATCCTTATCGATCATGCCGACGTATTTCATGGCGCGGACGGTGGTTTCGAGCAGCGGCATTTCAATCCGCCCCTCGCTGTAGAATTTGGCCTCGACCAACTGCTGCATCATGGTGTCGACCTGATTGGGCGGCAGCGGCGCGTACACCTTTTCAAGAATCTTGCTCGCGTCCGCGGTGTGCTCGTAGATGTATTTCACCGCCTGGCGGCGCCCGGCCAAGATGGCCCGCAGCTTGTCGGGCTGCTTCTTCATCAAATCGGTGGTGGCCAACCCCGCCGCCGGCGGCAATTCCGGCAGATCCTTCGGCCCCATGATCACCCGGTATTTGCTTTCGCCGCCGCGCATTAGAAACAGAATGCCGGGAATGCTGGTCGCGTCGACGACGTTGTTTTCCAGCGCGGTGAGCGCTCCAGACAGATTACCAAGCGCGACGCGCTGAATGTCATTGGGATCAAGGCCGACCTTTTCGGCGGCGATCACGGCTGTCATCTCGCCGAGTGACTTCGGATTGCTGATGCCGAACTTCTTGCCCTTGAGGTCCTTCATGGTCTTGATCGGCGAGTTCGGCATGACGATGATGACGTTGTCGGCGAGCGATCGTGAGCCGATGTCGACGATCTTGATGTCCTGGCCGCCCAAAATGGCGGCTATCCCAGCCGCCGGGGACGTTTCACCGTAGCCAAGCTCGCTCGCAATCAACGCGCGGACGGAGGCGCCCCCGCCCTCGCCGGAAATCACGCCGGTGATATCGACCCCGGCTTGCTTGAAGAACCCCTTTTCAATGCCGACTCCATAGGGCGCGCCGGACGGATCGGCCTTGTACTGCGTGACGAGAATGTCTTCAGCCCATGCCGGCACTGGAGCGACGATCGCTACGGCGAGGAGGGACAAAACGAACTTGGACGGGAACATACGGTTCTCCCTGCGGTTCTCGATTGCGCCGGCAAATCTGACCGGTCGCGTGACCGCATCTCATTATTGCTCGCCCGCGGCGGAATGGAAATGCGTCGGTTTTGCCGGAATCTTAATGGACGCGGCGTTTAATGGGGGGCGTTTGCATGAGCGAGGGGCCGATGAAAGAATCCCTCATTGAGGCCGGTCACAGCGGCGCAGCAGCGGGTCTGGTCGATCACCCGGTGCTCGGCTGGGACCCCATGACCATCAAATCGGAGATCGCTCCGCCGCTCGCCCTGGGCACGAATATCGACCCGGTCTGGCTCGCCTCATATCCCCGCGACGTGCCGAAAACCATCGACTCCGACAGCTACCCGTCGGTCCACGCCATGCTGCTGGATACCTGCCGGCGCCATGCCGCGCGTCCGGCGTTCGAGTGCCTGCGGGTCCGGATGACCTATGCGGAGTGGGAGCGCGACAGCCGCGCCTTTGCGTCGTTCCTGATCGAGGAAGCGGTTTGTCAGCCCGGCGACCGCCTCGCGATCATGTTGCCGAACGTGCTTGCGTATCCGGTGGCGTTTCTCGGCGCGTTGCGCGCCGGCATGATCGTGGTCAACGTCAACCCGCTCTACACGCCGCGGGAGCTAAAGCAGCAGCTCGCCGATTCCGGGGCGGTAGCAATCGTGATCATGGAAAATTTTGCCCATAAGCTCGTCGAGGTGATCGGTGAAACCCAGGTGCGCCATGTAGTGGTGGCTCGCCTTGGCGACTTTGTCCCAACGCTCAGGCGCTGGGCCTTCAACTTCGCGAATTCGTACATCGCGCATGCCGTTCCCGCGTGGCGGTTCGACACGTTCACCATGCTGCAGGACGCGTGCAGCCGAGCGCCGAGCCGGCATTATGCCGATGCCGAGACTCCGTCCAACGCCGTGGCCCTGCTGCAATATACCGGGGGTACGACCGGGGTGCCGAAAGGCGCGATGCTGACGCACCGCAATCTGATCGCAAACACGCTGCAATGCGTGGCATGGACGCGGGTCGCCAATGGCCACGAGAACGACCGCGCGCTCACCCCGCTGCCGCTCTATCATATCTTCTCGTTGACAGCGAATTTGTTGAGCTTCGCCATGGCGGGCGGTCTCGACATCTTGATCCCCGATCCGCGCGATCTCAAGCGGCTCATCCGGACCATGCGGGCATCGCATGTCACCGTCATGTCCGGCGTCAATACGCTGTTCAACGCACTGGCCCGCACGCCCGACTTTGCGACTTTGGACTTTAGCGCGCTGCGGCTCGTGATCGGAGGCGGCGCGGCGGTGCAATCGGAGGTGGCGCAGCGCTGGGAAAAAGTTACGGGAAAGCCCCTGGTCGAAGGCTATGGCTTGACCGAGGCCTCGCCGGTGGTGTGCATCAATCCTATCGACAAGCCGAAGCTGGGCACTGTGGGGCTGTCGGTATCGTCCACTGAAGTGACAATTCGCGATGATCACGGCAACACTCTACCGGTCGGCGAGACCGGCGAGGTTTGGGTTCGCGGGCCGCAGGTGATGCAAGGCTATTGGGCGCGGCCCGATGAAACCAAGCTCGTGCTGACGGACGATGGCTGGTTGCGGACTGGAGATATCGGGGTCTTGGACGCGGAAGGCTTTCTCAAGATCGTCGACCGCAAGAAGGACATGATCGTTGTCTCCGGCTTCAAGGTCTTTCCCAACGAAGTGGAAGACGTGGCGGCGAGCCATCCAGACGTGCTCGAAGCCGCCGTCATCGGCATCCCTGATGCGCGGACCGGCCAGGCGGTGAAGCTTTTCGTCGTCCGGCGCAATTCGGCGCTCGGCGAGGCCGAGCTGCGTCAATTCCTGCATGAGCGCTTGGTGAATTACAAAGTACCGCGCCACATCGAATTTGCCGCTAGCCTGCCAAAGAGCCCCATAGGCAAGATTCTGCGCAAGGACCTGCATTGAGGGCATGCGCGTAGCGCTGCGGCGCCACCTTCCTGCTCGTTAGACAGCGTGCTAACCGTAGCTCCGTCATTAGCAGTGGGGAGGATGACCGGCCGATGTCCAAGCTGCAACTTTCGTTCGCCTGCGGTCTTTATGACCGGATGCAGCCGCTTTACACGGGCGAGGTCAAACCGGACGGCATCGATCTGAACTTCATCGCCATCGATCAGCCGCGGCCGATTTTCGACCGCATGTCCGGCGGCCAGGAATTCGACATTGCCGAGTATTCCAGCTCTGAATTCACCCAGCGTTTTGCCCGCAGGGAATGCCCGTTCGTGGCCATTCCGGTCTTTCCATCCATCGCGTTTCGCCTCGGCTTCATTGCCGTCAACCGCAAGTCCGGCATCAAGGAGCCGAAGGACCTTGCAGGCAAGCGCATTGGCGTGCCGCTCTACACGATGACAGCGGCGATCTTCATCAACGGCATCCTACATCGCGAATTCGGAGTCGATCTCTCAAAAATTCACTGGGTGCAGGGCGCCATGAACGCCGCTGGCGCCCACGGCAGCCCGACCGTGTTGCCGTTGTTGAAGAAAATCTCGATCGAAAACAACAACACCGACAAGACGCTCGGACAATTGCTCGCCGAAGGAGCACTCGATGCCACGCTTGGCACCAGCTTGCCGAATGAAATCCGCACCAATCCGGATGTCGTGCGGCTGTTTCCAAACTACGTCGAGGTCGACAAGGACTTATATCGCCGCAAGAAGATCTATCCGATCATGCATCTTGTCGCGATCAAGAAGAGCGTTTATGAGCGATATCCGTTCGTCGCCACCAGCCTCTATGAGGCCTTCGTCAAATCGAAGAAGATCGCCTTGGAGAAATTGTTCAATCTGCGCGCGGTGCGATACATGACGCCGTTTTTGATGCGCGAGATCGATGACATCTGGAACGTATTCAACGGCGACCCGTGGCCTTACGGCGTCGAGCCCAATCGACAGACCCTGGAGGCGCTGATCACTTATCAGCAGGACCTGGGGCTGATCGATACTCCGGTCAAAGTCGACGCTCTCTTCGTGCCCACCTACGGCTGAGCCGGCGCGGCTGGCCGATTACATCAAGACCTTACAGCGAGACGGAACGATTACCATGAGCCAGCTTGAAGACATCCTGCGCGACCTCGTCGTCGCCAATCGTATCCTCTCGAACGAGGACGTGGTCGATGCCTATGGTCATATCAGCGTGCGACATCCGGACAATCCAAAGCGCTTTTTCATGTCGCGGTCGCGCGCCCCTGAATTGGTGGATCGCCACGATCTGATCGAGTTCGACGCCGAAGGGGAACCGGTCAGCGACAAGCGTCAACCCTATCTCGAACGCTTCATTCATGCCGCGATTTACGAGGCACGGCCCGATGTCACGGCTGTGGTGCACGCCCATGCCGAAGACACGCTGCCGTTCGGCCTGATCAATAAGCCGCTCGAACCGGTGATACACTCCGGCAGCTTCATCGGCGGCAAGGTCCCGGTCTGGGACATTCGCAAGAAATTCGGCGATACCGACCTCTTGGTCACCAACATGGCGCAGGGCCGTGATCTCGCCAAATGCCTCGGCAAGGGAAATGTAGCGCTGATGCGCGGACACGGGTTTGCCTCGGCGGCGCGCTCGATCATCGAGGTGGTGCGGCTTTCGGTTTACTTGCCGCGCAATGCACGGGTGCAGATGCACGCGATGCGAATGGGCGGCAAGCCGAAGCCGCTGTCCAAGGGCGAAATCGCCGCGCGTGCGGCCGGCTATAAGCCGCAGTCGCCGGAGACATGGCGCGCCTGGGAATACTGGGCAACGCGGGCCGGCTGCGCGGACATGATCGGCGAGCCGCATCGGCACGCCGCAAGCGAGTGAACTGGGCGCCAACCCTGTGATCCGGCACCCGCTTTCCTTCGTCAGGAGCCCGTGGCAGACTTGATCGTTGTGCAGGCGCGCCCGCGCGCGCCTGCCGGGCTACCGCCGTTCCATCCGCACATCAGGTGTAAGTCAAACAAACGGAGGTCTCAGCTATGATTAGGCGATACGTTGCTTTATGTGCCGCCGGCGCGCTCGCGGCCGTGGTCTTGCACGGCACGTCCGCTCAGGCGCTCACCATGAGCGAATGCAGCGCGAAGTACAAAGAGGCCAAGGCGAACGGCACGCTCAACGGCATGAAGTGGAATGATTTCCGCAAAGCTCAGTGCGGCTCGACAGCGCAAGCGGCGCCTGCGGCAGCGCCGGCCTCGAACTCGGCATCTACTCCCGCGGCGCCCAAGCCGGCAGCGGCGCCCGCCGCGACCGGCAATGCGGTTTTCCCGAGCGCCATCGATTCAAAATACTCCAAGGATTCGCCCGGCAAGGCCCGTCGGGAGACCTGCCTCGATCAGTACCGCGCCAACAAGGCCAATAACGCCAATGGCGGGCTTAAGTGGATTCAAAAAGGCGGCGGTTATTACAGCGAATGCACCAAGCGGCTGAAAGGCGCCGCCTGACGCGACGTTCCCAGTTACGGGGGGCGCGACTTACAGGAGAGACCCGACAATGAGAACTGCAATCACCGCCGCGCTGCTCTCGCTCGCCATCGGGATTGGCATCGCTGCCGCACAGACATCGAGTCCGGCACCAAGCCAAACGCCGCAGGCGAAACCGACTACAACAACGAGCCAAGCCAGCGCAACGGACAAGAAAGCGATCTCCAAAGCCTGCACCGATCAGGCCAATGCGAAGGGCCTGCATGGCAAGGCACGCAAGAAATTCAGGTCCGAGTGCAAGCGAAACGGCGGTAAGGCTCAGTAGCCGCCTTGATCGGCGTTTGGGCTTAGAAGAGAAGGAGCGCGGCTTGGCCGCGCTCCAGTCTTTTCGGCGAGGACTGCAGGTTAGTGCAGCACGAGCTCGGTGACGTGGCCGCTCTTGTCGCGCCCTTGCGCGTAATATTGGCCGATATTTCTCATCAGCGCCGCATCAGAGACCGAATAGATCACCGCATCGGTCTTGCCGGTATTGATGTGGCGTCGCCATAGGAAGTTCGGTACCACGAACAGGTCGTTGTGGCTCCATTCAAAGCGCTTGCCGCCGACCTCGGTAACGCCTGAACCGTCGATGCAAACGTAGTACGTACCGGCGGTCTCGCGCTTCCACTGGGTTTCCTCGCCGGGCCGCAGCAGCTGTGCCGAATAATCCAGCGTCTTGAATACCGGCTCACCCGTCACCGGATTGACGAACTCGACCTTGATGCCCTCGTACGGGTCGCCCTTTTCCTTGCGCAAGCTGTGCAGCATTTCCAGCACGTCATCGCCGCGATAGTGGAACAGGGGCGCTGGATCCCGGCCGACGCCGCGTTGATGATCGACAAAGGTCGGCTTGAGGCCGCCGTGGCTGTAAAGGTGCCGCGAATATCCCTCCGCGACGGTGACGGCCTGCACGTTGGTGTTGCCCTGGGCGCCTGGCATATTGTGGTCGACCCAGGCGGCGTCGAGGAATTCCATCAGCGGCCAGTCGAGCGTGTCGATCCAGATCACCGGCTCGGCGGAATCGTTGCCGTGGTCGTGCCAGGTCCCGTTCGGAGTGAGGATCAGGTCGCCGCGGTTGGCGGTCACGCGCTCGCCCTCGATCACCGTATAACCGCCCTTATCGGACAGGATGGTTCGGCTTGCGTTGGGCGAATGCAAATGCACTGGTGCGACATCGCCCGGATTGTAGATCGAGATGGCGCAGCGGATCGTGTTGGTTACTTGCAAGCGCCCGTTCAAACCCGGGTTCAGCAACAGAATGCTTTGGCGGTCGGCAAATTCGATCGGGGAAACATCAGCTTTGCTGGCGATTTGGGAAATTTGTTTGAGATAGCCGCTGTAATCGTTCCACTTCCACATGTACGGAGCGCTTTTCATCTGGTTGACGGCAACCCGCCCGCTGCCGAGCTGGCCGGAGCCTTCGCCGCTGGTCTCGCTGAACCAGGGCCGCTGCGCGGGCGCATTGGCCTGCGTGCGGATCCAGATATTGTGCTTGGCGGCATCGCTGTTGATAGCTTCCATCAACTCGCGCGCCTTGTTCGAAAGCCCGCCGGGGGCAGGGGCCTTCATGGTCACCGTGGCCATCGGTTAATCTCCTTCGATTGCGGGCAAACTATCCCTTATTGCCTGTGGCATAGCGATTTGCCGCGGCAAGCCGCCACGGCTTTTATTAAGCTATAGTGGCTCGGCCCCTTATTTGCCAAGGCGCCGCAACCGCGCCGAGCGACGCATGCCCCCGTGAAAATGGCATAGCCTCGCGGGCATCCGTTTCATCGAGGTCAATGCGACGGCGTCTATCCGGCAGTGATGAAATCGCGGACCGCCTTTGTGAACTCCACCGGCCGGTCCATGTTGGAGATATGACCGGCCCCGGCAATCGCGACATAGCGCGATCCCGGGAGCTTTTCGCTCAGTTTGCGCATGGCGGGAGCGGGGGCGTCCTTTTCGCCGACTAGAAACAGCACTGGGCATTTCACGGTTGCGACCGCGGAGGCGTAGTCATGATCGGCAAGCGCCGCCGCGCACCCAATAAAGCCGCTGAGTGGAGTGGTGCGGATCATGGCACGGACCTTGTCGAGGTGCGGTCGGTTCTTGGCGACGGTCTCCGGCGGAAACCAGCGCGCGACCGTCGGCTCGACCAAGGCCTCCATCCCTTTCTCCTTCGCGACGGCGATGCGCTCCTCCCATTGTTGACTGCTCTGCGGGGTCGATTGGCAGGGCGAGTCGCACACGATAATGCGGTCGAACCGCTCTGGATGCCGCTCGGCAAGGCCCAGTGCGGTCGCGCCGCCCATCGACAGACCGGCGAAATGTGCCTTCTGGATTCCCAGGGCGTCGAGCAACGCCAGCGCATCATCCAGCAAAGTATCAAATGGATACCTACCGGCGGGTGCATCGGTCCCGCCGTGTCCGCGCTGATCGTAACGCAGCACGCGAAATGAATCCTTCAGTGCCGCCGTCTGGTCGTCCCACATGGCAAGCGAGGTGGCGAGCGAATTGGAAAAGACCAGCCAGGGCGCGCCGTCTGCTCCGTCGATTTGATAGTTGATGTTAATACCGTTGGCCTTGATCTTCATGAGGAATACCTCGTTTGTTGTCCCGAGCGGGCGCAGCAAAATCCAAAAAACGATAGCGCTATCGTGTGAATCGCGCACTATGGCTCGCCGCATGCGGGCTATCCGCGCGGCAGAAAACTCTCAAGCAGCGCCAGGAGCGGGTTCGGACCTTGGCTTGGCATGAAATGGCCGGCCTCGATCAACTCGAACCGGGCTCCCGGAATCTTCTTGGCAAGCTCGGCCGTGCCGGCGTGCGGCCGCACGGTATCGTGGCGACCCGCGACAACCAAGGCCGGGCACCGGATCTGCGGCAGCATATGCAGCATGTTGGTGCGCGCCAGCGCCCGAAAACCGTAGCCGAAGCCGACCGGATCGTTGCCGAGATAACGGCCACGATAGGCCTCATAGGCCGAGCGCTCGCCGAGCGTCGGCGGATAGGAAATGTCCAGCGTGGTGGGCAACGAGGCGCGCATGCCCTCGCGCATGGCGAACGCTGCGCGCTCGTCGAGCGCCGCCGCCCGGCTTGGATCAACGCCGGGTGCGGGGTTGCACAGCACCAGCGAACCGACGCGGTCGGGATGCGTTTCTAGATAGCGGAGCGCTTGGGTTGCGGCGGCGGCAACAGTGACGAAGTGGTAGGGAGGATCGAGGCGGAGCGCTGCAACGAGCGCTTCGAAGTCGGCGACCAGCGCGTCGTTGGTGAATTCCTGCCGTACCTTTTCGGACAGCCCGGCGCCGCGCTGATCGTAACGGAGCACGCGGAAGCGCGTTGCGAGCCGTGGCGCGACTGCATCCCAGGAGTTGAGCGTGCCGCCGAGTTCGTGCATCAAGACGACAGCCGGGCCACGCGTGCCGGCAAGCTCGTAGTGCAAGCTCACTCCATTGGCGTCGATGAAGGGCACGGCCACTCTCCCGGAAGGCGGCGGTGGCACTACACCATGGAGCTTTGGTCGTCAAAACTCCCAGCCAATCAGGCGGTCAAGCGAATAGGCGCCGCCGCCATGCACCAGAAAGTACAGCGCCGCGACCAGCCACATCATGGTGTATTCCAGCCCGAGCTTGTTCCAGAAATAACCCCCGACCCTCCAGCGCTCGAAATTCGTCACGATCAGAAACAGCACGAGCGGCACCGCGGCGGCGCGCGTGAATAGCCCGATGGCCAGCATGGGGCCGGCGAACAATTCGGTCGCCGCAATTAGCGGCGCCCATAGGCGGCCTGGACGGTAGCCCCATTTGTCGAGATCGACCGCCAGCATATGCAGATTGCGCTGCGGCAGGCCGGTGCCCGGAAAAAACCCGAATGCCATGCGCAGCCCATGGGGAACCATCCAGAGTCCGACGACGATGCGCAACAAGGCTTCGGCAATCGGGCCGAGCGTTGCATAGAGCGGCCCCAGCTGCGGGAAAGCCAAATGGGTTTCGGTCATGCGATGGAAACGCCGTGCGCTCGCTTAATGCGCCAT
>Ga0070739_10007208_pt1 | contig 11906 bp, 6 predicted proteins | sample Coa_R1_7_FD_66445 | JGI IMG/M metagenome (GOLD analysis project Ga0070739, IMG submission 66445) | Surface soil microbial communities from Centralia Pennsylvania, which are recovering from an underground coalmine fire - Coalmine... | ecosystem: Environmental > Terrestrial > Soil > Unclassified ... | reverse complement strand
TCTCGCCCTGCACGTCGACCGTAATCTTGCGCGACAGGTCGCCCTTGGCGACGGCGGTGGTCACGTCGGCGATGTTGCGCACCTGCGACGTGAGGTTCGAAGCCATGGAGTTGACGTTCTCGGTCAGATCCTTCCACACGCCGGCCACGCCGGGCACGTTGGCCTGCCCGCCAAGTTTGCCCTGGGTGCCGACCTCGCGGGCTACGCGCGTCACTTCGGACGCGAACGCGTTGAGCTGCTCCACCATGGTGTTGATGGTATTCTTCAGCTCCAGAATTTCGCCGCGCACATCGACCGTGATCTTGCGGGAAAGATCGCCTTTGGCGACTGCGGTCGTGACCTCGGCGATGTTGCGCACCTGATTGGTCAGGTTTGAGGCCATGGAGTTGACGTTGTCGGTGAGGTCCTTCCAGACCCCGCCGACGCCTTTCACCACCGCCTGGCCGCCCAGCTTGCCCTCGGTTCCGACCTCGCGCGCGACGCGCGTCACCTCGGATGCAAACGCGTTCAACTGGTCCACCATGGTGTTGATGGTGTTCTTCAGCGCGAGAATCTCGCCGCGCACGTCGACCGTGATTTTGCGCGACAGGTCACCCTTGGCGACGGCGGTGGTCACGTCGGCGATGTTGCGCACCTGCGCCGTCAGGTTGGACGCCATGGAGTTGACCGATTCCGTCAGATCCTTCCATGTGCCGGCCACGCCGCGCACGTCGGCCTGTCCGCCCAGCTTGCCCTCCGTTCCCACCTCGCGCGCCACGCGGGTCACCTCGGACGCGAAGGAGCTGAGCTGATCCACCATGGTGTTGATGGTGCTTTTCAGCTCCAGAATTTCGCCGCGTGCATCCACGGTGATCTTGGTGGTGAGATCGCCCTTCGCCACGGCCGTGGTCACTTCAGCGATATTGCGAACCTGACCGGTCAGATTCGCGGCCATGAGGTTCACGCTGTCGGTGAGATCCTTCCAGGTTCCGGCCACGCCGGGCACGTTGGCCTGACCGCCCAGCTTGCCCTCGGTCCCAACCTCGCGCGCCACGCGCGTCACTTCGGACGCGAACGCGTTCAGCTGGTCCACCATCACGTTGATGGTGTCCTTGAGCTCCAGAATCTCCCCGCGAACGTCCACGGTGATCTTGCGCGACAGGTCGCCCTTGGCAACAGCCGTGGTTACATCGGCGATGTTGCGAACCTGGTTGGTCAGGTTCGATGCCATGGAGTTGACCGACTCCGTTAAATCGCGCCACACCCCGGCCACGCCCTTGACATCGGCCTGGCCGCCCAGCTTGCCTTCGGTGCCGACCTCGCGCGCGACGCGCGTGACTTCGGAGGCGAACGAATTCAGCTGGTCCACCATGGTGTTGATGGTGTTCTTCAACTCCAGAATTTCGCCGCGCGCCGTGACCGTGATCTTGGTCGACAGATCGCCCTTCGCCACCGCGGTCGCGACGTCCGCAATGTTGCGCACCTGATTCGTCAGGTTGCCGGCCATGCTGTTGACCGAATCGGTGAGGTCCTTCCACGTGCCTGCGACACCGGGCACATTGGCCTGCCCACCCAGCTTGCCCTCGGTACCCACTTCCTTGGCGACGCGCGTCACTTCAGCCGCGAAGGAGCTGAGCTGATCCACCATGGTGTTGATGGTGTTCTTCAGCTCCAGAATTTCGCCGCGCACTTCGACCGTGATCTTGCGTGAGAGATCGCCCTTGGCGACAGCGGTGGTCACGTCGGCAATGTTGCGGACCTGAGCGGTCAGGTTGCCGGTCATGCGGTTCACGGAATCGGTGAGGTCCTTCCACACGCCCGCTACGCCGCGCACTTCCGCCTCGCCGCCCAGCTTGCCTTCGGAGCCGACCTCGCGCGCCACACGCGTCACCTCGCTGGCGAACGCGTTCAGCTGGTCGACCATCGTATTAATAACGTCTTTGATCTGAAGAATCTCGCCGCGCACGTCGACGGTGATCTTCTGCGTCAGGTCGCCGCTGGCGATGGCCGTGGCTACCTTGGACATGTCGCGCAGCTGCACGGTGAGGTTCGAAGCCATCAGGTTCACGGAATCCGTGAGGTCCTTCCAGACGCCGGCCACGCCCTTCACTTCCGCCTGACCGCCCAGCTTGCCTTCCGTTCCCACCTCGCGCGCCACGCGCGTGACTTCGCTGGCGAACGCGTTGAGCTGGTCCACCATGATGTTGATGGTGTTCTTCAGCTCCAGAATCTCGCCCTGCACGTTTACCGTGATCTTGCGCGAGAGATCGCCGTTGGCGATCGCCGTGGCCACCTCGGCGATGTTGCGCACCTGCGCGGTGAGGTTGCCGGCCATGGAATTTACGCTGTCCGTGAGATCTTTCCACACGCCGGCGACCGCCTTCACGTCCGCCTGACCGCCCAGCTTGCCTTCCGTGCCGACTTCCTTCGCCACGCGGGTGACCTCGTTGGCGAAGCTGTTCAGCTGGTCCACCATCGTGTTCACGACGCGCGCCGTGTGCAGGAACTCGCCTTTGAGCGCGCGGCCATCCACTTCGAGGGCCATGGTCTGCGACAGGTCGCCTTTTGCCACGGCGCCGATTACGCGCGCCACCTCGGTGGAGGGGCGGACCAGGTCGCCGATCAACTCGTTCACCGAGTCAACGCAGGCGGCCCAGTCGCCGGTAGCCGCGCCCAGGGAGGCCCGCTGGGAGATGCGGCCTTCCTTGCCGACCGAGTTGCTGATGCGCGCAAATTCATCGCGCATCCGTTCGTTCATTTCAAAAATGGTGTTGAGCGTGTCCGCTATTTTGCCGGTCACGCCGGTTTGATCCACGGGCAGGCGAACGGAAAAATCGCCTTTCTGGAACGTGATCAGGACCCGGAGCAAACTCCGGTTGTCGAGTTCTTCCGTGGACCGTCTGCGGATAGAGCTAGTCGGTGCGGCCATGAATTCCCCCAGCTTCGATAAACGCGGCCTGAGCGTAAACCAGTTTACACAACTCCTCCCGGACCTGACGGGAGGTCTGATTTGGGCCGAGGCTCATTGTGGACGCCAGCGAAGTTAGAATGTGTCAGAAATTTCCAGTAAGCTGGATCCATGACCCGCCTGCTCCTCACGCTTTTCGTGGCAGCTCTTATCACGCGATCACAAAGCTTCGAGGCGAAGACGAGGGTGGGTCAGCCAATGCCCTCGTTTACCATCACCGACCTCAGCGGTAACCAGTTCGACATGGCGGCGCAGAAGGGCAACGTCGTTTTGGTGAACTTCTGGGCTACGTGGTGCGGCCCCTGTCGCGCCGAAATGCCCCACCTCGAAAAGGAGGTCTGGCAGGCCAATAAGTCGGGACATTTTGCCATGATCGGCATTTCCCGCGAGGAACAGCAGGGTACCGTCGTCAAATTTCTGACGAAGGAACACGTCACCTACCGCATTGCCGCCGATCCCGACCGCCGCGTTTACCGTATGTTCGCCGACGCTGGCATACCGCGCAACTATGTTGTAGCGCCGAACGGCAAAATCGTGTTCCAGTCCGTTGGCTTCGAACCGAACGACTTCGAGAAGATGAAAAAAGTGATCGCGCGCGAGCTGGCCGGCGCCCGGTAATCACTGACCCCCGAAGCTCAGAAGATCAGCTTCAGGGCGAACTGAATCAGCCGCGGGTCGCGCGCGCGGAGCACTTTGCCGAACGTGCCGCCGTCCTGCGGATAACCGTCGGAGATGTTCCCATCCACGCTGGTGAACTGGGCGTGATTAAAGATGTTAAAGAATTCCGCCCGGAACTCCATTTTCCAGCGCTCGGTGAAGTTCGTGTCCTTGAGCATGCTGAAGTCGAGGTTATTAATGCCCGGGCCGCAGCAAACCGTCCGCGGGGAGTTGCCAAAGACTCCGAGCTGCGATGGCTGCACGAATGACGAGGGATCGAACGCGAGGTTCAGGGGATTGCGCGGGTCCAGCTTGTGCAGCGGAGCGATGCGATTCGGTTCGCCCGCCGACTGGAAGAAGTAGCTGGTCTGCAGCTCCAGATCGTCGGAAGACGTGATCGGGATTGGGAACCCTGTCTGGAACGTCAGAATGCCGGACGTTTCCCAGCCGTTCAGAAGCTTGTCGGCAAAGCCGTGCAGACCCATCTTCGGGAACTGATAGAAGTAACTGAAGACGAACCGCTGCCGGGCATCGAAGTAAGACAATGATCGGCTCAGGCGGTAATTCAGCGGATTCAGCTCGTTCTCGAAGCTGGATGCGTTGTCGATCGACTTACTCCATGTGTATGCGCCCTGGAATTGCAGGCCCTTCGAAAAGCGCTTCTCCGCGCTCACCTGAAGCGAATTGTAGTTCGAGTTGGCGATGGTGTCCTCCGCAAAGATATTCGAGAACACCGGCACGCCGTCAGGCGGGCATCCGACGCCCGTCATCGGATTGCACAGCGGCGATGAATATTTCCGGATGCCGACCAGGGTAATCGGGTTCGGATTCGGCCCGGTTACCGTCGGCTGAGGTCCGTATGGCATGTGCAGGGTAAAGCCCGGGGGAATCTCGCCGGCGGCGATGGTGTAGGCGCCATCGGAGCTGTACGGTCCACACGCCAGACTCGGGTCGTTCGCCGCGTTCGATATTGCCAGCAGATCCAGGCAGGTCTGCGAATTCCCGTAATTCAGATCGTGCGAGGCAAGAAGGCGGTGGCCCTGCGAGCCGACGTAGCCGGCCTGCAACAGGATATTGCCGCGAAGCTGGCGTTGAATGGTGAAGTTATACTGTTCCGAATACTGAGTCCGCAGGTTGGGCTGGAACTGCCCGAACAGCAGAATGGGACGGAACATCGACCAGTCGATTGGCGTTCCCGGCCGGGGACTGAGAATGCCATGAAACGGGTTGGGATTGATGGTGCCGTCCTGGCCCTCGAACGGGGTGTTGAACAGCGGGTTTGAGAAGGAGGAACTTCCGCCGAACGGCGGTTCGGCGCTGAACTGCTCCAGCACGAGTTGCTCCACCGGGTTATAAAACATGCCCCAGCCCATGCGGATACTCGTGGTCCCCGGGCCGCCGAGCAGCGTATGCCAGAAACTACTGTCCGCCGACGGGCTCCAGGCGAGGCCAATACGCGGCGCGAACGCCTTGTAGTAAGTATTGGTAAGTGACCCTGGGACGCCGCGATCCCCGGGGAAGACGAGGCCGAGAGGATTCACGGACTCGCCCGCGCTCCCCGGGCTGCAATCCGTCGTGCCGAAGGTCGCCGCCAAAGGGTTATCGGCGCCGAACTGGCAGGGATAGATCGTCGTCTCCTGGCCGGGATGGTACGTCTGTACCTTCTTTCCTACGTCCGTTAATGGCGTATCGAGCTCCCAGCGAAGGCCGTAATTGAGCGTCAGGCTGGGGCGGATCTTCCAGCTGTCCTGTGCGTATAAAGAAAGCTGGGTGCTGCGAACACGCTCGATTTGCGCCGAGCCCTGCGAGAAACTGCTCGGGAGCCCCAGCAGATAATTGCCGAACTGATCGCTCGCCCCGAGGTCGTTCGTCCCGCCACCATCATAGGAAAACGCGCCATTGACGTTGTAATAAAGCGTCTGATCGAAGCGCATTCGCCGCACGTCAGCGCCGAACTTCAGGCTGTGATTGCCCGCAACCTTGCTCAGGTTGTCCGAAAACATGAACGTGTTCCCCACCTGAGGCAGCTCGCCTTCTGAGCTGTTGCCGATCGTAAAGCCGCCCGGCACGGAGATAAACGGTACGCCTTCGTGCGCGGCGCCAAGCTCGGGATGAATGCCAAGGTCTGGATTGGCGGGATCCGCAAAGCAGTTCGCGGCGGGAACGGTCGCGCACGAGGACTGAACCAGGTTCGTCCGCTGCGGGTGGTTATAGGCCAGCTGCCCTTCGCGGAAGTAAGTCGCGTGCGCTTCGTTCACCATGCTCGGGCTGACGGTCCAGTTTTCTGAAAGGTTGTACTGCTGATAGCGAATGTTATAGTCCGATCCGAAGCCGGGAACGTCCGCGCCGGCGGCCTGGAAACGCGCGAACGGCTGCTGCACGGCGCTGTCGTTGAAGTACGCGTAGGCGCTGAGCTGATTGTTGGAATTGAACCAATGGTCGCCGCGCGCGGTCCACTGGACGGCGTTTTCGCCCTGTACGGGCACGGTCTGCAGCACGTTGTCGCCGATATTCGGCAGCGGGACGAAGCGGTTCAGCAGATCGAGAGCGGTTGGATCAAAACACGAAACGGGAATTTTGTTGCCTGGGAAAATGGCCGACCATGCGGTCCCCGCGGCCAGTGGCGATCCGCCCTCCGCTGCAATTGCCGACGAGCACCCCGGCCGAGCGCTCATGACCTGCGCGAGATTGTCGTCCGTCAGCGTACCGGTGAAGGTCTGGCCCGCCGAGAAATCGCCCGCGCGCTCGGCGACAGTGGGCACGGTCACCAGATCCGAAGAAATACCTTGCCGGATCTGCCGGCCTTCGGCGCTGACGAAGAAGAAGGTCTTATCTTTCCGGATCGGCCCGCCGAAGGTGCCGCCGTACTGGTTCTGATTGAACTTCGGGGTTTCGGTGTCGAAGAACCCACGGGCGTCCAGAGCGCGGTTGCGGAAAAACTCGTACAAATCGCCGTGGAACTCGTTCGTTCCACCCTTGGTAACCACGTTCACCACCGATCCCGAGTTCCGGCCATACTCCGCGTTGAAAGTGTTTGTCAGCACCCGAAACTCCTCGATCGTGTCCGGCGATGGCTGGATGGCGGCCGAGTTGAGAAACTGATCGTTCGCGTCGCCGCCATTAACATTGAAGTTATTGGCGCGGCCACGGCCTCCGTTAACCGACACGGCCCCCGCCGCCTCGCTCCCCGCGAACAGGTCGTAACCCTGCTGCGACTGGACGCCCGGTTGTAACTGGAGTAGCTGGTATGTGTCCCGTGTATTCAGCGGCAGGTTAACGACGGCCGTGGCTTCCATCACCGCGCCGAGCTGAGTGCTCGTAGTCTCGACCAGCGGCGCCTGCGCTTCCGCCGTGATTACCTGGGTCGCCATGCCGATCTGAAGCGAGGCATTCACCAGTGCCACGTGCCCGATGTCCACGATTACGGGGTGCTGCACGAAGGTCATGAAACCGGGAGCGCTGACCTGAACCTTGTAAGTGCCGACGGGCACAGACGGTATCGTGTACTGGCCTTCCCTGTCGCTGGTTGCTCGGCGTTCCGTGCCTCCGGCATCGCTGGTAGCAAGCACCTGCGCGCCTGGAATGACCGCGCCTGACGGATCCTGAATCGAGCCCCGAATGTCACCGGTAGTCTGCGCGACCGCCAGCGAACCCGCTATGCACGAAAACGCAAAGAAGCCCGCCAGCAACTTCTGCCTGCGTGATTTCACCGGACACCCCCTGTCGGAATGTGAGCTGGCACATCAGCGAGAAGCGAACCTGGCTGTTCCGCAGCCTGCCGGAAGACGGATCCGAAGGCGGACGCTCTGCCGCGTTACACTAACCTTCCCCTGCAACCTGAAAGGTTTCAGAAATTATAGGCACGCGCATCGCGGCGAAGCAAGGATTTCTTCACGAAGAAGCTTCGCCGTCGGGGCCAGTGTGGCGTGGCTTTCCCTTCCTGAGGCCACTGTCGAAAACGCCTTGCATCCGCCAGGGGCCGCCGCTATAATTTCTGGAACGTTGCACATTGCAGCAGCGTGGCTCCGTGCCGCCGTCCCTGCCGCCGTGATCTGCCCGGAGCCGGCCCATTTCCAAAGGACACCCATGTACGCCGCACTCGAAAAAGAGCTGGAGACTTACCAGAAGCGCACGCCGAAGTCGCGCGAGGCGCACGAGAGGGCCGTGCGCCGTGTGCCGCTCGGCGTGGGGAGTAACTACCGGTACTATCCTCCTTACCCGTTGTTCGTCCGTGACGGCAAGGGGAGCCGCATTCACGACCTGGACGGGAATGAGTATCTGGATCACAACCTCTGCTACGGTGCGCTCCTCGCCGGTCACTGCCATCCCGCGGTGATGAAAGCCGTGGAGCAGCGGCTGTCGGTCGGCACGCTGTTCGGCATGCCCCACGGTATGGAGCTGGAGCTGGCCGACGTCATTTGCGAGCGCTTCCCGGTAGAGATGGTGCGCTTCGGCAACAGCGGATCGGAAGTAACCATGCACTCCCTCCGCCTGGCGCGCGCGGTTACGGGTCGCAGCAAAATTGTCAAGATGGAGGGCGGCTACCACGGCGGTCATGACGCCATTTCCGTAAGCGTCAAGCCGAAGGAAGGACAGTTCGGCGATCCGGACAGGCCCACGCCCGTGGTCTCCAGTGCGGGCGTGCTGAGGGGAACGTCCGATGCAACGCTGGTCGCGCCGTTCAATAACCTGCCCGCCCTGGAGCGGCTCTTTCAGGAGAATCGCACTGAGATCGCGGCCGTTATCCTCGAGCCGATCATGATGAACATCGCGTTCTGCATGCCCGACGAAGGCTATCTTCAGGGCGTGCGCGACATCACGAAGCGATACGGGGCCATGTTCATCATGGACGAAGTGAAGACCGGCGGAAAGCTGGCTTACGGCGGCGCCTGCGAGTACTTCGACGTAAAGCCGGACATCGTTTGCCTGGGTAAATCAATTGGGGGCGGCTTCTCTTTGGCTGCCTTCGCCGCCAGCCGTGAAGTGATGGACGTGATCGCGACACAGAAGATGTTCCATGCGGGGACTTACAACACCAATCCGGTGGTCATGGCCGCCGGCCTCGCCAGCTTTCGCGAGGTGCTCACGCGCGACGCTTTCGAGCACGTTGGCCGGCTGAACCGTAAGCTCGTAGACGGCTATAACGACACTATTAAGAAGAATGGCCTGATCGCGTATTGCGACGGCGCCGGCGCGAACGGCGCGCTCATGTTCTATCCGCGTCGCGTGCGCAATTATCGCGACTGGTATCACGTGGACGAAGATCTGTGGACGCATTACTGGTTTGCGATGGTGAATCGCGGAATCCTGTCGCAGCCGTATTGGTGGGATGAGCAGTGGACCGTCTCCGTCCAGCACACCGAGAAAGACATTGACGAGCACCTGCAGGTGTTTGCCGCAGTGGCGCCCGCGCTCGCCGCCGCGCAGGAGGAACGGATGACCGTCGGCCCGATCGGGACGCATGCCTCGTGAATGAAGGGCGCGGCCCCACGCTGACGCGAGCGCTGGGCGTCTGGGATTTGACGCTGCTCAGCGTGGTCGCCGTGGCGAACCTGAACGTGGTCCCGGTGATCGCCGGCGCGGGGCCGACCACGATGTGGCTGTGGATTGCCGCCCTGCTGCTGTTCTTTCTGCCGCAGGGAATCGGCGTCATCGAGCTGTCCCACCGCATGCCCGCCGAAGGCGGACTCTATGTCTGGACGCGCGAGACATTCGGCGATCTGCACGGGTTCCTGTGCGGCTGGTGTTACTGGACGACCAATATGTTTTTTATCCCCACGCTGTTGTTCTATTTGGTGGGCATCGTTACCTACATCGCCGGTTTCGGCAATAATCCGCTCTTGTTTGCGTGCCTGACCATCGGCTTGCTCTGGCTCACCGCCCTGGCGAACATACGCGGCGCGGGCGTCGGTAAGTGGGTGAATAACATCGGCGGCATTGGCACGTCCGTCGCGGCGGTAATCCTGATTCTGCTGGGCATCGCCAGCGTGGTTCGCTTCGGCGTGAGCCTTAGCGCGAGCAGCTTCGCCCCGCGGCGCATGGACTGGAGCATCATCTCCTCATTTGGCCTGATCTGCTTCGGACTCGTCGGTCTGGAACTTGGCCCGGTGATGGGCGGCGAGATCCGCGACCCGCAGCGGACCGTTCCGCGCGGCGTGTTCTACGGCGGTGTTTTCTCGGGCGTGCAGTATATCGGGGCGACGCTGGCCATCCTCCTGGCTGTGCCCGAGCAGGACGTGCGGGCCCTCCAGGGAGTGCTGCAGGGCGTCGATAAGATGGCGGCCCGGCTGGGATTCGGGTGGCTGCTGCTGCCCCTTGCCGGGCTTCTGGCGATTTCGGTCGTGGGATCGACCTCCGCGTGGCTGAGCGGGTCGGGGCGCATTCTCTTTGTCTCCGGACTCGATCGCTACCTGCCCGAGGTCTTCGGGCGCATTCACCCGAAACATCACACGCCGCACGTGGCGCTCATTGGGATCGCGGCGCTGTCGTCCGTCCTCATCCTCGTGAGCTTCATGGGTCAGAGCTCGGTACATGAGGCCTATGTGACGCTGCTGGACCTCGCCGTCGTGCTCCAGATGTTCTCTTATCTTTATCTGTACGCCTCGCTCGCTCGCGTCGCCTTCGGGCCGTCTGGGAAAGCGAGCATCCGCTTCGCGGCTGTGAGCGGTCTTCTGACCACGCTCATTGGCACGGTGGTCGCATTCGTCCCCTCGCGCCAGGTGGATTCTGTGTGGCGCTTCGAGCTGAAAATGTTCATCACCTGCGCGCTGTTCATGGCCGTGGCGGCAGGCCTGTTTGCGTACTACTCGCATCGCCGCCCGCGCGTCGCAGCAGCAGCCGTGGAGGCTTGAAATGCGTGTTTTGTGGAGCAGGCCTTTGGCCTGCACGAACATGAAGAAGTAATGGCAATTGCAACCATCAATCCCGCAACCGGCGAAACGCTGAAAACCTTCGACCCGCACACGGATGCCGAAGTAGAGCAGAAGCTCGCCCTCGCTGCGCGCACATTCACCGAGTACCGCCGCACGCCCTTCGGCGCCCGCGCCGCGAACCTGCTTCGCGCCGCTCAAATCCTGGAGCAGGAGAGCGAACGCTTCGGTCGAATCATGACCCTGGAGATGGGGAAGACGCTCGCCTCCGCCATCGCCGAAGCGCGGAAATGCGCGCTGGCCTGCCGCTATTACGCGGAGAACGGCGAGCGCCTTCTGGCCGACGAAGTCATCGCCACCAACGCGACCCGGAGCTTCATCCGATATCAGCCGCTGGGACCCGTGCTCGCCGTAATGCCCTGGAACTTCCCGTTCTGGCAGGTTTTTCGCTTCGCCGCTCCCGCCCTGATGGCGGGCAATGTCGGACTGCTGAAGCACTCGTCGAACGTGCCGCAATGCGCGCTGGCCATCGAGGAAATTCTGCATCGCGCCGGTTTCCCCGAGGGCGCGTTCCAGACACTGCTCATTGAGTCGCGCCGAGTCGATGCGCTGCTGGCCGACGAGAGAATCGCGGCGGCGACACTCACCGGCAGTGAGCCGGCCGGTCGCGCGGTGGCCGGGCGAGCCGGCTGCCAGATCAAGAAAACGGTTCTGGAACTCGGCGGCAGCGACCCATTCATCGTGATGCCCAGCACGGATCTGAACTCGACCGTGGAGGCCGCCGTATCCGCGCGAACCATCAACAACGGCCAGTCGTGCATCGCCGCCAAGCGATTCATCGTCGCGGGCGCCATCTACTCGGACTTCGAGAAGCGCTTCGTCGAGCGCATGGAAGCACTGCGCGTCGGTGATCCAATGAAACCCGAAACCGAGGTCGGACCGCTCGCCACCCCGAAAATCCGCGAAGATCTGCATGAGCAGGTTACCCGGGCGCAGCGCGAGGGCGCACGCCTGCTGACCGGCGGCCGCATTATCGACGGTCCCGGGAACTACTACGCTCCCACGGTTCTGGCGGACATCGCGCGCGATTCGTCGGTCTATCGCGAAGAGCTGTTCGGTCCCGTGGCCATGCTTTTCCGTGCGCGTGATGCCGCGCATGCAGTCGAAATTGCCAACGATTCGCCCTTCGGCCTCGGCTCCAGCGTGTGGACCCAGGATGCCGCTGAAACCGAGCAGTTCATCGACGGCATCGAAGCGGGCCAGGTCTTCGTCAACGGTCAGGTCGCCTCCGACCCCCGCCTGCCATTCGGCGGGGTAAAGCACTCCGGCTATGGGCGCGAGCTGAGCGCCGTCGGCATTCGTGAGTTCGTCAACATCAAAACGGTTTGGTGCAGGTGATGCTATGCAACCAGGAACAGGCGTAACCCGGTATC
>Ga0070739_10007207_pt1 | contig 11906 bp, 9 predicted proteins | sample Coa_R1_7_FD_66445 | JGI IMG/M metagenome (GOLD analysis project Ga0070739, IMG submission 66445) | Surface soil microbial communities from Centralia Pennsylvania, which are recovering from an underground coalmine fire - Coalmine... | ecosystem: Environmental > Terrestrial > Soil > Unclassified ... | reverse complement strand
TATCGTCCCCGGCGGCGGCGTGGCCCTGCTCGATGCCACCCAGGCGCTGAACAACGTCAACGCCACCGGCGATGCCGCGACCGGCGTGAACATCCTGCGCCGCGCTCTGGAGGAGCCGCTGCGCCAGCTGGCGATTAACGCCGGGAAGGACGGCTCGGTGGTGGTCGAAGGCGTGCGCCGCGCTCAGAAAGAGCATAACAGCAACCGCTACGGCTACAACGTGCTGGACGATAACTACGAGGATATGGTCGAGGCCGGTATCATCGACCCGGCGAAGGTGACGCGCTCTGCCCTGCAGAACGCCAGCAGCATCGCCGCCATGATCCTGACAACTGAGGCCCTGATCACCGACATCCCTGAGAAGGAGAAACCCGCTGCCCCGGCCATGCCGGAATACTAAAAGACTTGAAGGTAGGACAGGGATAGCCCTCGCGCCGCACATTGGCGCGAGCAGGCCACCCGCAAGGGATGGCCCTACTCTATACGATGCGCTCGTGGAACTTGTAAAGCCATCGTATAGAGTAGGGCCATCCCTTGCGGGTGGCCTGCTCGCATTGGGCCGATGCAGTGGCCTTTGTCCATCAGGAAGTGAACTTGAACGAGTCGAATATGGGTTGGAAGTATTTCTGAAGGGCTTCGTTGTAGACAAGGGACGGAGTGTAGAAAACGATATTGTAGTACACGTTATTGTGCCGGGTGGCAATACTGGTGACATGATACTGGAGAGTACCCCCACTGGTAGTAATATCAAAGGTAGCGTCTTGCTCGGGCCATGCCTGGCCGCCAATAGTGCGCTGGGGAGTTACCGGCGTAATTATCTGAAAATTGCTGACGCCCTGCGAATTCTGGATGCTTGTCAGTTGAAACTGATTAAGGGCATCAGGGCTGGCAAAATTTGCCGAATCGGCAGATGAAAGGCGCAGGATGCCAAAATCAATGCCCAGCTGTTGCAGGGGATGAAAGTGAATCTGTGTCGTACCATTCGCCGTCTGGGGAGCGTCTTCCTGCCAGTCAGAAGGGAACTGCAGCGAAGCTTGCAGATCGGCACTGCCAGTTTTACTGATGCTCTGGAACGAACTGGGAGAGGGCAGATCACTGGTAGTAGTAGGCGTTGGCGAAACTGCCGTTCCCGCCGGGCCGGTCGCCGTCGCCTTTGGCAGCGTGACAGGCTTGACAGGCGTCTGTGCTGCGAGCTGGCCGCTGGTATAGAGGGAGCCAAGCGTCAGGCCGACGCCTAGCACAACGGCCAGGATAAGGATGGCGGTAGCCGCAAGAATGCTGCGTGCGGAGCGCCGGGGCCGGGCCTCTACTGGCGCGGCAGGGGTGGGGGACACCGGAGTGGCGCCGTTTTGCGCCGCGCCCGACACATCAAGGCGGGGCAACGTGGCAAGGGAAGCGGGCAGTTGCGCGCCGCTGCTCGGCCAGGGAGGCGCGCCCGCCGGCAGGTACGAAAAAGCGGTTGTAACAGGGCGAAGCGGTGATCCGCAATGCTGACAAAGCGTGGCTGAGTCGGCGACTTCAGCGTTACAACGAGGACATTTCATAGGGACACCCCCATTATGCTAATTCTGCTGCTGCCGCTGTGGCAGGCGCACCAGGCAAACGACAATCGAAGCGCACCGTTCCATTACGGCGGTCGGTCACAACATGGATCACTTCAAGAACAATTGCTTCTCCAACGGAAACCGGCACGTCTTCTACATCAAGGACACGACACTCAAAATGACGCTCTGGATCAACTGTATCGGCGATGACACAGCGGACATAGGGATGCTCGGCCCCCTGGAAGATGGTTCTGAGGCCCGTTTCTTTCTCCAGGAGGGTTCCCTCTCGTGTCATACGTTTCATCTCCTCATCACTATACCTGAGACATTTGCATGCTAGAAATATTAGAGAACACGCGGCAAAATGTCAACCTTTTTCGACGAGGAATTTTTAACGGGGAAATGAAACGCGCCGCCAACGTTGGCGGCGCGTTTCATTTCTCCATCAAACAGGTTACTTTTTCAGCACTTCGGGATTCAGGATATTGGGTGGCGTCTGGCCGTTATGGAAGGCGGCGATATTTTCGGCGGCCATCGTGGCCATCAACGTGCGCGTGCGGAGCGAGGCGCTGGCAATATGCGGCAGCAGCACAACGTTTTCCATGCTGAGCAGTTCCGGTTCGACCGCCGGTTCATTCTCAAAGACATCCAGCCCGGCGGCGGCAATCGTACCGTTTTGCAGGGCCTTGACCAGGGCCTTCTCATCCACAATGGGGCCGCGCGCCGTGTTGATGAGGATGGCGGTAGGCTTCATCATCCCCAGTTCGCGCTCGCCGATCAGGTGATGCGTCGAGGGCATATACGGCGTGTGGATGCTGATGAAATCGGCCTGCTGGAGTATCTCATCCATCGGCATATACGTGACGTTGTACTGCCGCTCCTCTTCGGGCGACATCCGATACACGTCATAGTAGAGAACCTTCATATCGAAGCCGCTGGCCCGTTTCGCAACGAGCTTGCCGATACGCCCCGCGCCGATCAGGCCGAGCGTGGCCCCGTGGACGTCGGTTCCGCAGAAGAGCAGGGGACCCCAGCCGGTGTACTTGCCGGCGCGCAGGAAGCGTTCGGCTTCAGGAATGCGGCGCGCCGTTGCCATGAGCAGGGCAAATGCCAGATCGGCGGTTGTATCGGACAGCACGCCGGGGGTGTTGCTGACGGCGATACCCAGGCGCGTCGCCGTCTGGACATCGATATTGTTGAAGCCAACCGCCATGTTGGCAACCATCTTCAGGCGCGGACTGGCGGCGGCGCACGCCTCTAAGAAACGCGCATCGATGGTGTCGGTGAGCAGAGAGTAAATATAATCATGGCCGGGGCCGCGCCGCAGCAATTCCTCATAGGGCCAGATAACCCCCTCTTCCATATTAGCCTCGACATCGCCGATAGCCTCAAGGATCGGGTAAGCGGCGGCAGGAACCTTCTGCGTCACGAGAATTTTAGGACGATCTGCCATAATAATGACCTCCTGACGAAAGTATTGTACCCCTATTGTACCACTCAACGCTATCTCTTGCCGATGCTCATCAGAATGTAGGCAACGATCAATCGGCGCCTACGGGATGGTTTGATTGCTGTGTTGGCGCGATAAGCGCGGGTTCGGCGGCCACAATGGCGTTTTCCTCTATGACCCCGGTAGGAGGTGGTGTAGCGGGTATGAAGGCCGGGGCAGGCAGGCGGAAGGGCCTGCCGAAGCGGCGGCGCAGCAGCATGGCGAGCGCGGGCCAGCCATCGCGCCAGGGCGAAAGCTTCTTCGCCTTACGCGGCCTGTAACTGATAGGGGCTTCCTCAATACGGTAGCCTGCCTGAAGAATGCAGGCGGTCATTTCCGGCTCGATCTCGAAGCGGCGGCCCTCCATGGGCAGCGCGCGGGCCACGTTGCCCGGCATCAATTTGTAGCAGGTCTCCATATCATGGATGCGGCAGCCGAAGAGAATATTGGTTACAAGCGTGAGAAAGCGGTTGCCCCAGCGCGTGGAGAATTTCTGCGGCGAGAGGTCGCGCCGACCATACACCACCACGTGTTCTTTGCCTGCGTGCCGCGCCTCTTCCCATGCACGCACCAGCGCGGGCAGGTCCTGCGGGTCATATTCCATATCGGCGTCCTGGATCGTGACCAGCTCTCCGCTGACCAGGCCGAAGCCCGTGCGCAGCCCCGCGCCCTTGCCCTGATTGCGGGCGTGGCGTATATAGCGATAGGTATTGAACGGTTCCTTCTGCCGCAAAGCCTGCAAAATCTCCCAGGTGCGGTCCGTCGATGCGTCGTCCACGACGATGACCTCAATGTCAAGCGGAACCCGCGCGAGCGCCTCAAGAACCTGGGCTACCGTCTCCTCTTCATTGTATACGGGAACAACCACCGAAATCCGCATGCGCTGCTACCTCGTTTCTCTGATGTGTACGGGATTTCTAACCCTGTTCTAATAAACGAGTGAGCGCAGGACAGGAACAGAGGTAGCCCTATTGCCATAGCTGAATAGTACCATCGGTCAGGGCAACGAGGAGCCGGTGATCGCCGAAATGCAGCGCGCTGATCTGCCAGGGGTGGTAAAACTTCTGCACGAGCTGGCCGCGCGAGACCGACCAGAGGTCAACAACCCCCTCGTTGATCTCGCTATCCTCGCGGGCAACGGCCAGATATTGCCCGTCGGGGGAGATAGCCAGGCGCGAACTGCCGCCCATCGTCCCGCTTGCCAGTTCGATATAGGTGCCGTTATTGCTATCATAGATGCGGATGTTCTTCGCGTCGTGAACGAAGGCAAGCATTCTGACATCGGGCGTGAAGGTGTAGGGCGGAGAGCAATCGGCGCAGCGCCCGGCCAGCACAGAGACCCTGATCTGCGGGCGAATCTTGCCGCTCTTGCCGCCAAAACGCGCCCGACCGGTCAAATCCCAGCGTCGGATGACCACCATCTCCTCGCGCTCCTCCGCCACATGAGCGCAGGAGAGCGTGAGCAGGGTGCGAACATCCCGCGCCAGGCCGCGCAGGCGAATGGCCCAGAACTGCCGGTTCGCAATCGAATCTTCCATGCAGACAATAGGCTGGCTCAACTGCTCCTCCGGCCCATCCAGCCTGTGCGTGACGACATCGGTTCCGCGCACACCCCAGGCACGCGGAGATCGTGCGTCATCGATGAGCATGGGCAGGGCAGCGATGGCCTCGCCCATGTCACCTTCTGGCGCGCGCAGCACCATGTCAAGGGAATAGTGAGCGGAGACGGCGCGCCCGGTCAGCGGATAGCTCCAGAGCAGCGCGCCATCCCCGACGTTCCAGACATGCAGCGCGACGTGGCCCCAGCCCGCGAGGCGCGCGCCATCAGGGGAGAAACGCAGTTCGCGTAGCGACTCGACGCTAAAGCCGGGACGGGTGGCAAACGAGATGGCCGCCGGAACGGTCGTCTCCCTCTCCCCTTCAACCAGCCGCCAGATTTGCCCCTTGCCGTCAATCGTCCCGGCGGCAACCGCGAGACCTTCCGGCGTTTTGACGCTGCCCAGCGCGGAAATGATGCCCAACGTGCTATGCAGGAGAGGGCCGACATGCAACGGCCCCTTCGTGCTGAAGATGCTGAGGCCAGAAAACTCAAAATCTTCGGCGAAGTCGACGCGCTGCGGGCGCGGGCGCGGGCGCACAAAGCCCCCCTTCCGAAAATCGAGGACGCCGCCCAGCGCCGCATCGTAGTTCAGCCGCTGCTGCGCATCGCTCAACACAGCATACGCGCGATTGATGCGCTTCATCTGCTCCGCCCCGCCCGGCCCTGCCAGGTCAGGATGGTAGCGCCGCGCCAGTTGCCGGTACGCCCGCTTCAATGTATCGCTATCCGCATCTACCGGGACGCCTAAAATGGCATAGTAGTTTTCGGGTGTGTCCATATACTCTTATCGTATCACACAGAGGTCATAGCGACACAATCCTTGTGCGCGCGCTCATAGTGTTCTGAGAGAGGCGGCGCAAGGCCCAGATATACCAGGTGGCGATGGAGCGGTAGGGGCGCCAGACCTCGCCGCGTGCGAGCAGTTGCTGGCGCGTCGGGCGCTGCTCCAGATGGTAGGCGGCACGCACCCCTTCGATGAAGCCGAGGTCATCCAGGGGCAGCACGTCAAGGCGACCAAGCGAGAACATGAGAATCATTTCCGCCGTCCAGCGCCCGATGCCCTTGACTTCGATGAGGCGAGTAATCACCGCCTCATCATCGAGCGCGGGCAATTCGTCGAGGTTCAACTGGCCCCGTGTGACACGCTCCGTCAGGTCAAGCACGTAGCGGGCTTTGGGCGTCGAGAGACCGGCACCGCGCAGCCCATCATGATCGAGCGCGCTGAGGGCTGCGGCTGTGATCGCCGTCCCCGGCTCCAGCGCGAGCGCGGCGCGCAATCGCCCCATAATGGCATCGGCAGCCTTCACCGATATCTGCTGAGAAATGATGGCGTCAACCAGGGTCTCAAACGTATTGGGGTTCGGCGCGAGCGTGCAGGGGCCAACACGAACAATGGCATCAGCCAGCACAGCATCAACACCGCTCAAATGGGCAATGCCCCGTTCAACCGTTTCTTGCCAGGATGTGCTGCTGGTCATATGGATGATACATCTCCTCTATCAAGGTACTTTCTGGATAAGAACAGATGTATCATACCATATTCAGCAACGCCTTACTGCTTGTATGGTTTGATATCGAAGATGGCGAGGTGCTGGATGTCGGTGTAGATCTGGACGGCGCCGATCTCCTGCTGGTCGGTGGCCGGGTTGGTGCGACCGACATAGGCATAGTTGGCCTGGGTAGCCATGTCATTAAGAATGGTCAGCGTGGAGGGCTGCGCAAGCTGCGCCTGATCCATTGCGACCAGTTGTTTCGCATCGCTACGCACCTGTTGCAGCCAGGCGTTGACATTGTCGAGGCCCGCGCTGATCTGGTTCGCCAGACCTTGCTGGTAGGATGTCGAGCCGGGGGCCTTCAGCACACCGGCCATGTGCAGCGTGAGATGATACACGTAGCCGGGAGGATTCTGCGTCCCCGCCTGAAGCTCAAGCAGGGGAGCCGAGGCGTTCTTCGCGGGCAGCACCAGAAACGGTGTTCCGGCAGGCACATCATTGCGGACCAGTTGCTGGCCATCGAGATAGTCCAGGATGCGCACAAGCTGCCGATGCATCAGGTCATATTCCTGTGTCTGCCACTCGTCTCTGGCACTACTGGCAAAAGTCAGAACTTCCTCTGAGTTGCGGAAGTACCAGATATCCAGGCCCCCTTTCAGACCCAGAGCTTCGATAGTCGGGTCCCCTGAAAGCAGATGGCGCAGATGATCGAGCATGGACAGCTTCTCGCCTTTTGCCGGTATCTGCGGCACAACGGCAATATAGCTCCAGAGGCTTTTGTCCAGCGTCGGCTGGTCCGGTGGCGAATTGCCAGCATCTTCCTGCGTAATCAGCAACTGGCTGTAGGTTGCCAGCAAGTTGGTATGCTGCTTATCCCGATAGGTGAACTGGATGGAGCCGTCATTGACCGTCAACTGGCCCAGCAGCAGGGCAGGCTGCTCAGGGCTACTGAGGTCTCCTTCAAGCCAGGCGTAGTAGACCTTGCCAGCGTGGGGAGCAGCCACGTTTTGCAGCGAAATCTGGATTTCGTCGTTTAAGCCCTGGTTACTGGTTTCATTGACCTGGCCGCTGCTGAACAGCGTAGCATGCCCGGCAATGCCGTTGCCGGTCACAGGCGGCGTATTGTTGTGGCTGAGCAGGAACCATGAACCCAGTCCCCCCGCAAGGAGGACGAGAATGAGCGGCACGGCGAAGAGCAGGTAGCGCGTCGGAAAGCCCCGTTTGACGGGCAGCGACCCCTGTGGCAGTGGTGTGGCCAGCGGGGATGGGGGCGAGAAAGCGGCGCCGACCGGAGTGGCGCCGCTTTGCCGACTGACCTGTGGGCCAGTCATCTGCATGGCAGGGAGCGAAGGGGTGGGATTAGCCCCGCCTGCCGGACTGCTCTGAACCGCAGGCAGGCCCGGATTGCTTTGTTGCAGAGTAAAATTCGGAGTTACCGGAATGCCCGGCCAGCTATCGCGATTGAGCGGGGCCTGCCCCTGCGCCGGAGAGAGCGAGACATCAGGAGAGATGGTTGGCAGGCCGGGCGAAGACGGTTGCTGGCCCGGCGAGGACGCCGAACGCGGCGTCAGGTAGGTTGGCATGTACATCGACTCTTGCGGAAACGTCGGCTGGCCCAGTTCGTCAGGAACCGGCATATTGAACGCCTCGGCCAGCGCAGCCGCCATCGTGGAGGCGCTGGCAAAGCGGGCGGAAGGCTCTTTGGCAAGGGCGCGCAGGATAACCATTGAGAGTGCGGGTGGAATGTAGGGATTGATTAAGCTGGGCGGGGTCGGCAGCACATTGACATGTTGCATCATGATGGCCGCCGGGTTATCCCCCTGGAATGGCGGCACGCCGGTACAGAGTTCGTAGAGGACAACGCCCAGGCTATAGATGTCGCTGCGTTCGTTGCCCGGATGGCCCTGCGCCTGTTCCGGGGAGACATACAGGGGCGTGCCAAGCCAGAGGCCGCTCAGCGTCTTCGTCGAAGCCCCGACCAGCCTGGCGATGCCAAAATCGGACAGAATAGGCTCACCCATCGGGTTACGCGACGTGTTGCGTTTATCCAGCAGGATATTGGCCGGTTTGATATCGCGATGCACCATGCCGCGCTGGTGAGCATAGTCGATGGCGGTAGCAACGGCGCTAAACAGGTGGACAATCTCGCCCGGCGTCGGAAAATTGCCGGTGCGGGAGGTGCTGCGAATGTAATCGGCCAGCGTCTGGCCCTCAACGTAATCCATCACCATATAGGCGGTGGTACTCTCCGACTCAGGCGGCTCGGAGATGTGGAAATCATGAATCTGCACAATATTGGGATGGTGCAGGGAAGCGATTACCTGGGCCTCACGCAGGAAGCGCGTCACAAAATTAGAATCATTCAGCAAGCTGCTGTGCAAGAGCTTGATGGCCACATAGCGGCGTAGCTGGGTATCAAGGGCCTTCCAGACTTCGGCCATGCCGCCGCTGCCCAGGCGTTCCTGTAGCTCATACTTACCAAGCTGTCGTGGGGTCGTGTTCATGGTAATCCCTTCCGAAAAATGATCGATTTCTCTTATATACCTGTATATTCTGCACGATGTTACACCTGTCTAAACGCTCGAATAGCGGACTATTTGAGTCCCATTATACATAGGAGGAGGCATAAATCAACGGTATTCCTCACTATTTCCGCGTTCTGTTCCGCGTTCTGTGAGATATTCACACTTTCTGGATGGACCATGCCATCCCAAACCGCCTCGCGCGTCTCCCGATGCCATTGAATTTTCAACAATAGCATGGTATACTGTTTACTATTCGATAGATGAATTATCAACCGTTAAAGGATGGGTCATGTTTGCTCTGCACTGGTCCCACAGCGTTCACCATGATGGCTCTTCGCGCTATGTTGATAGTCATGGAGCTATCTCTCTCGGCTCAACGGTCAGGCTGCGCGTGCGTACCGGCCTGGACGCGCCCGTGAAAAGCATTTTCCTGCGTACCAGCCCCGATGGCGAGCAGCATCTGGCCCCGCTGCGGCTCATTGCGGAAGACGCCGCTGCCTGCTGGTGGGAAGGGAATATGCAGATCAGCATGCTGAAAAACGCTTATCGCTTTTTGCTGCTGACAGCGGAGGGCAACTGGTGGCTCACTGCTGCCGGCATGGTGCGCTATACGCCGACGGATGCCACCGATTTTCGTATCCTGGGGCATTATGACGCGCCCGACTGGGTACACGACACCGTCTTTTACCAGATTTTTCCCGACCGTTTTGCCGACGGCGACCCCTCCAACAATGTACGGACCGGCGAATATAGCTGTTATGGCAGGCCAGTTCTTGCCAGGGCCTGGGGCGAGTTGCCGCGCACGCACCGCGAGACCGGGGGCATTGAATTCTTCGGCGGCGATCTGCAAGGCATTATCCAGCATCTTGATTACCTGCAAGACCTCGGTATCAATGCTCTCTATCTCACGCCGATTTTCACATCGCCCAGCAATCACAAATATGACACGGTAGATTATATGCATGTTGACCCCCATTTCGGGGGAGATGAGGCCCTCATTGCCCTGCGCGCGGCCCTGGACGCGGCTGGCATGCGGCTGATGCTCGATCTTGTCCCCAACCATTGTAGCTCTCAACACCCCTGGTTTCTCGCCGCTCAGGCAGACGCAGCCGCGCCCTCCGCCGAATTTTTCACCTTCTACCGGCATCCAGATGATTATGAAGCATGGCATGGGGTGCGCAGCCTTCCCAAACTGAATTATCGCAGCATCCGTCTGCGCGAAGAGATGTATGCGGGCGAAGATTCTGTGGCTCGCCACTGGCTCAAGCCCCCATTCCGCATTGATGGCTGGCGCGTAGATGTGGCAAATATGCTGGCGCGCCAGGGCGAAAGCCAGCTCGAACATAAAGTTGGGCGCGGCCTGCGCCGGGCCATCAAGTCCATCGCACCGCACGCCTATCTGATTGGCGAACACTTTTACGATGGCTCTGCGCAATTGCAGGGCGATGAACTCGACGCCGTCATGAACTATCGCGGCTTCTCCGTCCCTTTGCAGCAGTGGCTGGTCGGCTATGATGCCTCGCTGGCCTGGAGACCGGGGATGCAGGAGCCGGTTCTGCTACCGACGGAGGCGCTGGCGCGGCAGTGGCAGGCATTTATCGCCGCCATCCCCTGGCAGATCGCGGCCCAACAGTTCAACCTGCTGGACAGTCATGATACGCGGCGCATTGAAACAGTGGTCGGGGGCGATGAAACGCTGGCGCGTATGGCCGCTGCTCTCCTCTTCACCTTCCCCGGCACGCCCAGCATCTACTACGGTGACGAGATTGGCATGGCCGGCAGCAATGACCCCGATTGCCGCCGCTGCATGATCTGGGATGAACGGCACTGGAACAGCGGGCGGCGAGCATTTTACCAGCAACTGGTTCGCCTGCGCCGCACATCTCCTGCCCTGCGGCATGGCGGCTTTCAAATACTCTACGCCGCCGGTGAGACGCTCGCCTTTCTGCGCGAAGCACCGGAAGAATGCCTGCTTGTCGTGGCGCGCCGCGCGCCCGATAGTCTAACTGCGCTACCGGTACGGCATGGCGGCCTGCCCGATGGCCTGGTCTTGCGAGAAGCCCTCTCCGGCGCGCAACAGGTGATAGAGCAGGGCATACTCTCCCTCTCCAACCTGCCCGATACAGGAATACAGATATGGCAGGGCAGAAAATTCGCCCTGTAAAGCTCATCAGGCGCATTGACATAGCGCCCACCAAGAGGTATGCTCTAAGAAAAGAACAATTGAATATTCAACAGTAGGAGAACCCATGCAACAGGATGAAAGAGAGCGCCTTGAACTGGAGAAGGACATCGCAACGTTTCTTGCGCAGTCCTTTCTCGAAATGGATGAGGGAGAGCGGCAACTCATGAAGCAATTTGGCTTGAACCTGACCCAGTACTGGGCGCTCGTCCATCTCGAACAGGAAGAAGGCCGCTCCCTGAGCGAACTGGCCGACTTGCTGATCTGTGATAAGAGCAATGTGACCAGCATCGTCGACAAGTTTGAAGAAAACGGGCTGGCGGAACGCAGGCGCGGGAAGGCGGGAGACCGTCGGTATATCCGTGTCGTCCTCACCCCTCAAGGACAGGCAGTGCGCGCGCTATTGATGGCCGCCCGCGAACACTTGCTGCGGCAGCGTTTTCAATTCCTGCAAACCGAACACCTGCAACAACTGCGCGAACCCTTGCAGGAACTCGCACACGCTCTGCAGACGCAATTTAAGAACGATGAGGTTCGCGTCATGATCGAAAACACTGTTGAGTACATACACGCCGAACATGATGCATCCGCTATTACGCGCTCCACACAACCTGCCAACCCACGATAGACCGGAATCGCGCCCCTCTTGCCCGGCTCGCGACTGGCTACCGCATTATCCCTTTACGCCGCCGACGGTCAGACCGGACTGGAAGAACCGGCGCGCGTACAGGAACAGAGCCATCAAGGGAACGGAGACAATCACTGCTGTCGCGGCGAAGTAGCCCCAGGGAGTCGTGTAGGTGCCTTGCAGCGCATTCAGGCCGAGGATGAAGGTCAGATTGCTGCCGTTGGAATTCGCGTTGAGAACAAAGTTTGCCAGCGCGAACTCGGTGTAACTGCCGACGAACATGAAGAGCGCCGAGGCGGCCAGCGCAGGTGCGGCGAGCGGCAAGGTGACCTTCCAGAATGCCTGCCACATCGTCGCGCCATCGATCATCGCGGCCTGCTCCAGATCGACCGGAATGGTATCGAAATAGCCCTTCATATTCCACGTGCCGAAGACGAGGCTGCCC
>Ga0070739_10007206_pt1 | contig 11909 bp, 6 predicted proteins | sample Coa_R1_7_FD_66445 | JGI IMG/M metagenome (GOLD analysis project Ga0070739, IMG submission 66445) | Surface soil microbial communities from Centralia Pennsylvania, which are recovering from an underground coalmine fire - Coalmine... | ecosystem: Environmental > Terrestrial > Soil > Unclassified ... | reverse complement strand
GGCCGACCGCATACACGCTGGACACCGTCAACACGGCGCACACCGGAGCGATTCCGAGCGCCGGTCCTGCGGTGGCGGGCGGCTTCGGCAGGTTCGGCGGGCCGGGCGGTGGTGGCGGTGGCCGGGGAGGCTTCGGCGGCGGCAACTTCGGCGGCTTCGGTGGCGGTCAGACCCAGGGCTCCCCGTTCGCCCAGGGCGGTACCTCGCAGGGCGGTACATCCCAGGGAGGTACCTCGCAGGGCTTCGGCGGTTTCGGCAGCATGGGCCGTCCTGGTGCCGCCGGCGGCACCGGCGGAATGGGCGGCATCGGCGGCCTGCTGAACGGATCGACCGTCAGCTCGGCGCTCACCCAGCTGCTCCAGTCAAACGCCGGCAAGTACACCTGGGTCGCCGCGACCATCGGCTCCAACAACGCCGCGAGCTACCAGCTGGCCAGCGGCGATCCGGTGATGGCCATCGGCGGGTTCAACGGCACCGACCCGACGCCGACGCTGGCCCAGTTCGAGCAGTATGTGAAGGAAGGGAAGATCCACTACTTCATCTCCGGCTCGACCGGCGGCTCGAGCTCCAGTGCCGCCGAGATCGCGAACTGGGTCGAGTCGAACTTCACCGCGCAGACGGTGGGCGGCGTGACCGTGTACGACCTGACCTCCGCGACGAGCAGCAGCACCGCCGCCGGCACCACCTGATCAGCGCTCGATGCGCTATCCACAGCCCCGGCCCGGAACCCGCATGTTCCGGGCCGGGGCTGTCGTATCCGCCCGATAAGCTGCGGCCATGGCGGCGATTAAGGATGCGGAGGCTGAGGGCGAGAGCCCAAACTTCCATCTCGCCGTGCTCGAAGGCGTACTCGAACGCATTACTTACGCCAACGAGGAGACCGGTTACACGGTCGCGCGCGTGGACACCGGGCGCGGCTCCGCCGACCTGCTCACCGTCGTCGGCGCGCTGCTCGGTGCCCAGCCCGGCGAGTCGCTGCGGATGCGCGGACGCTGGGGCTCGCACGCGCAGTACGGCCGGCAGTTTCACGTCGAGAACTACACGACGGTCCTGCCCGCGACGATCCAGGGCATCCAGCGCTACCTCGGCTCCGGGCTCATCAAAGGCATCGGACCGAAGCTCGCGGAACGCATCGTCGAGCACTTCGGTACCGACACGCTGAACATCATCGAGACCGATCCGCAGCGCCTGGTCGAGGTGCCGACCCTCGGCCCGAAGCGCACGAAGCTGATCGCGGACGCCTGGGTCGAGCAGAAGGCCATCAAGGAGGTAATGGTCTTCCTCCAGTCCGTAGGCGTGACCACATCCATCGCGGTACGCATCTACAAGGAGTACGGCGACACGGCGATCGACGTCGTCAAATCAGAGCCCTACAAGCTGGCCGCCGACGTGTGGGGCATCGGCTTCAAGACCGCGGACGCCATCGCGAAGGCCGTCGGCATTCCGCACGACTCCCCGGAACGCGTCAAAGCCGGTCTCCAGTACACCCTCTCTCAAGGCTCTGACGCCGGAAACTGCTTTCTGCCACGCGAGAAGCTGATCGAGGCCGCCGTCAAAATCCTCACCGTGGACGCCGCGCTCTGTGAATCCTGCCTTGATCAGCTCATCGCCGCAGAGGGCGCCGTCCGCGAGACGCTGCCGGGGGAGTGGTCCGACACCGAGGCGATCTACCTCGTGCCCTTCCACCGCGCCGAGGTGTCGCTGGCCGCACAACTGCTGCGCCTGAAGAACGCCGAGGAGGACAAGCTCGCGCAGTTCCAGCAGGTCGACTGGGACAAAGCCCTGAGCTGGCTGCGCACCCGCACCGGCAACGACCTCGCCCCCGAACAAGAGCAGGCCGTCCGCCTCGCGCTCACCAGCAGGCTCGCGGTCCTCACCGGCGGTCCCGGCTGCGGCAAGTCGTTCACCGTCCGCTCCATCGTGGAACTCGCCCGGGCCAAGCGGGCCAAGGTCGTGCTCGCCGCGCCGACCGGCCGCGCCGCAAAGCGGCTCGCCGAGCTGACCGGTGCCGAGGCCGCGACCGTGCACCGGCTGCTCGAACTCAAGCCCGGCGGCGACGCGGCCTACGACAAGGACCGCCCGCTCGAAGCAGACCTCGTCGTCGTCGACGAGGCGTCCATGCTCGACGTCCTGCTCGCCAACAAGCTCGCCAAGGCGATCGCGCCCGGCACCCACCTGCTGCTGGTCGGCGACGTGGACCAGCTGCCGAGCGTCGGGGCCGGCGAGGTGCTGCGGGACCTGCTCGACGCCGAACCGATCCCGCGCGTCCGGCTCACCCAGGTCTTCCGGCAGGCGCAGCAGTCCGGGGTGGTCGTCAACGCGCACCGCATCAACGCCGGAAAGCCGCTGCTGCTGCGCGAGTTCCCGGACTTCCACCTGTTCGCCGAGGACGACTCCGAGAAGGCCGCGGACCTGGTCGTCGACCTCGCGGTCACCCGGGTCCCGCGCCGCTTCGGCCTCGACCCGCGCCGCGACGTGCAGGTGCTCGCCCCCATGCACCGCGGACCCGCCGGCGCCGGCAACCTCAACGTGCTGCTCCAGCAGGCGCTCACCCCGCACCGCGACGGCGCACCGGAACGCCGCTTCGGCGGCCGGGTCTTCCGCGTCGGCGACAAGGTCACCCAGATCAGGAACAACTACGACAAGGGCGCGAACGGAGTCTTCAACGGCACCGGCGGCATCGTGACCGCCATCGAGCACGACGAGCAGAAGCTCACCGTCCGCACGGACGAGGACGAGCTGATCCCGTACGACTTCGCAGAGCTCGACGAACTCCAGCACGCCTACGCGGTCACCGTGCACCGCTCACAGGGCTCTGAGTACCCCGCGGTGGTCATTCCCGTGACCACCAGCGCGTGGACGATGCTCCAGCGCAACCTGCTCTACACGGCGGTCACCCGCGCCAAGAAGCTGGTGGTCCTGATCGGCTCGGAACGCGCCCTCGCCCAGGCCATCCGCACCGCCGGCTCCGGCCGCCGCCACACCGCGCTGGACCTGCGCCTGTCCGGGCAGCTGCGCATCGATGCAGTTGCCCGTTAAGCGCGGTCAGCCGAGTTTGAACCCGCTTGCCAGGATTCTGAATCGGCGTCATGCTGCAAAGGATCGCCGAAGCCGAAGGAGGGGATCGGGGCGTGACGAGTGTCGAACTGCCCGCGGCTGTTGACGAGGAACTCCTGCAGACTGCCGTGCCTGATGTGCGCGGTGTCTCGATCGAGCAAGCCGTCCGCGGCGCGGTTCTGACCGGCCGGGAAACCTGGTCGGCTCGAGTGAAGAACCACAAGACAGTTCCAGTGGCCGCCTTCAACGCATCGCTGTGACCTGACTGACGAGCAGTGAGCGCGGTGGCTAGGCCCTTTCGGCAGTTCATCGTCAAGATTCACAGTCGATGTGATCTGGCTTGTACGTATTGCTATATGTACGAGCACGCCGATCAGACATGGCGAGAGCGGCCGAAGTCTATGTCCGGGGCGGTGATCGACGCTGTCGCGTCCCGGATTGGTGACCATGCCGAGGCGCATCGCCTGCCGCGCGTGCGCGTCATCTTGCACGGTGGCGAACCGCTCCTGGCAGGCCAGGCGCAGATCAAGCGCTTGGTGGCCGCATTGCGGCGCGCACTCCCGCCCTATACGACGCTTGACCTGCGGTTGCAGACCAACGGGCTGCTGCTCGCGGCGGACGAGGCATTCTGCGCGATGCTCGTCGACTCCGGCTTCAAGATAGGGGTCTCGCTCGACGGCGATCGAACGGCGAACGATCGCAATCGGGTGCGCGCGAACGGCACTGGTAGCTACGAGCAGACGAGACGCGCCATCCAGCGGCTCAGCTCCCCGCGATATCGGCATGGGTTCGCGGGCCTGCTTTGCACGATCGATCTCCTGAACGATCCGGTTTCCACCTACGTCGCACTGGCCGAGCTCGATCCGCCACGCATCGATTTCCTGCTGCCGCACGGCAACTGGGACACACCGCCACCGCGGCCGCCGGCCAGATTGGCGGAGTCATACGGCGACTGGCTCATCGCGGTATTCGAGCGTTGGCACGAGGATGGCCGACTGCCCCCGATCCGCATTTTCGACTCGATCAGGTCGGCATCGCTTGGAGACGGCACCCTGACCGAAGCACTCGGCACGGAACCGAGCGACCTGGTCGTCGTGGAGACAGACGGCGCGATCGAGCAGTCCGACGCACTTAAGACCGCGTACCACGGCGCCGCGGCGACTGGTTTTACCGTGCTTAACGACAGCTTCGACGAGGCCGCGCGCCATCCGGGCTTTGACACGCCGAGAGCAGGGAAAGCTGGATTGTGCGCGAAGTGCCGGACATGTTCTGTTGTGGACATTTGCGGCGGTGGCTTGTACGCGCATCGGTACCGTTCCAGCAATGGCTTCGACAACCCGTCCGTGCACTGCGACAGCCTGATCAAGATCATTAAGCGCGTGTCCGTCGCGACGGTCGGTGTTGTCGCGCAACCGGTGCCGTTTCACGGGTTTCCGGCCCGCGACTTCGACGCGCTGGCCTCAGGTCTCGGGGATGCACGGGCCATCGCCGCACTCCGGGTCGTGCAGCTGAGCTTGGCGAAGGAGCTGCTGGCCGGTGTGCTCGAAAGAGCGCGCGCGAGCGGCGCCTATTCCCGCCGCGCGTGGGAGGCGATCGAAGAGGTCGAACGGCGCGCCCCCGACGCTTTCGCGACGGTGCTCCAGCATCCGTTTCTGCGGGTGTGGGCGCAACGGTGCATGGCCGCGCTTGACGGTCCCGAAGAAGATTCCCGAGAGGTCTCCTATCTCACGTGGCTGGCGATCGCCGTGGCTGTCCGCGCAGGCCTCGATACCGAGGTCGAGTCGGTGGTTCGCGACGGGGTGCTCGTCCTCCCCTCGGTCGGCGTATTCGAGTTCGTCGAACTGACCGACGCCAACGTCCGGCTGATCGCGCGATCACGGTCCGCGACCGTAGAAATCGGTTCGGGTTTGGCTGATGCGTCACGATGGCGCGCTCCTGCCGTCCTGACGAGTGGTGGCGACAGCTTGGCTCTCGACGACTGCGATCCCTACCGGAATTGCTTCGAATGGCAGCTCGAGCCACGCGTCGCGCCGGCCCAGGTGCGGTCGTGGCGCACCCTCTTCGACTCCGCCTGGCGCACGATCCGAAGTCTGCACGACGAATACGCACCCGCGCTGAGCGCCGGGCTGACGACGGTGGTCCCGCTCGCTCCGGTAGCCCGGACTCAGGTGAGCGCGACGGCTCGCGCAGCGTTCGGCGCAGTGGCGATCGCCCTGCCCACCTCGTGCGACGAATTGGCGATGCAGCTGATTCACGAGTTCCAGCACGTGAAACTCGGGGCTCTGCTCGACATGTTCGAGCTTTACGACAGCGCCGATGATCGGTTGTTCGATGCGCCATGGCGCACGGACAAGCGGCCACTGGAGGCGCTCTTGCAAGGCGCGTACGCGCACGTCGCCGTCGCGGACGTCTGGCGGGCCCGATGGACCCGCGGCGACCTGCCGACGGGACAGGCCCGGATGGCCGCGGCGAGATTCGTCTACTGGCGGGACCACACGGCGGCGGTTCTGGAAACGCTGGCCGGCACCGGGTCGCTGTCCGCACTCGGCACTCGGTTGGTCGGCTCGCTTCATGAACGCGTAGCCCGAGCGCCGGAGGCGCCGGTAACGCCGGAAATCCAAGCGATGGCCAGAGCGCTCGCCGATCGGGCGCAGGCAGACTCCGCGCGGTGCGGCTGATGTGGACGGCCGGCTCTCTGGCCGATGACCTGCGCACGCTTGGACTCGCTTACGGCGACACGGTGCTGGTACACAGTTCGCTGCGCGCTATCGGACCGGTCAATGGCGGCTGCGCGGCCGTGGTCGCTGCGTTCCAGTGCGTGCTCGGCTCCGAGGGAACGCTGGTCGTTCCCGCCTTCACCGAGCACAATTCGACGACGTCGCGAGCTCATCGCGCGCAGGTCAGAGGGCTGACGGAGAGCCAGGTCGCCGCCTTTCGCGCCGAGATGCCGCCGTTCGACCCGATGAGATCCGCGGCGACGACCGGTCGGCTCGCGGAGGAGGTGCGCACCATGCCGGGCGCGTTGCGCAGCGCGCATCCGCAAACCTCCTTCGTTGCTTACGGAGCCAGAGCCCGGGCGATCACCGAGGGGCACGCCGCGGACTGCCATCTCGGCGAGCAATCACCACTGCGCCGGCTGGTGGATGTGAGCGGCAGGGTTCTGCTGATCGGGGTCGGATACGAGGCCTGCACCGTTCTGCACCTCGCCGAGTACCGGGTTCCGGGGCCGCCGATGCGCAGATACGAATGTGTGGTGCAAGGCGAGGCGGGAAAAAACTGGTGGGCGTTCGAATCAGTGGACCTCGATGACAACGACTTCCCGCTGCTTGGCAGCGCGCTCGACGCCGTCCCGGGAATGGTGGTCACCGGGACGTTCGGAGCCGCGCGGGCACGATTGCTCGACGCGGGCGCCGCAGTGCGTTTCGCAGTGCAGTGGTTCGTCGGGAACCGGAGGTACCCGAGGACGGACCCGGGCGATTAGCGCTCGGGGCAGGTGGGCTGTCTTGTACGCTCGAACTGCCGGTTTCAGACTGCTGATCGGAGGGGGCGGATGCCTGGCGCCGCGGAATCCGGGCACAGCGTCCAGGCTCCCTACTTCTTCCTCAGTTACACCAGGGCCCCGCTCGTCAGCGCCACCGGCCGCTATGAGGGTGAGGAGGACCGGGATGTCATCCGGTTCTACAACACTCTGTGTCGGCATATCCGGCACCTGACGGATCTGGACAAGGACATCCAGCCCGGCTACCTCGACCAAGCCATGCCGATCGGCACGCGCTGGAAGCCCGCCGTGCTCTCGGCGCTGGCGACCTGCCAGACCTTCGTGCCGCTGTACGAACCCGCGTACTTCAAGAGCGCTTGGTGCGGTCTGGAGTGGGCTTTGTTCAGAGCACGGCAGGAGCAGTCCAAGCCGTCCGGCTCGGTGGCGTACAACGCGATCGTCCCCGTGCTGTGGGCGGAGGAGAGGCGCATTCTGCCTATCCTGCCCGAGGCCGCGAGCGGCCTTCAGTACGCCGATCTGGCGCCGACACCCCGCTATCGCGCCGAGGGAATCTATGGTCTGATGAACGGCTATCAGCAGGACTATCGGAAGACCACGCTGGCGATCGCGCGGCGCATCGTCGATGTGGCGGCCTCTACTCGGATTGCGCCGTGCGATCCGGCCGGCTTCGACGAGAGCCTCAACGCCTTCGCGCCCCAGGCGACCGGCTGCGGAGAGGAGGGTCCCGATGGCGCCGGCTGAGCGGCGGTCCGGAGATTTGAAGGCTCCGTTGCCGTTGTTCTTTGTCAGCCACGCGAGCCCGGCCACCGACGATCCGGCGCAGCGCGCGGATGACGAGCTGTTCACCAGGTTCCACGAGGATCTTACGTTGGCGGTGGCGCAGCGGCTCGCCACGCGGGATCGCCCCGCTCTCGGTTACATGGTCGGACCGGGCGCTGAGGCGCAGGCCACCGCGAGGGCGCTCGCGACCTGTCAGGTCTTCGTGGCGCTGTGCTCGCCTCTCTACTTCAAGAACGAGCAGTGCGGCAAAGAGTGGAGCGCGTTCAGCGCACGGGTGCCCGAGGATCGTAGGGTTCGGTGTTTCTATCCGGTCACCTGGACGCCGGTGTCGGCTCCGGCTTTCCCCGCGGCCGCGGTGGATGTTTTCGCCGCGGGCACGCGCAATGACCAGCTTGATGCGCTGGGCGGCGTTTACGCCTTGATGGTGGACGAGGATTCCGAAGCGTATGGCGCAGTCGTGGCCGACATCGCGGGTGTGATCGCCGAGACCGCTCGCCGCCCGGTGCTCGCAACGACCGTTCCGGTCGATCTGAACCGGGCTCGGAATGCATTCACGTCGACCGTTCCACAGTTGCGGCTGCAAGTGGTAATCCTCGCCCCCACCAGGGATGAACTTCCGGAGGGCAGGACGGAGACGGAGAGCTACGGAGCCCACCAGCTCGACTGGGCGCCTTACGGAGGAGTAACCGGCCGGCAGGTTGCGGAGGACGCGGCGTTGGTAGCCGAGCGGCTCGGATACGCGATCAACCTCGTCGGCTTCGATGACGTAGCGGACCAGCTTCTGACGGATCGACAGCCGACGGCCCCAACCGTGCTGCTTATCGACAACTGGTCGCTTATCGACCGTGAACGCAGGCTCCAAGTCCGTGCCTACGTCGAGCTCAATCACCCCTGGTACCGGTTCATGGTGATCCGCAATCCACAGGATCCTGAGACAAACGACAGTCAGCAGCGACTACAGGCTGTAGTTAATGAGACACTGCAGGCGAAGTTGAATGCCATGCGGATAGACATGCGGCACGCGTCGTCCGGGAATGGATCGCCGGAACTCTTTCCGGCGCGCTTCAAACTCGTCGCCGAGACGGCTGCGGCGAGTTTCCAGCGCCGATCCAGCCGGGTGCGCGAGGCGAATCGGCAAGACGGCGTCGTGGGAAACGGAGACGAGCGGTGACGGTTCAGGAGCGAGACCGCCGCGAAGGCAGGATCGTGACCTTCTATTCGTACAAAGGAGGCACGGGGCGCACCATGGCGCTCGCGAACGTTGCGTGGATCCTCGCATCCAACGGACACCGGGTGCTCATGATCGACTGGGATCTCGAGGCGCCTGGCCTGCACCGCTTCTTTCACCCGCTCCTCGACCCGGCCAGGCTTGCCGACCGGGACGGCGTTATCAACATGATTGACGAGTACTGCTTCCATGCCGGGCGCGCATTGGCGAACCCTGAGGAGGCGAAGCCGGAGAGTTGGTGGGCGCGGTACGCCTCCGTCTCGCGCAATGCGATTCCGGTGAACTTCTACTTCGACGGGGGCGGCAGCCTGGACTTCGTCTCCGCTGCCCGCCAGTACCCGGTCTTCTCCGCCAACCTGACCCCGCTGGACTGGGAGAAGTTCTACGACGAACTCTCGGGCAGTCAGTTCCTCGACGAGATGCGCAAGCAGTTGAAGCAGGAATACGACTATGTGCTGCTGGACAGTCGCACCGGGCTGAGCGACTTCGAGACGATTTGCACCAAGGACCTGCCCGACGACCTGGTGATCTGCTTCACGCTCAGTAACCAGAACATCGAAGGCGCCGCAGGACTGGCCGAGCACGTCGAGGAGATGCGCCGAAGCAACTCGCTGCGCACGAACATCCGGATCCTTCCGGTGGTTACGCGGATCGAGGATGCCGAGATAGAGCGCCGGGATGTTGGCCTGGCCGTTGCACGCGCACGTTTCGCGCGATATGTGCGAGAGATCGAGCCGCGCGATCCTGATAGGTACTGGAGCGAGGCGCGCATCCCCTACAAGGCGCTTTATGCGTATGAGGAGCTGCTTGCCGTCTTCGAGGACGACCCCGGTGATCCCGGCTCCGTGCTTGCGGCGTGCAAACGCCTCACGGGTCTGATCACAAACGGCACAGTCACCGGCATGCAGCCGATCAGTGAAGCCGTCAGGGCGCGCCACCGAGAAGCGTATCGGCGGTCGCGGCCTGTACAACCGTCGGACGTCTATATTAGCGGTCTGCCGTCGGACGCGAACTGGGTCGCCTGGCTCGGCTGGTTGCTGCGCGGGCTCGGCTACGAGGTGGCTGCCGAAGAACCGGAGGCGAATGCGGGCAGGCCACTTGAGGCAGAGGTCGCCGATCGGATGCAGGCCGCGGCATTTACGGTTGCCGTGGTGTCAGGCGCCTACCAGGCTTCTTCGGTAGCCCGCGCGGTGTGGAATTACGACTACGGCCGCAGCTCGACCCAATCCGGCCGGCTGATCCCTGTCCGCGTCGACGAGGCTGAGCTGGGCGATCTATTCCGCCAGCGCCATGTCGTGAGCGTGGCGGCCCTGGACGAGACGGCCGCTGTGGCCGCCATACTGCGCGCCTTCAGCTCGCAGCTGACCGTGGAGCAGGCTCTGGCCAAAGCCGCGGATGCCGGCGAGCGCGTCCGGTATCCGCTTTCGAAGCCGGCCGTCTGGCGCGTCCCGAACCGGCTGGCCGCTTTCACCGGCAGGGACGAGGAGCTGGTCAAGCTCCGCCGGCAGCTCGGCACCGGCACGGCCACCGCGGTGTTGCCCCAGGCCCTGTTCGGTTTAGGCGGAGTCGGCAAGACCGCACTCGTGCTCGAGTACGCGCACCGGGCCCAGTACGACTACGACGTGGTCTGGTGGATCCGCGCCGAGCAGCGGAACATCGCGAACGAGGACCTCGCCCACCTCGGCGAGGCGTTAGGGCTACGCTCCGCCGACAACATCAACGCGGCCGCCGAGGCGGCGCGCGAGGCGCTCGCCGCCGGAGTCCCTTCGACGCGCTGGCTGCTGATCTTCGACAACGCCGAAGACCCGAGCACGGTGAAGCCGCTGATTCCACGGCGTGGCACCGGCCACGTCCTGATCACCTCGCGCAACTCCGCGTGGAAGCGCGAGGGTTCGTTCGGCTCGCTCGAAGTTGACGTCTTCTCGCGTGAGGAGAGCGTCGAGCATCTGATGCGGCGCGTCTCCGGTCTGACGGAAGAAGACGCGCGCGCCGTGGCGGAGACGCTCGGCGACCTGCCTCTCGCCATCGAGCTCGCGGCGGCCTGGCTCGACGAGACAGGCATGAGCGTGGAGAGCTATATCGAACGGTTGCGTACCGAGCTGAGCCGCACCCTTGAGGCGGGCCGGGCACCCAACTACGAGGGTTCAGTCGTGGCCACCTGGCGGGTCGCCATCGCCGAGATCCGGCGCAACCTGCCCGCCGCGGCGCGCCTGCTGCAGCTGCTGGCGTACTTCGGACCGGAACCGATCGCCCTTGATCTCGTCTACAGCGACGCGATGATCGAGGCGCTGCTGCCGGTCGAGAGCCGCCTGCGTGATAACAAGATGATGATCGGCCGATATATCCAGGAACTGGGACGCTACGCGCTCGCCAAGGTCTATCGCGGTGATTTGAACGCTCTGCAGGTCCACCGACTCATCCAACAGGTCGTGCGCGAGGAGATCGCAGAAGACGAGGAGATGACCCTGCGCCGCCAGGTCCACGCGATCCTCGCATGGGCACGACCGACGCAAGGCGACGTCGACAATCCTGCGAACTGGGACTGGTACGGGCAGATCTGGCCGCACGTCTTCCCGTCGAACGCGATCGCCGGCAATGGCGAAGTGCGCCAGCTCTACGTCGACCGTGTGCGTTATCTGCGCTTCCGCGGTGAACTAAAGCAGGCGATCGCACTCGCCCGGGAAACGATCGCGACGTGGAATGGGAATCCGTCGATCGGACCAGACGACCCGCGCAATCTGAGCATGGGCTTCGAGCTGGCGGTAGCGCTGCGCTTCAACGGCGAGACCCGCGAGGCGCTCGAGATCGACGAAGACGTCTACCGCCGCCAGTTGGCTCATCCCGATATCGGCGAGGACCACATCGCCACGCTCATGACCGCGGGCGGACTCGCCGGCGACTACCGTGCGCTCGGGCGGTTCCAGGAGGCGCTCGAACTGGACCGGCGGACGTATGACTCCTTCGTGGGGCTGTTCGGCAACGACCATCCGCGCACCCTGGTGGCCGCCAACAACTACGCGGTGTCGCTGCGCGCAGTCGGCCGGTGTTTCGAAGCTCTCGAAGTCGACGAGCGAACGCTCGCCGAGCGATTGCGGGTACTCGGCGAGTCGCACCCGTTCTCGTTCTTCTCCGCCATCAACCTGGCGCGGGACTTGCGTGACTGCGGGGATCGGACCGCGTCGCTGGAGTTGCTCAGACGGACGTACGCTGATTGCCGCAAGGTGCTGGGAGTGGAGAACCCGCTGACTCAGGATGCGGCGAAGGCGCTTGCCATCGGCCTGCGCAAGGCGGGTTCGCGGGAGGAGTCTTCTGCGTTGATCGCGGAGCTCACGACCATGCTGGGCC
>Ga0070739_10007205_pt1 | contig 11912 bp, 11 predicted proteins | sample Coa_R1_7_FD_66445 | JGI IMG/M metagenome (GOLD analysis project Ga0070739, IMG submission 66445) | Surface soil microbial communities from Centralia Pennsylvania, which are recovering from an underground coalmine fire - Coalmine... | ecosystem: Environmental > Terrestrial > Soil > Unclassified ... | reverse complement strand
GCGCCCTGTTCGAAGTTGGCGACGGCCACGCGGCACAGGGTAATGGAGAGGTCGACGTAACGGCACTTGAGACTTCGCTCACCGGGACTCTCCAGTTCATCTTGCACAAAGGCGCGAAGTCATCATACCCGCGCGCTGAAACACCCAGCGCCTATATAGCCATGGGCTTCGACGAAGATCTAAGCCGCGCGACGCGCAAGGCGCTCAGCAACATGATCGACTTCCTTGTCGAGCGGAAGGGAATGAGTCGCGACGATGCCTATATGCTCATCAGTGTCGCCGGCGATGTTGAAGAAACAGAGCTCGTTGACCGCAACAAGGGAGTTCATGTCGTTCTCGCGAAAGCGCTGTTCACGAGGCAATGAGACGCCCCGCGCATTGCACGATCATGCGCAGCTAGCGCATCGAATGTGCTAATTCCCTAACGGATGAAATAGCCGTCGACTTTCCAGCCTGACTGCTCGTGCGAGAGCACAACCGTTTCCGTCGCTGCGGCCTTGTTCGCAAAGCTCGTCTCAAACTGCAGCACTTCATATTCGCCGTCGGGAGCACCCGGTAACGATGTCGACCGGGTGATGCTCTTGAGCGACCGCGATGACACGGCGCCAAGTGGTTCACGAACGGGCTGAATCGTCGAAGCCCAGCTTGCCTCGGGCATTCGCGCCTTGAACAGGCTGCCCGCGGCCGCCCAGCTCTCGTTCCACCGTTTTGAGTCGACGAGACCTACCCAGCTATTGGCCGAGCTGACGTCCGGCGTGCTTGGTGCCTCGCTAGCGATCGCGAAGGCAAGAAGGATAGTGAACATCAAGCGCTCCTATCTATGGTTCGGCCGCCTAATTCATCTTCCCCATGCGTGATTTTTGCAAGGCTCGCTGGCAAGCCTTGTTGGAGGATGCTTGCGTCGCGTGCGGGTCAATTGATCGAGGCAAGCGGTCCGCCAGGATAAGCAGGGCGAGGGCGAATTGCGATCGTGCCTTGATCCGCATCGTAGAGGACGTCGAACGCCAGATAGACAATCAGCCCCGAACGAAGCCGCGAACCCTGCACTCGCGCGTCGCGCACGAACATCAGGTGAGACGCTTGCTGGCGGAGGCCGGACTGAAACTGAATCGAGGCCGTCCGGCCGTCCGTCAATGGGAAATAGAACTGCCCACCGGTACCTTCTGGCCAATCGCGGCCACCCTCGTTGACGATCTCGATTCCGGGCGCTCCCGTATCGATCAAGGTCGGCGCACAGATCTTGAGATTGGTGCCGAGCTTCACGAGGCAGCTGCGCACGGCATCATTCTTGCGATCACGTCGTGCATCCGCAAGCGCCAGTGGAATGAAGCCAGCCGTCTCTTCCTTAGTAGGGTTGAGGACGAGCCGGCCGTCCTGACGCTGGCCGGGGAGCGGCAGTTCGATGATCCAGCGGTGAGCGCCGAGCGCGACGAGGGGGTTTGGAACGTCCGATTGTGCAAAGCCTGTGCCGAGGATTGCTCGAAACCCTTGACCCGGCAGTCCATTTCCTTGGATTCCGAATTGGTCGGGCGAAAGCCGTGAAGCCGGGCAGTCGGGATGTGAGGCTATGCAGCCGATTGCGCGAACGGCCTGGATCGGAATCGTCTTTGCCAAGCCACCGATACTGACCATGGCGTCGGCTTCAGGGCCGATGAGTTCCGTACCGACGCCGTAGCTATAGCGTTTGTCACTGCCGCTATGCGCTGCGCCCGCGGCAACGTCGGGGAGCGCGCGAAGCCCAACCGAGCCAGAGTCGAGTCCTGCTTCGACCGCGTGACCGGCGATCGAAACCGGGACCGCGTAACGACGCGTACCGTCCCTCAGCACCACTTCCTTGATTGGTACTTCGGTTCGGCTAGATATGTTTGCGAGCGCAGCGACCCAAAGCGACAGCGCAACGATCATGCGGGAATCTCCAGACGTCTTAGAGTCGAAGCGCTTGATACAAGTTGATGGCGCAGGGTTCATCCTCCGCTGCGAGCGGCGGTCACATGGAAAGCCTCGGCGCTTGGCTGCTCGTCCTCAAATCAACACGCGCATTTGCCGGTTGATCGGATGTCTGTCTAATGATGGCGAAGTCGGTCGCTCATCTGACGCATCGCGACAAGATATTCTGACTGCATTTCGGGCGTCAGAACCTCCATCATTTGCCGCCCTTCGATCCAGAGTTCGATAACTCCAAAGAGGTCGCCACGCTTGCGGTACTTGGCGGGCCAGTGCTCACGCCGAGCAATCGCGAGTATGGCTTCAGCTTCAAGATCCGTCGCGATCGCCGCGTGCGTTGCCGTGAAGCGATCCGTGCCCTCTTGGCGGCCATGAGCGTCGGCGTCGCCTTCGGTTTCGTGCAGCATGGTCCCAAGCGGGTAGACCTCGATCGCACTTCCCCGATCATCGCCCGCAAACGTGATCCAGCTGTTTTCGGCAACAGGAGGAAAGGGTTGTGCATGCCCGTTCCACATCTCGGCGATCACATTGGCGACATGCTTCGGATTATCAGCAGCGATGGATAGGTGGAACAGCATGAAGCCTCCGTCGGCGATTCGTTCGCCCCTCATTAGATAGGTGGCACAAATTGTGTCAACACTACTTGACACTTTTTGTGCCGTCGATTACCGGATCGACATGACAGCTCCCGCGACGGCCGCGGACCGCGCACCTCCACGGAACAAAGATCAGGTGCGCGAGTGCCTCCTCGATGCGTTCATTGGTCTCCTCATCGAAGGTTCGTCGGATCTCAGCCATGACGCGGTTGCCGAGCGCGCCGGAGTCGCACGACGAACGGCCTACCGCTACTTCCCGGACCGTGGCGCATTGATGGACGCCGCGCTGCTGCGCGTGCGCGAGCTTGCTGGCGTAAGAGTGGCTTACCCCGAAAACATCGACGACCTGATCGACACGCTCGAACCAATTTACACAGGCTTCGATTCGATCGCTCCCATCGCAACGATGCTGCGTTCCACTCCACAAGGTCGACAATTGCGCATGGCGCAAAACGATCAGAGGATCGCCAGCTACACGCGCGCGCTTGCTCCGGCTGTCGAAAATCTTCCGCCACATGATCGCAAGCTTGCGACCGCGATGCTACAAGTACTGCACACGACGCCGTGGCTGGAGATGCGCGATCACTGGGGTCTCACCGGCAGTGAAATCGCGCGAACGACAAGATGGGCGATCCGCGCACTACTCAAGGACCTACGCGAGCGGGGGGGCTTGTCGCTCGACGAGGAATTGAAGGACGAGAATGCCGCTTAGTTATCGAGGCTCGCCCGGCACGGCAGGCGCCGAGGCGAATGAACGGCGATGAAAAGCGGCGCACCCGGTCTTGCGGCCCTAATCTACGCCGCCGTGTTGGTCGGCGTAATTATTGGCGTCGATGTCGCGTTCTTTCGTAACCGGTTGTGGGAGCGATTGATGGTGAACATTGCGATCGTTCTATTTTTCGGAGCCTTCTATTTGCGTTTCATGCGCGCGTCGTGACATCGAGTGTCCGGCTAAACCCTAGGCGGAGCAAGCAGTGAGTGGCGAAGAAGCGATCGCCGGCGGCGTCGTCCACGATCTCCCGAAAGATCTTGAAGAAGCGCTTAGACTTGACGTTGAAGCGCGCGCCACCTGGGAGGACATTACGCCGCTTGCCCGCAATGAATGGATTTGCTGGATTGAATCGGCGAAAAAAATGGAAACGCGGCAAAAGCGAATAAGCTGGGGCTGTTCAAACCTGAGGGACGGTAAGCGTCGACCTTGCTGCTGGCCTGGCTGCCCGCACCGCGTCCACCGAGGACAGAGCGGGCCTGGTCGATGATCGCACCAGGCCCGCACCAGATTTAGTATGTGCGTTCGTTGTGCTTCTTTCGATAGATCGCCGCACTGTCGCGGTTCGCCATCTGCTGCAGGCGCCGCCGCTGCCAGGGCGCAAGCCGTCCACCGTTACGCATGCGCATCCGCGCCTCAAGCCGATGCAGTCGCATTTCTCGATATTGGAGGCGCCGCGCTTCGGAACGCGTGAGTTGACCGCTCGCCTCGCCCTGGCGAATACGCTGTTCCTGTCGATGCTCGCGTTGGTCGATCTGCTGCGCTGCCACCGGCACCGCCGCGCCGACGGTGATTGCGGCAACTGCCGCGAGGATGAACTTCCTCATTACGCTACTCCTTCTTGGATGGCGGCAGCCCGCACGCGTTCGCCCAAGGCCGCCGCAGTCGCATCTAAAACGATGTCGCTCGGCCACGAGTTGCAATGTTACATGTTCTTCACCGAGCCTCCAGAATTTGGCTCGAGAGAGATTGACGCATAGGTGAGTGAATGAAGATCCTCCTCGAAAAAGGCATTGGAGCGGATGTCGTCGAGATCAGGCGAAACGACGGCACAGTGCTCAGCACGAGCGTGCCACACAAAGGTCCGGTGCCGCACGACGCCGTCCACTTCTTCGTTGAATCTGAACTCGCCATGCGTGCGGGATTCTGGGGCCTGGTCGCTGGTGGTCGTCATCCCGACGCCATCGGCGAACTCGCCAAGCAAGCCGGACATGCGAGCGCAACGCGAGCGCGATCGCCCGACACGGTCATCGTCCCCGCAATACAGGCGGAACGGATCGTCGAGTGCTTCGAAGCCGATTTATGGGGCGGCGGTTGCGATCCGCAGACGTTCAATGAGATGCTCGAGGCTGGATGCGCGCAGTCGCTCGTCGAACCGATCGACCTCGCGACCGAGGTGATCGCGAGCGTGCGGAACGAGCTTCAACACTTCAAGTCGACATGGGAGCAAATGGCCATCGGTGCCCAATGTGCATTGGAGTGGCCGGACGATTGGAAAGCCTGACCTTCAACAGGGCCGTTGCTCGGTCATTGCAGATGCTTCTTTCCAACATATGCTGTGGAGCGTGAGAAAGCTTCGAACCTGGCATTGGATAAGCATCGCGTTTCTCGGCATCCTCGGCCTCGTCCTCCTGTGGCTAGTCCTTGCTTATGGCGAACTTCCGCACCTGTGGAGCAAGCATGAGCACAAGAAGATTAAGCCGAGGGACAAGATCATCTCCTATACGTCGCAGGATATTCCAGCAGACCCCATCAATCTGCGGCTTGTCGGCGACGATAAGTCCGTCCGGTGTGCATTCGCCCGGGCCGGTTGGTCGCTTGCCGATCGACTCTCCGCGCGGTCGGCGGTGGGGATCGTCGCAAGTGTTGTCCTGCAGCGCCCTTATAGCGCCGCTCCGGTGAGCTCACTTTATTTCCAGGAACGATTACAGGATCTCGCATTCGAAAAGGACGAAGGACGGAGCGCGCATCGGCGGCATCATGTGCGGCTTTGGCAGCTGGGGCCGTCGCAGTGGTTGGGAGCGGCTACCTATGATCGCGGCGTCGGCCTTGCGCTGTTCACGCTCGAAGTCACGCACCATATCGGGCCCAATATCGATTCCGAACGGGACTCACTCGGAACAATGCTGCAAAAAGCCGGCGCAACGTTCGAGGGAGCCTTTCCTTCGCGCGTCCCGCCAAATGTCCGCCAGCGGAACGGCGGTGGTGACTCTTACTTCACGGACGGGATGATCAAGAGCTACCAGCTTCCAAAATGCTAAAAGCGCCGACCCTTTGCGCGCATCAGCGGCTGGACCGACACGGATTTACCGCGCCTCGGATGAGTCCGAGCCGGCCTTGATCGAAAGGCCTGAAAGCAGCTGCTGAGCCGCCGGTTTTTCCGGTGGGTCGAAGGCGCCGTCGGCAATCGGCAGCAGGATCCGGCGCGCGTCGAGAGGGTCTGCTTCGTGAGTCAGTTCGGAGCCAAGCATCAATCGGGTGGCCGGCGCAGAAGGTACTTCATCGAGTGCCTTTGCAAGTCCGTCGACGGCCACGGCGGGCGCCTGTTCGCCGACAATCGCATAGCTTCGATAATAAGCAAGGAGCGGAAGGACGGACTCGGTGTCGAGGTGGTTCGCCCGGCCAATCGTGCTGCGTGCCTCGCTGAGAAGCGTGCCGCGGTTCTCTCTCGGCAAGGCTTGCGCTTCCAGTGCAAGACCAAACCCCTTCCATGACAAGGAGGCTGGGTCACTTGGCGAGAGACGAAGTGCCCGGTCTGCAGCGGCGACACAATTGCTCCCGTTACCGCTCCGGCACTCGGCTTCAGCGAGCAGCTGTTGATCCGCAAGCTCGGCCGGGTAGGTTGTTGCTGTCTGCCTTAACGCGCCGAGCCACTGATTGCGCGTCTCGATTTCCTTCCTGGCCGCAGGTCCGGCGCTGTCCGCGACCGTAACGCGTGCGCCAAGTTCCAGGCGTCCGCGGACACAGCTTGCTTCGCTCTTCTTGAGACGCCGGACGAGGGGAGGCTGGAAATGGCTGAGTGGATAGGTCAGGCGTTCGAACGAAACACGCGTTCCGCGATAGGAACTCAGTGCGGCTTGAAGTTTCTTGATGTCGCCAAAGGCCGTCGCCGCTTGTTGCGGACTCTCGCCGCGGGCAACCGCAGCGAGATAATTGTGAAGCGGAACCTTCCACTGCGGTGAAAAGAACAGAAGGTGGGCGAGCGCCCAGGCACTGTAGGGCGAGAATGCGGGAGTCCAATGGCTGTCATTAAGATAGGTGCCATCAAGTATCTTCCGGACGGGATAGTGGCCGAACTTGTCCATGATCGCCGGGTAACGGTCAGGCTCGCGCCCATATTCAATGACCCCAGCGGTCCGCGCGTCCATGTTCGCGAAGATTTCGCCGAACCCTTCAAGGTACCAGCGGGGGTATGCCGCCGGAAAATAGGTAAGCAGGAAATGCTGCGCGAACGCCGAGTAGAGCCGGCTTTCGGCGCTCACCGCAACCATGTTCGGATTGCTGCTGCATTTGCTGTTGCTCGAGGCAACCGACACGCCGCTTTGCGGCAGCGAATGGCCAATTATGTTCGATTCGAGGTCTTCGGGCGTTAAAACGACCGCATCCCTAACGAGGGCGAAGCACTGGTCGGCCTGTGCCGTCGCCATGACCGCTCCGTCCTCGCGTGGGTCGTAATAGATCTGGTTCGGAAACTCGGGCGGGTAGGGGCCTTGCTGCCAACGGATATTCTTTAATTGCAGATGATCGAAATCGGCATGATCACCGATCAGCGTTACGCTCAGCTTCAATGTCTGGTCGGCGGTGCCGACGCGGTTGAGCAACACCGATAGGAGGAAATGCAGCTTCTCAAGGTTCAACGCAATTCGGCCGAGCTCTGCTGGGCTCGCTTTGCTGAACACGAGCAGGTGTGGAGTTTCGGCTACTCGCCAGTCGCTCATCTCCGGAGGCTTGGCACCCTTCGCACGCTCGCCCGTGACGACGATGCTTTGTTCACCCGAATGCGGAACAGCGGTGAGCTGCGCCGCCGCCGGTGAAGTGACAAGGGCGGCCGCCGCTGCAATCAAGAGAGGCTTCTTCTGCTTCACACGCGCACTCCTAAGCTGGAATTCGCCGCTCGCATTTACATCAAATCTCGAAGCTTTCCGACCGGCTGTGGATCGCTCTGGAACGGGCTTCTCTTGCGACGTCACACGACGGCGTTCCTCGCAATGACCTCCTTGAACCAGGCGGCGCTTAGCTTTGGGATGCGCTGTTGGGTCGCAAAATCGACATAATGGATTCCAAACCGTTTGCTGTAGCCGTCAGCCCACTCGAAATTATCCATTAGACTCCACAGGAAATAGCCTTTCAGTGGATATCCTTCAGCAACCGCGCGGTGGAATTGCGTGATATAGTTGCGAAGAAACATGATCCGGTCGGCATCGTCGATCCGGCCATGTTGAATGGGATCATCCGCCGATGCGCCATTCTCCGAGACATAAAGCACCTTGGGGTTCCACAATTCGCTGACTTGGCGGATCCCCCAATAGGCAACCTCGGGGCCAACGATGAGCCATGGCGAGGCCATGTGGGGGGAAGAGGCGATGTGCGATATTGTCGAATAGCCCTTGGGTGAGGAATCGGCGCGAACCCACTCCGGCGCGTAGATGTTGAGCGCGACGAAATCGAGCGGGCTCCCGATCGCCGCCATGTCGCCTGGAAGAACCTTCGGCGCGTTCGTTCCGGCTTCGGCCAGATATTCGTCGATGTAGCGGCCTTCCATGATGGCCGTGAGGAACATGGCGTTCATTTCGCGCGTGGCCTTCTTGGCGGCGGCGATATGCTCCGGTGTTTCGATTACCGGTACATAGAAGGTTGTATTGTCCGCGATTCCAACCCTTGTTTGAGGCTTTGCGTGTGCTCGGATTGCCTGCACGGCGAGACCGTGTGCGAGGACACCATGGTGCCGCACCTGGTTCGCCGCAGCATCAGGCAATTGGAGACCCGGCGCATGAATGCCTTGCTTGTGGCCAAGATCGGTGAAGCAGCGCAGTTCATTGACCGTCATGATGTTCTTGACGCGGTCGGACAGCTGCGAAGCCATGAAACCCGCATAATCGGCAAAGGCGCGGGACGTATCGCGGTTCTGCCATCCTCCGGGCAGCGCGGCCGGCAAGTCCCAATGGAACATGGTCACATAAGGCTCGATGCCACTCTCGAGCAGATTGTCGACGACCTTGTTGTAGTGATCCACGCCCTTTGCGTTCGGACGCCCGCGCCCTTCGGGAAAAATACGCGACCATGCGAGCGACATCCGGTAAGTCTGGACACCGAGGTTTTTCAGCAAGCGGGTGTCCTCGGCATAACGATGGTAACTGTCGTCCGCGACGTCGCCGTTGTCACCGCCGAAAACCCTCCCAGGCGTGTGCGAGAATATGTCCCAGTTCGTGGCGCCGCGACCATCTTCGTGAACAGCGCCTTCGATCTGGTAAGCCGCCGTCGCGCATCCCCAGCGGAAGTCCTTTGGGAAACTGAGATCGGTTGATTGGCGAGCAGCAGCGAGGGCGGAGCCGGTGAATGAACCGGCCGCACAACTGGCGCCAAGCGCCTTTGCCAAGTCACGCCTGCTCAACGCCACCATCGTTTCTCTCCCCGACCTTCTGGGCATGTGTTACCACATGATGCGTCAGCTGCTAGGCTGACGTTCCCACGCTGAATCGTCATTTGATCCGCACCGTCCGGCAATTGAATGTCGGCGTTCGATCCCGCGAATTCGCTCCTTGATCACGCCGCCGACGTCGAAAACCAACGTCCTCAAGCTTGAGAAGCAAATGGTCTTCGAGGCAATTGCCGCGCAATACTAGGCTCCGCGCGAGCGGCTCTTCTTTAGCCTCGCCGCCATGTTGACTGCGTTCGTGCCAAACAGCGACCCTCGGCCCCATCGCTTGACGACCAAAGAGGTTGCGCGTCGAAGCAGCGGCGCCGCTGCGTCCGGCTGGCCATTCGCAATGAGACAGCCTCCCTCCACGGCGTCGATCCGCGCCGCGCGCCACGGCTCGGGCAATTGAAAATGGTGGAGAGCCGCACGCGATTGCGCGGCAAGCCTAAGTCCGTCCGCGGGATGTCCGTCCCGGCACTCAAGCTCGGCGCGGTCGGTGAGCAACTCGATCTCCTTGGGCATCTGGTGATCGCGCGCAATTTGGAGACCTTCCGCGAAGCTGGTTCGCGCGGCCCCGGCATCGCCGAGCCCCGATTGCGCAAGACCGAGGCTGTCATCGAGATTCGCAAGGCTATCGAATCGCGGTCCGGCCTGTGCAATGAAGGTGGCGCGGGCGGATTCGAGGGTCTTCTTAGCTTCTTCAAACTTGCGTTGTTCGACCAGCGCTCGGCCGAGGTTGCTCCGGCTCGTCGCCGTGTCGAGATGCTGGTCTCCAAGCACTTCGCGTTGAAGTGCGATTGCCTGGCGGAAATAGCGCTCCGCGGTCGGCGCGTCGCCGCGCTTGATTGCGAGCGCGCCGAGCGAGTTGATCGCCGTCAATACGTTCGGATGGCGTGGCTGGCCGAGTGCCCGACGCTCGGAAATCACTTTGAGAAGGCGCTTCTGCGCCCGGTCAAGATTCCCGGCGTCGACATCGGCTAAGGCCGCGGCAGTCAAAGCCACCACAGCCGAGCTTCGATCGGGTGGGGACGAGGCGAGGCTTAGTGCCCGAGCACGTTCAAAGTCAGCTTGGGCTCGGTCGGGTTCACGAAGCTTGTTCCAGACTTCGCCGCTGAGGGTCAGCAGTCTCACCCTTTGACCTTTGTCTTCGGCGGTTCCGGTGCCGCGGCGCGCAAGCGCCGCATCAATAATCCGTCGCGCCGATGTGTAATCGGAGCGGTCAACGGACAGTTCGGCCGCAAGTGCGGCCTGGCTGATCAAGCGGTCCGAATCGCGATCGTCGGGGAGTGTGGCCGCTTTCAGCAAGGCCTCACTGCGGTCGAACGCGCCGAGTTTCGCGAATACCTGAGCGAGGGTCGTCAGGAGATCGGCCCGCGTCTCCGGCTCATTCTGCAGCAACGGGTCATGGAGCGTCGCCTCAGTGCTTCGTTCGAGCATGGTCCGAACCGTAACGTCCGCGCCGCCGGCATCGGGCCGAGCCTGGTCAAACATCGCGCGCATGAATGTCGCGGTCCGCACCGCCGTGTCGCGCTGGCGCTCGGCTTCACGACGGGCAAGCATTGCCGCAATCGTCAGTCCGGTCATGATAATCAGAAGCACGGTACTGACGGTCGCAAGCGCCGCGAGCCGGCGCTGGCGCCGCACCAGATCGCGACGACGGAGCGCGTCATACGGTACCCCCATGACCCCAGCGATTATTTTCAGGATGGCGTCGCTGGGCTTGTCCTTGTTCGGGCGAACATCCGCCGCAAGCGGCTCCGGCGTCGGTTCTCCAGCACGTGTTTCCAACAAAGCGGGGGGAAACGGATTGGGCGCGGCAAGACCGGCGGGATCGCCGCCGACAATCAGGCAGAAGATGCGGTTACCGCGCCCCTGGTCGCGAAATCGGCGGACTTCCTCGTTGACCCAGCGCGAAGCAGCGGCGCTCGGCGAACACACGACGATGAGCGAGTCTGAATCGTCGAGCGCTGCTTGGATTGCTTCCGAGAGATTGGACGAGCTTGAGAATTCCGAGCGATCCAGAAATACGCGCCCGAGCTTGGTACGCGGCTGATCAGGGCCAAGCGGTGGAACACGGTAGGATTCGAGCTGACGGTGGAGCCGCGTCGCCCAGCGCGCATCCGCATGCGCGTAGCTGATGAAGGCCGCGTACCGTGGTTGATGAACCGCCTTATAGTCGGATGACGCCATGCTCGCCGCCCCCAAGCACTGGATGTTCTGGTTAACAATCTGTATAATCGGTCGCAAGGCTCGGCGCGATGGGGCTCGCCCGGCCTGTGGGGGCGTCTACCAATGTCGAGTCGCATTTTCCGGCTGTTTGCCGTGCTATTGACCGCCGTCGTTCTTTCACCGAGCAATGCTTTTGCGGCGAACTGCAAGCCGCCGTGCGCGAACACGGAAGCAAGCGTCACGCCGACGTCGGTCATTCCCAATCCGGACGACGACATCGTGCGCGGAGAGAGCTTCACCGCTGATTTCACGCCGCTCAATGTGAGTGGCGACGCATCGCAACTGGTGAAGCTCGGCTTTGGCTTCCAGATCGGCTCGCAGACTTACTCTGCGGTGTACGTCAATGAGAACGGCTTCGTGACGTTTGGAGCGCCAGTCGGCGGAACAGGGTTCCAGCAGGTCGGATCTTTGCCGGAGCTTGGCGTACCGGTCATCGCTCCCTTCTATGCAGACCTGGCGTCGAATCCCGATCAGACCGACTCGCCCGTCGGTCACGTGGTCGTTCAATATGGAACCGCAATTCCCTATCCGAACGGAGGAACCTTTGCGGGGGGCACGCCTCAAGATGCCGTGCGGATTACGTGGTATGGGCTGACGACCGGTGGTGGTCCAGGAGGACTAAGCGACACGGTCTATGCCCAGCTGCTTCTTGCCGGCGACAACCAGGGAACGAGCAGTTTTCACTTCAGTTACGGTCCCCCAGGCTCGCCAGGTCAGAACGGGGATGGTTCGATTG
>Ga0070739_10007200_pt1 | contig 11917 bp, 12 predicted proteins | sample Coa_R1_7_FD_66445 | JGI IMG/M metagenome (GOLD analysis project Ga0070739, IMG submission 66445) | Surface soil microbial communities from Centralia Pennsylvania, which are recovering from an underground coalmine fire - Coalmine... | ecosystem: Environmental > Terrestrial > Soil > Unclassified ... | reverse complement strand
GGGGGGGTAGGTCCCGGCCGTCCCAGGCGCGGCCGCCCCGCTCCCACCCGTCGCGGCCCTCCCAGATGCGGGCCTCCCTGCCCTTGCGGTAAGGCCACCCCATCGCTCCGCCCGGCCGCGACCACGCCCTGGCAGCAAGGAAGCGCCTGCTCCGCGCACCGCCCGGCGGCCTGACGTCCCCGCCGGGAGCACCGGTGCCTGACGGACCGCGCTGGCGGAGAGTGACCACCGCGCCGCGCGCGGCGCGCTCCCGGCCCGCCCGACCCGCCGGGCCGGGAGCCGCCACCCTCCCGCTCGCGCGCCCCACCGGGACGCGTGCCGGCAACGTCTACCCACAACCCGAAATCTGGCCCATCAAGGAGCACCGTTTGATCGTTCCTCGGCAAAATCGCCGATCGCTGCCGCGCCCGGCGCCATCATACCCGGCGCAACCGGCGCCCCCCCTTCCTTCGCAGGGAAGGGGGGCGGGGGGGTAGGTCCGGCGCCCCAGCCGCATCGCCGCCCGCGCCGATCACGACCCGCTTTGCGCGCGTCGCGTCACGCGCACTACCATGTTCCTGCCGTGCGCCGACGCGTGGGAAGGGATGCTCGCAATGCAGTTCTACATGTTCCACTTGATGCCGTGGCCCTACCTGCCCGACGACTTCGCGCAGACCCACGACACCGCCTGGGTCGTCTGCGAGAACGCATTGTACGACCCCGTAAAGGGTCACGAAGTCTACAACCGCTACCTCGACGAGCTGGAGCTGGCCGACCGGCTGGGCTTCGACGGCGTGTGCGTCAACGAGCACCACCAGAACGCCTACGGCCTCATGCCCTCGCCGAACATCATGGCGGCGTGCCTCGCCCGGCGCACCACGCGCGCTAAGCTCGTCATCCTGGGCAACGTGCTCACACTCTACGATCACCCCCTCCGCGTGGCCGAGGAGATCGCCATGCTCGACGTCATCAGCGGCGGGCGTGTCGTCTCGGGCCAGGTGGTCGGCACCGGCAACGAGTTCTTCTCCTACAACGTGAACCCCACCTACGCCCGCGAGCGCTACCACGAGGCCCACGAGCTGATCCTGAAGGCCTGGACCACGCCGGGGCCGTTCGCCTGGGAGGGCACGCACTACCGCTTCCGCTACGTCAACGTCTGGCCCAAGCCGATGCAGCAGCCGCACCCGCCGATCTGGATTCCGGGCTCCGGGTCGCGCGAGACGATCGAATGGGTGGCGAAGAAGCGCTACACGTATATGGTGCTGCCCACCCTCGCGCCCTACGCCCTGCGCGTCGCCAGCGCCGAGTACTTCCGCGAGGCCTGCGAGCGCGAGGGCTATACGCCACGCCACTCGCAGATCGGCTGGGGCATCGGCATCTACGTCGCCGAGACCGACGCCCAGGCCGTCGAGGAGTACGAGCCCCACTTCTGGTACTACGCCAAGAACCTGCTGCGGAACCGCGACACCTTCAACGCGCCGCCCGGCCACGCCACCGTGAAGTCGACGCTCGGCGTCATGGAGGCGCGGCGCAAGAGCCGCCCCGGCAACTTCAACACCTGGGAGGAGATCCAGAAGGGCGGCTACGTGGTGGTCGGCAGCCCCGCCACCGTGCGCGACCGCCTGAAGGAGATCGCGGCCCACAGCGGCCTCGGCACGCTGATCCCCAACTTCTCCGTGGGCAACGTGCCGACCCACCTGACGCGCAAGAGCGTCGAGCTGTTCGCCCGCGAGGTGATGCCGGCGCTGCGCGACGTGAACACCGATGAGCCGGTTGCCGCCCCGGCCGGGGCGGGCGCGCGCGCATGAGCACGGAGACGACCCGCGCGATCGGCGGCCGCGCCACGCGCATCACGGAGGCGGGCGACGGCCGGCCCCTCCTCTGGCTGCACGACACGCGCGGCAACCGCTGGACGCCCGGCCACGAGCTGCTGAGCGACGCCTGCCGCGTGATCGCGCCCAGCCTGCCCGGTTTCGACGACTCGACCACCCTCGGTCGCATCGACGAGCCCGAGGACGTGGTGTTCTGGCTGCTCGACCTGCTGGACGCGCTGGCGCTCGACCACCCGGTCGTGCTCGGCGCCGGGCTGGGTGGCTGGCTGGCGGCCGAGCTAGCGGTGCGCTACCCCGAGCGACTAAGCGCGCTGGTGCTCGTGGACGCCTACGGCATCCAGGTGGACGGCGCGCTGGCCGCCGACGAGTTCGCGCTGACGCCGCCGATGCTGCGGCCACTGGTCTTCGCGGATCCCACGAGCGACTTGGCGCGCGAGTGGCTGCCCGACGTGGAGACGCCCGAGCGGCTGGAGCGCGCGCTCCACGCCCGTGTGGCGGCCGCGCGTCTGGCCTGGCAGTTTCCGTACTCGCCGAAGCTGCGCGGGCGGCTCGGGCGAGCGAAGCTGCCCGCGCTGATCGTCTGGGGCGAGCAGGACCGGCTGGTGCCCGTCGCCCACGCCCACGCCTACGCCGAGGGGCTGCCCGACGCTCACGTCGCGCTCATCCCCGGCGCGGCCCACTACCCGTATATCGAGGCCCCCGAGCCGTTCGCGCACGCGGTCCAGCGCTTCCTCGGCTGAGCTGATGCCAAACATACTGATGGGTGCGGGCCAAGCAGCATCCCGCAGGCGGCTAACTGGCGGGCTGCTGCTTGCTGCGCCCCGCCCGGTCGCCAGTCGGCCGGGGAGCGGGCGGGGCGCAGCACGCCGCGCCCTGCCGGTCGAGTCCACATCGATAGTGCCGACTACCGGGAGTGCGAAGCATGATGCGCCCGCAGGCAGTCGCCATCGCCGTTCTCTTGTCGTTCGCGGCCTGCGCGCCCGCGACGCCACCCGCCGCCGCGCCTGCACCAGCCGCGCCGCCCACCGCCGTTCCACCCGCCGCGCCGACTGCTCCTCCCAGCAGTGGGGGAGCAGGCGGGCCGTCGCCCGGCCCCGCGGCAGCGGGGAGTCCCTCGCCGATCGACGTCAAGTATGCTTACGCGCCGCGGCTGCCGATGATCCCCGTGTTCGTCGCGGAAGAGAAGGGCTTCTTCACTGGACAGGGGCTCGCGGTCGACTTCGTGCCGTTCGCCGGCGGCTCGAATGAGATGCTCGCGCCGCTCTCCCAGGGGCAGCTCGACGTGGCGGCCGCCGGGCTGAGCGCGGGCATGGTGAACGCCGCCGCCGACGGCGTGCTGTTCCGCATGGTGGCCGACGAGGGCCAGATCGCCCACGGCCGCTCGGTCTACAACCTGTCGGTGCGCAGCGACGTGGCCTCCAAGTTCAAAACCGTCGCCGATCTCCAAGGCAGCACGGGCGGGGCGCCAGCGATTGACTCCGGCCTGTCGTTGCCGTACACCTTCTACAAGATCGCGCAGGCGGCCAATCTCACCACGCCAGACGGCCTGCAGTTCGCCAACTTCACCTTCGTCGAGACGCCGCCCGGCGGCCAGGGCGACCAGATGGCCATGTTCCAGAACAAGGTCCAGGAGTGGCAGATCACCGTCGAGCCGACGGCCGCCCTGCTGGAGGATGCCGGCCTCGGCGTGCGCTGGCTGCGCACCGACGAGATCGTGAAGGATCCCATTCAGGCGTATACCATCCTCTACGGCGAGCGCTTCATGCGCGACAAGCCCGAGGGCGCGCGCAAGTTCATGGTGGCCTACCTGCAGGGCCTGCGCTACTTCCTCGACAACGTGGACACGAACGCCGCCGAAATCAACGCCATCGCTGCCAAGCACGCGAAGATGCCCGAATCCGTGGTGGCCAACTCTCTCTGGGCCTACTACGATCCCAACGGCCGCATGGACCTGCAGAGCCTGCAAGACCAGCACGATTTCTGGCTCAAGAAGGGCCTGATTCGCAAGGGGATCGGCCAGGTCAGCCAGCTCGTCGACTACAGCTACCTGGACGGCGCGCTAACGCAGCTCGGCACGCGCTAGCTTCCCCCTCTCCCCTTGGGAGAGGGGACACTAGAGATAACGATTACCCCATCTCCCGCTGGGCGCGGGACGCGCGCGACAATACGTAGCCCCTCCGGGAGGGAGGGGCCGCCGTACCTACTCCCCTCTCCCCCTGGGAGAGGGGTCGGGGGTGAGGGAGATGCCACCACGCGAGCACGACTATGGCGGTCGGCCGGGCATGGGCCCGATCGACCGTACGCCCCACGACCTGTCCGACTGGGAGATCCTGACGGACGCCATCAGTACTGCCATCGGGCGCAAGGGCATTCGCACAACCGACGAGCACCGCCGCGCGCGCGAGGACATGGACCCGGCGCTGTACCCCGCGCTGGGCTACTACGAGCGCTGGGTGGTGGGCAACGAGGCGATCTTGTGCGAGAAGGGCTACCTGACGCGCGAGGAGATCGACCGCAAGATGGCCGAGCTAGAGGAGCGATGGGGGGAGCCATGAGCACCAGAGTGCCGCGCTTCAAGCCGGGCGACCGCGTCCACGTGCGGTTTGCCGAGCCGCCGGGACACATCCGCACGCCGCACTACATCCGCGGCAAGACGGGGACCGTCGAACGCTACTACGGCGACTTCCCGAACCCCGAGGAGCTAGCCTACGGCAAGGACGGCCTGCCGCCGCGGCCGCTCTACCTGGTCGGCTTCAGCCAGCGCGACGTGTGGCAGGAATACCCGGTGGCGGGCGACAAAGTATACGTGGACATCTACGAGCACTGGCTGGAGCCAGCATAGGCCCCGGCGGCGCGGAGGATTGAGCGGCTTCCCTGTCGTCTCTCCGCCGGTGCAGGAGGACTCCCCTGCCGGGGGGCTGGGGGCCGGCTCCCCGGCCTCTCCCCGGGGGTGCAGGGGCGCCCTCCTGCCGGGGGCCTGCTCCCTCCCCTCGGCCCCGGGGGTGCAGGGGCACTCCCCTGCCGGGGGCTCGCTCCCCGTCCTCCTCGGGGGTGCAGGGGCACTCCCCTGCCGGGGGCTCGCTCCCCGTCCTCCTCGGGGGTGCAGGGGCGCTCCCCTGCCGGGGGCCGGGGGGTGTCCCCCCAGCTACCTCCTCTCCCTCTCTTCGAGGGGGTAGGAGGCGCCCGAGGGGCCTCATTGAACAGTAGCGCAGGAGCGTCAAATGAGCGACGGGCACGAGGGCGGGGTGCCTCCCCATGAGCACCCGCGGCACGAGCTAAGCCACTACGCCAAGCGGATCTACGCCATCCGCGACCTGCTGATCGAGAAGGGCATCCTCACGCCCGCGGACATTCAGGAGAGCATCGACTACTTCGAGCAGCGCACGGCGACGAACGGCGCGAAGTTGGTCGCCCGCGCCTGGGTCGATCCGGCGTTCAAGGCGCGGCTCATCGCCGACCCGAAGGCGGCCTGCGCCGAGATGGGCATCGACGCGAGCGGCATCAACGAGTTCGTCGTGCTGGAGAACACCGAGCGGGTGCGTCATCTCGTGGTCTGCACGCTCTGCTCGTGCTATCCGCGCCCGATCCTGGGCCGGCCACCCGACTGGTACAAGAGCCTGAACTACCGGGCGCGCGCGGTGCGCGAGCCGCGCGCGGTGATGGCCGAGTTCGGCACGGCGCTGCCGCCCGACGTGGAGGTACGCGTCCACGACAGCACAGCCGACATGCGCTACCTGGTGCTGCCACTGCGCCCGCCCGGCACCGAGCACCTGAGCGAGGCCGAGCTTGTTCACCTCGTCCCGCGCGACAGCCTGATCGGCGTCGTCGACCCGCGCTACGAGCCCGCCACGACGTCGACCGCGACATCCTGAGGGGCAGCGCGTGGGGGCAGAAGGGAGCCCGGGCATCGCCGCAGCAGATCCCTGCCTCGGTGTGAGCGCGCACTACGGATGGGCCGACCTCAGCGAGCCGATACTGGACGCCCTCCGCGCGCAGGGCAAGGGCGCAGGCGTGGACTTGCCCTAAGCCGCGCGCCCTGGACACCCTCTGTGCGCAGGGCAAGAATCTCGACGCCCTCACGGCGGACGACCTCGCGCCGCGGACACAGCTGACCGCCCGTCCCAAGGTCGCCACCCGTCCGCACGGCGACGATGTTGACGGCGCGCGTCGGACTCGGCGACCGGATTACGTTTCACCATGGCAACGCGCTGGACATGCCGTTCGACAACGCCAGCTTCGACGTGGTCTGGCACGAGCAGTTCGCCATCCACGTCCCGGACAAGGAGCGGCGGTACCGCGAGGTGTGGCGCGTAGGGACATGTTCACTTGTGGGGATGCAACCGTTGCCATGGCCCGCCCTACGGGCCGGGGAACATAGTGTGGAAGCGGTCGGCGCGGGCGCGATCACCCTCGACGCAGGCGCGGCCGCGCTGCTCCTCCTCGGCCAGCGTGGCGCGGCCGTAGATCAGCAGGGCGAGCGTGCTGAGGGGCGCGGTGATCGTCACGTCGGCGGGGCCCTCGCCGGCGCGCTGCACCCGGACCGCATCCGGCGTGGCGACGAGTAGCCAGTTCTGGTCGGGCGCGTCCTGGGCGACCAGGCGGAAGCGGCCCTCCCCCTTGGGACCGCGCTGATAGATGCGGGGCAGGTTGCTCTCTAGCAGCATCGGTAGCAGGAAGCCGGCCACTTCTCGATCGATCGTCGCGTCGCGGCCCAACGAGTGCAGCAGGTCCCACTGGTGGAAAGCGATCTCGGCCAGCCGCTGCTGAGCGTACCAGCGCGCCGAGCGGTTGCCGGCCGGATGGTAGCAGATCGCTTCGAGCTGCTCGGGGCTGAGCCGTTCGAACGCAGCCTCCAGGTCCGCGGAGGTCTGGTCGAGGATGGCGACGACCTCCGCGGGCGGCGCGTCGGTGATGTACTGCACGCGCTTGGCGCGCTCCTCGGGGTTGATGCCCGGCTCGGTGAGGCCCGCGACCCCACGCTCCACGTTGAGCTGGATGAACTCGGCGTTGTTCACGATGTGAGCGACGAGGCGCCGCACGGGCCACGGGGGGCAATTGCTGGGAGTATCCCATGCCTCGGCCGGCAGACTGGACAGCGTATCGCGCAGCCGCTGCGTCTCGGCGCGGATTAGTCGCAGGCTTTGGTCCACCTCGGCATGAGCAGCCATAGCTCTCTCCTTTGGGGGGCACCCAAATCCCCGAGGTGAGGAAAGGGGTTGGGGGTGTCCCCCAACCCCCGCCTCACAGGCTGTCGGCGATGTGGGGATAGCGTGGCCCCATACGGGTATAGACAACACCGCCCTGCCGTGCTGCCCGCTCGGGGCCTGGGCATCTGCGTAAGGTTGGTAGGTAGGTTGACGTGGTCGAGCTTATATACCAAGCACCGCACCCGCTTAGTGATGGGGCGGCGTGGGGCGCGACCGCTTCAGCTCGTAGAAGCTCTGTTGGCCCGCGAGTGACTTGACATGGTCCCAGAGATCGCCGGCCTCTTCGCCCTCGGGAACTTTGTCGATCACCGGACCGAAGATGCCCGACTTCTGATCCTCGCGGAGCACGAGCGTCGGCACGCCGAACGCGCCCTGGTTAGCGACGACAGCGGCGTGCTCGGCAGCCACCTCGTCGCGCGTAGTGTCGTCCGCCAGCGCCGCCGCGCGCAGCCCCGGATCGAGCCCAGCTTACTTCAGCGCGGCCTCGATCACCGCCGGGTCGTTCAACGTCTCCTCGCGGACGAATCGCGCCTTGCCGAGCGCGTCGTACAGGCGGTCGAATCCCTCGTCGCCGTATTTGCGCCGCACGAGGGCGAGGACGCGCAGCACCGGGGCGCTCCGGCCGTTCTCCCAGTCAACCTCCGTGCCTTCCTTCTTGTTGACCTCTTCCAGACAGAACAGCTTCCAGTGCACCTCAACGGGGCGCACCCGACGCACCTGCCGAATCCAATCGGCGGCACGCCAGGCCCACGGTCAAGCAGGGTCCGTATAAAACGCGACGACTTCCTTCGCGGCGCCTTGCGGCTGGCTCATCGCGGGCTCTCCTCTAATCCCTCTGTAGCGTGGGCCGGCGCCAGGGCACCGGCGAGCGGGGCGCGGCGGCCTGTGAAGTGGGTTGCCGCGACGCGCCCTTAGTATATCGCGAAGCTACTAGAAAAACAGAAGTGACCGGTAGCGGGCGTGTAGCAGGTGGCCACGGTTAGCCGGGCGGCAGCGGCGGGTCGGCGTCGAGGTCGACCTCGAGGCCGTTCAGGATGAGCGCGAGCATGCTGTAGTAGGCCACCAGGCCCGTAAGCTCGACGAGGCCCTGCTCGCCCAGGCCGGCACGTAACTCCTCTCCTAGAGCCGCGTCGGCGCGGCCGTCGCGGGTCAGCGCCTGGGCGTAGCGCACCGCCGCGGCCGTGAGCGGCGGGAGCGCGCCGGGCGCGGGCGCCTGGCCGGCGTCGAGCGCCGCGACGGTCGCGTCATCGAGCCCGTGCCGCGCGGCCAGCGGGTGGTGATGGGCCTGCTCGTAGGGGCAGTCCCAGCGGCCGGCCACCGCCAGGATGACCGTCTCGCGCAGGGCGGCTGGCAAGATGGACTCGAAGCGCAGGTACGCGCCGGTGGCGCCCGCGCGCCGCATGAATTCGGGACTGTGCGCCAGCGCTCGCCACAAGTTGCCCACGCCGCCGCGTGAGGCGCCGACCTCCGCGAACGCGGCTTGCTGCGCGGCCGTGGCTGCCTCGGGCACGACCAGGGACACACGCGCCATCGTCCTCACCTCATTTCGAGGGCGCAGGGGAGTGGCTTGCGATATTGCGCGCCACACCCGGCCGGCGGCAGGGGGCCAGTACCATCCTCAAGCAAACCCATATTCCCGCCAGCGGTGGTCCACCTGCTCCAGATGCTCGCGCGGCGGCAGCGCGGTGGCGGGATAGGGGAACTTGCGGGTGGCGTCGATGCCCAGCTTCGAGCCGATGAGCCGCGCGCGGTCGGTGCTCGGCACGCCGGGCGGCGCCTGCGACGGGTCGAGGTTGACGGCCAGCGTGTCGCGCTCGACGTACACGTCGTGGGCCGGCTGGATGCGGAAGCTGAGCGCCCAGTTCAGCGCGAACTGGTCGCGCACGTCGATGTCGTCGTCCACGACCACGACGATCTTGGCGAACGACGGCTGGTGCGCCCAGGTGGCCCACATCACCTCGCGCGGCAGCGTCTCGCGCTCCTTGCGGACCGAGATGGCCACGTAGGCGGTGCTGCCACCCGCTTCCAGGTAGTGAACGTCGCGCACCGGCATGTTCATCACTTGCTGGAGGTGCTTCAGGAGCGCGACCTCGCGGCCGATGCCGCGGATGCGGCTGGACTCGCTGGGCGGCATCTGGCTGACGAACGCCTGGTAGATCGGGTCGCGGCGGTGGGTCAGGCAATTGACCTGGAAGACGACGTTCTTGCCCGCAGCACCCATGTACCCGGGGAACTCGCCGAAGGGGCCTTCTTCCTCCAAGTAGTCGGGATCGACCTTTCCCTCCAGCACGAACTCGGCGGTGGCGGGCACTTCCAAATCGACTGTCTCGCAGCGCACGAGCGGCACCGGTGCGCGGCGCAGGCCACCGGCCACGGCGAACTCGTCGGCGTCGTAGGGTACGCGGGTTACGGAGACGAGCCCGATCGTCGGGTCGGCGCCCACGACGACCGCGACGGGCATCTTACGGCCGAGCGCGCGGTAGCGCCGGATCTGCATGGCGATGTGCTGCACGCCACCCACGTGGAAGCCGCCGATGCCCGTGCGGTTGCGGCCCTTGAGCTGCATACGGTAGGTGCCGACGTTCCGCACGCCGGTGTCGGGGTCCTTGGTGATGACGAACGGCGAAGTGAAGAACGGCGCGGGGTCGTGCTCCACGGTCCAGGTGGGCACGGGCAGGTAGCCGAGGTCAACCTCGGCGCCATGCTTGATCACCTCCTTGCACGGCCCGCTGGTCACGATCTCAGGGGGGACCTGGTCCGTCTGTGCCTGCGCCCAGCGCTCGCCGATGCCCTCGACCGTTGTCTCCAGCGCCAGCGCGTAGACCTCGCGCGACGCGCCGAGGAGGCCGCAGGCGATGGGCACGGTGTGGCCGGCCACGCGCTCGAAGAGCAGCGCCGGCCGCCGCTCGGGCGGGATGTTCTGGAAGACGCGCCGCGCGACCGCGGCGACCTCCCACGACTTGTCCACCTCGGCGCGAACGCGGTGCAGCTTGCCGGCGCGCTCCAGCGCGGCCAGGTATTCGCGCATGTCGGCGTAGGCCACTGATTCCCCCAAGCTCGTAGGGCGGGGGCTCGTTCCCCACCGCCCGGTTGTGGGTGCGACGAGGCGGCAGGGGACCAGCCCCTGCCCTACGATATCCTCTTCTCGTGGTTGTGCTCTGTGACGCCAATACACCGTTGGCCGGGGTATTACGGCTTCCAGCCTTCGCGCTGGAGCTCGGCGTAGGCTTCGCGGGCCAGGTGCAGGTCGAATACCTGGCTCAGTGGTGGCGTCTCTTTCACCTCGCCGGCCGTGACGAGGACGTCGAGCGACTGGCGCAGCGTCTCGTCGTCAGCGTAGCCCTGCGGGATGAAGGCGTCGATCGTCAGGTCGTATAGCTCGCCGGCCTCCTCGGGCGACATGTCGAGAAAGTCGGCCATGATCGGCACGGTGCCCGCCTTGTCCGCCTTCATGTACTGCACGGCCTTGATCGAGCCGCGGATCATCCGTTTGATCATGTCGGGCTTGTCGCGCAGCCGCTGCTCGGAGGTCGTTAGACCCACCGAGGCGTTGTGAACACTCGGGTCCTTGTAGATCTTCAGGTCGACGTAGCCTTCCTTGACGGGACGAACCAGATCGGCGGTGCCGACCATCGACGCGTCGACGACGCCGGTGCTCAGCGCGGCCCAGAGGTTCGCCGGCGTGCGAAGCTGCACCCAGGTGATGTCGTTCACTGGATCGACGCCATACTTTTCGAGCACCAGATTGGCCATGATTTGCGCCGCGCTGCCGGCGGTGGTGATGCCCAGCGACTTGCCTTTCAACTCGGGAATCGAGTTGATGCCCGGGCGCGCGAAGAAGCCGTAGGCCGGGCGGTCCTGGGCGACCATGACGACCTTCAGCGGCGCGCCCTGGAGGATCGCCGACTGGGCGCTGCCCACGGAGCCGGTGAAGTCGTATTGCCCGGACACGACGGCGGGAATGCCGACCGTGGCGACGGCCTGCTCCAGGGACACGTCGAGCCCCTCGTCGCGGAACAGGCCGCGCTGGCTGCCCACGGCCGCGAACACGAAGTCCATGCCCTGCGACGGCAGCGTGAACGTTACCTTGTCGAGCGACCGTGGCGCCGGCGCGGTGGTTTGCGCCGCTGGTTGGCTGGCACTAGCGGACGGCGCGGCGACCGCGACCGAGGCGCTCCCGGCGGCGGGGCCGGGGGCGCTGCCCGGACGGCTGGCGGATTCGGGTGGGCTGGGGCCGGCCGCTTGCGCGCCGCACGCCGCGAGCAGCCCGGCTAGCGCCAGCGCCAGCAGCCGCGCGCCCGGTCGGCATCGATCTGGCATTGGGCTTCTCCCACGTATAACACTTGGGGGTCGCGGCGATTCTACGCCCGGGCGCCCGGCGGGGCAAGCGGTGGCCAGCACGGTGCGCCAATTTAGCCGAGGAACGGTCAAACGATGCTCCTTAACCGGGTGGTTAACTGCTAGGCCGGGCGCGGGTCTGCGCGTGCTCCTCGGGCGCGGAAGGTCGCATCGTTTGCCCCGTACGATACTCCCCCGGTAGCCTGCCGCGGGCCGGGCCGGCGGGGAAACCCCGGGCCGGGCGCGGGCGGCGGGCGCGGGGGAGGCGTGTACGGGCAGGGACGGCGACCACGTCGCGCCGAGGGCGGGCGCTCTCCTGCGCGCCTCGCGGCCTGTCTAAAGAGGGAAGCTATTGGCGGGGGGCTCGCGTCCGGCGCAGGCGGATGATACTCGATGCGGCCCGGCGGTTGGCCGCTGATAGAGTCCCAGGGCGATACTCCCCTGAAAAGAGGTGTGTAAAAAGCCGGGCCGTTGACAAAGACGGCCAGCGTGTGGTCCTCATCGGGATTGCCAGGATCACCGAGAGGAGGACGCGCACGCTGGCCGACGAGCTGAGGATGG
>Ga0070739_10007198_pt1 | contig 11920 bp, 14 predicted proteins | sample Coa_R1_7_FD_66445 | JGI IMG/M metagenome (GOLD analysis project Ga0070739, IMG submission 66445) | Surface soil microbial communities from Centralia Pennsylvania, which are recovering from an underground coalmine fire - Coalmine... | ecosystem: Environmental > Terrestrial > Soil > Unclassified ... | reverse complement strand
GCGACCGCTTACTCCGCTGCGCTGCGTGCGCGGCTCGGATAATGATGGTCAGCTCTTCCCCAGCACCAAATCCACAACCCAACAGCCGCGCACGTGCTCGCCGGGCTGGCGGCAGTGATTCAGAATGTCGGCGTTGGTGCAGCCGGCTTCCTCGAGGGCGTCGGCCAAAATCGGCAGGCGGTCGAAGGCGCGGTCGTCGTAGATCGCCTGAGCCAATTTCGGGATGACGCCGTCGTTCCAGGACAGCCAGGAAGAATCGACCGTAGGCTGCGAGCGGAAGGGGTTGCCGAAAATGTCACGGAGGAGGGAGACTTGTGCGGCCAATTCCTCGTCCCATCTCTTCTTGCATCGGGCATCAAAGTAATCGGCATTCGGAGCAATCGACAGAGTGGAAAGGTTTGCCGCGTAAAGTGCACTTCTCTCAACTGCTTCTCGAATATTTCTTGCGCAAACCCAGTAGCTTGGCTCGTAAACTGGTTCTTCAGGATAAAGCTCCAGTTGGCCCTCAACAAGTTGCTGTAAGGCATCAAGCTCTCTGGTGGTCGTTATCCCGTCTGCAAACTTTTCGGCAGTTAAGATTGCTGCCTGGCCGAGACTTCCACTCCATAGGTAATCCCCGACCCGGCGACAGCAAGCGCAGGCGAATAGCCGAAGCTTGCGATCACTCGCTTTGTCAATCACATTAGTCAGCAAGTCGCCTGTGCCAGTTAGCCACTCTTCTTCTGTCACGTTACTGCCTCTTGCGAAAAACTCGAAAAATTCCCGAAATCTGCTCTCTTAACAACGCCCCTGGTCAGGGTAATATCGGAGTTGTGAACCCGCAACAGCTTCTGGCGATGGCTCTCGATCCTTCCCGTATTCTCGAGGCCCGCGGCATCCCTCCCGACCCCTGGCAGCGAGTGCTTCTGTTGTCCAACGATCGGCAAATTCTGCTCAATTGCAGCCGGCAGAGCGGCAAATCGACTGTCGTCAGCGCCCTGGCCCTGCATACGGCGTTGTTCACGGCGGGCGCGCTGGTGCTGCTCTTGTCGCCGTCGCAGCGGCAGAGCACGGAGATTTTCCGCAAAGTGATCGACGCCTACAAGGCGCTGGGCCGACCGCTGCCGGCGCGGCAGCAGACGCAGTTGCGGCTGGAATTGGCCAACGGCTCGCGCGTCCTCTGTCTGCCCGGACGCGAGGGCACCATCCGTTCGTTCGGCGGCGTCAATCTGCTGGTGCTCGACGAGGCCGCCCGCATTCCCGACGATCTGTATCGCAGTGTGCGGCCCATGCTCGCGGTGTCGCAGGGCCGGCTCATTGCTCTCAGCACGCCGTTCGGTCAACGCGGCTGGTTCTGGCAGGAGTGGGAGAGCGACGGACCGTGGCGAAAAATCCGCATCCCCTGGCGCGACTGCCCGCGCATCACGCCGCAGTTCATCGCCGAGGAAACCCGTGCTATGGGCCTATCGTGGGTGCAGCAAGAATACGAATGTTTGTTTACCGCTCTTGAAGGTCTGGTTTATCCGGATTTCGAGCAAACACTTGTGGACGATTGGCCGGAAATCAGCGGACGATTGGTCGGCGGTATTGATTTCGGGTGGCGCAATCCGTTCGCGGCGGTGTGGGGCGTACTCGACCGAGACGATGTGTTGTGGATTGCCGGCGAGCGCTATCTCCGTGAGACGCCTCTGCACGAACATGCCGCCGCCTTGCGGAAACTCGGCGAAGTGATGTGGTATGCCGATCCCTCCGGCCGCACCGAGATCGAGGAATTGCGAGCGAGCGGCCTAGTAGTGCGACGCGGAGACAACGACATTCGCCCCGGCATCGCCGCAGTGACAGCGCGGCTGCGAACCGGCCGACTCAAGATACGGCGCGGTGCTTGTCCCCATCTGCTGAACGAAGCACGGCTGTATCGCTATCCCACGGCTGCCGAACGCGCCCTGCGCGGCGAAAATCCGGTCGATGAACACAATCACGCCCTGGGGGCTTTGCGTTATCTCATCTCGCGCCTGGATGCGCATTTCATCGCCAAGCTACGCAAGCAGAGCCGCGACCGTAAGGGAGCGGCAGAAGAACCGCTCCCTTACGGTCGCGGCTCCGCTTTTGATTCCGAACACCTGTGGACGAGGCTCTCCTGATGCGATCTCTCCTCGCCAAAACGCTGATGCGGCTCGCGCACTGGGTGCGGCCCAAGAACATGCCCTATGTGCTGACGGGGTCGCAGTGGACTGGCACCAGCTACGTCGATAGCTTCCGGCGCACGCGCCAGCCCACGCCGAATGAAATCCTCGCGGAATTGAAGAACACCGCCTGGACCTGCGCCAGCATCAACGCCGCTACCTGCGCGAATTATCCCCCGCGCTTGTATGTCATCACCGAACATCATCAACCGCAGCCGAAATGCGCGACGAAAGCGCTGTCGCCGTGGGCCGAGCGCCGCTTGCGTTCGTTACCGCATCTTTCTTCACGCATCAAAAGCGCCGCCCGCATTGAGGAAGTCACCGAGCATCCGCTGCTGACGTTGCTTCAGCACGCGAATCCCGTGCATAACCAATTCGACCTGTGGGAATTGACCACGCTCTATCAGGAAGTCCACGGCAGCGCTTATTGGTATCTCGACCTGGACCCGGTGCTGGGCGTGCCGCGAGCGGTGTGGATTCTGCCGTCACAAAATATGACGCCGCGCCGTGATCCGGACAGCAAGAACCTGGTCGATTACTATCTCTATCGCAATGGCCGAAGCGAGGAACGCTTCGCGCCGGATCGGATCATCCATTTTGCGTATCCCGATCCGCGCGATCCGTACACCAGCGGCCTGTCGCCCTTGCGGGCTTGCTTCGAGCAAGCCGCGCTTGTCAGCGACTATGCCGCGTTCAAGAAAGCAAAATTCGAGAACCACGCCGTTCCCGACGCCATCATCTCGCCGGATGAAGTCATGGGCGAAGAGGAGCGTGATCGCTTGGAGTCACAGTGGAATAATCGCTTCCGGCGTGGCGGCACGGGCAAGGTGGTCGTGGCTGAATCGTCGCTGAAGGTGTCGCTGCTCAATCACTCGATGGGCGACATCGCTGCACTCGCCGACATGAAGGCGACGAAAGAGGATATTTGCAACGCATTCCATATTCCTATTGCCTTTCTGACCACGGAGACGAACCTGGCGAATTTGCAGGCGTCGCAGAGCCAGCACATGAGCCTGGCCATCTCACCGCGCCTGGAACGCCGCGATGAAAAACTCAACGCCCAGCTGGTGCCGCTCTACGATCCGACGGGCCGATTGTTTTTGGCCAGCGAAGATCCGGTGCCGGTCGATCAGAATTTGCTGGTGCAGCAACAGATTGCCGACTTGAAATACGGCGTGGTGTCGATCAATGAGATTCGCAGCGAGCGCGGCTTGCCGCCGGTGTCGTGGGGTGATGTGCCGTGGCTGCCGCTGCAATGGGAACGCACCGACATGCCGCGACAATGCGAGATGCTGCACACCGGACGCAATCGCCCACCCGAACCTGATACGCCTATCGAAGACAATCCGAAACTTGAGCCGCACAGCCCTGATGAATGAACCAAATCCTACGTCCCCTCGTCATCCTCGTTCCCAAACTCTGTTTGGGAACGCCGTCCGCGAAACTCCGTTTCGCGTCTCGGCAACCAGCGAGGGACCACGGCCGCGAAACGGAGTTTCGCGAAGACGGTTCCCAAACAGAGTTTGGGAACCAGAAAAAGTCGAACCCTGATAATTTCATGAGGTCATCATGCCCGACTTCCTGACCACGCACTACGGTCCCGTCGAAGGACCGCTTGGCTTCCCCATGCCCGACCGCGCCGCCCAGACGCTGGACGGTCTGCTGAAATCGCTGCCGCGCACGCCGGAATACGAGTATCGCCATCTGGTAACGACCAAGGCGCCGACCGAGATCAATCCCGGCGAGCGCAGCGATGTCAGCTGGATCAGCAGCGAAAGTCCCGACCGCACCCGCGAAGTCGTTCTCGCCAAGGGCATGAACGATTCGCAGTTCACGGCCAACCCCATCGTCACGCTCGGCCATGCCTACTATCTGCCGCCGGTCGGCAAATCGCTGTGGCGCAAGCGCGTGCGCGACGGCCAGCGCGTCGGCATCAAGGCCAAGACGATGTATCCCGCCCGTCCGGAGAGTTGGCCGGCGCAAGACGCTTGGCCACCGGATCAAGTGTTCGCCCTCATCCAGGCTGGGTTGCTGCAAGGCAAGTCCATCGGCTTTTTGCCGACCAAGGTACATGTGCCCGATAGCAAGGAAATTCACAAGAACGGCTGGGGCGATAGCGTCGGTCTGGTCATCGATGAATGGCTGCTTTTGGAATATGCCTGCGTGTTTCTACCGGCCAACCAGGACGCCCTGGTCGAAAGCGTCTCCAAAGGCAGCCTCGCCCTCAGCGACGATGTGCTGCACGCGCTGGGATTGAACAAACAGGTTTTCGGAGACGGCGACGGCGGCATGCAGGAGCGCATAATTCCCTTCACGTCACTGGATGAAATTCACAAGGCCGTCCTCGGCCAAATTGCGGCCATCGATTTTGAAGCGCTGGCTGAAAAAACGATAAAAGAGACCTGGTATAAATCTCTCGGTCGAGTGTAGTATACATTTGTTGCCTCATCGAAGCCGTCCAGATAAGCCGGGTGAGAACGACGCCAAGCGTTCCGCCGGTCCCACCTGAGATGGACGGATGATCTCGTGCGTTGTCACCCATCCGTGGAACTTTGAGAGCATCCCCATGTTCATCGAATTGTTGAAAGACTTTCTCGGCAAGAAAGCCGGGGAACGCATCCATGTTGCCGAGGCGGAAGCTCGGCAGCTCATCGCTTCCGGCATCGCCAAGGCCGTCAGCGATGATCCGATTGGCCCGCTCGTGACCAAGGCGATGGAGAGCGCCCTGTCCGGCTTCACGCGCGGTCTGGACACCATCGTCAGCGAAACGCTGAAGCAGTTCAGCCAGGCTCAGAGCCAGGCGCGCAAACATGCTGTGCCGGCAATCTTCGGCGCCGGCGGCAACGGCGATCCGCGCAAGTGCTTCGGCGATTGGCTGCTGGCCTGCGCCCGCAACGACGCTCGCTATCTGGAAAAGCATTACGGCAGCAGTTTTGTTTCTTGGCAGACGAAGGCGGCATTGGCCGAATCGTCCGGCGTCACCGGCGGCTACACGGTGCCCCCGGAGTTCTTCGATCAGCTCATGACCATCGTGTCCGAGCTGGCCTTCATCCGCCCGCGCGCCTTCGTCATCCCCATGGCCGGGGCGAATTTGCAGATACCGTATCTCGACATCACCACCGTGCAAAGCGCCGGCGTCTCGCCGTTCTTCGGCGGCCTGCAAATGTACTGGACCGCGGAGTCGCAGACGCGGCAGGAGACCGAGCCGCAGTTCAAACAGTTGGAGCTGAAAGCCTGGGAGTTGTCCGGCTACTGCGTCAGCAGCAACGTGCTGCTCCAGGATAGCATCATCGGCCTGGAAAAGTTCCTGATGACGCTGTTCGCCAAGTCGATTGCCTGGTTCGAGGAGTACGCCTTCTTGCAGGGCAACGGCGCCGGCAAACCGCTGGGCATGCTCCCGGCCGGAGCCACGCTCACCAAGACGCGCGACTTCTCCAATCAAGTCACCTTCAACGATGTGGCGACGATGTGGTCCAAGTTGCTGCCGTCATCGTGGAGCACGGCCATCTGGGTGTTCTCGCCCAGCGTGGTGCCGCAGCTGTTGCAGCTCAAGGACGGGGCCAATCGAGCCATCTTCATCAGTATCGATCAGGGTGCGACGAAAACGCCGGTGTGGTCACTGTTGGGCCGACCCGCCTTCCCCAGCGAGAAACTGCCGGCGCTGGGCACCAAGGGCGATTTGATGCTGCTCGATCCGTCGCTCTACGTCGTCGGCGACCGGCAGCAAATCGAGATCGCTGCCTCGGAACACGTGAATTTCCTCAAAAATCAGATGACGTGGCGCGTCGTCGAGCGCGTCGATGGGCAACCGTGGATTGAGCGCCCGATAACCCTCCAAGATGGGACGACGCAAGTTTCGCCGTTTGTTGCACTTAACTAACAATCATGGCGAGCGGGGTCGCGTAAGCGCCCCGAGGGAGCAAGCACTCGGGGCGCTTACGCGACCCCGCTCGCCATGTGAAAGGAGACCATCATGTATACCGAGCAACTCACGCAACGTCTGGGCATCGCGGCACCGGTGGCGCCGCAGACGCTGACCGGGACCGCGACCGCCAATTCGGGCTCCGTGGACATGAGCAAGTTCCATCGTGCCCTTTTCCTCTTCGAGACCGGCGTTTTCGGCGGCACCAGTCCGACCTTGTCGGCCCTGCTGCAAATTCAGGAAAGCACCGACAACTCGACGTGGAGCAACAACGCCACCATTCCCAGCGCCACCGTGACGACGGCCAGCAGCCAGGCGACGCTGGAAATCCGCGCCGACCAACTCGGCACCGGCAAGCGGTACGTCCGCCTTCAGGCGGTTTGCACCATCGGCGGCACCAGCCCGACCATCCCCATCGCCATCGTCGGCTTCGGCGATGAGGCCGCGCACAAGCCGGGTAGCGCCTCCAACGACGCCAGCGTAGTCAGTCAGACCGTGATCTAAAGGATGAAGGATGAAGGATGAACGATGAAAAAGGTCTTTCATGATTCATCCTTCATCCTTCCCACTTCATCCTTCAGGAGAGGGCAATGCCATGACCAACGAGATCAACGTCAATCAGGACATCCCGAACATTATCTCTGGGACGTTTACGACGAACCAGCAGTCTGCCGACATCGATAATCCCTACTGGTGTGGCTGTGTCGTTTACTTGAACATTACAGCCGCGAGTGGGACCGGCGGATTGACGCCACAACTTCTATTCAAAGATCCCGGCAGCGGTAACTACGACAACGTGCTCAGCATGGGTACCGGCAAAACCGGTGTTGGAACCTATGCGTATCTGATTTATCCCTCAAGCGGTATGGTTTCCGACAATGGCGCGGCGGTCAACGCCATCTTGCCCCGGAAGTTCGCCATCAAGATCGGTGTCGGCGATTCCAGCAGCTACACGTACAGCGTGAGCGTTTCGATGGTCCGCTAAGGAGGTGTACGATGGCCGCCAAAGATCTCATTACCACAAGCCGAGCGATGGATTCCCTTGGTGGAAGCCAGGGATCGGCCAATCTGGCGCTGTCTTCGGCAGAGCAGCAAACGCTGAGCGACCTCATCACCAGCGTTTCGGATGCCATCGAGAAGTATTGCAAGCGCCGCTTTCTCACGCACGCTTACGACGAGCTTTACAGTGGCTCGGGAGACAAGCGACTTCTCCTGCGCCAGTATCCCGTCCAGTCCGTGCAATCGGTGCGCTACATGCCCGTGTTTGTCTGCCGGGTGGGCAACTTCAACATGACCCTGAATCAGCAGGCTCGGGTCAGCGTTACGTCCACCGGCCTTCAGTGCTGGCGCTCGGCCAACGGCACGGCCTACACGGAAACGCTCCTTACCTGGGCGTCGTATCCGACGCTCTCCCTCCTGATGAACGCTGTGTCGGCCCTGGGCAACGGCTGGCAGGGCCAGGTCGTTTCCAGTGCGACATCGCAGTATGCCGGCGACTACGGCAATTGGCCCTCGGCGGACCTCTACGTCCCCAATTCCTACGGTGATCCGCTGGAAGGAGCGGGCGCGCAAACTTCCCAGGGCAATCTCAATGCAAGAGGAACATGGGCGGCTCTCTTGATGCACACCTACGAGCTACAGGGCTATCAGTGGGACGCCCGCGGCTGGCTGCTGCGAGCCATTCCCTACACCGACCCGGAGCTGCTGCATCCCGAAGACCTGGTATGGCCGGTGGGCATCAACAATTTTCGCATTCAGTACACAGCGGGCTACACTACGGTCCCCGAAGCCGTGCAAGAAGCCTGTGCCGAGTGGGTGGCCGAGCTGTTTTGGCTGACCAAGCGCGATCCCGCTCTGCTCCATCAGGTGCCTGCGTCGGGAACCGCAAGCGGTTGGGGGCCGTTGGCTTCGTCGCGCGCCCAGCCTCCGCAGCACGTGCGCGCTCTACTTGCTCCATATAAGCGAATCACTGTCGCAACGAACCAGGGTTAGCCAGTCCGCCGTTATGCCACGGCTGTGTCAGCCGTGACTACTCCCACGGCTGACACAGCCGTGGCACAACCGCAAGGGATCGTTATGCAGATCAAGGCCCGCAAGTGCTTTGTCCCGATCAGTCCCTCGCGCTGGGTGGCGAAGGTGTACTTGACGTGCGACAACAAGATCGCCGTGGAGTATCGGCATGGGCAGCACGTCAAGAAGATCGCGCCGTATGGGCCGGGAGCGTACCAGGGGACAGGCGGCGTTCCGAGTGTGTGCTGTCTGTATCCCGGCACGCAAGGCGATTTGGCCGAGACGCTCTACGAACTCGCCGAAGCCTGGAGCTACGCCGGCGAGTGGGTCCATGCGTTTCTGTACAAGAAATTCGGCTACACACTCGTGTCGCCGCCGAAGACATGCGGCAACTGCAATACCACATGTTCGCTGAATCTCAACCCAGCCGGTCCCACGGATGGGCAGGTGGTCACGATCACCGCGACTATCACCAACACCGATGGCAGCCCAACCAAAGGCGAGGCCCCCGAAGGCGCGGTAACGATCTCGGTGGATGGGACGGTCCTCTGCACCCAGACGCTGCCGGAGGATGAGCCGGACTCCAAGAACTACCAGACGGTTTCGTGTAGCTGGACGGCAACCTGCACGCCCTCGTCAACGCACACGATCTCGGCGACGTTCACGCCTTCGGAGTCGGACTTTGCCTCAAGCAACTGCACAACAGGAGTGACCGTGTCCGGCTGTGGGCAAACGCCTTGCTGTCCGGGCGGATTGCCCACCACGCTGCATTTGACGATAGCCGGCAGCGGCGGCTGTGGCATTGATGGAACATACCCCTTGACGTGGAACAGCAATCAGTGGAGTGGGACGCTGAGCAACGGCTGTCCGATCCAGTTTTATTGCAATGTCAGCACCAATCCGCCCAGCTGCGGTTTTTCGCTCGTTGTTTGGACCGGACCTCCTGGAAATTGCACGCTTTGCTACGAGATCTCCACCTGTGGCAGCAGCTCCGGCACATGGGAATCTACATCGTGCTCTCCACCCAACTGGACCAGCAACCCCACCAACAGCCTTGCCGCTACGTGCGCCTGCTTGGGTAACGGAGCAACCTTCACGATCACCGAATGAACAAAGCACGCTGTCTGTGTAGCATCCGAACCGACATCCGCTGCGATGACACTCATTGCGACATCGCCGGCCCCGGCCAGCCCGGCAACCCCAACGAGTGCCGGATCTGTTGGCTGCGCTTGAACCGCCATCTGCCGTCCGCCATCCGCTATCCGGCCGTTAGCGGACAGCGGATAGCGGATGGCGGACAGCGGTCGTCGCCCTGCTTGTTCCTCGGCGAAGTGCTGGACAAGCTAGGTTGTTCCTGCCCGGCCAAATGGATTCGCGCTTGTGCTATCCATAAAGTCTGCAATCTCGATCAGTGCAAGAGTTGTCCCGATTATGAGGAGACGTGACCGCATGATTGACTGGCCTTGGCACCCGCAGCCGGTTCCCAGCGTGGTTGATAATGCCGTCCAAGCCGGTCAAGCGGCACTGCACACAGCTTACCTGACTGGCTTCAAGGATGGGTTTCTCCTGGCCGTGGCGGTGTTCTCCATCCTGCTGGTTCTGTTTCGGAGAGAGTGAACCCAGCGGCGAACGTCCGCGGCTCAATCCATTTGGTCCTTTTGGTCCTTTCACGCTTGTTGGCAAAGGAACAACCATGAACCAGCGATTGTTGCTCGCTCTGCTCGTTGGGGCAGCGCTCTTGTGGTGGTACCACGACCATCAAGAGAGAACGCGGCCGGTCCCTGCGCCGCTGGCGCCGTCTCCGCCGGCCAAGCCCAAACCGAAACCGGAGCCGAAGCATCCCAAAAAGCCCTGGGGTCCTGGTCCCTGCCCGGCGGAACGCGGGCAGGAGGCCGGCGGTCGGCCGGCTGAGGGAGGACGCGTTTCGCCGGATGGCGCGGTTGAGCTGATTTGCGATTTGCCGGCCTCCCAGCGCAAGAAAAACATCGCCAGCAAAGGGCTTGGCTGCTGCGTCTTCCGCTCTATTGATTACGCCGCTCGCTGGCAACAGGTGCCGGAGCTTTATGATCTGCCCGAACAACTGGTGCAGGCCGGCATCCCTGGCGGCGGTTATCCCGAAAAAGTCGATGAAGTGCTGGCGCGCTTCGGGCCGGCCGTGTCCTACCTGCAAGACACCAGCGGCGATGCCGACATTCTGGAAGCGATTCTCAAAACCGGACGTTTGCCGTGTGTCACGTACAGTGGCCACGACTGCCATTATTCCGCAGGCATCGCCCACATGGTTTGCTTGCCGTATTTCGACCGGCAAACCGGCTGGGCCTGCGTCAGCGACAACAATTTCCCTGGCGAGAATCAGTTCGTCTGGATGTCTCCCGATGAATTCCTGAAGCGCTGGAAAGGCGGCGGCGGAGGCGGCTGGGTGTTCGCATTGTTGGCGCCACCGCCGCCCCTCCCTCCCCACAATTGAGGTTCCCATGCGAGCGATTTGTCCTCTGATCTTCTGTTTGCTGGCGGTGCTCCCGGCAGCAGGCGGGTACGAATGGCGCACGTTCGCCGATGAGCCAGACCAGCTCTCGCTCTGGCACGACGGCCGGCAGCTGGGCAATTGGCGCATCTCGACCCGCGAATATTTGCCGTTGTTGGCCCCCGGGATCTGGGGCGATCCCTGCCCGCCGCCCTATCCACCTCCGCAAGACGTGGTGGCTCCGGGAAAGATCGAAACGGACGGCACGATCAATTTCGGGCTGGAACGGTCGCGTCTACCCGCCGGCAGGCACCTGCTCAACGGCAAGGAAGTCAGCAAGGACGAATTGCTGCAAGCCCTCGGCTCGGCGAAAGTCCCTGATGACAGCCAGTGGCTGTCGCTCACCATTATCGGTCCGGATGGGATGCGACAAAAAGTTATCAGCGATCTGCAAAGTTCTCCATCCCTCGCGCCCTGGAAGGACCGCCTGAAGGTCCAGGATTATTCGCCGGATCACTGGGCCATCAAGGACACAGGCTTTGTCACGACGGGGCAACCGACCATCTACTGTCAGGCACCAGACGGCAGGGTGCTGCATCGACAGGATGAATACCGGGGACCGGAAGCGCTGGCCCAAGTCCTGCGCCAAGTGGACCCGCAATACAAGCCGGAGAAAGACCCCGATTTGAACAAAGGCTTGGCCGGCATCCCCTTGCCTCTCCTCATCGGCGGAGCGGTGGTCCTCTATCTTCTTTTGGGAAAGGATGAAAAGCGATGACCGTGGAAACCTTGCTGGTATATGGACTGGCCGCTGCCGGCGGCTGGCTGCTGCGTCATTTCGGCGTCGGAACGGGAATAAAATCGCCCGCTGGGACAGCTGGTGGGACCGGCGTCTCGCCGGTCCCTGCATCCAGCCGGCTTTCGGTCATGACGACACTCAAGGCCGACATCGATCAGATCGTCAAGTCGGCCGTCGAGGCCGCGGTGAAGCAAGCCATCGAAGACATCAAGAACGCCGCATCGAAAGGATGAAGGATAAAGGATGAAGGATGAATCAAGAAAACTCCTTTTCATCCTTCATCCTTCATCCTTTGAGGAGAGGCAAGCATCATGAAACCGATCCGCAATCGCATCAAGGACCATCGCCGCGTCCGGGCCGGCGACCTGGTGCCGCACGAACTGAACCCGCGCCTGCACACGGAAGCCCAACGCGCGGCACTGGCGGCGCTCTACTCGGAGATCGGCTTTGCGCGTTCGCTATTGGCTTATGAGCTGCCGGATGGACGTTTGAAGCTCATCGACGGCCATCTGCGTCAGGATGTGGCGCCAGACATGGAAGTGGATGTCGAAGTGCTGGATGTC
>Ga0070739_10007197_pt1 | contig 11920 bp, 9 predicted proteins | sample Coa_R1_7_FD_66445 | JGI IMG/M metagenome (GOLD analysis project Ga0070739, IMG submission 66445) | Surface soil microbial communities from Centralia Pennsylvania, which are recovering from an underground coalmine fire - Coalmine... | ecosystem: Environmental > Terrestrial > Soil > Unclassified ... | reverse complement strand
GCAGCTATCAGATCGCCAATGGGATCTTCGCCCAGGCCGCCGGCGGGATGTTCGGCCAGGGCTTCGGGCAGGCCGCGCTGACGATCCCCGGCGGCGGGCCGCTGTTGCCGAACCCCCAGACCGACATGATCTACGCGGTCATCGCCGACGAGCTCGGGCTGTTCGGAGCGGCGGCGGTGCTGCTCGCCTATCTGCTGTTCACCTGGCGCGGGTTCAAGATCGCGGTACTGGCTCGCGACTCGTTCTCGACGCTGCTCGCGACCGGGCTGACCGCGATGTTCGCGATCCAGGTGTTCGTGATCGTCGGCGGGGTCACGAGGGTGATCCCGCTGACGGGCGTGACGCTCCCGTTCATCTCCTACGGGGGGTCCTCGATCGTCGCCAACTTCGTGCTGGTAGCGCTGCTGCTGCTGGTCTCGCACGCCGCGCGCAGGCCGGTGAAGCGATGAGCGCGCAGATCACCAGGGTGTTCGTCGTGATCGTGGCGCTGTTCGCGCTGCTGTTCGTGTTCACGACGCGCTGGACGGTGATCGATGCAGCCAAGCTCACCAGCAACCCGCTCAACGCCCGCACGCTGATCGACGAGATGAAGATAAAGCGGGGCCGGATCCTCGCCGACAACGGCATGGTCCTCGCCCGATCGGTGCCGGGCCCGGACCAGACCTGGAACCGCTCCTACCCGACCGGCCCGCTGTTCGCCCAAGCCGTCGGCTACTCGCTCCCGGCAAAGGGCGAGGCGGCCGGGCTCGAGCTCTCGGACGGGGCGGACCTGCGCGGCCTCCAAACCGGGCTGAACTCGGTCTTCGGCCAGCTCACCCCGACCCGGGTCGGCGACGACGTCTACACGACGCTCGACCCGAAGGCCCAGAAGGCCGCAGCGCAGGCGCTGGCCGGCCGCGACGGATCGGTGGTCGCGCTCGACCCACGCACCGGTGCGGTGCTGGTGATGTATTCAAACCCCAGCTACAACGACAACGGAAGCAACCCGAGCAACCCGCCGCCGGGGCAGTCGCTGCTCAACCGCGCCACGCAGGGCCATTACGCGCCGGGCTCGACCTTCAAGGTGATCACCGCCACGGCCGCGCTCGACACCGGCATGTTCACGCCCGAGTCGACGGTCGTCGGCAACTCGCCGCTGATCGTCTCGGGGGTGCCGCTCGAGAACGACGGCAACCAGTCGTGGGGGCCGCAGACGCTCACCACCGCGCTCACCTACTCGATCAACACGATCTTCGCGCAGGTCGCCGAGCGTGTCGGCCGGACCACGCTCGCCGACTACATGCGCCGCTTCGGCTTCTACTCCAAGCCGCCGCTCGACTACCCGCCAGCGGAGCTGCGGCCGAGCGACGTGTTCTCCTACACCGGCAAGCTGCTCCCGCCCGCCAGCCCGAACGAGGACATCGGCCGGATCGGGATCGGCGAGGGCGGCGTCTCGGTGACGCCGCTGCAGATGGCGATGGTCGCGGCGGCGGTCGCCAACCACGGCACGCTGATGACGCCCCACCTCACCGCTCGCGTCGTCAACTCGGACGGCGCGATCGTCAAGACGATCTCGCCGACCGTCTACGCGCAGGTGATGAAGAGCTCGACCGCCCGCGAGCTCACGGACATGATGACCAAGGTGGTCGAGGAGGGCACCGGGACCGCGGTCCGGCTCGGGAACATCAGCGTCGCCGGCAAGACCGGGACGGCGTCGATCGGGCCGACCGGCTCGAACCTGACCCAGCCGTCGTTCATGGCGTTCGCCCCGGCCCAGAACCCGACCGTTGCGATCGACGTGTTCGTCGATCGGACCCAGGGCGGCTACGGCGGCACGGTGGCCGCGCCGATCGCCAAGGCGGTCCTGCAGACGCTCCTGTCGGAGGGCAAGTGATGACCGAAGCGGGCGTCGGCGCGGTGATCGACGGGCGCTACCGGATCATTTCGCGCCTCGGGAGCGGGGGGATGGCGGACGTGTTCCTCGCCGAGGACGAGCAGCTTGGGCGCAAGATCGCGTTGAAGCTGCTCCACCGCCGGTTCTCCGAGGACCCGGGGTTCGTCGAGCGCTTCCGGCGGGAGGCCCGCTCGGCCGGCGGGCTCCAGCACCCGAACGTCGTCGGCGTCTACGACCGCGGCGGGTACGACGGCACCTACTACATCGCGATGGAGTACGTGCCGGGGCGCTCGCTCAAGCAGCTGATCCGTGAGGAGGCGCCGCTTGACCCGGTGCGGGCGATCGACCTCGCGATCCAGATCCTCCGGGCGGCCCGGTTTGCCCACCGCCACGGCGTGATCCACCGCGACCTCAAGCCGCACAACGTGATCGTCGACGAGCACGACCACGTCAAGGTGACCGACTTCGGAATCGCGCGGGCGGGGGCGTCCGACATGACCGAGACCGGATCGATCATGGGGACCGCGCAGTACCTGTCACCCGAGCAGGCGCAGGGCCACGCCGTCAGCGCGTCCTCGGATCTCTATGCCGTCGCGGTGGTGCTGTACGAGATGCTCACCGGCCGCGTCCCGTTCGATGCCGACGCGGCGGTCACGATCGCGCTCAAGCACGTCTCCGAGGCGCCCACCGCGCCGACCGCCGTCAACCCTGCGATTCCCGCGGCGCTCGAGCAGGTGGTGATGTGGGGCCTGAACAAGAACCCCTCCGACCGCCCCAAGTCAGCGGAGGAGTTCATCGAGGCGCTCGCGTCCGCGAGGGCGGCGATCGTCGCGGGCGCCCACGGCGAGCGAACCGCGTCGATGGTCGCGGTCGGAGCCGCCGTTCCGGTCGGAGCCGGAGGCCCATCGCCGCCCGCCGCGCCCCCGCCGGCGCCGGTCCCGCTGGTCCCGCCTCCGGTCGTGCCGGCCGCGCCCCCGCCCGAGGACGAGCGCCGCGGCAACCCGTGGCCATGGGTCGCGCTGATCGTCGCGCTGCTGATCGCGGGCGGAGCGGTCGCGGCGTATCTGCTCACCCGACCGACGCCAAAGGTGACCGTGCCCAACGTCGTCGGCGAGCAGCTCGGCACCGCCAGCGGCGTGCTTCAGAACGCGGGCTTCACCGTCGGCGTGATCGACGTCACGAGCCTCCGGCCGAGCGGCACCGTGATCCGTGAGGACCCGCCCGGGGGCACCAAGGCGCCAAAGGGATCGAAGGTCACGCTGACGGTGTCCTCGGGGCCCGGCAGCGCCGTCCTACCCGGCGTGATCGGCGATCCGCTCGCCCAGGCCGAGGCCACGATCCGGGCGGCGCATTTCAAGGTCGGCCGCGTGAGCAGGCAATCCTCGGGCACCTACGCGAGCGGCCAGGTGATCAGCACCGACCCGCCGGCCGGCTCATCGCTGCCGGTCGGCACGAAGATCGACCTGTTCGTCTCGAGCGGCCCGCCGAAGGTGGCGGTTCCGGACGTCACCGGCGAGGCCGAGGCGCAGGCCAGATCCACCCTGACCGGCGCGGGCTTCACCGTCCACGTCACGCCTCAGACGACGAGCTCGGCGGCGGCTGGCACGGTGCTCTCCGAGTCGCCGGCCGGCGGGACGCAGGTTCCGCAGGGCTCGACCGTGATGATCGCGGTGGCGAAGGCGCCGAGCACGGTCACCGTTCCAAACGTCCACGGGCAGACGGCGGCGGACGCCACCCGCACGCTCAAGCACGCCGGCTTCCAAGTGGCGCAGCAGCAGAAGGACGTCACCAACAAGAGCCAGAACGGGATCGTGCTGAGCGAGTCGCCCCGCCACGGCACGACCGCCAAGAAGGGCAGCACGGTGACGATCACGGTCGGCCATTACGTGGCCCCGACCCCGACCACGCCGACCACCACCACCCCGACCACGCCGACGACAACCACCCCCACCGGCGGCCCGTGAGGCCGCTCACCGTAGCCGTGCTCGCGGGCGGCCGCTCGTCCGAGCACGAGGTCTCGCTGTCGTCGGGCGCTTCGATCAGCGACGGGCTCGAACAGGGCGGCCACCGGCCGCTGTTGATCGAGGTGGGCCGCGACGGCATCTGGCGCCGCGACGGGCGCGAGCTCGCCGTGGCGCCGGGCCGCGGCCTCGAAGGCGCCGACGTCGTGTTCCCGGCGCTGCACGGCCCGTTCGGGGAGGACGGAACCGTCCAGGGGCTGCTCGAATGCCTCGACGTGCCCTATGTCGGCGCCGGCGTGCTCGCCTCGGCGCTGTGCATGGACAAGGCGATGTTCAAGCAGCTGATGCACCACCACGGCATTCCCCAGGTCGACTACCGCCTGGCCCGCGCCGAGCAGCTCGCCGGCGACCGCGACGCGCTGCTTGCGGAGATCGCCGAGCTCGGCCTGCCGGTGTTCGTCAAGCCCGCGCGGCTGGGTTCGTCGGTCGGGATCTCCCGGGTCGCAAGCGAGCCGCAGCTGCTCGCCGCGCTCGAGGCGGCGTTCGCCCACGATCCGCTGGCGCTGGTCGAGGCAGCCGCGAGCGGCCTCGAGGTGGAGTGCTCGGTGATCGGCAACGGCGAGCCGGTCGCGTCGCTCCCGGGCGAGATCCTGCTCGCCGCCGGCGAAGCCGGGTGGTACGACTACGAGGCGAAGTACACGCCCGGCGGGATGCAGCTGATCGTCCCGGCGCGGGTTCCCGACCACGTGCGCGAGCGGATCCGCGAGCTGGCGGTCTCGGCATTCCGGCTGGTCGGCTGCTCGGGCCTGGCGCGCGTCGACTTCTTCGTCCAGGGCGAGCAGGTGCTCGTCAACGAGCTCAACACGATGCCCGGGTTCACCGCCACGAGCGTGTTCGCGCAGCTGTTCGGGGCTGGCGGCCTGGCCTATCCAGAGCTGCTGCACCGGCTGCTCGAGCTGGCGCTGGAGCGCCACGCGGAGGAGCGTCGGTTCCGCTTCTGAGCGCCAGGCGCCCGCCTGGCCCCAGCCCTACCGGCTGGGCACGTAGTGATACAGCGTGATCTCGGCGATCGACAGCTGTTCGTGCGGGCCGAGGCTGGTGATCCACACGAGGTAGTAGCGGTAGCGGGTGTTGCCGCTCCGCAGCGGGATCGTGGTCTTGGTCCCGACCGTGGTCGGCGCCGAGATCTGGTGCCAGCCCGGGTCGGGCCAGCGCAGCGGTGGCGGCGTCGTGCGCGCGTAGATCGTGACGGTGAAGCCGGGGGTCGCGTCGATGATCCGCAGCCGCTGGACGGCGGTCCCATCGGTCGTACCCGGGCCGGCGTTGACGTAGATGCCGGTTCCGGCCTTGTCGAGCTTGTGGTCGTAGTACTGCTGGGTGTCCCAGTAGGTGCCGAGGTCGTTGTCGATCGCGAGGCTGGCATTGGGCGCCTCGTCGGTTGGGTTGCCGAGCGGGTTGAAGCCCTGAGCGCAGCTCTGGCACAGCGACACCTGCTGATAGGAGCCCTTCGCGGAGCCCTTCGGCGGCGCCAGCGAGAGGTTCCCGGTCCCATGATGGGCGCTCAGCACCGCGTAGGCGACCGCGCCGGCGACGGCCGCCGCCGCGATCGCGAGCAGCAGCACGGCGGTGATCCGGTGCCGGACACGGAACGGCACCCGCCGCTGCGCCTGCGAGGGAAGCGTCCGCAGGACGCTCGTGACCTCGCCGGTGACGTTTCCCGAGCGGGCGGTCTCGATCGCGAGCGCGTCCTCGAGGTCGGTGATCAGCTCGGCGTCGTTGGCATAGCGGTCGGCCGGGCGCTTGGCGGTCGCCCGATCGATGACCGCCGCGAGCGCCGCCGAGATCTCCGGACGCATCCGCTGCACGTCGGGGAGCGGCTCGCGGACGTGCTTCATCGCGACCGCCACCTGGTTCTCGCCCTTGAACGGCACCTCGCCGCTCAGCATCTCGTAGAGCACGATCCCCAGCGAATACAGGTCCGACTGCCCGGTGACCTGCTGTCCCAGCGCCTGCTCGGGTGAGACGTAGTCGGTCGTCCCGACGACGCGGCCGTCGGCGGTCAGGCCCTCCTCGTCGAGCGTGCGGGCGATGCCGAAGTCCGTGACCTTTGCCGAGCCCTCCTCGTCGATCAGGACGTTCTGCGGCTTGACGTCGCGGTGGACGATGTGGCGGGCGTGGGCGGCGCCGAGCGCGCGCGCGATCTCGATCGCATACGCGACCGCCTCGGGCACCGGCAGCCGCCCCTGGCGGCGGATGCGGTCCTTGAGCGTCTCGCCCTCGACGAACTCGAACACGATGTACGGCCGCCCCTCGTCTTCGCCGGCGTCGATCACCCCGACGATGTGCGGATGCGACAGCTGCGCGACCGCGCGAGCTTCGCGCCGGAACCGCTCGAGCTCGTCGGAGTCGGTCGCGACCTCGCGGTTGAGCAGCTTGATCGCGACCTGCCGCTCGAGCGTCTCGTCGAATGCCCGGTACACCGTCGACATCCCCCCGGCGCCGATGCGGGCTTCCAGCCGGTAGCGGCCGCTGAGAATCGTTCCGAGCAGCGTGCTCATCTATGCCCGTCTATTTTGCGGCACATCGCTGTCGTCCGCACGCTCTACTACACGGACCCGATTTGTCCTTGGTCATGGGCGTTCGAGCCCAGCTTCCGCCGCCTGGTCTGGGAGTTCGACGGTCAGCTCGAGCTCGACTACGTGATGAGCGGGATGCGGCGCGAGCTCGAGGACCCCAGCCAGATCGCGCTGCAGGCCCTCGAGGCAAGCGCGGACAGCGGCATGCCGGTCGACGCCCGGATCTGGCTGTCCGATCCGCCGGCCAGCTCGCACCCGCCGTGCATCGCGGTCAAGGCCGCGGCCGAGCAGGACCTCGCCGGGGCCTACCTGCGACGTCTGCGCGAGGGCGTCTTCTGCCGCCGGCGCAAGCTCGACAGCGCCGACGCGCTGGTCGAGGAGGCGAGGGCGATCCGCGGCCTCGACCTCGAGCGGTTCCGGATCGATCTGCGCTCGCACGCGATGCTCGAGGCGTTTGGCGCCGACCTGGAGCGCGCCAAGGCGGTGCCTCCCGAGCACCACGCGGAGGGCTCGGAGCGGGCGAAGCTGCCCTCGCTCGAGTTCTTCGGCGCCACCGGCGAGGTCCACGGCGTGTACGGCCCAACCGATTACGCGGCGGTCAAACAGGCGGCGCTGGCGGCCGGCGCGAGCCAGTCCAATCCCGCTCCACCGACGATCGAGGGGGCGCTCAAGCGCTTCGGGACGATGGCCACCGCCGAGCTGGCGGCGGTCTGCCAGCTTCCGCGGCCGCCCGCGGCCGCGGAGCTGTGGCGGCTGGCGAGCGAGTGGCGGATCAAGGCGGAGCCGGTACTCACCGGCGAGCTGTGGAGCCTCGTCGCAGGCGGATGAGGATCAGCGCCGCCAGCGCCGTCCGGTAGGAGGCATAGGGCAGGAGCCGCTCGAGCCGCCGGCTGCGCGGTCGCCTGGCGAACACGAGCGTCGAGCAGAACGACGCCCCGGCGCCGGCCGCGAACGACCAGGCGAGCGTGGGCTCGACGCCGCGGCGCCAGAGGCGGATCGCCTTGAGTGCGCTCGCCCCCAACAGCACGGGCAGCCCCACCTGCGCGGACAGCCGCTGCGCGCTCGCCGGCTCGAACCCGAGCAGGCGGGCCGCCGCCAGCGTCGCGCCCGCGCGAGAGACCCCGGGCACGAGCGCCAGCGATTGCGCGAGCCCCAGCCACAGCCCGTCGCGCGCGCCCGCGTCGTGGCTCGTGCGCCGCCCCGGCACGCGGTCGGCCACGGCCATTGCCGCCGAGCCCGCGGCCAAGGCCGCCGCGATCGTCGCCGGCGTGCCGAGGCGCGCCTCGATCGCGCGCTCGAGCGCCACGCCCGCGAGCGCCGGCGGGGCGCACGCCGCCGCGATCACTACTCCGGCATCGCGGTCGCGCCAGTGCGGAAGCTCATCCCGGAGCACGAGCGCCAGCGCCAGCGCCGTGCCGGCGTGAAGCGCGACCTCGAAGGACTTGCGCAGCTCGGCGTCGAGCTCGCTGTAGCGCCAGCCAAACAGCCACGGGATCGTCGCGGTGTGCGCCGAGGAGGAGATCGGCAGCAGCTCCGCGGGACCGTGGAGCGCGCCCAGCGCGACTGCTTGGCCGGCAGGCAGGCCGCTATTCGGAGATCGCATCCACCGCTGCGGTGGAACCTTCGCGTGACGCTCGGGCGCGCCGCAGCAGCAGGTATGCGATCGCGAGCACCACCAGCGCGCCCAACGCGTAGTCGCCGTACTCGAGGTGGTTGCGCCAGCTCGACCAGTCGTGGCCCACCTCGCGCCCGAGCACCGCGAGCCCGCTGATCCAGATGATCGATCCGAGCACCGTGAACACGAAGAAGCGGACGAACGGCATCTCCGAGACGCCCGCGGCGTATGGGAACACGGCCCTGACGCCGGGGAGCAGGCGGGAGACGAACACGACCGGCGACCCGTAGCGGTCAAACCAGCGCTGCGCGCGGTCCAGGCGCCGCTCGCTGACGTGGACCTTCGAGCCGTGCCGCACCACCAGCTCGCGCGCCCAGTAGCCGATCGCATACGCGATCGTCGCACCGAGCACGTCGCCGATCACGCCGGCGATGATGATCCCGGCCAGCGACAGGTTGCCCTGGTAGACGTCGAAGCCGGCGAACAGCATCGTCGGCTCGGTGCCGGGGACGCCGATCACACCGGTGCTCGCCGTCATCGCGAACACCCCCGCCACCCCGAGCGACCCGATCACCTTGGTCGCGAAGTGGACCAGCGGCCCGGTCAGAGAGGCGAACAGGAAAGGCACGGCGCCGCCTAGCGTAGCGGCCGCTCTTTAGCGCCGCCCAAGGCGCGATTAGGGTTTCCTCACCGTCATGGCAGTCCCGCTGTTCGACACCGACACGCCGCTGGCGCCGCTGCGCGAGCAGCTGCTCGAGCGGATCCGCGCCGTGATCGCGAGCGGGCGCTACGTGCTCGGCCCGGAGGTCGAGGCGTTCGAAGCGGAGCTGGCGGCGTTCCTCGGCGTGGACCACGTCGTCGGCGTGGCGAACGGCACCGATGCGATCACGATCGCGCTGCGCGCGCTCGAGCTCCCGCCCGGAGCGGAGGTCGTCGTGCCGTCCTTCACCTTCTACGCGAGCGCCGAGGCGATCGTCACGGCCGGGGCCCGCCCGGTGTTCTGCGACGTCGACCACGACACCCGCAACGTGACGCCCGACACCGTGCGCCGGGCGCTCTCGCCGCGGACTGCGGCGATCGTCGCGGTCGACCTGTTCGGTTGCCCGGCGCCGGTCGCCGAGCTTCGCCAGTTCGGGCTGCCGGTGCTCGAGGACGCGGCGCAAGCGCTCGGGGCGTCCCTTCACGGCAGGCGCGCCGGGGCGCTCGGAGACGTCGCGACGATCTCCTTCTATCCGTCGAAGAACCTCGGCTGCTTCGGCGACGGGGGCGCGATCGCGACCAGTGACGGCGCGGTCGCCGAGCGCGCCCGGGCGCTCCGCTTCCACGGCTCGCGTGACAAGCGCGATTTCCAGTACGTCGGCTACAACTCGCGGCTCGACGAGCTGCAGGCGGCGGTGCTGCGGGTCCTGCTGCCGCACCTCGACCGATGGGCACAGGGGCGTCGCGCGGGCGCAGAGGCGTATCGCGCGGCCGGCCTCGCAGAGCACGTCGCCGTGCCGGCCGTGCCGGAGGGCGCCGACCCGGCGTGGCACCTGTACGTGGTCACCCACGAGCGGCCGGACGCGCTCGCCGCCGCGCTGCGCGACGCGGGCATCGGCGCGCGCGGCTACTACCGCACCCCGGTCCACCGCCAGCAGGCGATGTCACCGTTGGCCGGCGGGGTCGAGCTGCCGGTGACCGATGCGCTCGCGCGGTCGAACCTCGCCCTGCCGATCAGCCCGGTCCTCGGCGTCGAGCAGGCCCGTGAGGTGGTCGACGTGATCGCGTCGGCCCCGGTCTGATCAATCCGTCGGCTCCGGTCTGATCAACCCGCCGGCCCCGGTCTGATCAACCCGTCGGCCGGCGGACGCAACTTGGGTCCTTTCGCCGTGTTACGTTGCCGGTGTCCCTGACCGTACGTCCTGACTGGCCAGACCGGGGAGGTCTTTGATCTATGTGGCGTTCTCGAAACATTTTGTGCTGGGCGCTCGCGGCCGCCGCAGTGGCCGGCACGGGCGCGTCGGTGGCAGCGGCGCAGTCCTCTTCACAGCCGATCGGCGCGTACACGACCAAGGGTGCGTGGAGCTTCAAGTCGGCGCCAAACCTGCATCCGCCCAAGCTCCATACCGACGCGCGGACGAAGACCAAGAAGCTCGCCCCGGGTTACTTCCTCACCGCGAACTTCCCCAACGTGCAAACGGGTAAGCCGATGACAGGCCAGGGCGGCCCGCTGATCCTCGACAGCCGGTTGCGGCCGGTGTGGTTCTTCCCCACGCCGACGAGCGTCGTGACGCTCGATCTCAAGCAGCAGACGTTCAAGGGCAAGCCGGCGCTGAGCTGGTGGGAGGGCGTCATCAGCCCCGGCGGAGCCGCGACCAGCGGCACCGTTTATGTCGTCAATCAGCACTACCGCCAGGTGGCCACGCTGACCGGCGACACGAAGGACGGTTGGGTGATCAGCCCGCACGAGGTGGACATTCGCGGCCACGACGCCTGGGTCACCTCCTACAAGTACCTCCCCCACCAGGACCTGTCGGCGTACGGCGGCTCCAAGGACGGCACGCTGTACGACTCCGCGGTCCAGGAGTACGACCTGACGACGGGCAAGCTCTTGTACACCTGGGATGCGTTCAACCCGGGCGGCACCCCGAACATTCCCCTGTCCGATTCCGAAGTCCGGGCGCCCGCCAGCTCCAAGATCCCGTGGGACGCGTACCACGTGAACGCGATTCAGCTGATCGGCTCGAACGAGTTCCTCGTCTCGATGCGAAACACGTGGGCGGCATACCTGGTGGACATCACCACCGGGCATGTCATCTGGACCCTCGGCGGCAAGGCCTCCAGCTTCGCCGTGCCGACGTCGGCCCAGTTCGAGTTCCAGCACATGGTCGAGCTTTTGCCGAACAACAAGGTGACGGTCTTCGACGATCACTGCTGTGCGTTCGGTCCGAGCGGGTTCGTGCCTCCACCGGCCGGGACGCATTCCCGGGGCCTGTTGCTGAAGCTGAACTTCGCCAACCACACCGCGTCGCTGGTCCACCAGTACCTGCACAACCCGCCGCTCGACGCCGCGTTCACCGGCAGCATGCAGCGGCTGTCGAACGGCAACGCGCTGGTCGGTTGGGGCTCGCAGCCCTTCTTCTCGGAGTTCACCAAGGGTGGCCGGTTGCTGCTCGACGCGGTCTGGCCGGGAACGGATCTCAGCTACCGCGTGCTGCTGGCGCCGAACTGGATCGGGACGCCGTACTACGCGCCAAGTGGCGCGGTGCTCAAGCACCACGGGCGCAGCACGGTCTACGCCAGCTGGGACGGCGCGACGACGGTGGCGAAGTGGGAGGTGCTCGCGGGAGCGCCCGGCCACCTGACGCTCGTCGCGACCGCGGCCAAGGGCGGGTTCGAGACGGCGATCCACCTGAAGCGCGCCTACCGCGCCTACCGGGTTCGGGCGCTGAGCGCCGCGGGCAAGGTGCTCGGCACCAGTGGCGTGTTCCCAAGGCACTCGAGCTCCGGGTTCAATCCGGGCAGCTACTAGCGGGAGGATCGTGGCCGGCAGGCGGATTGGACTGACGCTGGGCCTGCTGGCCGGCAGGCGGATCGCACTGACGCTGGCGGCGGCGCTCGTCGGGGCGCTGCTCGCCGGCGCTCCCGTGGCTGCCGCGCAGGCTGCCTCCCCAGCCGTCAGCGTGTTCCCGATTCCCGGGGCGATGGTCGCCGCCCCGCAGACCCAGATCACGTTCCGCGGTGTGCCCGCGAGCAGGATCGGCTCGATCGAGGTGTGGGGCACGCAGAGCGGCGTGCACGCCGGCCAGATCGTTGCCGACTCAGACGGCAACGGGGGGAGCTTCGTCCCGAGCACGCCGTTCACGCCCGGCGAGACGGTCTGGGTCAAGACCTCGCTTCACATCATCGGCACCGC
>Ga0070739_10007196_pt1 | contig 11920 bp, 10 predicted proteins | sample Coa_R1_7_FD_66445 | JGI IMG/M metagenome (GOLD analysis project Ga0070739, IMG submission 66445) | Surface soil microbial communities from Centralia Pennsylvania, which are recovering from an underground coalmine fire - Coalmine... | ecosystem: Environmental > Terrestrial > Soil > Unclassified ... | reverse complement strand
CGTAGCCACCGCCGGAGTACGGCCGGACGGAGAAGCCCATCCGCGCGTAGAACTCCAGCGCCGCGTCGAGGTCGTGGACGGCGAAGATCGGTGCGATCCGGCGTGCAGTAGCCATGACGCCAGCTTCGCATAGGGTTCAGACACCGGCTGATCGTCGAGGCCGTAGCGCACTCAGCCTGTCTGTGTCGCGCGCGCTAGCCGACTAAGGATCCCCGCCTGGCTTCGGTCTGCGCCACGGCGGCAAGGCACCGCAGGGCGGCATCGTGCGACGCGGGCGCGGCGGGAAGAAGCGGCAGCCGCACGTCCGGAGTCGGGATGCGACCCTGGGCGTGCAGCACAGCCTTGATCACGGTCGGGTTGGGTTCGGCGAACAGCGCCGAGGAAAGCGGGGCGAGCCGATGGCCGAGCGCCCGGGCCCGACCGACGTCGCCGGCCCGCCACGCTTCGGCCAGCGCGGCGAACGCGGCGGTGGCCAGGTGCGCCGAGGCCAGGATCCCGCCGTGCGCGCCCAGCGCGAGCAGCGGCGAGATGAACGGGTCGTCGCCGCCGAGCACCGCCAGACCTGAGGGGAGGTCAGCCAGGAAGTCGACCGTGCCGGCGTCGATGCCGCCGACCGCGTACTTGATGCCGATGATGTTGTCGATCGCCGCGATTCGGCGCAGCGCGTTGGCCGATAGCGGCTGTCCGGTGCGGTATGGCACGTGGTAGACGATCAACGGCACGGGGCTCGCGGCCGCCAGCGCCTCGAAGTGCGCGACGACGCCATTCTCACCGGGTCGCAGGAAGGGCGGCACGAGCGCCAGCGCGGCACTCACCTCCGCGCGGCGAGCAAACGTCTGCGCCACCTGCACAGTGTTCGCGCCGACAATGAGCGGACGCGATCGTTCCCGGCACACCCCGCTTACGACGTCAAGGACACTTTGCTGCTCGGCGAGGCTGAGCGAGGCCGGCTCACCGGTCGTGCCGAACACGACGATGCCAGACGCGCCCTCGTCGAGCACGTGCCGCGTCAGCGCCTCCAATGCGGGAAGGGCCACCTGCCCGTTTGCGTCGAAGGGAGTGATGAGCGGCACGTAGACACCCGATAGCTGCATGCCTCCAGCCTCGGCGAGCACAACGGCTAAGGTCTAGCGACGATATCCGAGCTGATTCGTAAGCTCTCCTTATGCTCGACGCCCGCCGCCTGCGGCTTCTCCACGACCTCTCGCGACTCGGCACTATCGCCGCCGTCGCCAACGCTCACGCCTACACCCCCTCTGCGGTATCGCAGCAGCTCTCTGTCCTGGAACGCGAAGCCGGCACCCCGCTGCTCGAACGCTCCGGCCGCCGCGTCGTGCTCACCCCCGCCGGCCACGTGCTCGTGCAACACGCCGAGAACGTCCTCGCCGAGCTGGAACGCACCCAGGCGGCGCTCGCGTCGATGCGCGACGGAGTGACCGGACCGCTGCGGATCGGCGCGTTCCCCACTGCCGTGCGCGCGTTGCTGCCTTCGGCGCTCGTCACCCTGGGTCGGCACCATCCGGGCTTGGAACTGATGGTCAGCGAACTCGATCCCGTCGCGGTGCCCGAGGCGCTGTGCGAACGCACCCTCGACGTGGGGCTGGTGCAGCATTACGACGTTGTGCCCGCGCAGCCGTACCCGGGTCTGGAGACGGAGCCTCTGCTGGAGGAGACCGTGTTCCTCGCCGTGCCCTCCCCTGCACCCGAGTACGCGAAGAACCTCGACGCAACCGAGGCGCTACGGGAAGTCCGCGATGCCCCATGGATCCTGGCCAGCACGGGGACGCTCTGCCACACCGCGACGCTACACGTGTGCCGTGACGCGGGCTTCGATCCGCATCCGCGCCATCACGCCGACGACTTCGCCACCGTGCTGGCCCTGGTCGCCGCAGGCCAGGGAGTTTCGCTGGTCCCGCAACTGGCGGCCAGAGAGGCGCCACCCGGTGTGCGACTGCTTCCGCTGCGCACCCGCCGCCACACCCGGATCGCGTGCCGCCGCGGCGCCTCGCAGCACCCTGCGATCCGCGCTTTCGTGAACGCCATGCGCGAGACCGCCGCGCACCAGCGACCCGTCAGTGGGTGTTGAGACGCTGGTGCGCGGCGGAGTTCGGCAGTCAGGTCAGCCTGCGGGCACGAACTGCCACTGCTGATTGGCGCTGCTCGACGAGCTGTACTGGCCGAGGTCCGAGCCGGAGGCGGTACGGCCCATCCCGTCGACGTACAAGCCGGTGCCGCGATCGGCGAAGCGCACGTTGCCGCCGTCCGCCGAGACCGTCCACTGCTGGTTGGTGCTGTTCGAGTCGCTCCACTGGCCGACCGCCGAACCGTTGGCCGTGCGCCCCATGCCGTCGAGGAACAAGCCGGTGGCGCGGTTCTGAATGCGCTCGTAGCTGCCGTCGGCCACGACGGTCCACTGCTGGTTGGTGTTCGCGCTGTCGCAGGTGGACTGCTCGACCGTGGCACCGTTCGTGGTGCTCCCGGTGCCGTCGATGCACAGGCCGGTCGCGGCGTTGCGAATCTGGTCATAGGTCGCTCCGCCGCCGCTGCCGCCATTGCCGATTCCCCAGGCGTACTGCAGGCGGTCCAGCCCCGAGGAGTTCACCAGCGACAGCGTGATGCTCGCGCCGCTACCGGTCTTGCTGGTCATGCTGTACCAGTCGCCGTCGCGCAGTCCGGGCCAGTAGACGCTGCCGACGCCCAGAGCACGCATTTCGCTGCTTTCGCCGCGCACGTAGTCGTCGAAGTAGTTCGTGTTAGGAACGTCGTAGTTGATGGTGTTGTAGTAGACGCCGTTCTTGGTGCCCGGGCTCATCGGGGCACCCCACTCGGTCACCACGGTGCGGCTGGCGAAGCCGCCGATCTCGCCCGCGAGGTGGTTCGCCCACTGGGATTCGGTGGTGTAGGGCGGGCTGACGAAGAACGAGTAGTCGTGGATGCCGATCAGGGTGTTGTTCAGGCGGCTGTCGTTGCCGACCGCGGCGGCGTTCTGGGCGTCGCCCGTGCCGTCGAGGATCACCCGGCTGCGCGGCACGCTCGGGTACCTGGTCAGCCACGTGTTGTAGAGGTTGTCCAGATCGGTGGCGCTGTAGGCGTAGGGCTCGTTGATGACCTCGAAGTAGGCGTTCGCGTTGCCGGCGTACTTGGCCACGACGGTGTCCCACATCGAGTAGAACGCGGATGTGCTGGCCGGCTTGCCGCCGCTGTACGCCCAGTACGCGAGGATGACATTGCCCTTGCTGAGCGCGGCGTCGACCGCCCCGGTGTAGGTGCCCCAGAACGTGGAGACGGTCGGCTCGTTGATCGGGATCCGGACCGTGTTCGCCCCGGTGATCGAGTACATCTGGCCCACCACCTGGTTGGCCACGGTCGCCGCCGAGGAGTAGGTGTCCGAGGAGCTCAGGCCGGACGGGTAGAGCACCCCGTTGACGAAGTTGTCGCGCTGGTCCGCCCAGTTGACCCCGCGAAGCTGGTTCGTGGACGCCTGGGCGCGGTGCTGGCCGACGGTGACGGCCGCGGCCACAGCGAGCGCGCAGGCTATCAGCAGCCTGATGGCTTTGGCCAGGCCGGCGGCCCGGCTCGCAGTGCTAGCGGATGATCTCTCCTTGCTCATTGCGATGATCCCTTCAGCGTGGGTACTTCCTTGTACTCCGGTGGATCAGGGGCGCCTTGCCGTTTGGCGCTGTTGTTTGGTGTGGTTTTGGAGTGCGCTTGTTGGGCCTGTTATCTTGCGAGCCAGCCGCCGTCGACGGGCAGCACGGCGCCGTGCACGTAGCGCGCCGCGTCCGAGGCGAGGAACACCACGGCGCCCATCAGGTCCTCGGGCTCGCCCCACCGTCCGGCGGGGATGCGCTCGAGGATGCTTGCGGAACGGACCGGGTCCTCACGCAGCGGCGCGGTGTTGTCGGTCGCCATGTATCCGGGCGCGATGGCGTTGACGTTGACTGCGTGCTCGGCCCACTCGTTGGCGAGCGCCCTGGTCAGGCCGAGGACGGCATGCTTGGCGGCGGCGTAGGCGGGCACGCGCAAACCGCCTTGGAAGGAGAGCATCGAGGCGAGGTTCACGATCCGGCCGCCGCCTTGCGCGATCATGAGGCGACCTGCGGCCTGCGACAGGTGGAACACCGCGTCGAGGTCGACGGTCATCACCTCGCCCCAGTCCCCCGCGGTGAATTCGGCGGCCGGCGCGCGGCGGATCAGGCCGGCGTTGTTCACCAGGATGTCGAGCCGGCCGAGTTGTCCGGCAGCACTGTTGACGGCGTCCGCGAGCTGCGTCGGGTCCGCAGTAGCCAGGTCGCAGGGCACGTACACGACGGTGCGTCCCAGTACTTTGACTTGCGCGGTGGTTTCGGACGGCTCCGTGCGGCCCAGCAGCGCGAGGTCGGCGCCGGCCTCGGCGAGCGCGATCGCGCACGCCTGGCCGAGGCCGCGGTTGCCGCCGGTGACCAGGGCGACGCGGCCGTCGAGCCGGAAGCGATCGAGGATCATCTGGGTCCGCCCACTACAGTCCGAGGTTGCGCAGCATCGGGACGGTGCGGCCGACCCAGGCCAGGTCGGCGTCTTCGGTTGCCCCCTGCGTGCGCTGGGTGCCCGCGAGGAACCACAGGTAGTAGGTCGTGTAACCGGGGGCGCTGACGACAGTGTGATAGCCGGACGGCATCATCTGCACGGCGTGATCACGAGCCGTGTAGTTCTCCTCGTAGCCCTCGTCCGTGTACACGCGGCTGATGCCGAAGCCGTCGCCGGGCTTCGTGCGGAAGTAGTACATCTCCTCGTGCTGCGCTTCGGCCGGCAGGTTGTCGAAGGCGTGGCGGTGCGGCGGGTAGGTGCTCCAGTTCCCCGACGGCGTATAGGTCTCCCCGACGATCAGCCGGTGGGCCGGCAGGTCGGGCTGCGAGATCTCGGTGAGGATCTGGTGGTAGCTGCGGCCGAAGTTCGCGGCGCCCCACCGGCCCTCGGCCACGCGCGCCGGTTCGATGACGTACGGTTCGACGGCCAGGTCGCTGGGCGCGCTGGGCAGTGCGATCTCCACCGGCGTGGCGGCCTCGACGGTGACCGAGGATCCTGCGGGGATGTAGACCGAGTGCGGCTTGCCGGAGAAGACGTCGGCGCGCCCGCCCACGTCGGCGAACTTGTGGCCGCCGACGGTGAACGTGGCCGTTCCGCCGAGGACGACGGCGAGGATCTCGCGGTCGCCGGATTCACCGGACCAGGAGCGGCCCGCGCCGAGTCTCAGCAGGTTGAGGTCGAGGAGGCGGCACGGGTTGAACGGCAGCGCGTTGAGGCCGTCCTGCGCGGGGATGTCGCAGTGGTACCGGTAGTCCATGAGTCCTGTCTTTCGTGCGTCGCGGTGCTGTCTGCTGCGGGGTGGGGCGACGGCGGGCTTACCAGGGGTCTGACCAGCCGGCGCAGGTCGCGCGGGTGAGCGCTTCGAGGTAGAAGTAGTCGCCCCACAGGGTGCCTTCGTCGACGCCGATGCCTTTGGGCTTGTCGTACACGCCGTGCAGCAGCAGCGCGTTCGAGTGCGGGTCCTCGGCGGTGGAGTATCCGCTGATGAGGGAGGTCAGGATGCTGGCCGCGGCGGCGCGGTAGCCGTCGGCGCGCGGGCCGCGCGGCAGCTGCTCGGCGAGTTCCATCAGGCCGGTGGCCGCGATCGCCGCGGCCGAGCTGTCGCGCTCCTGACCGCTGCCGTCGGTGAACTCGAGGTCCCAGTAGGCGACGCGGTCGGCGGGCAGGTGCGTCAGGAAGTAGTCCGCGCAGCGCCGCGCGGCGTTGAGGAACGAGTCGTCGCCGGTGTAGCGGTAGTTCAGGGTGAAGCCGTACACGCCCCAGGCCTGCCCGCGCGCCCAGCAGGAGTCGTCGGAGTTGCCCTGCTCGGTCTCTCCGCGCTGCGGCTCGCCGGTCTCCAGGTCCCAGTAGAAGGTGTGGAACGTGGTGTCGTCGGGTCGCAGGATGTTGTCGCGCAGCTGCTCGGTGTGCCGCCGCGCGGCGTCGCGGTAGCAGGGATCACCGCTGGTCTGGCTCGCCCAGAACAGCAGCGGCGTGTTCATCAGGCTGTCGATGATGGTGCGGCCGCGCTGGCGCGGGTCGTCCAGGTCTCCCCAGGCCTGGATGATTCCGGCCGGTTCGAGCACTCGGGTCAGCAGGTGATCGGCGGCGCTGAGGGCGGCGCGACGCGCGGTCTCGTCGCCGGTGCGCCGCCAGGCGGTGACGCAGCCGAGGGTGTAGAGGAATCCGAGGTCATGGGTGGCCAGGTCGATGCGGCGCTCGACGCGTTCGACGAAGCTGCGCACATGGGCGCTCGCGGCGGCCAGGTACGCCTCGTCCTCGGTCAGGTCGTAGGCCAGCCAGAGCATCCCCGGCCAGAAGCTGGTGGTCCAGCCGAGGTTGGCGCCCTCGGGCAGGCCGAGGGCCGCGGGCCGCAGCCGGTATCTGCCGTGCACGGTTGTGTCGCCGGGATAGCGCTCGCCGAACTCGGCGATGTTCGCGTCGATGGTGCGCAGCGCGGCGGCCACCGCAGGTCCCGTCGCTTCGGCGTCGGGGCTCGGACGGACGTCGATCGCCGTCATTGCTGGTCCTCTCCTCGTTCATTCATGGTCCGCGGCGTGCGCGGGCCGGCACCTGCGCGCGGGTGCGGCGCAGGCGGGCGGGTGGTGCGGCTCAGCCGGGGATCGGTCCCAGCGCCTCCCGCAAGGTGAAGCGGCTGTTGGCCCAGACGACGTACAGCAGCGGCGCCGCCGCCAGGCCGAAGGCGATCGCCGGCCGGCTCGCGACGAGCGCTTCGAGCAGCGCGAGGACGGCCAGCGAGAACGCCGTCAGGTACCAGCGCCGCAGCGACAGGTAAAGGCAGGCGCGCAGTGCGTCGCGCAGCCGGACCGCCGGGCGTTCGGCGATCACGACGAGGGCCAGCAGCGTGGTCGCGGTGATCAGGACCATGGCTGTGACGAGCACCGGGATCGCGGCGGCACCGACCGGGTGCCCCCAGGCGGCGCGTGCGTCCACGCCCAGGACCACTAGCGCCGCGGTCGCGAGGGCGCCCAACGCGGTGGCCCGGCGCAGCGATGCACGCCACGCCGCGACGAACGTTCGTGCCACCGCGTTGTTGCCTGTGCCGCTGAAAGCGCAGAGCACTGCGAACGTCGCGCACACTCCGGGCGCGCACAGCGGGGCGACCATCGCGAGCAGCGGCCAGGAGCGTGCCGGGTCGGTCGCGACCAGCCCGGCCACCAGCGGCAGGCAGCTGACGACGAGCAGCAGGTTGGTCATCAGGCCGACGTAGACCAGGTCGAAGACCGTGCCGAGTGTTTCGTGCTTGATCCGCATTGGGTCATCCCTTCAGGCCGGTGGTCGCGATGCCCTCGACGAAGTAGCGCTGGCCGAGCAGGAAGATCACCGCGATCGGCAGCACGGAGAGCACCGAGCCGGTCATGATCAGCGCGTACTCGGCGTTGTACTGGGAGATGAAGGTGCTCAGCCCCAGCTGGATGGTGCGCAGGTTCGGGCTGCGCAGGTAGATCAGCGGACCGAGGTAGTCGTTCCAGGTGTTGACGAAGGTGAGCAGCGCGAGGCTGGCCAGCGCCGGGGCCGAGAGCGGCAGCATGATGCGGCGGTAGATGCCGTATTCGCTCATCCCGTCGATCCGGGCCGCCTCGCTCAGCTCCTCCGGGATCGACTCGTAGTACTGCTTCATCAGGAACACGCCGAGCGCGCCGAAGGCCTGCAGCGCGATGATCGACCACAGCGTGTTCGAAAGGTGCAGGTGGGACATGAGGATGAACTGCGGGATCATGTAGGACTGCCAGGGCACTGCGATGGTGCCGACGTAGAGGAGGAAGAGCAGGTCGCGGCCGGGAAAGCGCACCTTGGCGAATCCATAGGCGGCGAAGCTGCCGGTGAACAGCTGCAGCGCGGTGACCACGAAGGACAGGATCAGCGTGTTCTTCAGCCAGGTGGTCAGCTGCGACTTGCGCCAGATGTCGAGGTAGTTGTGCCAGATCACGCTGTGCGGCAGCCACTTGACCGGCACGGTGAACACGTCGTTGTCCGTCTTCAGCGACGAGACGACCATCCAGTAGAACGGCAGCAGCACGCCCGCGGCCGCCGCGATGAGCAGCACGTAGATGAGCACCCTGACAACGGGGTTTGCGCGCTTTCCGGGGCGCCGGCGGGCGATGGGTGTCAGCAGGGCGTCCGCCGGCGCGGACTGCAGCATCGTGTCCATCACACGCTCCTGCGCTTGTTCACGAGGAACTGGACGATGGTGACCAGGAAGCAGAGCAGGAACAGCACCACGGAGATCGCCGAGGCGTAGCCGAAGTGGTTCTCCTGGAAGCCGGTCTGGTAGATGTACTGCGAGAGCACGAGGGTGGACTGGCCGGGGCCGCCGTTGGTCAGCAGCAGGATCAGGTCGAAGACCTTGAAGCTGCCGATGGTCAGCATCACCGTGACGAAGAAGGTGGTCGGCCGCAGCGACGGGACGGTCACCGCCCGGAACCGCTGCCACGCGTTCGCGCCGTCCACCCTGGCCGCCTCGTAGAGCTGCGTGGGGATGGTCTGCAGCCCGGCCAGGAAGATCAGCATGTAGTAGCCCATCTCCCGCCAGGTCCCGACCAGGATGACCGCGGGCATCGACCAGGTGGTCGAGACCGTCCAGCCCGGCGGATGGGAGATCCCGACCACCCGCAGCACCGCGTCGATCGGCCCGTACTGCGGGCTGAACAGCATGTTCCAGACCTGGGCGGCGGCCACGATCGAGGTGATGTAGGGGAAGAAGGCGACGGTGCGGAAGAAGGCCACGCCGCGCAGCTTGCGATTGAGCAGCAGCGCCAGGCCGAGCGCCGCGCCCATGGTGAGCGGGATGTGCAGGGCCGTGTAGTAGAGGGTGTTCTCCAGCGCGGTCCAGAAGCTCTGGTCGTGGATCAGCCGCTGGAAGTTGGCCGGGCCGGTCCACTTGGCCACGCCGAACACGTTCCAGTCGGTGAAGGCCAGATAGAACAGCACCAGCACCGGCGCCAGCGTGAGGACCGCGAAGCCGATGAAGTTGGGCAGCAGGAAGGACCATCCCACCGCGGTGTTGCGCCACACCAGCCGGCTGCGCCGGCGCCGCGCGGGCCGGGTCGGCCGGGCGGGGGCTTCGATCGTCGTTGCCATGGGCTCTCTCGGTTCGATCGGCGTCGCGTGACCGGGCGCGGGGCACGGTGCGCGGTGCGGCGCGCACCGCACGCCGCACCCGGTCACGCATTCACTGCCTCTTCAGTGCTTTTCGCGCTGCCAGGGCACTGCGGCGGCCGCGGCTTCGGCGGCGCGCGTCACTGGTTGAGCACCTGGCTCTTGGCCTGGGACTGCGCGGAGCTGATGGCGGTGTCAATGTTCTTACTGCCCGACATCACGGCCGTGTGCAGGTCGCCCAGCAGGTCTTGCAGCTGCGCGGTGTACTTGGACACCGGGTTCTCCGGCTTGGTGTCGTGGGTGGCGAAGGCGAACTTCGACAGCGAGTCGCTCGGCATGCCCTTGAGCGAGAAGAAGTCCGAGGCCACCGCCGCCGTGTCGGCCGGGGTGATGCCGATGCCGGCCAGCGCCTTGGCGCCTTGCACGCCCGCCGCGTATTCGAGGAACGCCTTGGCCGCGGAGACCTTGTCGGAGCTGATGGCCGGGTTGATGCCAAGACCGGTCGGGTCGCCGAAGGTGACCGGTGTCGCCGAGGTCCCTGCGGTGCTCGCGTCGAACTGCGGCGCTGGCGCCATGCCCCAGGGGAACGTGTCCGCGTCACCGGTGCCCTGCTGCTTGAGCAGGGTGGCGATGTACCAGGTGCCCATGAGCATCATCGCGGCCTGCTGTTTGCCGAACTGCGCCTGGTAGGTCAGCTTGTTGGTGCTCACGGTGCCGAAGGTGGGCTGCGCGCCCGCGTTCTGCAGGGCCAGCGCTCGTTCGTAGTACGGCTTGAGGTAGCCGAAGTCGCCGCTGGTCAGCTTGGCGCCGGGGGTCTGCGCCAAGGCGAAGCCCTGCACGGTGGACTGCCAGATGTGCTGGTAGTCGCCGACCGCCTTCGAGCCCTTGTTCTTGAGCGCGGTGGTCAGCTGCTCGGAGACGCTGACGTACTTGTCCCAGGTCCAGGAGCCGTCCGGGTAGGCGACGCCGGCCTTGTCGAACAGGGCCTTGTTGTAGAACAGCACCCACGAGTCCTGGCGGTATGGGATCGCGTAGGTCTTGCCGTCTACTTGGTAGTCGGACAGGCCGCCCACCTGGCTGCCGAGGGTCTTGGCGACGTCCGAGACGTCCACCAGCTGCCCGCCGCTCTGGTAGGTGTAGAAGTTCTTCAGGTTCTTGAGCACGTAGATGTCCGGGGCGGAGTGCGCGGCCAGGTCCGCGATCATCTGCGTGTCGTAGTTGGTGGCGTCGTACTCCTTCAGCTGCACGGTCACGTTGGGATGAGCCGCGTGGAAGCCGTCCGCGAGGGTCTTGAACTCCGGCGTCGTCGACAGGCTCCAGCCCGCCAGGGTCAGCGTTATCGGGCCGGTGGGTACGCCCGCGCTCACCGACGCCGCGGGGGATCCGCTGCTGCTGCACCCGGCGGCCAGCAGCGAGGCCGCCGCCGTGAGGCCGACCGCGGCGGAAAAAAGGCGCTTCATCCGCTCTCCTTTGAGACGAGGGCCCGTCACAGGGCCCGGACTGCAACCGGGTCGCCGCTGCGGCTCCCCCGGCCGGTGCGCGTGGATAGGTGCGTATACGTGCTGCGGCCGTCCGGCCACTCGACCCTGACGCCGGGCGCCTGATCACCCGAGTCACGGCCTACACGATCTTGACTGCCAGAGCCTTGATCAGCCGGGCCCTGATCGGCCGCGTCGAGGTGGACCCGACAGGTCCCTCGCTGCTGGCGGGCTGTGTTTCCGGAGAGTTCGAGGAGCGCGGCGACCCAGGCGCCGGGCCGAAGAGCGTGATCCAGCCACGGGACGCGCACCGGGTCGCCGAGCGGGCCGGCGTCGTCGTGGACGGAGACACCCGCTGTCGCGGCCGCCGGCGCGTCGGATGCGGCGCCGCCGATCGGGACGCCGTCCACGCTGGAAGTCAGTCCCGCGCCGGTCACGGTCGCTCCGGCCGCCGAGACGTCGGCCGCTGCGTCACCTGCGACCGGCCAGCCGGCGATCCGCAGCCGCAGCTCGCCGGGGTCGAGCCCCTCGGGCACGTCGTCGACTCGGCAGAGGCGCAGCTCCCAGCCGGCGCGCACCAGTGAGTACACGGTGAGCCGGCCGGCCGAAACGGCCTTTCCGGTCCGGCCGCTGCCGTGATCGCGCTGGCCGGGGTCTGGACCGACCCAGTGCGCGAGTGTCGTCGATCCGGCGACTCCCACGGGTCCGGCTTCGCCGCCGTCGACGCGTACGATCAGCGTTCGCATTCCGCTGCGATGCGTGGCTTGCCCCTGCGCGTCGATCACGGCGACGCACTGGTCGGCCGGTCCGGTCCATCCGTCCTCGTCGAGCACGGGGGCTGTCGCGGTGGAGTAGCCCAGGCGCGCGTAGAGCGGGGAGTCGGAACCGGTCGATCCTTCGGCGGCGTGGTCGGTGCCGTGATTGTGCACGCGCACGATGCCGTCCGCGCGGGTGCCCGAGATGAGCCAGCCTGGCGCGCGCACCGCCCGTACGAAGTCGTCGGTCTCTACCGGCAGCGGCTCGGCAGGCGAGGTCCACGCCGGGTGGTCCTCCGGCAATGCGAGGCCGAGCAGTCCCTTGCTGGCCCAGTACGGTGAGCCCGGACCGGAGTAGGCCTGGGCCAGCCGCGGCCATGAGCCGTGCCAGCCGAGCGTGAGCAGCCCTCGCTCGTCGGGCACGCCGCGCTCGGCGAAGTGTGCAACGACGCGGCCGGCGGCGTAGCGCAGCTGACCGGGTGTCAGTGAGGGCACGCCAGCTATCGCGCCCACCCAGAAGGG
>Ga0070739_10007193_pt1 | contig 11925 bp, 11 predicted proteins | sample Coa_R1_7_FD_66445 | JGI IMG/M metagenome (GOLD analysis project Ga0070739, IMG submission 66445) | Surface soil microbial communities from Centralia Pennsylvania, which are recovering from an underground coalmine fire - Coalmine... | ecosystem: Environmental > Terrestrial > Soil > Unclassified ... | reverse complement strand
CGCGACGATTTCCTGGTCTTCGCGATGCATATATTTGTGGATGAGTTCCACCAGGCGTTCTTCGCCGAACATTTCGCCGAACGCATTCTCGGGCTCTGTGATGCCGTCGGTGTAACAAACCAGGAGATCGCCGGGCGCCAGCTTCAGACGGCTCTCGTCATATTTGGCGAACGGAAATGCGCCCACGACCGTGCCGTTCGAATCCAAACGCAAGATGTCGCCGTTGCGGAAAAGTAGCGGTGAGAGATGACCGGCGTTTGTGTAGGTTAAGGTGCGCGACGGCTCGTCGAACACTCCGAAGAAGAAGGTGGCATATTTCTCCGGGGAAGTGTGTGCGTAGATTTGCTGATTCAGCGCGGAGACCAGGTTTGCAGCATTGATCGGGCGTGCGCCGTTGGGCGGGCTCTCACAGGGCTGATAGTTCGTAATCTGCGCGCGCAGGGCCGCCTGCAGAGTTGCCATGAGCAGAGCGGCAGAGATGCCTTTACCGGCAACATCGCCGATGGCAAATGCCAGTTTAGTGCCGTCGATCTGCTCGTAATCGTAGTAATCGCCGGAGACCATGCGGGCCGGGTCGCAGCGCACGGTCAGCTTGAGCCCGCAAGTGGGAGGCGCGGCTTTGGGATAAAGCTGCGCTTGTACTTCGCGCGCGATCTCCAGCTCCGTTTGCAGGCGCTCCTTCTCCTTTTCCACCGCCATGAGGCGTTCGAGGTTTTCGGTCATCTGGTTAAACGATTGCGAAAGCTCGCCGAGCTGATCACGATCGCGCACCGGAATTCGGGTCTGAAAATCTCCTTGGATCACGTGCCGCGTGCCCTCGTACAGATGGTTTACTGCGCCGGTAATGCGCCGGGACAGACGTACGCCGATCCAGATCGCGATAAGTTCCACGACCAGAAAAAGAATAGCGACGGCGATGACCGTATCGAACAGAAAACCGCGCAAGACTTCCGAGCCCGAAAAGAAACTGCGCAGGACGGCCGATGGCCGGGAAGCGACCAACAAGATCCCGCGGTATGACCTGCCGGGCGCCTCGAGATGGTAATGCATCCGTGTCGCGGGCCACCAAACGGGAATATCGAAACGGCTGACCGGCGGCGGAAGATGCCCGGTGTGGCCTTTCAGGTCGACGTTCCGCTTGCCGGCAAGCCGTTCGTCTGGAGTGAGGGCGCCGGCGGACGCTGGTAGCCGGTCAGCTTCATCGGTTTCAAGCAGAGTGATAACGCCCAAATTCGGAACCAGGTTTTCGACCAGCTCGTTCGAGAGGGGCGCCAGTGCGGTGATTTCATCACCTGAATGATTTGTGTGCGCCCAGCCGTAGAAGCGGCTTTTCCACACTAAAAGGCCGGAGACGTCGCCCCAGCCCGGAGGGACGACAAGAGCCGGTGCATTGGCGGGGTACGGATGCATGCCGGTCTGATCCTTGAAATAAAAGGCGATTCCCGGAAATGAGCGTCCAAAGGCATCGGCAAAGTGAGACACCGCCATTGCGCGCTGGTCTGGCGGTATTTTCTGCAAGCCCTGTACGGCCGATTGTAGCGATTCGAGGCGCCGGTCCAGCGCGGAGCTGGCCAGATAGATCGCCAGTTCATTCATCAGAGCCCAGCCGCTGAGCCCAACAAGTACAAACAGCAATGCAATCGGCAGCACGCCCATCAGCGTGTAGACCACCAGCAGGCGATTGCGCAGGCTCCAGAGCGCGTGGCCTTTGAACCACTTGAACCCGCGGAACAGGATGATGATCGCGATGGGAATCATCGCGATCGCATCCAGAAATGCGAGCAGCGACAGATCGGTGAAGTAGAACACCGCGAACAGCGCGAGGCCGATCAGGAATGCAATCCCCGACTTCCCCAGCCGCTGCACGATGACGCGCCGGCGGGCGGCATTGCTGTTCGCGCTTGACACCAAATAGAAATTATCGCGTGCCGCCGGCGCTACCGTTGCGGGACAGCTAAGCTGATGGGGTGGGATTTGCGGTGTGGATCGATGCCGAATCCGGCGTCGCCTGGGTGCAAGGAACACATGAATACCGGCCTTTGGGTGTTGCTGCGTTGAGCCGCGTCGATCAATTCCGCCATTCCGATTTCCGGCAGAATTTACGCCGTCCGCGGCGGCTGGATGATTCTTTCGCCGGCTTCTTTGGTTCGCTCGAAACGGTGAACGAATTCCTGCAGGAAGGCTCGATACCGGTGTTGCGCAGGACGCCCGCGCATCTGTTGTAGCGGTGTTCTGAGTCCTTACGGCGAATCAGATGTCGCGCCGAGTTCTTTTAAGATCCCGGCGATATAGCTCTTGGTTTCGAGCGGATATGTATCCGGCGAAGCATTATCGATGCGGGCTGAGCCGGCGTTATAGGCTGCGAGCGCCAGTTTCAGATCGCCATGATAGGTATCGATCAAACTGCGCAGCAGCGCAGCTCCTGCCTGAATATTTTGAAACGGATCAAACGGATCTTTCACGTCAAAGCGCGCAATGGTGGCAGGCATGAGCTGCATCAGGCCGAGCGCTCCTTTGACCGAAACGGCGCAAGCACGAAAGCCGGATTCATGATGCATGACGGCCCGGAGTAGATCGGGCTCGATGGACTGTTTGCGCGCAGCCTCTGTAATAAGCCGTTCGCGTTTTTCGAGGTCGAGAGGCGGGCACGGTGCAAAGTAAGCGGGGCGGGGCGCCATGCCGTAGAAAGTGACGCCCAATAGCGAAGCGAAATTGCTCTCGCCCATCTGCCGTTTGAGCGATGCCCGCTGTTCGAGCAGCGATTTGCGTTGCTGTTCGATGGCGGCTTGAGCAGAAAACGCGACATTGCCGGGTTGCTGGGCGCGGGCAGTGGATGAGACGGCAATCAGCACCACTGCAACGGCAGCATTGCGCGGCCGCAGCTTATTTGCCGGTTTTCGGAGCTTTGGCATTGTCTGCTGATTTGGCATTGTTTGCCGGCTGGGCATTCGTAGCTGGTTTGGCATTGGCTGCTTGCTTGAGACTATTTGCGGTGCTGAAAACTTTTGTGTCCTTCACGCCCTCCGCATCGTCGCCTTGCGGAAATTGGACGATGATGGAAATGCGCCGGTTGGACGGGTTGCGCGGATCGCCGGGAAGCCGGAGTTGCTGATCGGCAAAGCCGCGGACCTGCTTTATCTGCTCCGGACGAAGCCCGTGCTCCTGCATAATGCGCCGCGCCATGTTGGCGCGGTCGGTCGAAAGTTCCCAATTCGAGTAGCTGGCGCTCTGGTAGGGATTTGAATCGGTATGTCCTTCGACAAGCAGCGTGTTCTTCAGTTTCCCGAGCTCTTGCGCAAGCCGGATGAGCAGATCGTTACCGATGGGGGTGGGGGCCGCCTGGCCGCTCTCGAAGAACATGCCTTTTTCGTTTTCGAGTAGCTCAATGCGCAGTCCTTCCCCGGTGATTGTCATCTGGATGTAGTCTTTCAATTTGGAGAACTCCGGGCTCTGCTGCATCGCCTGGCGAATCCGGTCTTTCAAAAGATCCATCTGATCCTTGGAGATGGTGAGGCTTTCGCCGTTGCCGCCCATGGCGCTACCGGTCTGTTTTCCGAAGCCTTTCGGATCGCGAAAATACCCGGAGATCGCCCGTTGCACATCCTGGCTTGCGCTCATCAGCCAGAGCACGATGAACAGCGCCATCATGGCAGTTACGAAATCTGCGTAGGCGACCTTCCAGGCGCCGCCATGATGCGCATGGCCATGCGCTTTTTTCTTGACGATAATGACTGGTGGTACTTGGGTTGCCATGGTTACGCAGCGGCGGGTTGCTCAGCCGGTTTGCCGCGGAGCTCAGTTTCGAGTTCAAGGAAAGTGGGCCTCACGGCGTAGGGGATCGACCGCCGCACAAATTCCACCGCAACCATCGGAGGCGCTCCCCGGGCGTAGGCAAGCAAACCGACCCGCAAGCAGTTGTAATATTGCGCTTCCGCTTCCGCGGCTTTGCTCATGCTGGAGGCGAACGGAGAGAAGATTCCGTAACAGAGCAGAATGCCGAGAAACGTGCCAACCAGAGCCGCCGCCACTTTGTGCCCGATCTCGGATGGCGGGCCGCCTAGCGCGCCCATCGTGACGATCACGCCCAGCACTGCGGCGACGATCCCGAGGCCCGGCAGCGCGTCCGCGACGGTGACGAGAGCGCTCGCGAACTGGGTTGTTTCTTTGTGATGGACTTCGAGATCGACTTCGAGCATCTGATCCAGTTCGTGCGGTGAGATGTTGCCCGTCATCAGCATGCGCAAGGTGTCGCATATGAATTCGAGCGCATGTTCTTCTGCCGCAACCAGCGCATGCTTTTTGAAGAGCTCGCTTTGGTCCGGCTGTTCGACGTCGGCTTCGAGGCTCGAAAGGCCCCCTTTGCGAGCCTTGTTAAAAAGATCGTTCAACATCGCCATGGTGGCGAGATATAGGGTTTTGTTGTACTTGCTGGGTGTGAAGACGCAGCGCAACCCTCTCAAAATGCCGATCACGACCGGTAAAGGATTGGCGATCAGCAATGTTCCCAAGGCGGCGCCGCCGATGATGACCAGTTCGGAGGGCTGCATCAGGACGCGCAGGTTGCCGCGCTCCATCAGGAACCCGCCGATAATCGCACCCAAAACCGCAACGATACCTATGATGGACAGCATTCTGCTCTACGGGTTGCCTCTTCAATAACATCGGCCAAAACGGGCGCTTCTCTAGTACTGCGCGCACAACGGCCCGCAAGGCGGCCTGTGGGGTTTGTTAAACGCGCACAACGGCCTGCAAATCGGCCTGTGGGTTTCGTTAAGCGCGCACAACGGCCCGCAAGGCGGCCTGTGGGGTTTGTTAAACGCGCACAACGGCCTGCAAAACGGCCTGTGCGCTTTGTTAAGCGCGCACAACGGCCTGCAAAACGGCCTGTGGGTTTCGTTAAAGGCGCACAACGGCCTGCAAAACGGCCTGTGCGCTTTGTTAAGCGCGCACAGCGGCCTGCAAAACGGCCTGTGCGCTTTGTCCTCACCAGCCCCGAAAAATGCGCTAGAAAAAGGCGCGCCGGTCCCCGATAACTCTTCGGAGGCGGTAGTACTTTGTTGCGTGATCCATACAGAGCATACGTCGACAATGGCGTGGTGGGTAGCAGCCCGGTGCAATTGGTCGTGGCGATGTACGAAGCAGCCATAGCCCGCACCGCGGATGCCAAAGCATGTCTCGAGTCGGGCGACATTTGGGGGCGCGCCCGCGCGATCTCAAAGGCCAGCGCCATCTTAATGGAACTCATGGCCAGCCTGAACCCTGGCGTGAACAGCGATATTCCCCGTAATTTGAACCGGCTGTACCAATACATGCTTCGCAGATTGCAAGAGGCGCACCTCAAAAAGGCAGTGCAGCCGTTGGATGAAGTACAGAATCTTCTGCGGCGCTTGCTCGAAGGCTGGTACAAAGTAGCTGAGGCGGAGCGCCGGCAAACAGACTCAGCCGCGGCATACATCGAGCAAAGTCCTGCCCAGGCCCTGGATGGCTACGCCGGTCCTTTGATGGAAGCGGTGGAATCCGTACGGCTGGCCGTGACCGCTTGACCCATCGTTTTCTCGATCATCTTCGCCAGGCCGAGCCCGCCACCCGCAGCGAGTGCCGTGGAAAGCTGGCTCTCGGCCATATCCATGGCCGAATCGCCGCCTGCATCGTCGCCGCTGCCCATCCATCCGTCAGAGCCGGCTTCGCGTTGCGCCCGCAGCATCTCGCCAATCACCAAAGCCTCGAACTGCTGGGCGGCATTATGCAGCTTGGATGAATTCCCGGCAGCAGGTGCTGCGCCGCCCGCCAGGACTCCGAGCGGAGAGATAGCGCCGAAATTCATGGCTTAGATTACCTCCAAATCGGCGTCTAGAGCGCCGGCCACGCGCAGGTTTTCGAGAATCGCAATAATGTCGCGTGTTGTCGAGCCGATGTTGCTCAATGCTTTCACCAGCTCCTCTACCGTTGCGCCCTGTTGCAGTACGATATTGCGCGATTTTTCGTCCTTGACTGCCACCGTGGTTTGCGGCGTTACCACCGGCTGTGCCGAGGTCAACGGGGCAGGCATGGCCACGTTATAGCTGGTCTCAATCGAAATGGACAAGTTGCCATGCATAATCGCCACCGGCGCAATCCGCACATCTTCGCCCAGTACGACAGTTCCGGTGCGTTCGTTGACGACCACGCGCGCGAGATGATCGGGTTTGACATCGATTTTTTCCAATTCGGACATGAACCGGATCGGGTCCCCGGCAGCGCTCTGCGGCAGCGCCACGCTAACCAGCCCGGAATTTTCGGCATGCGCGATAGGTTGCCCGGCGCCGAGATGTTGATTGACAGCATCAGCAATTCGCGCCGCAGTGGTAAAGTCGGCATCCTTCAACTGCAAGTGAATCGTCTTCCCGATTGCCACCGACGGAGCCTGCTTTTCGACCGTGGCACCATTCGGCACGCGCCCTACTGTTGGATGATTGACTGTCTGCGAGTTCGCAACACCGCGCCCGGCCACAAATCCTCCCGTGACCACCGGACCTTGCGCGACCGCGAAAATATCCCCGTTCACGGCACGCAGCGTCGTGAGAACCAGCAAGCCGCCTTGCAGGTTGGTGGCATCGCCCACCGCTGCCACCGTGACGTCGAGTGTCGAGCCGGGCTGCGCATACGCCGGCAAGGTGGCCGTAACGACCACAGCAGCCGTATTCTTCACCGTAATTTGAGTCGGCGAAACGGTCACGCCCATGCGCTGTAGCAAATTCGTGAGACTTTGCGCCGAGAACAAGGTCTGCTGCCGGTCTCCCGTGCCGTTTAAGCCGACGACGAGCCCGTAGCCGACCAGTTGATTCGTGCGGACGCCTTCCACTGTGACCAGGTCTTTCAAACGAATGCCTGTCTCTTCTGCGCGAGCAGAAATGGTCAGCAACAACAGAGGTGCGATAAAAAAAAGGCGATTCATAGAGCTGCGAAATTAAAAGGGCAACAGCCCGAGTAGCAAGCGATACAGAAAATTGGGGCGGCGAGTGGCATCGTTCACGACGCCTTTGCCGTTGATTTTGAGTTCCATTTGCGCCACGTTGTTGGAAAGCACGAAGTTGCCGGATGACAGATCGGCCGGGCGCACCACGCCGCGTAATGTGATCACTTGGTTTTCCGAATTCACTAACACCGATTTGCTCCCTTCCACCACTAGATAGCCATTCGGGAGAACGTCCGTTACACGGGCCGTGATGGTTGTCGTAAGTGTTGTTTGACGGCTGGTAGTTGCTTCGCCGTCCAGTTGCTGATTTCCGGTGGTGCTTAAGAGGTTCGCCAGGGCTCCGGCGGCGCTGACCGGTATTGCGCCGGAGCTGATCGAAGATGCTGCGCTCGATTGCCGCTGCGTCTTGGTCGTTCCGGTCGAGACAGCCGAGGCCTGTTCGTTGACAACGATGGTCAGCATGTCATCCACGTGCCGCGCGCGCACATCGGCCGCAATGTCGGAAAATTCGGAACGCGTCGACCACAAAGATCCCGGACTTTGCGGGGCAGCCGTCGCGGCGTGCCGGTGCGCATCTTCAATGTATTGATCGAGCGCGGATTTTTGCGGGGCTTTCTGAAAAGGAATTTTGGGACCGGCTAATAATTGCACTGCTATGGTCATCAGGATTGTGAACAGAAAAACTTTCTTCATCGGTTTTGCTCCTCTGTCATGAGCCCCAGCGCATCGCCTGAAACGACCAGCGCTTTTCCTTTGGATTGAATTAAGACGTGCAAGCGCCGGCTGGTGCGCGCGTTGTGAACGGTAATGACATCGCCGGCGCGCCCGCTCTCTTCGGCAATGCATTCCGCCTCAACATGGGCGTGGCCGTTTTCCGAGAGCACCGTGAGCGTATCGCCGCGCAGCACGTCGTGGGGAGCTTCAAGCAAGCGGCGCGTCAGCAAGGTCCCGGAAGGAAGATCGAATTTGACGGCTTGCCCGATTACGTCAGCGGCCGCGGTGAACGGTTCCTCGCGAGTCAGCGGGCCGTCATAGGGTTCAATGCGGAACTGCCCGGCCGATAGCGTGTGCCCGGCATTCAAATTCTCTGTTGTGACCAGATGATCTTCTTGGACCGTGACGCGGGCCCGCACCCAGATATCGAAGCGCAGATTCGATCCGTACGTGACATAGCCGCGCCAGAGCGTAACCCCGGCGGCGCTCAAGCTGAAGCTGGTGCGTGGGAATGAGATGGGGCCAGCGGGCGCGGGCCAGCGGCTTCGGTCCAGAATTTCGATTTTGACTGGGCGCGGCGCAAGCGAGGCTTTCATGGCGGCAACCAGCGCGTCATCCGATAGCGGCTTGGTAGCCCAGACGAAACAGACTTCGTTTGAAACATCTGCAATGAGGCGATGCTCCGCCGCAATCCGCTTCAACTCGCCTAGGGCGAAGACGCGTACGTTGCCGGGGACAGGCGCTGCGCCGAAGTCAGCGTCCGCCGGCAAAATATTCCAGGCGGGAACTGCCTGCCGCAGGTCCGCCCCAAGTATACGATTGTGCTCGATGGCGATGCAGCCGTTGCCGCGAGAAATTGCGGCGGCCAAAAACAGCGGCAGGATCATTGCGCCAATTGGTTGACCTGCTGATACATCTCGTCAGCGGCCTTAACCACGCGCGAATTGGCTTCATACGCGCGCTGGCTCTGAATCAGGTTCACAAATTCTTCGACTACATCGACATTTGATTGCTCAATGTAGCCCTGCATAATCGTTCCGACGCCTTCGGTGCTGCCGGGCGCGGCCAATTGCGCGTTGCCGCTCGCGTCGGTCTCGGTAAACAGCGAGTTTCCGATGCTGTTCAACCCCGCTGGATTCTGAAAATTGGCAAGCTGAATCTGACCCGCCTTCTGCGCCGCGGCCTGGCCCGGAACGGTGAAACTGACCGTGCCGTCTTGCGCCACAGTGACGTTCTGCGCGTTCACAGGAATGGTGATCTGCGGCTGCAACAGGTTGCCGTCAGCCGTCACCAGATTGCCGCTACGATCAAGCTGAAACGACCCCGCGCGCGTATAGGCGAGCTCGCCCGATGGAAGAAGAATCTGGAAAAAGCCTTTGCCCTGAATCGCCAGATCAAGTGGATTGCTCGTGCCCGACAGGTTGCCTTGCGTCAGAATGATATCGTTGCCGGCGGCGCGAGTTCCCAACCCCAATTGCAATCCCACCGGGACCGTGGTCTGCTGGCCGGCAGATGTTCCGGGCTGCAGCATGTTCTGGTAAATAAGATCCTCGAACTGAGCACGCCGCATTTTGAATCCGGCGGTATTGGCGTTGGCCAGGTTGTTGGCGATGTTGTCGACATTTAACTGCTGCGCGGTCATGCCGCTTGCTGCCGTATAAAGTGCGCGTATCAAATCTTTGCTCCTTCTGTATCTCTGCTGTGTCTCTTCGCGGGCGCCGGTCAGGAACCGACGCGGGCCACGTCCTGTATTGCCTGCTGATTCATTTCCGATCCGAGCCGGAGGGCCCGCTGCAACATCTCGTAGTGCCGCAGCAAACCGACCAGGTGCGCTGCCGACTCGGCCGCCTGGGCATTGGAGTTTTCAACTTTGCCCTGGTAGACCGCGGCCTGCGAAGGCTTCGTGGGGTTTGCCACCGGGTCGGAGTTTTGAAAATACGGCCCGTTGGCGCGCGCCAGCTTGCTCGCATCGTTGAAGTCGACAACGTCGAGCTGCCCCACTACATTGCCGTCCTGCAGGACCGTGCCATTGCTTTGCACCGTAATCGGGCTGCCCGAATTTGCCTGTAGCGGAGTGCCCCCGCTGAGCACCGGATATCCTTCGGCGCTGGTCAGAACGCCGCCGGAGGTCATTTGGAAGCTGCCGTTCCTGGTATAGAGCGGCCCATTCGGCCCTCGAACAACGAAAAACCCGGCGCCGGAAAGCGCCAGATCGGTCGGGTTGTTGGTCGGCACCAGCGTGCCTTGCGAAAAATCCGTCCATTGCCGTTGCACCACAGGTGACTCTCCAACCGCTGCTTGCGAGCCGCTGAGTTCGGGCGCAAGATAGGTGCTGTAGAATTCGCGATCCGCTTTGAAGCCGGCCGTGGACGCATTGGCAATGTTGTTTGCCAGCATGTCGATTGAATCCATGCTGGCCTGAAGGCCGTTGGCAGCCGCTGTCGTCAATGGATCCATAGTTGTTTCCGCCTGAGAGCGGGAGCAACCGGAATACCATTTACAAAATGCCGCCGCAACAGCAAAATAGCCGTGCCGCCAGCTTGCGGTTCGTCAAAGCTTTGACGTCGCGCCGTTTCTGTGCGTCAAATTCCTGACGTCAGGCCGCGCCATCGTATTCGCAAACTGTTGTCCTCGAACGCTTCCCGGCAATTGGCGCTGTTTTTGCAAGAGAAGCGGCGTGATTCCTGCAGCCGCCGCATGCACTCCGGCGCCCTCTCTGCCCGTGCCCGGCACCGCACCGGCTAAGCTACCCGCCGCTGGAGCAGCGTCGGAAGGACTGTTTACGGATCTGCTTGCGGCGATCAGCTCTGATCTGTCAGCAACGATTGCAAGCGGGCTTGCCGGCAGCTCGGCTACGAAAACCTGTCTCGGCTCGCTGCCTTCACGAAAATCCGTATCCGGTTCAGATTCCGAGGATCAACAGAACCCCGCTGCGACAGCCCCTGTAGCGCCAGCAGCAACGTTCGCAGATCCTCTTCTGCTCGGATTATTTTCTGTTGTTCCGGGGCAACCGCTTAGTAGCGGGGAAGCGCCGGTCACTACTGCGCCCGATGATCAGAATTTCGGTGCAGGAGAAATTGCGGGGCAGCAAACCGCTGGGCAGACTAATTTGCAGGTGGTGCTCGACCCCATCCCCTATCTGAATGCACTGGCACGCGCGCAGGAGCCGGCAGCGAATCCAGTTGTTGAGAACGGAGCCTCCGTCTCGAACGCTCCGGAAATAGGAAACGAAAACTCCACGCTGGCCGCAAACAATGCGATCCCGGAAGCGCAGGCTGCCGTTGCCGGCAGTACGCACCGAAGCGGCTCAACTGTTCCCGAACCGGTCTTTACATTAGCGATACGGCAGCAAGCCGGCGCGCAAGCGGCCGCCGGGCAGCAATCAGCGCTCGCGGTTGGAAGCGCATTGAGCCTCGATGCCGCATCCGGCGAGCAAGTGCCTATGGTTCCCGGTCCTGCTGATAACCGGACGAGTGCGAACACCCGGCAGCCGGATATGCCGCCGGCTCAGGCTATAGCGCCGGCTGCGAGCGCGGGCACCTCGAATGCAAACGCGCCGGTTTCAAACGACAGCGCGGGCGGGACTGTTCCGGCGCAGAGCGGCGTTGCCGAAAACAGCTCGCAGATTTCTGCTGCGGTCACCTCCGCGCCCGCAATTGCCAAGAGCGGCATTTCGGGATCGAACTCGGATGGCAAACCGGGCGACGGCGCGCCGGAGCAGAGGCAAGCTGGCCCTGCCATCCTTGAAACGGCCGTTTCTGCCGCGCCCGCGAGCGCTTCGCAAACGCAGTTCAATGCGCCGCACGCGCAGACGGTTACCGAGTATGTGAATCCGCAAAATGCCGCCGAGGCGCAGCCCAAAGGCGCGGTAACGGACCTGCGGCTGCAGATCGACGGCGCGGCCAATCAACACGTGAATGTTCGCGTAATGCAGCAGGCCGGCGAGTTGCGAATGAGCGTGCATAGCAACGATCCGGCGCTTGCTCAATCGCTTCGCGACCATGCCCCGGAGCTGGCGGCAAAGCTCGAACAGCATCACTATGAAGCCGAGATGCTGCTCGGCAAAGGCGGCGAGGCGCATTCATTCGAGGCGGCAAACACGCGCGCCAATCTGCAGCAGGATTTTTCGAGCCGGCAGCAGGGCTCGGGTGGTGGACAGCCCGATCCACAGAATAAGCAACACGGGCAACAACGCGAGCAGCCGCCAAATGAAGACGAAACCTTTGCGGCCTTGCTGGGATTAAGGAGCTAAAGAT
>Ga0070739_10007188_pt1 | contig 11937 bp, 10 predicted proteins | sample Coa_R1_7_FD_66445 | JGI IMG/M metagenome (GOLD analysis project Ga0070739, IMG submission 66445) | Surface soil microbial communities from Centralia Pennsylvania, which are recovering from an underground coalmine fire - Coalmine... | ecosystem: Environmental > Terrestrial > Soil > Unclassified ... | reverse complement strand
ATACGGATGCTCGGATCGATGTCGGCCAGCATGTGGATGAGACAGCAACCCTCGGCACCGAAGGCGGTCGCCATCGTCAGTTTATGGCGGAACGAATCTACGGCCCAGCGCAAGACTGTCTCCGCCGGCGCGCCGTCCAATTCCCGGTTGGCGGCGGCAATCTCCTCGGCGGTCATTTTGGTTTCGAGCATCATTTCTCCTTTGCCGAACTCTGACATAACCATCTTTATCATAATAATAAAGATTTCGGCAAGAGGGGCCAGAGAAATGAAGTGCTGTTTGCTACGAACGAAACGAGCCGGAAGCGTCAGCGACCAAGCTCCAAATCCGACGCTGACGCCTCTGGCTCGTTAGATTTAGGGCGAGGCGTCGCCAATCGACGAAGGCTCCCAACGCCGCAAGTCGGGCAGCTTTCTTTCTCGTGCCGGTGACGGGAAGGCTTCTGGTGCGACTATTCTTGTAGAAGAGTGCCCCTGAACCCACTGGAGTTTCCCCGGTGATCGATTGGCAACGGTTCGTCTCCGAGCACGGACCAGCCGTGTATGTTACGGCCTGGCGGATACTTGGGCATGCAGCCGATGCAGAGGATGTGGTTCAAGAGGTTTTCCTGGAAGCCTATCGGCTCCAGCAAACTCAGACCGTCCGCCACTGGCCGGCTCTGCTGCGTCGCATGAGCACTTGTCGAGCCCTCGACCTACTCAGGCGCCGGCAGGCAACCGTTCCCGTTGATGGGATCCAGCTCGCCGCGCCCAGCGGCCCCGAGGGCGAAGCTATCGCGAAGGAACTGGAGCAACGCCTTCTCGGGGCACTGGCGCGGCTACCTGCCCGGGAGGCCGAGGTGTTCTGCTTGCGTTACTTCGAGGGATTGGCCCCCACGGAAGTCGCGGCTTCGCTGGAAATAAGCCTGACGGCCATCTCCACAGCTCTACACAGAGCACGAACGAAGCTCCAAGCTATGCTTACCGAACCATCGTTACGAAGAGGTTGAGATGAAGAATTCACCTGAAAGCCCCCACCCGGACGACTCGCCTGACAATCTAGAGGAACCACTACGGCACGTCGTTGAACGGATTTGCAACAGGCCCGTCTCCGCCGATTCTCTGCATCGGGCCCTCGAACGCGCCAACCAAGTGACTGGGGGCGTTCGCCGATCGCGGCACAGGCTGATTGTGGCCATCTTGAAAGTGGCGGCGGCAGTTCTGGTCGCGGTCGCCCTCTGGTGGCTGTGGCCTACCGAGGGTTGGACCCGAGTGGCCGAGGCAGTACGAGCCCGGCCGTGGATCCACGGTATTAGCCGCCAACCCGATGGCTCAACTGCTGAGCTTTGGTTCTCGGCCAGCCGCGACGTTTCCGCCTCCCGGCACGGCGACCAGGTCGCTTACATGGACCATCGCCTCAACGTCCGCTTCAGCTACGACCCGTCCGAGAAGACCCTCTACCGAATGCAAGAAGGTTCGCTCGCGGCGCGGCAGATGTTCGACGCCTTCCGCGATGTCTTCGGTGGTATACTCCGCAAGCAGGAGAAGGTCGGCTCGCCTTTCGCCGGCTGCACAGTGGTCCAACAGGAACGGCGAAAGGTAATAAACGATGGTCGTACGTGGATTGAATACGACCTTACGGTTCGCGATTCGATTACCGAGGAGTTGGTTCGCCTGGTTTTTCGTATTCCGCCCGGTCAGGCCCTTCCCAGTTCGATGCGGATAACATTGCTGCGTCAACCCGAGGACGCGCACGAGTTCGCCCTTGATTACCCCGAGAAAGGACCAGTTGATGTCTACTCTCTGGGCGTCCCGTGGGCCACACGCTTGGTGGACCGCGTACCGCCCGAAGACCTCGCTAGCGTGCTCAAAGGTATCCGCGTCGGACGTGAGCGTTTTGGACCCTACCATGCCATCGTGATCGAAACCGGCCAGGTGGTACCCAATTCATCACCCTGGCGAAGCCCTTTCGCCTGGCTCGTGTGGCGGAAAGGTAACCGCTGGCGGGTCGAGCACGCGCAAGCAATCGATGCAACCGAGAACCCTTCACCTCCCGCGCCGGAGACGAACCCGTTCGACTGGTGGAAAAAGCGGTTGGAAAAGTTCGACCTGCATCCCCATCTCGTCTGCAACGGTAAGGCCGTCTATGAGGCCGAACTGCCGGCTAGGCCGGGACGCAAGGAGCCTCCCCGTTGGAAAGAACGAAAGAGACTCCGACTGGACGAGGATGGAGCTATGGGCATAGTAGATGCGGCGCGTTGCATGCCTGAGAAGTTTGGTTACCCACTTCGAGGATTTCCTTCCGAGTCCCAGGAAATGGAGTTGGATCGATCGCCGAAAGAGGGTCCGGCAGACACGGTGCTCGTCACGGTACGTGCTACGCGCTTCTTGGGAGAGCACGCCTACCACCGCTGCCGCTACTGGATCGACCCGCACCACAGCTACGTGACGTTACGTTACGTGTATGACGATTTGCGCGGCGCCGATGGGAAAACACTAAAGGGCGATGAGGGGAGTATAACATACGAAATGGAACGTCTGGAGCAGACTCCGACTGGGGCGTGGTACCCGACTGTTGCTCGGTGGAAGAATTGGCTCAAGGCAATACCTGGTAAAAGAGAGGGATGTGACAAGATTACTCTGTTCTACCTGGATTTCAAAGCAGATCTCCCGGACAGCCTGTTCGAGCCACAAGAGCGCCGCAAACTGGCGGAATGATTGGCCGGTTAGCTAGAGCGCGTTTGAAGTGGATGTAGCGGTTGCGGGTGCCGCTCGGCTCGCGGCACCTACCGGTAGGTCCGGCGAGCCGAGCCGGACCCGCTACAACAGCCGGAAAGGCGCTCTAACAATAAACCTGAATGCTCCTTTTTCTGTTCTTGCGCTCTTGGCTTGTTCGGCTCTATTGCAAACGGCCTTAATTCTTGCCTTATTGCTTCCAAGACGGGTTCGAGAATGACAACGACTCTCATTCCGGGAGGCGGGATGCGCTCGCTGTTGACCACAAAGACCAGATGGGAATTGCTGAGCTTGTGAGCTTCACGCGAATGGGTTGATGATCTTTCCGCCGTCGTAATCCGCGCTGTCCTGCCACAACAGGATAGACTTAGGCGACCTTGCCTTGGCCTGCTTAATCGGCTCGGCCGGATCGAAAGTATAAGCCAAAACATTGGTATCAATCGCGTTCATACAGTTCCTCGCGCGAGAACTTGCCAGCGAAGCCGTGGAGCGGCTTTTCATCGATGAGCCGCCTCAGCCGCTCCCAGGCGGCCAGGGAGGGATTCTCCGGCTCCACCGGCTCGATCGTCAGCTTCACGCTCGTGTGATCGGGGAATGGCAGGGCCGTATCGGGTCTCAACACGCCGCCTTCAATGGTTGCCGTTAACTCCGTTTTCATGACTCGACTTCTTTCTGTTCTTTCTGGTTTATTTCTTGTCTTTTTTCTCTTCCAACACAGGTTCGAGAATAACGGTGACTTTTGTTCCCAAGGGCGGAATGCGTTCGCTGTTGGCGACGAAGATCAGATCGGCGTTGTCCTTCGGACTGTTAATGGGCAGATCGAGCAACGCGGTTTCAAAATTCGAAACGCATATAAGATCGCCGTCGTTGGCGAGATAATATTCTTTGCCGTCATCGAGCGGATTTTTCACGAAACGGCTGCCGGCGAAGACCCAGTCGCTTTGCAGCGTCTTGTTGTCCTTGGCGTTTTTGATCCACGACTGAGCTGGCGCCGTTGCCTCCTTGTCCTTGTCCTTGTACTGTACGCTCACTTTGATGGTGGTGCCCGAAGCAGGTCGATACTTGGGCACAAAGCGCACCGGCGATCCTTCCTTGGCTCCGGCGGCGATCAGGGCCGCATGGATGTGGCGCGCGTCCACGTCGGCGGCGAGGACGGCTTCGTGTTCCTTGGTTTGCTTGCGGCACATCAGCTGTTCGAGTTGGCCCTCGCGCAGACAGACCTCGGCGGATACCAGCACGCGCCGCTTCTTGTCCGGCAGCACTTCCAGAAAGACATTCTTCCCGACCGTCGCCTTCTTGGACTCTGCTTTGGGCGCTGTGGTTTTGTCCTTGTCGTCGATCCTGTCCTTGGGCCGAACTTCCTCTCGCGGCGAGGAGCCCTCGCAACCGAGCATCAGGCCGACGGCCGACGCGCTCAGAATCAGCAGAGCCAACACATAGGATCGTGTAGGTGTTCTCATGCTGTCTAATGTAGCAAAAGCGAACGGCCGGCGTCAGCCGACTGGTAGGGTCGCTACCAGCCGGTTGACACCGGCCGCTCACCGGGCGTCACTCCCTCCGGGACTCTCGTGGCGGACAACGGGGCGCCGCGAGCTTTCGGCGAGTGTTAGTTGCAGCAGCCTCCGGCGGAGGCGCCGCAACCGCTATTGCAGCCGCAGGACACGCAGCAGCAGCAGCAACGACGATGGCACAACCGGCTGAACAGTCCCGGCTTCTTGCAGCAGCAGCAGGGATTACAGCAGCAAGGCGTGCAGCAGCTCTGCTGACAGCAGGTCGTCTGCGGGCAGCAGGTCGTCTGCGGGCAGCAGGTCGTTTGCGGGCAGCACGGGGCGGGGCAAGCCTCGCAGGCTACCGGCACTTGACGGCAGCGCTGGACGCAAACTTCCACCGGCACACAGACCTTGACGCACTTGCAGACCGTGCAGGGCACGCACTGCGTGACCTGGTAGGGCACGCACTGCGTGACCTGGTAGGGCACCTGCGTGCAGACGGTGTAGGGCACGCACTTCATGACGGTGGTGGGCACCATCTCGCACACCTGGTAGGGCACGCACTGCTTGACGGTGTAGGGCACCATCTTGCAGACGGTGTAGGGAATCGTCTTGACGCACTGTTGCTGAACCGTCTGCCACACGGTGCAGGGCACCAGCTTCTTGCAGACCTCCGGGACCATCGTGCAGCTGGTCGTCGTGTAGGTCGTCGTGAAGGTAGCGCCGCACTGGAAGGTACGGCCCGGGCCGGCGCAGCCATAGGTGTGACCCTGGCAGTCAACCCAAGCGCCCTTGCAGCAGCGAACCACCGTGTACGGGATCTGCTTCTTGCAGACCTGGGGAACGTACTGGGTGACCGTGTAAGGAACCTTCTGAACCGTCGTCACCGGCACCATCTTGCAGACGGTGTAGGGCACTTGCTGGACGACGGTGTAGGGGACCTTCTTGCACACGGTGTAGGGCACCATCTCGGTCACGACCTTCTTGCAATAGGTCGTGCAAGGAACGGTTTCGCAGATGGTCCGGCAACGTGTAACCTGGCGAGTGCAAATCTGCGGCGGGCACTGAACGGTGCAGCGTTGGCAGTGGCCACGCTGGTACTTGCAGCAGCAGGTGCAGGGATCGAAGCAGCAAGTGCCGGGCGTGCGCTGCCAGTAGTGCTTGCACTTGCCGGGAACGCAGTAACTCTCGCAGCAGGTTTCCTTGACCTTACGAGTGACCGTCTTGCAGGTCGTGACCGGCACGCAGATCGTCTTTTTGCAGCACTTGTAGCAGGTCTGGACGCATTCCCGATAGCAAGTCTGGCAGCACTGCTTGTAGCAGGTCTGGTAGCAGGGCTTGCAGGTGGTGCAGCAGACGTTCTTGTAGCAGGTCACGCACACCGGCTTGCAGACCGTGTAGCAGCATTCGCGGCAGCCGGTCTCGCAGAACTGGTGGCAAGCCTGCTGGACACACTGATGGCAGTGCGTCTGATAGCACGGCTTGCAGACGGTGTAGCAGCACTCGCGCATGACGCACTGCGGAACGCGCTTGCAGATGGTGTAGCAGCACTGCTTGTAGCACGTTTGGTAGCACGGCTTGCAGCAGGTCTGGCACACTTCGCGGTAGCACGTCTTGTAGCACGGCTTGCAGACGGTGCAGGGAACTTGTTTATAGCACGTTTGATAGCAAGGCCGATAGCAGGTCTTGCAGACCTGGCGATAGGCGGTGGTACAGACTTGTTTCATGACGGTTTCTTGAACCGTCTTGTAGCAGGTCTGCCAGCGCTTCTCCAGGCAGGTGTCGTAAACCAGTTTGTAGCAAGTCTGGCACTGTTGTTGGCAAACGGGGAAGCAGCATTGGGCCTGGCAACACGGCTGCGAACAACAGCCGTAGTTGGAGCAGCCGCAATGCCCCGCCGCCGCGTACTGGACCGACCCCAACAGGCCGACCAGTGCAACCAGCAACGGCGCTCCCAAGCGCATCCTCATGGTAGTCTTCTCCTCGACACAATAGTTGTGTGGAATCCCAGGGGAGTTACTCAGGTGGTTAGGTGGTTAGGTGGTTAGGTGGTTGGGTGATTGCAGTGAACCACCTAACCACCGAACAACCTAACAACCTAACAACCGGCTGTACGTCCGCGACGACAGCTTTTCCGCGTATGCTTATCGGCTAGCCAATCTGCCTGGAATGAGAGGATGAGACAGTTTACGGCCCTTACCTGGCCTTCGTCGCTTCCAGCCGCACCGTCCCTAGCGGACGTGCCGAAGGGCGCGGATACGCGGGCTGTCGTCGGGAGCTCTCCGATTCGCGATGCTTCGTAGAAGCGTCGGAGTGGCTTCGACGCTTCTACGAAGCGTCGCTAACCAGGAAAAAGACGCCGGCGACGTGAAACCACGTCGCCGGCAGAGGTATGGATTTCAGAATTGGCTCAAGAGAGGAGGCCGCCCGCCGAAATGCACATTTCGGCATGGCCCTGGGTCAGGCGGCGGCCAGGGGGAGTGCGTTGGACATGATTCCCTACGCCACGCGCTCCAGGCAATGGCGTCGCCGCAAACTCTCGCACAGACGCTGACAACGTGCGAGGTCGCGGATCATGTTTTCGGTCAACAAGTAAATCGCTTCGGCATCTTCGGTCCACTCCAGTCGTTGCTGATTGACAGACAGATGCTCCAGGGTGTCGCGCAGACACAAGAGATTGGCATCACGCTGGCTCATAGGCATATCCACTTCGCTTAATTCGGGCATTCGCTCTTCCACGCCCAAAAGAAGATGCAACCGTCGTGCCAAGATTCGTCTGTGGTCTACAGGTGCAATCGTAAGTTATTAAAGCATGGGAATTTATGCTAACTAAGACACAGCATGATTTCGGTGACGAGGTTAGAGAGGTTGTAAAAGTTACCACGCCCACGCCTCAATGTTATGGAAATGTTGCTTTCGCGCAGCCCGTTGTAGGGTGGGCCGAGTCTTCGAGACCCACCCTACGAAAGCTGTGCATCGAAGCTGCCGCACATGTGAATGCTTCGCAACAAAGCCGATAAAATCGTTGAAATTCCGGGATTCGGCTTGACAGAGGCCGCAAAACCTGCGACGGATGGATAGAGAGACGTTTTTCCACTCGCGAGGAAGTCATCGCGGATCTCGAGGCACGAGGGAAGCCCCGTTGCTCGCTGTGCGAACGATGGGGATGGTTAGGAGGTCTTCGGTTCATGTTGCACATTACCTGTGATCTTTGCGGCACGGAGCTTCGGCCCGGCCAGGACCATTATGTCGTGAAGATCGAGGTCTTTGCCCGTCACGATCCCGCCCAATTGACCGAGGCGGATCTCGAAGAAGATCACATGGAAGCTGTCAGCCAACTGCTGCGCGAGTTGGACGACGACCAAGCCGCCGAAGCGATCCAGCCGGCGAGGCATCATCTTCGCTACGATCTCTGTCCGGAATGTCGCCAGCGTTATCTCGACAATCCTCTCAACAAGGATTTGGCCAGAGAAGCCGCTCAAAAGTTCGATTTCAGCGAAAATTAAACGAAGTCTGGCGAGCGGGGTCGCGTAAGCGCCCCGAGCGAATCCCTCGGGGCGCTTACGCGACCCCGCTCGCCAGGAACTGTGTACGCGTCTCGGAATCGCTATAATGTCTCCTGCTTCCGCTTCGACTCGCTATCGCTATCGCGGCACGGGAGATCATGACCACTCATTCCCCCCTTCTCGAAGAGAAACGCCCGCAGGCTAGTCCGCTGCTGGCTAAACTTGAGTGCAATGTTGCCAGTGTGTTTCTGGGCAAGCCGGAAACCATTCGCCTGGCTCTGGTCACGCTCTTGGCCGAAGGGCACTTGCTCATCGAAGACGTGCCCGGCATCGGCAAAACGCTCTTGGCCAAAGCGCTGGCGCGAAGTCTCGGCTGCTCCTTTCACCGCATTCAGTTCACGCCGGATTTGCTGCCCAGCGATGTACTCGGCACCAGCGTTTTCCATCAAGGCACCGGCGCGTTTGTGTTCCAGCCGGGACCGCTGTTCGCCCAGGTGGTGTTGGCCGACGAGATCAATCGGGCCACACCGCGGACCCAGAGCGCCCTACTGGAAGCCATGAGCGATCATCAGGTGTCCATCGACGGTCAGACTCGGCTGTTGGGTCCGCCCTTCTTCGTGTTGGCCACGCAGAACCCCTACGAGTTCGAGGGCACTTATCCGTTGCCGGAAAGCCAGCTCGATCGCTTCCTGATGCGGCTGCGCATCGGTTATCCGGAACGCGAAGCCGAGAAGCGCATTCTGACCGGCCATCGCAGCGGTGAGCCGGTCGAGCACCTGCAAGCGGTTTTATCTGCCGACGAGGTGGTGGCGCTTCAGCGCCAGGTTCGGCAAGTGCGCGTCGAGGAAACATTGGCGGATTATTTGCTGGATCTCATCGCTGCCACGCGCTATCATCCAGATATTCATCTGGGCGGCAGTACGCGGGCCGCCTTGGCGCTGTATCGCTCTGCCCAGGGCTTGGCTCTCTTGGAGGGACGGGATTATGTGGTGCCCGATGACATCAAGCGCTTAGCCGTCGCTGTGCTCGCTCATCGCATCCTGCCGCGTTCGCCCCGCCAGGACAGTTCCACCAGCGCCGCCGAGGAAATCGTCAAGGACATTCTCGCTCAGACGCCGATTCCCACCTAAATTGCGGATCGAGGTATTGAGGAGGGAGAAACCATGCCGGATGACAACAAACGGCCTTCTTCCACTCGCACTTCTCGCTCCTCAATGGTTCTCCTCCCTGCGGGACGAAATTGCCTGCTGATAGCCCTGGTGCTTTTGGCCATCGGCGTGCATCGACGCATCAATCTGCTGATGCTCCTTGGTGATGTGCTAGTGGTGATTGTGCTGTGGAACCTGCTGGCCGCAGGGCGAAGCCTACGGGGATTGCAAGTCCGTCGCCGCTTCGACGACTGGCTGTTTGCCCGCACGCCCTGTGTCGTGGAGATTCAAGTTAGCAATTCGGACCAGAATGCACGGCTGGGGCTGCGCATCGAGGAAGAAGGGCCGAAGGCGGCCGACTCGCTCCGCAAGTTGTCCGGAGGGAACGCAGCGGCGTCATGTCGAGTCGAGTGTCTGCCTGCCCAGGGCAGCGTAAGTTGGCGCCGGGAGGTGACGCTGCCGCGACGGGGGCGCTACACCTGGGGAGGGACGTGGGCCAGCAGTGGCTATCCCTTTGGCCTGGTTGAACGACGCCGGATGCTAGTGGCGGAGGAAACGGTGACAGTCCTGCCCTATTTAGGTTGGCTGCACCGCGGGCGATTCCTGCGGCACTTGCGCGATTTGGCCGCGCAACCGCGGCAGTCCCAACTCCGTCGCAAACCCCTGCCTCACCCGGCGGCGCAGGCCGAATTTCACGGGTTGCGCGCCTATCGCAGCAGTGATAGTCCGCGCCTGATTCACTGGCGCACCTCGGCCCGCCGCGGCGAACTTATGGTCCGCGAATTCGAGGATGAACCGAGCGATAATCTGCTTCTTATCGTCGATCCGGCGCTGCCGGCCCCCTTATCGCCGTCCAATGAGCGGAGCGATGAGGGAGAGGATAGGGCATCCTTACACGAACAGTTTGAGGAGATGATAAGCCTGATTGCTTCGATTTGTTGGGAGTGGTGCCGGCGACGTGATGATCGGCTGGTGCTAGCCACGGCGACGGCCGAGCCGACGGTGCTCGACGGGCTGACCGGACCGGCGCACGCGAGGCGAATACTGGAATGCCTAGCTGCCTTGGAGTGCGGCACAGGCTCGGTCGATGGGGCGGTGATTCGACGATTGCAAGCCCGGCGTCTGCCTACGGCCGTCGTCGTCGTGGCGGCGCTGGGCCGCAGCGCTTTGGTCGAGCCGTTGCGGCGCGCCCTGGGGCGTCGCGTCCATTATCTCGACGCTTCACGCACGGATCGCTTCGATTTCTATACACCACCAGCCACCTAGCTCCCGGCTTGCCGGGGGCAATATCCTACCCCCGGCTTGCCGGGGGCTAGGTGGGGAAAATGCCATGTCGCTCGAACACTGGTTTCGTCTATCGCAATATCTGACGCTGGGGCTGTCGTGCGCTGCCTTGGTGTTCGCCGAGGTTCCGTTTCTGCCCGAATTACAGCTCTGCTTGGCTCCGATACTGGCACTGCTGTTTTTGGCCTGGTGGATCGAGGGGCGCTGGAGCCTGCCCAACTGGGGCGCGAACATTCTGGGTTCGCTCATCGCTGCCGGAGGAGTTATCTGGCTGGTGACGCAGTTACGCGATAAGGACTTTGTACTGGCGCAACTGCCCTTGCACCTCGCTTTGTTGCCGTGCATGGGACCGCTGTCGATGGCGGCCCTCCTGGTCAAGGTGTTTCGCTTGCATGACGCCGGCCATTTTTGGCACTTGCAAGGGTGGGGATTGTTGCAAGTCGTTTTGGGCTGCCTGCTCGACGACGCTCCAGCCTTTGGGGCCATATTGGCGGCTTACCTAGCCTGCAATCTTGTCTGCCTCGCCTTGCACTATCGGCTATCCTACCAAGGAGGGGCGAGCGGCAAGCTGCGAGCGGCGAGAAAAGACGAGCCTTCCCTCGCTCCTCGCCCCTCTCCTCTCGTCCCCTTCAAGTCGCTGCTCGCATTCGCTTTGCGTTGGACGCTGCTGATTTCCGCGACGGCGCTGCTTCTTTTTCTGGTCACGCCTCGCCGCGACAGTTGGGGCTGGCAGCCGTTGACCAAGGTTCGTACCGGCTATCGACAAGGCACCCAAGGCGCCCACGAGGAGATGAACCTCAACAATACGGGTCGGGTCGAATTGGATGACGCCATCGCTCTGCGTGTCGCGGCCATTGACGCGTCCGGCCAGCCCAAGATTGACCTGCCCGCGGATCAACGCTGGCGCGGCAGCGTGCTGGATTGGTACGAGCACGGCAGATGGACGACCATGAATCTGATGCCGATGAGGCTCGGACGAAGCGGCCAAACAGAATTGCCCAATTTCGGTCCGACTCAGTATTTCTTGACTTTCACGGTCCAACCGTATCAAGCCGGCGGGCTGGTGCTGGCCGAGCCGATTCGCCTGGGTCCTTTCCCCACGCGTCTGCCGGTCATTGCCCTGGGCAACGAGGAGCATCGACGACTATTCATCGAGTTCTTGGGCACCGTGCTGCCGCAAGTGGCGTCCGATCAGCGGCATCACTATCGCTACCGTCAGGTACTGCCCTCGGCCGGCGATCCGGACAGGGTTCCTGCGGAGAATCTGTGGCCCACCGCAGACTTTGTTGAGCTTCTGAAAACCGTGCCGCTGGAGGTCAACGATCCTTTGCACGAATGGACCGTTGAGCTATTGCGCAACCTATCCCAGCGCCCCCGTTACCATTTGCCCGAGGACGTTCGCACTGTCTTGGCCAAACCGTCCCAAGGCATCGTAATCAAACAGCCCTACTGGGAAGCGGTGGGCCGCGCCCTCACCTACTATCTGGCCAGTTCTGGTGAATACACCTACAGTCTGGAAATGATCCGCCAGGATCGTTCGCTCGATCCCGTCTTGGATTTCCTCTTTAACACCCGGCAGGGGCATTGCGAACGTTTCGCCGCTGCCCTGGCGTTGATGCTACGCTCGGTAGGCATCCCGGCACGGGTGGTCAAAGGCTATCGCGGCTGCGATCATCTAGGCGACGGGGAGTACGTGGTGCGACATAGTCATGCCCATGCCTGGGTGGAGATTCTGGTGCTGCACTCTGCTACCACGACGGTTCCCGACCTGGCATCGCGGCGCAAACCCTATTTC
>Ga0070739_10007187_pt1 | contig 11937 bp, 11 predicted proteins | sample Coa_R1_7_FD_66445 | JGI IMG/M metagenome (GOLD analysis project Ga0070739, IMG submission 66445) | Surface soil microbial communities from Centralia Pennsylvania, which are recovering from an underground coalmine fire - Coalmine... | ecosystem: Environmental > Terrestrial > Soil > Unclassified ... | reverse complement strand
CGTCGTGGCCGACTTCTCCACCATCGAGCTGGCCCAGCTGGGCCCGGACCGGGTCCGCATCTCGGGCGTGAAGGGTCGGCCCGCGCCCGACCGGGTCAAGGTGTCGGTCAACCTGCTCGGGGGCTACCGCAACACCATGACCTTCGTCCTCACCGGCCTCGACGTCGAGGAGAAGGCGGACCTCGTGCGACGCACGCTGGCCAAGCGTTTCGCCGAGGCCGGCTTCGCCGATCTCGACATGCGCCTGCTGCGCACCGACAAGCCCGACGCCGCCACCAACGAGGAGGCGTCGGCCCAGCTGCGGGTCACGGCCAAGGACGCCGATGCGGCCAAGGTGGGACGGCTGTTCTCGAACGTCGCCACCGAGCTGGCGCTGGCGAGCTATCCCGGCTTCTACCTGACCTCGCCGCCTGGTGACGCGAGCGCCTTCGGCGTCTTCTGGCCGACGCTCGTGCCGGCCGAGGTCGTGGAGCAGGTGGCCGTGCTGCCCGACGGCCGGCGCGTGGAGGTCCCGGTGTCGCCGCCGGTGACGGCACCGCTCCCCGCGCCAGAGCCGGTCCCGGGCGGCGCGCCGGCACCCGCACCGGGGCCGAGCCGGCGGGTGCCGCTCGGCACCTTCGTCGGCGCACGCTCGGGCGACAAGGGCGGCAACGCCAACGTCGGGCTGTGGACCGACGACGACGACGACCGCTACGCGTGGCTGGCCGCCACGATGACCGAGGCCAAGCTGCGCGAGCTGCTCCCGGAGGCCGCGCAGCTGCGCGTCGACCGCTACGAACTGCCCAACCTGCGGGCGCTCAACTTCGTGGTCCACGGCCTCCTCGGCGAAGGGGTCGCCTCCTCCACCCGGCCCGACGCCCAGGCCAAGAGCCTCGGCGAGTTCCTGCGGGCGCGTCTGGTCGACGTGCCCGAGCACCTTCTCACCCGCTGACCCTCCGACAGAGGAGCACCCGTGGATTTCCGAGAGACCGAAGAACAGCTCATGCTGCGCGAGGCCGTCGGCTCGATCGCGGCCAAGTACGGCCACGAGTACTACGCCGCCTGCGCCCGCCAGGGGACGAAGACCGACGACCTGTGGGACGAGCTCGGGGCCCAGGGCTTTCTCGGCGTGAACGTCCCCGAGGCCTACGGCGGCGGGGGCATGGGCATCGCCGAGCTGGCCATCGTGCTCGAGGAGCTCGCCACCCACGGCTGCCCGCTGCTGCTCATGGTCGTCTCCCCCGCCATCTGCGCCACGATCATCGCCCGCTTCGGCACCGACGAGCAGAAGCAGCGATGGCTCCCGGGCTTCGCCGACGGCACCCGCAAGATGGCGTTCGCCATCACCGAGCCCGACGCCGGTTCCAACTCGCACAACATCTCGACCACCGCAACCCGCGACGGCGACGTCTACAAGCTGCGCGGCACCAAGTACTACATCTCGGGCGTCGACGAATCGGAGTCGATCCTCGTGGTGACGCGTACGTCGGTGGACGAGGGGTCCGGTCGCGGACGGCTGTCGCTCTTCGTCGTCGACTCCGACACCCCGGGCCTGGAGCGCACGGTGATCCCGGTGGAGATCGTGGCCCCGGAGAAGCAGTTCACCTTGTTCTTCGACGACGTGGAGGTGCCGGCCGACCGGCTGCTCGGCACCGAGGGCGACGGGCTCCGTCAGGTGTTCATGGGGCTCAACCCGGAACGGATCATGTCGGCCGCGCTGGCGAACGGCATCGGCCGCTACGCGCTCGACAAGGCGTCGCTCTACGCCCGGGAGCGCAACGTCTGGGGCACCCCCATCGGACGGCACCAGGGTCTCGCCCATCCGCTCGCCAAGTCGAAGATCGAGGTGGAGCTGGCCCGGCTCATGACCCAGAAGGCGGCGTGGGCCTACGACGCCGGCGTCGACGCCGGCGAGGCGGCCAACATGGCCAAGTACGCGGCGGCCGAGGCCGCCCTGGCCGCGCTCGACCAGGCGATCCAGACCCACGGCGGCAACGGCATGTCGTCGGAGTACGGGCTGGCCGACATGTGGGGGGCGGCCCGCCTCATCCGCACGGCCCCGGTGAGCCGGGAGATGATCCTCAACTTCGTGGCCCAGCACTCGCTCCAGCTGCCGAAGTCCTACTGAGCCGCCCCGGGCCCCGCCACGCGTGCCCGGCGCGACGGTGGGCGACTGTTGTTGCAAACGGGGTCAAGAGCGCCTGCACGCGCGCCGATCCGACCGACGCGACGTGAGTGGGGGAGGTACTCGTGGCCGGTGACAACAGGGCCAGCAAGCGGCTCGCGGCGGTGCTGCCACCGGGAGCCGCACCCGAGGTCTTCGTGCGGGGACAGGCCCGCATCGGCGGCAAGAAGAAGGCGACCGGGGTGGCCCTCTGCCGGTCGGCGGTCGCCGTCGTCGCCCTCGGCGCCTGGAACGCGCGTCCGAAGGAGCTCCTCGCCCTCGTCCCGGTGGAGGTCCTCGGCGCGGCGGATGCCACCGACGAGCGCACGCTGACCGTGTCCGGCACCGACATCCGGCTGAAGAAGCGCGACCGGCGCCGGCTGCTCGACGCCGCGGCCGGCCGCCACACCGACACCGTCCCCTCGGCCTCGCCGGGCTGGTACCCGGTGGAGAGCGGACCGGCCACCCAGGGCTACTGGGACGGCTCCACCTGGGTGGCCGTCGGTCGCTGGCAGGACGGCGCCTGGGTCGATCTTCGTCTGCCGGTCGCCGTCCCGAGCGCGAGCTGATCCGTCGGCCTCGGAACCGGGCCGCGCGCTGCGGCGCGGGTCAGTTGAAGCGCCGGGCGTCCTCGGCCGCGTACTTGGCGACCACGGTGTCGACCGTGCTCGTCCGGTCCACGGCCTCCACCACCTCGGCCAGGCGGGTGCCGGGGAAGGCGAAGGTCATCTCGTCCGGACGCATGCCGGTGCGGGCGCGGCTGAGCGCACAGCCGACGCTGGCGGCCACCTCGCCGTGCTCCTTGGCGAGCGCCACGATGTGGCACTGCGGCTTGCCCTCGATGCGCAGCCCCGGCAGCGCGTCGGACAGCACCATGAGCTGACGGCCGTTCACCCGCAGGAGCACGACGTCGGGTTCGCCGGCCGACTCGGCCAGCGGCCCGTAGGTGACGCCGGCGGGACGCTCCGACACCGCCGGGATCCCGCCGACCGCCTCCGCGCTCACCCAGCCCGACTCGAGCAGCGCGGCGACGTCGTCGTTGCCGGCCACCTCCTCGAGCGAGGCCAGCCCGTGGGTGTAGCGGCCCACCGAGCAGTTCCCGTGGTCCTCGGGAGCGGTGGTGAAGGTGCGCTCGGCCGCCTTCACCCAGAAGACGCAACCGGCCGGGACCCTGCCCTGGCGGCCGTCGGCGGCGGGGGCGGAGAGCGGCGCGTCGTATCCGGGGACCGACGTGTTGGGCGCCGACTCGAAGGTGATGGCGATGGGCGGCGCGGCGAGGTGCAGCGAACGCGTGAGGGCGTCGGCGAGCGAACGGGTGTCGGTGGTCATGGACGGCGAGCCTAGCTAGGCCACGACGAAGCTCAGCCGGAGCTGCCGGCGGGGGTTGTCGGCGTTCGTGTCGACCACCACCACCCGCTGCCAGGTCCCGAGGGCTGGGCGCCCGTCGAGCACCGGCACGACCACCGACGGGGAGACGAACACGGGGAGCACGTGGTCGGCGCCGTGTCCCGGTGACCCATGGTGGTGGCGGTAGCGGACGTCGCGGGGCAGCAGCCGTTCGATGGCGGCGAGGAGGTCGTCCTCGGATCCCGAGCCCGTCTCCATGATCCCGACGCCGGCCGTGGTGTGGGGCACGAACACCGAGCAGAGGCCGCTCCCCCGCCGGGCGCAGAAGCGCTCCACCTCGTCGGTGACGTCGACGACCTGGCGTCCGCTCGTGTCGAGCTCGAGCATCTCGCTGTCCATGGCCGGTCAGTCCGTGCCCGACGCGCCGGACGTCCCGGTGGCGCCGGCGAGCAGGGAGGTGAGGAAGTCCTTGTCGGCGAGCAGCGGCGTGTCGGACAGGAACATCTTCCCGTAGCGCTCGAAGTACATGAGCTGCTTGCCAAGGAGGAAGGTGCCGCGGTCGAAATCGGAGGCGACGCCGCCGCCGGCCTCGGCGGCACGGCGCAGCCGACGCTGGGCCCGCACCCGCGACAGCACGTCGCGCAGGCGTCGGCTGTGGACGCTCGCCCCCCTGGCCCGCGCCAGCTGCGCCTGCGGCGCGGTGATGACGTCGGCCAGGCTCACCTCGCCGAAGGGACGGAGCAGGATCGGCTCGATGATCCCCCGGATGAAGGCGGCCAGCTGCTCGTCGTCGAGGCCGAGGGCGTCGCGCATGGCCTCGCCGTAGGTGCGCACGAGATGGCCGGCCACGTCGTCCCAGGCGCTCTCGTCGCCCAGCACCGCCTCGAACAGGCGGACGACGAACCGGTGCGTCTCGTGGTCGAGACGACCGACGATGCCCCAGTCGAGCACGCCGATACGGGCGTCGGGCAGGAGCATCAGGTTGCCGGCGTGCACGTCGCCGTGGAACGCGCCCCAGCGCACCATCATGAGGAGGAAGCCCCGCACCACCTGTTCCACGAGCGGAGCCGGGTCGATCCCGTAGTCGGCCGCCGCGGCGAGGTCGTCGATGGGGACGCCGTCGAAGAACTCCATGGTGAGCACGTTCGGCCCGCACAGCTCGGCGTGCACCTGGGGCACGGCGATGACCGGCAGGTCGACCTCGGCCAGCAGCTGCCGGAAGTGCACCATGGCCCGGGCCTCGTTGCGCAGGTCGAGCTCCTCGCCGATCTGCTCCCGGAAGCCGTCGAGCATCTGCAGCAGCGAGCCGGCCGTCTGGTCGCCGGTCTGGCGGGCGACGAGCTCGAGCAGTGGCTGCAGCAGGTCGAGGTCGGTGGCCACCACCTTGTCGATGCCGGGGCGCAGCACCTTCACCGCCACCGTGGCGCCGTCGTGCAGCCGGGCCCGGTGGACGACGGCGATCGAGGCGCGGCCGACGGGCAGCGGCTCGAAGTGGGCGAAGGCGTCGGACAGCGCCATGCCGAGATCCGCCTCCACCACGGCGCGCACCTTGTCGAACGGCACCGGAGGCCCGGTGTCGAGGCAGGCCCGGAACTGGTCCGACAGCTCGTCGCCGAAGAGCCCTGGCGCCGACGCCACGAGCTGCCCGAACTTCATGAACGTGCCGCCGAGGTCCTCGAGCGTGCGCCGCAGCGCGGGCCCGAAGGCGCTCGCCGGGAGCGGTCCGTGGCGGACGTGGCGGGCTTGGCGCAGGGCGAGGACCCCGAAGCGGCGCACCACCACCCGGGCGATGGTGCGTGCCCGGGCCAGGAGGTGGCGCCGGGTGGGGCGCGGCAGGCGGCGGGGAAAGGCGCGCGGGACCGCCTCCGACAGGCCGTCGGAGCGACGGCCCGTCGTCACGCGCCGGGCAGCGCCGACTCGACCGCCGTCACCAGCGCCGGGTCGCCGGGCTCGACCATGGGCCGGAACCGGGTCACCGACCCGTCGGGCGCGACGAGGAACTTCTCGAAGTTCCACTGGATGTCGCCCGCCTTGCCCTCGGCGTCGGGCGTCTCGGTGAGCACGTCGTACAGCGGGTGCCTTCCCTCGCCGTTCACCTCGATCTTCTCGAAGAGGGGGAAGGTCACCCCGTAGTTCACCGAGCAGAACTCGGCGATCTCACCGGGCGTTCCCGGTTCCTGTTCGAGGAACTGGTTGCAGGGGAACCCGAGCACGGTGAAGCCCTTGTCCCCGTACTCGTCCTGCAGCTTCTGCAGGCCCGCGTACTGCGGCGTGAGCCCGCACTTGGACGCGACGTTCACGAGGAGCATCGCCTGACCCCGGTAGGGGGCGAGCGACGCCTCCTTGCCGGCGAGGGTCCGGATCGGGATGTCGTAGATGTCCGCCACGTGTCCTCCTGGTCGCCCGCGGCTCCGGGTCACCGCTCCCCTTCTGCCGAGGACCGGCGGTGACCGGCTGCGCCACCGGAAGGTGGCGACGCGACCCTAGCCTCGAGCCGTCGCCACACCTCCTCGTCGAGGTCGTCGAGCGACGCCAGCACCACGGTGGCGCCGGCGAAGAGCTCAGGCGACTCGCCGCCGTGCACCTCGGGCACGGCCACGCACGCCATCCCCGCGGACAGGGCCGCGGCCACGCCGGCCGGGGAGTCCTCGAGCACCACGCAGCCGCCGGGTTCCACCCCGAGCAGGCGGGCCGTCGTCAGGAAGACGGCCGGGTCCGGTTTGCCGGCCGGCTCCGACTCGGCCGAGTGCACGACGTCGAAGAGCGGTCCGAGGGCGAAGCGCTCCACCACCACGTCGATGAGCCGGCGCGGGGAGGACGAGGCCAGGGCGACCTTTCCGGCGCGGGCCCGGCAGAAGGCGAGGGCCGCGCCGGCACCGGGCAAGAGCCGCGCCTCGTCGGCCAGCCGTCGCTCCATGTCGCGGAGGATCTCCTCGGCCACCGCCTCGGGCGCCGGGCCCGTCCACGGATGGCGCGCATACCAGTGACGGGCGACGTCGTAGACGAACATCCCCTTCGTCGACCGGCACAGGTCCTCGGTGAGCGCCACGCCGTAGCTGGCGAAGACGGCGATCTCGGCCTGCTGCCACAGCGGTTCGGAGTCGACGAGAAGCCCGTCCATGTCGAACACGGCGGCCTGCACCACCGGTGGTGCGGCGGCGGTGGTCAATGGAGGATGTTGACGGCGCGCGAGACGACGAGCGCCACGGTGAGCAGCGAGGCGAGCGACTGCACCATCATGAGGATCTTGGCCCACGGCGTGAGGGGCATGGTGTCGGTAGGGCTGAACGCCGTGGCGTTGGTGAACGACGTGTAGAAGTAGTCGAGGAAGGTGGGCGACCACCGGGCGCCGGTCACGTCGGGATTCGACATCTGGGGGAAGAGGAAGTCGGGCGGACGGCGCGCCGGGCGCAGGCGGGCCGCCGGCCCGCCCCGGTCGAGCTCCCAGTACCACAGGGCGAACACGATCACGTTGGTGAGCCAGATGGGCACCGAGGCGTAGACGAGCGACCGGCCGTTCGACCCGGGGCCGGTGGCGTACAGAAGCGCGTGGATGAGCTCGCCCAGGGTGACCCAGTTGGCCACGTTGACCACGGCGATGAGGCCGATGGCGACGACGCGCAGCTCCAGCGTCTGGCGCGTGATGCGGACCGGGTTCGCCAGGACGAGGACGGCTTCGAGGACGCCCTCGAGGGCGGGGATGAGCCACCGCGGCCCGAGGCCCCCGATGACCTTGTCCGGCAGCACCACGTAGAGCCCGATGGCGCCGAGGACGGCCAGGGTGGCCGGCCACCGGGGCTCGGAGACGGCCGGCTGTTCCTCCCACCGCTTCAGGTCGTCAGGCATTGCCGCCTGCAACCGTAGCGAGCCCGGCCGGTCCGCCGGCACGTTGATCGAACCTCGCTCAAGTGGCGGTTTGTCCCCATGTTGGGGGCCGAACAGGGTGGTTGCGATCAAGATCACGAGCGGGCCGCCGATGCCAAGATCATGCGGAGGGGGCATGAGGCCGGGGGCCTCGAGCGCCGCAGGGGCCGGTTCCTCACGTGGGCCCTGGGCGTCAGCATCGTGGCGGCGATCGTGATCGTGGGCGGCACCACGCGCGTGCCGGTGCACGGCACCGACACCTCGGGCACGCTGGCCGCGCCGTCGACCACGGCACCGGCCCCGAGCACCACCACCACGGCACCGGCTCCGAGCACCACCACCACCGTCGCCGTGCCCTCGGCGCCCGCTCCGAAGCCGCCCTCGACGACGGTGCCTCCGAAGCCGGCACCGGTTCCGACCCAGGCGCCGGCCTCGCGGCGCGGCATCCTGCCGCCGCAGGAGCCCGCCAACATGGCGCCGTCGCCCAACTTCCTGCAGAGCTGCTCGGGCACGCAGTACGACGACTCGTCCACCTGCGTGGGGGCCACGCTGAGCGCCATCGACAACGCCCGGGCCCAGGAAGGGCTGCCGGGCATGACCCTGCCGAGCAACTGGACCTCGCTCACGCCGGCCCAGCAGATCTTCGTGATCACCAACCTGGAGCGCACGGTGCGCGGCCTGCCGGCACTGACGGCCATGGCCACCTCGCTCGACCAGGCGGCCGCGGCGGGCGCTGCGCAGAACACCGATCCTTCGCCGCCGTCGGGATTCCCCTACTCGCAGTGGGGCTCCAACTGGGCCGGCGCCGTGGGCAACCCGCTCGAGGCCATGTACTACTGGATGTACGACGACGGCATGGGCTCGTCGAACATCGACTGCACCCCGTCCGACCCCTCGGGGTGCTGGGGCCACCGCAACAACGTGCTGCTCAACCTGCCGTGCTCCGACTGCCTGATGGGCACCGGGTTCAACCCGACGGCGTGGAACGGCGACCCGAGCCTGGCCGAGATCCTGGTGGAGACGTCCGGGCAGCCGGCCGTGGAGTTCACCTGGGCCCAGGAGCAGCCCTACCTGTAGGACCGCCTCCGCCCGGCGCCACGGCGCTCAGGCGACGCCGCGGTCCCGGCCTTCCCAGTAGCGCTTGCGCAGCTCGCGCTTCAGGGGCTTGAAGGCACCCGACAAGGGCAGGGGCCCGTCTTCGAACTCGACCGACTTCGGGACCTTGAAGCCGGCGAGGAAGCGCCGGGCGTGCTCGATGAGATCGTCGGCGGTCGCCTTCATGCCCTCGTGCAGCACCACCACCGCGTGCACCGCCTCTCCCCACCGTTCGCTCGGGATGCCGATGACGGCCACCTGGTCGACGGCCGGATGGGTGGCGAGCACGTTCTCGACCTCGGTGGAGTAGACGTTCTCGCCGCCGGTGACGATCATGTCCTTGACGCGGTCGGTGAGGTGCAACGACCCGGACTCGTCCAGGTAGCCGACGTCGCCGGTGTGGTACCAGCCGTCGCGCAGGACCTCGGCCGTCTCGTCCGGCTTGCGCCAGTACTCGCGCATGAGGTTGCCGCCCCGCGCGCACACCTCGCCCGCCTCGCCCCTGCCCATGGGATTGCCGAGAGAGTCGGTGATGCGCAGCTCCACCCCGAACACCGGCGTGCCGGCACCGTCGAGCCTGCCGGCGCGGTGGTCGGCCGGGCCGAGCATGGTGAGCACCGACGCCGCCTCGGTCATGCCGTAACCCTGGAAGAAGTCGGTGTCGGGCAGGGCGTCGAGCCACCGCTGGAGCAACGTCGGGTTGACCGGTGCGGCGCCGTAGACGAGCTGCCGCAGGCCGCGCAGACGGGCCCAGTCGAACGACGGGTGCTGCTCGAGCATGGAGAGCATCACCGGCACCACCATCGTCGTGTCGATGCGCTGCTCCTCCACGACCCGCAGCACGAGCCCGGGGTCGAACAACGGGATCGACACCGACGTCGCCCCGCTGCCGGGGATGCCGACGATGCCGGCGACCACCGCGGCGTGGAACATCGGCGACTGGAAGAGGAAGCGGCGGTCCTCCTGGAGCCCGATCTCGAGTCCCACGTGGAAGACGTTCAGGACCTCGGCCCGCTGGTCGAGCAGTGCGCCCTTCGGGAGCCCGGTCGTGCCTCCCGTGTACATGAGCACGGCGGGGTCCTCCTCCTCGGGCTCGGGCGGCACCACCGGCTCCCCCGCCTGCAGGAGCTCCTCGTAGTCGACCACGCCCTCCAAGCCGCCGTCGCCGCCGAAGACGACCACGGACTCGACCTTGACGCCGCGCTCGTGGCGCGCCTGTTCGACGAGGGGGGCGAAGACCGGGTCGGTGACGACGACCCGGGTGCCGGAGTCGGCGAGCACGTAACCGAGCTCGGCGGCGGTGAAGCGGATGTTGAGGGGGTTGACCACCCCGGCGCCGAACAGCGCGGCGTGGTACAGCTCGATGAACTCGTGCCCGTTCATGGCGAGCACGGCGAACCGGTCGCCCGGTTCCACCCCGAGCTGGTGGCGCAGCGCATGGGCCAGCCGGCACACCCGGTCCACGTGGGTGGAGAAGGTGCCCTCGTAGCGGGTGCCCTCGGCGGTGACGTCGACGAAGCCGACCTTGTCCGCGTGCCGCTCGGCCCTCGGGAGCAGAAAGCGCGGGAAGACGAGCTCCTTCATCTGGCACCCCCATTCCCGGCGACTGCTCGCGCCAGTCTTCGCACGCGATGGTCGTCCGGGCACCGGGTCGCCGCCAGTGCCGGAAGTCCTGGTCGAGCGCCTAACCTCGGCGCGCCGTGCCCGATCCGACCGACCCGCCGGCGCAGACCGTCGGCCACCTGCTGGCCGCCCGCCGCCACGACGACGCCCCGGGCCTCCTCTTCGAGGACCGCAGCTGGAGCTGGGCCGAGGTGGTGGCAGAGAGCGACCGGCGTGCGGGGCTCCTGCGCCGGCGCCTCGGGACCACCACGCCGCCGCACGTCGGGGTCCTGCTCGACAACGTCCCGGAGTACCTGTTCTGGCTGGGCGGTGCGGCGCTGGCCGGTGCGTGTGTCGTCGGCGTCAACCCCACCCGCCGCGGCGCGGAGCTCGCCCGCGACGTCCGCTTCACCGACTGCCGCCTGCTCGTGACCGACGACGCCGGCGCTGCGCTGCTGGACCCGCTCGACACCGGCGTGCCCGAGGACGCCCTGGTGCGGGTGACCGACGTCCCCGGCGACCCGGCCCCGCTGGTGGACGATCCCGTCATCGACGCCCGGCCCGAGGACCTGTTGCTGCTCCTCTTCACCTCCGGCACCACCGGCGCACCCAAGGCGGTGCGCTGCACCCAGGGCCGGCTGGCCGCCATCGGCGAGCGGGCGGGCGCCCTCTACGACTTCCGGCGCGACGACGTGTGCTACTGCCCCATGCCGCTGTTCCACGGCAACGCCGTCATGGCCCTGTGGGCGCCGGCGCTCGCTGCGGGCGCGGCGGTGGCGCTCACCCGGCGCTTCAGCGCGTCGGGCTTCCTCTCCGATGTCCGGCACCACCGGGCCACGCGTTTCACCTACGTCGGCAAGGCCCTCGCCTACGTGCTCGCCACGCCCGAGCGGGGCGACGACGCCGACAACACGCTCCGGATCGGGTTCGGCACCGAGGCGTCGGCCCCCGACCGCGACGCCTTCGCCCGCCGCTTCGGGTGCACGCTGGTGGAGGGCTACGGATCGAGCGAGGGCGGCGTGGCGATCAACGTCACGACGGACACCCCACCGGGCTCGCTCGGCAAGGCACCACCGGGCGTCGACGTCGCCGTGTGCCGCGACGACGGAACCGTGTGCGCACCGGCGCGCTTCGACACCTCGGGCCGCCTTCTCAACGCGGCGGACGCCATCGGCGAGATCGTGAACCGCAGCGGCGTGCAGGGCTTCGAGGGCTACTACGGCAACAACGAGGCCGATTCCGCCCGCACGCGCGGCGGCTGGTACTGGACCGGCGACCTCGGATACCGCGACGAAGCCGGCTTCTTCTACTTCGCAGGGCGCGGCGGCGACTGGCTGCGCGTCGACTCGGAGAACTTCGCGGCGGCGCCGATCGAGCGCATCCTGGAGCGCCACCCCGACGTGGCGGCGGCGGCCGTGTACCCGGTTCCCGACCCCCGCACCGGGGACCGGGTGATGGCGGCGCTCCAGCTGCGGCCCGGTGCCGCCTTCGACGGCGCCTCGTTCGCGGCGTGGCTCTCCGACCAGCCCGACCTCGGGACCAAGTGGGCACCGGGTCTGGTGCGGTTGTGCCCGGCCCTGCCGCTCACCGCCACCGGCAAGATCACGAAGACGACGCTTCGGGCCGAGGCCTGGGAGTGCGAGGACCCCGTCTACCTGCGCCCGCCCCGGGCCACCGCCTACGCCCCGCTCGACGCCGACGGCCGCGCCGCGCTGCGGGCCGAGCTCGAGCGGCACGGGCGGGGAGCACTCCTGCCGGCCACGCGTCGACCCTGAGAAGGGCCCCACCCGCCTCCGGGCCTTCCCCGGGTGGGCGCCCTCGACGGCACGGTCGCGACGTGGTGTGATCTGGTCCCGGCCCGCCGGGTCCGTCCGCGTCGTGAAAGG
>Ga0070739_10007186_pt1 | contig 11937 bp, 9 predicted proteins | sample Coa_R1_7_FD_66445 | JGI IMG/M metagenome (GOLD analysis project Ga0070739, IMG submission 66445) | Surface soil microbial communities from Centralia Pennsylvania, which are recovering from an underground coalmine fire - Coalmine... | ecosystem: Environmental > Terrestrial > Soil > Unclassified ... | reverse complement strand
AGGAGCAGCGTGGCACACGTGTGGCGAAGGTCGTGCACACGAACGCGCGGGAGGCCCGCGCGTTTGAGAGCTTTGTCTAACTGAGAGTTGATCCTACTGGCGTCGATTCGCTGGCCGAAGGCACCGCAGAAAACCAGGTCTTCGTCTCTCCACTGCGAACCCAGCTTCAGCCGCCACACTGGAGACAACGACCACGGCATCTCGCTCGATCGACCAACGCACCAATGAGCCGAGTCAGGGCTACCTCACGGGGTTGCAGTGACGCTGCCATGCGGCCTAAAATTGGGCCACCGAATCTTGGGGCTACTGAATGGGAGGAGCGAGATGGCGACGCAAGCGCTGGAGTTGCCGCGGCTGGCAGTGGATCAAGGGCTGCCGACTGTACGACTTATTGGCGGAAGGGTCGTGATAGACCAGCTCGAGATCCGGGACAAGGCCGTCGTGGACTTCGTCGCCCAGGTGGCCGAGGACGAGCGGGAGAACTGTCTCCTAGAGGCGATCCAGGTGGGAGCATTCTGCCTTGAGAGAGCCTCTGCGGCTCGGGATATGGATTACGTTCGTGCACAGATTGACTCAATGATGAACGAGGTCGACCGAAGGGTGCAGGCCATGCCCAACGATGTGGAAGAGTTGCTGGCGCAGAAGCTGAACCCGGAGGATGGCCCGATTTTGGCCCCGATCAAAAATACCGTCAACTCGGCTTCCATGCTCCTCAGCGATCGGCTCAAGGATGTGCGCCAGCTCCTGACTGAGGATTTAGACCCCGGTCAGGAGAGCGGGAAGCTTGGGAGCGCCCTGCGGGATATAAGGAATCTCTTAGATGATCAGAGGAACGATTCGATCCAGGCTACCTTGAGCAAGGCAGTCGAGCAAGTGACGGGGGAGGACGGTCGGCTTGCTAAGTCGGTGAAGGTGACGGTAGCCGAAGCGACGAAGCCACTGGCCGAGGAGATCGACCGCATGAGCAAGCAGATCGCCGCAGGCAACGCCGCCCAAGAGGTGATCAACACCTGCCCGAAGAAGGGGTTGCCCTACGAGGAGGATGTCTTGGCGGCCATCTGTGCGGCTACATCAGGGCTCGGGCCGGAGGTAACGCATGTGGGGCCCGATGCGCACCCGGGGGACATCATTGTCAGGTTCGGCGAAGCCTCTGCTGCTCCGGGCTTGTGTATTGTGGTCGAAGCTAAGAACAAGGCGGATCATGCCGGAATGAAGGTGATAGGGGACAGCTTGAGCAGGGCCATGCGCGAACGGAACGCGAATGCAGGCATCTATCTGAGCAAGTTTCCGGACGGCCTCGCGGTCGAGATAAACGGATGGCGCGAGGCTGAAGGCGACCGAGGTCACTCGGTTGCGACTACCTTTGATCACCTGGTGCCGGCGCTCCGCTTCTTACTCCTCCTCCACCGCATGGATAACCTTCGCGAGTACCGCATCTCCGTGGACCTTCCCTCGATCGAGCAGCAGCTGGATCGGATTCGCAATGGTCTAAAGCGCGTCGCGATTATTAAGAAGCACGTTACGACGACCCGCGGGAGCGTGGGGAAGATCCAGGACGAGGCGGAAGAACTTCAGCAAGACGTCCACTCGTCGCTTCTCGCAATAGAAGAGAAGGTGCAAGCCGCCGAATCGGCGGCCATGTCTTAGTCGTCTGCAGGGGATATGGATTACATCGGAGATATTGGGGAATGAGTCCGGACTATGGGGTGACCGGCTGCCTCTACCAGCGCCAGTTGTACAGCACGAGGACCTGATTTCGACATGCCGCCCCGTTCCCATGGAACACGACACTGAGGAAGCGGTACCTTGACCCTCGATGAAGCCATCATCCACGCCGTCCACGCGCACGCCGGTCAGGTTGACAAGCTGGGCGAGCCCTACATCCTGCACCCGTTGCGGGTCATGGCGTCTCAGCCCATGCAAGCGGATTCATGGCTGGTGGCCGCGGTCCTCCATGACGTGCAGGAGGACAATCCCGAGTATTGGTCGACGATGTGCGATGATGTGCCCAAGGACGTGCGCTCGACCGTCGATGCGCTCTCCAAGCGAAGAGGTGAGAGTGTCGAGGAGTATTGCCGGCGGCTTCTAGCCGATGACTACGCCCCCTCGGTCAAGGACGCGGATATCCGTGACAACGTGGGCCGGCTGTTTCGTTTGGATGACGAGGCTACCCGAACCCGTCTCGCGAGAAAGTACGAAGCGTATGCTGAGACGATGACTAGGCTCTTAGCGGAACGGACCGACCCGATTTTGAGCTGAGAGGACCGGTCGCACTGCATCGCAAGTTTGAGGAGAGCATCATCCGTGGCTCCTTGGGCGTGTCTCCCTGTACCATCGGTCTAGAAACGGTCGGCCCAATTGAAGCAGCCTTTTGTCAGTCATTTCGCCTTTTAGAAATTCTCCCCACCCTTTACGCGTGATACTTTCCGGGCAAATCCTTATAAGTGTTTGTGGCCTGTGACTTGCGACTTGCTGCCAGTTCGCGGCACTGATGTGCTGTTACAACCAGGTCATCGAATATCGAACCCATTGGGTGGGAGTCTAGCCATGAGATTGAAGACAGGTCACTTCATGCTCGATCCGCTGTTGGATTTTGCCCGAAACAGTCCCCAACTCCCTCGCGACATACACGACCCATGGCAGTGGCGGGAGTGCGCGGAGGTTATCTCCACGATGATGTCTGGCGCTCCCGCCGATCTGTCCGGCTGGTACTGGTGGGGACGACTCAATGAGGCGGGCTGGGAGACGGTGTACCTAGGCATGACACGCAAGCGCAAAACTTCATCGCTGTATGCGCGGCTAAAAGAGGAGATGCTGGAAGAGGGAACCATCGCCATCTGGGCGGACGTTTGGGGTAAGGACCCCATAGTGGCACAGCACGACGCATATTACGGCGGCAGATACCACGGAAACGGGGAGCGGAGCCTAAGAAAGTGCGGCTCGCGCATGGTTCTGTGGGTTGGGATTCTAGATCCAATCAGCGAGGAAGAGATAGTGGCACAAAAGGGGGCGCTGATCAGGCACTACGAACCGGTTGGAAATTATCAGCAAGGTAGACGCGGCCCGGCCAATCCCGCGATGACTGACGACATTGTCGCCGCCGTAACCCGTGAGCTTGGAAGTATGGTCAAGGGCTAGGCCGGCTCGCAGGCACGGCGCCTAGGCCATCCAAGAGGCACGCGAGAAGTAAGGATGTAATCGGGAGCGGCGCAAGATCGCAAAGCAGCTCGGCTGAGCAGTACATCATGCTCAATCATCTGCTCGAGCGCCGTGGGATCGTTGAACATGTCCCGGTCGTTGAGATGGCGAACGGAGTCCTAGGGAGATCGACTTCCAGAATCCAGGGACCTCTCCTCCGCCAGCTCCAAATCATAGTGTCCCGGCCGAAGCGCACTAGGGAGCCAGCCTGGAAAACCGACCTCAGTTGACATCATACTGACATCAAAAGGGATGAATCCGGACAGTCTAGGACGTACATCGCTTGCCCCCCCAGTCCTTGTTTTCACCTTGAAATCAGCCGAATGCGAACTGCGCCGAATTGGACCGACATGCCCTCCAGCGAACTTGAAAACGGCCGTGCGATGAGCACCGGGGGTTCGAATCCCTCTCCCTCCGCCACCCTGTTTCGGCGCCAGAGCCAGTGGTTACACGCGGGTGGATCCGCTCTCGTCGGCGGGTGTGGTGATGCAGGCAGAGCGGAAACGGCTTAGAGCGCCCAAACTCAGGCGCCCCCCTTCCATGTAGCGCAACCCACTCGAGGGTGGACCCGTGCGGAAGATCGACGTCTTCGCCCACATCTTGCCGAGCGCGTATCTGAGGCGGCTGGAACGCCAGCTCGAGCGAACCATGGCGTCGAGCCGGCTGGCCTACTACCGCGAAGGAGTGTTCGGCTACGATCCCGTGCTGACGAACCTCGACGCCCGCTTCCGCGCCATGGATGCAATCGCGCCCGATGGCGAGTACCGGCAGGTGCTGGTGCCGGCGGTACCGCCACTGGAAGAGGTGGACCCTCCAGACGTCTCAGCAGGTCTGGCACGTTGCGTCAATGACGAGATGGCCGATCTGGTGCGCCGGTTTCCGGATCGTTTCGCCGGATTCGCCGCCGCGCTGCCGTTCGGCGACCTCGACGCCGCCATGCTGGAGCTCGACCGCGCGCTCATCCAGCTCAACGCGCTGGGAGTCCAGGTCTACACCAACGTCCTGGGCGTGCCCCTCGACGACCCTCGCTTCGAGCCACTCTTCCAGAGACTCGAAGCCGCCGGGCGAGCCGCCTGGCTGCACCCGATCCGCGGCGCGGACCGGACCGACTATCCATCCGAGCCCCGTTCCGACTTCGGGCTCTGGTGGTCTCTCGGCTGGCCCTATGAGACGGCTGCCGCACTGAGCCGGTTGGTCTATTCGGGCCACATGGAGCGGCACCCGAACCAGATCGTGATTGCTCATCACGGAGGTGGCGTGGTGCCCCACTTCGCCTCCCGCCTCGCCATGGGTCCGGGAGCCCGGCAGGTCCAGGGGCGGCTTGCGGCGCCGGTGCTCGACTATTTCCGCCGGTTCTACGTCGACACGGCGCTGTTCGGCGCTCCGCACGCGGTGCGCTGCGTCCTCGACTTCTGCGGTCCGGACCACGTTCTGTTCGGCACCGACGTGCCGCTGGGACCGCCAAACGCGGTCGAGGCGACCATCGCCGACATCGAAGCGTCCGGGCTGTCCGCGGATGAGCGGGAAGCGGTCTATGCGGGAAATGCCGAGCGCCTGCTCGGGTTGCCCACGCGTTCCTGAGCAGGCCATAAAGCAACCGGGCGCCGCCGGCAGATGGAGGGCCGGGGGCGGTTTCTCGTGCGGGCTCTTGCCGGTAGGCTGATCAGCAGATGCCGCGCGCGAACGGCCTGCGACCCGCATGGTGGCGACCACCCTGTCTCTGACTGCTCGTGGCCGCTGCCACACAGCGCCAGCGAACCGTCAGTCTATCGCCCGCCTGATCGATTCCCACACCGCGCATCAGTCGCCCGGGCTTGGCCACCGTCAGGTAGGAGGAGGAGTTGCCTCCGTGAACGAGAACGTGGCCGTTGTCGAACCTCAGCAGGACGAGCACGTTTGTTCCCGTCGCGGTGAAGACATGGCTCCGCAGCTTCTTCACCGTCTCGGTTGAGGTTGCACTGCCGCTGCATCCGGAGACGCAGACCCGCGTAACCTTCCACGTGCCCAGCAGGCCCGAGCCGGTGCTGGGCGCCGCAGACAGCACGGTGCCGAGCCCGAAGGCAAAGAGGACTCCAATGAGGATGGCGGTGGGTAGAAGGTGTCGCAAGCGTAACGTATTCATGATTCGACCTCCATGATGTATTGGCTGGCTTGATGAAGATTCATAGCTCTGCCGGCATGCCAGGCGGCGGCGAAGACGTCCTCCCCGAGAACCTCGTTCAGCTTCTCCAGGCTCCGATCGTAATCGGCTCGTTCAATTGACCGCAGCGGATGCCGAATTGCGTCCCGCAAAGCGGAGGCGGCCCCAAAGATCTGGGCGGCGACCTCCGGCTTCCCCTCTCGCTGCGCAACCGCCGCAAGTCCCTCCAGACACACCGCGCTCCGCCACCGGTCGCCGACCTGCACATAGCGGGCAAGGCTTTCCTCGTATGCCTCCCGCGCGAGGGAGACCTCGCCCTGCTGCAACAAGAGCCCTGCCATGGCACTTTGCGCGTCCGCCATTCCCCACACGTCGCCGAGGCTGCGTCGTAACCCCAGGCTTTCCTGGAAGAGCTCCACTGCTGCGCTGGAGTCTCCGGCCTCGGCCGTCACCTCACCGAGATTGTCCAGGACGATGGCCGCCGTCCACAGATCGCCAATCTGCCGGGCCAGCTCGAGGCTATGGCGGTACCGCTCCATCGCCTCAGCAATGTCACCGCCCTCCCGCGCCGCCGCCCCGAGATTGTTGAGGGACAGGCTCATCCCCCAGCCATCCTCCTGAGACGTGAATACCTCGAGTCCCTTCTGGTAGCACCCAACCGCCTCGAGGACGTCACCCTTGTTGCGTGCCACATTCCCGAGCACGTTTTGGGAAAGAGCTTCGATGCCCGGCTGCCCCCATGCGACAGCGAGCTGTAGCCCTTGTCGCGCGAGCGTTTCGGCCTCGTCGTAGTCACCCTGGTCGCTTGCAAACGCCGCGGCCCAAACCAGCGCGGCCGGCACGCCCGCTGCCTCCTCACCGGGTAAACCGGGATCGGCCGGAAGCAGACCCGCCAGCCACGTGCGGGCTTCCGTGAGATGGCTTCGCGCATAGCAAAAGCGCGCCAGACCGGTTGCGATTCTCAGGCCTCTTCCCCTATCCGCTGTCTCCACGCACCACGCGAGAGCCGCGCGGATGTTCTCCAGCTCTTCGTCAACACGGGCCAGCCAGACTGCCTGGTCTGCGCCCAGCAGCTCCGGCTCGGCTTTCCGGACGAGCGCCTCAATCCATGCGGCATGAGCGTTCCTCACTTCCGCAGCATCGGCCCGACCGTCGAGCCGCTCTCGGCCGTAGTCGCGGATAGTTTCCAGCAGCGTAAGCCGCGCTGCCTGCCCTGGCCTCGCGTCTCGTCGCACGAGACTGGCGTCGACCAGGGTGGCCAGCTGGTCGAGCACCGGTTCTTCGGGATTCCACGGCAGCAGTTCCGACACATCCTCTACCGCCTCAATCGTGCAGCCACCGGCGAAGCAGGACAGGGCACAGAACAGATGCTGCTGCTCCGCGGTGAGCAGGTTGTAGCTCCAGTCGATGGTGGATCGGAGGGTCTGATGGCGTTTAGGCGCGTCACGGCGCCCGCCACGGAGGATCTGCAGCGGTCGGGTGAGCTGTTCCGCCATGGCTCCCGGTGGCAGGATGCGGGTTCTCGCCGCGGCCAGCTCGATGGCCAGAGGCAGGCCGTCCAACCGACGGCAGATCTCGCCTATTGCGGTGAGATCCTCGGGATCGAGCTCCGTCTGCCCGGCCTGTGCCGCTCGACGAACGAATAGCTCCACGGCGGGGGAGCACCGGGAACCAAGAGATTCCGCGGCGCCCCCGTCCGGGAGTGCCAGCGGATGGATCTCGTATACATGCTCGCCCTGGATGCGCAGGACGACACGACTCGTCACCAGGACCACGACCCGAGGGCAGGAAGCGACGATTCTGCTGATCAGCGGTGCGGCTTCCACCACCTGCTCGAAGTTGTCGACGACGAGGAGCGTTTCTGAGTCGCGCAGGACTTCGACCAGTGCCTCTTCGGCTCCGGCCGCCCCCGGCTCTCGCAGGCCGAGATCCTCGGTCAGTCGAGGCGCCGCGAGTTTCGGATCGTCGACATCCGCCAGGGAGACCAGACGGCCGCCCTCGCGGAACCGACTGCCGGCGGTCTCCACGAGCTGGAGCGCCAGAGCCGACTTGCCCACACCACCGGGGCCAGTCAGCGTGACGATGCGGTCTCCATCTCCGAAGATCAGAGACTCCAAGTCCTTCAGCTCGCGTTCTCGGCCGATGAGCTGTTCGCCGCGTTGGCCCCTTTGGACCTCCGGACTTCCGGCTGTAGTCGCCTGGGCAGTGCCCAACCCTGGCCGGCCGATCCGGCGGCCGGCATCCTCCAGCCGCCGGCGCTCCTCCTCCTCGAGCTGCAGTGCCTCCAGCAGCATGAGCAGCGTTCCGCGTCGCGGGACGTGACGCGAGCCCCGCTCGAGGTCGCTGATGCCCCGCACGCTGAGCCCGGCGCGCTCGGCAAGCTCTTCCTGAGTCAGCCCGGCGAGCATCCTGGAACGCCGCAAAAGATCGCCAAACTCAGACGCCGCCCTGTCGTCCACAGGTCAATCGTAGCGCGAGAGGCGCAAGCCCTTCGGCTTTTTGCCGGTCATTTTGCCGGTGAATGCGTGTGTTTTTCATGGTCAGATCGGCGATTTTCGACGATGCTGTTCATGTGCTCCTGAGGAGCAACAAACAACAAAGAAAGGATGACAGACATGAACTTCCACAGCAACACCGGAAACAGCAGCAATGAAAGGAACACCATCGTGAGCAAGCTCTTCCAACTCCACCGACCCGTCATCTTCGGCCTCGCAGTTGGTGCAGGCATTATCTCCATGAACGCCACCGCCGGGCAGACGGCAATCGCCGCTCCCACCCCTCAGACCCACGCAGCGCACGTCACTCCGCACCGAGCCGCCGCCCACCATGCCAGAGGCATCAATTGGTACGCGGTCTTTGCCGGCACCTGGATCGGACGCGCGTTCGGTGACACCGGAGCCTGCGGAACCGAATACGGCCAGATGACTACCACGGCCAATCAGACCGTCGTCTACAGCGTTCGATCGGAGAATTGCGCCTGGTTCTCAGTCTGGGGCAAGTTCTACGCAAAGGGGTCCTACATCCACACCTACTGGACCGGCGCCAGCTGCGCCCCCGAGTGCGCCACGCACTACTGGACCACCGAGTGGTTCCACGTCATCAACCGGAACACGATCGAGTACGCCGACAGCGGCCAGACCTACCTCTACCACCGGGTTAAGCACTAGAGACAAGCTCGTCAAGAGTTCAGGAGGCGGCGCGCTACGAGCGCGCCGCCTCTCTGCGTCTGGTGCGGCGACCGGCCTACAACAGCGGGGGGCCGTCGATTTCGGAGTCGAAGTCGAGGAAGAGTTGCTCCAGCCCTTCCCTTCCGCGGTCCTTCACCGGGAGGCCGGCCATTCGCTCCAGGAACTTCTCGATTCCACCCGGAACCACAAAGAAGAACATCTGGCCCTCATCCGGCCCCACGCTGGCGAATGTGTGGCTGGTGTTACGAGGCGCGGAGACGAACAACCCTGGGCCTCCCTCGACCACTCGCTCTCCTATCTTGAATCGATAGGTGCCTTTGAGGACATAGTAGTACTCGTCGTGCGCATGGTGAGTGTGGAGCGGAGGGCCGCCTGGCCCGGGGTTGGTGCATACGGCTGCCGATATCGAGGCCCGAGTTGCCGCCGCCGGCGCCACAACTCGTACATGCAGCTCGTCGATAACCGTTCCTTCGTCAGGTTGGACGACCAATGGTTCTGCGGGCACTGCGGTCTGCGTCGTCATCATTGCCCCTTTACCTCAATGGAGCCGGCGCTTCGGGATAGGCGAAGTCCACGGCCACGTACGGTTCGTCGCCCACGGTCCACATGTCATGGCCGGGACGTATGTCGAAGGCGTCGCCCGAACTGATCTCTCGCTCGGTTCCGTCGCTCATGCGAATTCCTGCGCGGCCGGACAGCACATATCCCGTGTGGGGGATCTCGCAGAGGTCCGTGCCCACCACGGGCTTGACGTGCTCGGTCCAGCGGAACCCGGGCTGAAACGTCGCGCGGTGAGCCGTTACGCGGCCCAGCTTGACGGTATCAACCCGAGCGTAATCCCCGACCGGCATCGTCTCGTCCGGAACTTCAAAACTCTTCACGTTCAGCCCGGCGATCTGTGTGGTCATTTTGGCCTCCGAATGTTGATCTGCTCAGTACACAGCGTATCCTGGGAAGCCGGCGAGGTCGTCCCCCGGAAGGGATATTTTTCGCCACCAAGGGGGATATGCTATGGATACGACAGTACGGCCAAATCATGCCTGCGTTTGGATCTCGCGACCGGCGCAACCACCCGATCCCGACAGCCCTTATCCCTGCGCCACCACCCATGCGGCCACCTGGGAGCGCGATCCAAACCCCAGCTTGCCCAGGATGTGCTTCACGTGGAGCCGGGCCGTCCCCTCGGTGATGAACAGCGCCGCCCCGATCTGCCGGTTGGTCATCCCTTGGGCGACCAGAACCGCGACCTCTCGCTCTCGCGGGGTCAGGGCCACGCCCTGCCCAGCCTCCCGGACTCCGTCGGTGCTGCGCTTCGGCAGGGCCTCATCCAAGATCTCGGTGATCGACGCGGCCCTGCCTCGTCTCCAGAACGTCGAGAACTTTGGCTCATCCATCTGCTCTCGGACCCTTGCCATGCTCGCCTCGTAATCCCCGCTGTTGGCGGGCCAAATGGTTGCCTCGACGTGCTGCCTGAGCGCTTCCGCGGCTCCAAACAACCAGGTTGCCTTTCCCGGCTGCTGCATTGCGCCGGCGGCCGCGGCCACCCCCGTCAATGCATCCGCCATTCCACGTTGATCACCCTGATCGGTGAAAAGGCCGAGGCTCTCCTGGAAAAGCTGAAGCGCCTTGCGCACCTCTCCCCTCCGTATCGCCAGCCAGCCGAGATTGTGCAGGAGGCTCGGTACCGTTCCTTGCAGTCCTTGTCGGCGCAGTCGGGAGAGGCTTTCGCGGTAACACCGCTCGGCCAGATCGTCCTCGCCGGCGGCCCGCGCGAGGTCTCCAAACATGTTCAAGGCTTGAGCCGTGCCCCAGTCGTCGCCCAGCTCCTGCCAACGCCTGACGTTTCGCTCGCCGGCCTCCTCGACCGACGTTTCGCCCCGTGCCAGCTGCAGATAATCCAAACCCATGAGCGCCATAGCGAGTCCCCAACGGTCGCCGGTCTCCTCGAACAGCCCCACGCTCTCCTCCACATTGCGGCGGGCATTGGGATGATCGATGGCCATGGGCAGGGATTGGAGGGTGTACGCCAGCCACCGCTTGTCCCCCATCCGCCGCCACTCGGCCTCGCTTTCCTCCGCGCGCCTGCGCGCCAACTCACCATGACCGGTCGACCATGCCAGCTCACAAGACATGTAGAGGGTCTTGGCTCGAGCTTCGCTACTGGTCCTCGCGGATTTTGCCAGCAGTGATTCCAGCCAGGTCAGTCCCTCGCTTGCCTCACCCCGAAAGTTCCAATACCATCCGAGAGCCGCCGAAGCTCTGAGTGCGGCCTCAACCTCGGTCTCGGCGCCGGCACTGCGAGTCCAGCCCAGTGCCACTCGAAGATTGTCCTGCTCCGCCGCCAGCTGCCTCAGTGCTCGATTCCGCTCTGGACCTCCGCTCATCAGAGCCTGCTCCAGCCCTGCCGCCATCTCCAGGAAGAATGTGGCGTGCCGTCGCTGGAGGTCACCGTCCTCCCGGCGGTCTTTGGCCAGGTCCCAGGCATACTGTCGAACCGGTTCCAGCAAGCGAAAGCGGGCACCTTCCTCGTGCGGCTCGATCAGAGATTTCTCGACCAGTTTCGCCAGAACCGGCATGATGTCAGCCCTTGCCAAATCCGAGCCGCTTCCGATCTCCTCGGCCGCTTCAACCGGGAATGAGCCGGCGAAGACGGCCAGCCGCCGGAACAGGGCCTGTTCTTCGGCCGTCAGCAGGCCGTGGCTCCAAGCCAGCGCCGCCCGCAGGGTCTCTTGGCGCGGCAGGGTTCGGTCGCCCCCGGCCAGAACCCGCAGCGCATCGTCGAGGCGAGCCGCGATCAACTCCGGTGTCAACGCACCCATCTGCGCCGCCGCCAGCTCGATCGCGAGCGGAAGGCCCTCGAGCCGCCGGCAAATGGCGCCTACGGCCGCCGAACTTGAGTCGCTCAGCCTAAAGTCGGGCTTGCGTGCCCGCGCCCGCTCGAGAAACAGCGCCACTGAATCAACTGTGGCCAGGCCCTCCGACGTTGCCGCTGCAGGCCCCTCAGTGGCCAGCGGTGGGACCCGGAGCGTAACCTCGCCGGGAATGCGCAGCGGCTCGCGGCTGGTGGCCAGGACCCGCAGCCGGGGACAACCGCGCAGCAGCGTATCGACCAGTTGCGCGCATGCTCCGATGACGTGCTCGCAGTTGTCGAGGACCAGAAGCATCCGGCGTGGCGCCAGTGCGGTCACCAGCACGGCTTGAAGCTGCTTGTCCGGCGCTCCTCGAACACCTACAGCGCCGGCCACGGTCCGCGCCACCAGGCTCGAATCGGCGACCGGTGCCAGCTCCACTAGCCACACGCCGTCCGCGAAACGCTGTGTCACTGAAGCCGCGGCGCGAACCGCCAATCGGGTCTTGCCGCTGCCTCCTACTCCAGTGAGGGTCAGCAGCCTGGTCTCCTGCAGAAGTCGG
>Ga0070739_10007185_pt1 | contig 11938 bp, 10 predicted proteins | sample Coa_R1_7_FD_66445 | JGI IMG/M metagenome (GOLD analysis project Ga0070739, IMG submission 66445) | Surface soil microbial communities from Centralia Pennsylvania, which are recovering from an underground coalmine fire - Coalmine... | ecosystem: Environmental > Terrestrial > Soil > Unclassified ... | reverse complement strand
CTCCCCGCCACCGGGTGCCCCCCGGCCGGCTCCTTTAATTGCCACCCCCGATTTTGCTGCGTGGGGCCAAGCAAGTGCTCACTTTGCGTGGTCCCAAAGGCGTTCGTCGTGGCGCCGCTCTTCGCGACCTTTCAATCATTGCTGACGGCTCCGTCCTCATCCGCGACGGCATCATTGTCGAAATCGGCTCTACCCGCCGGCTCGAGAATCTGAAAGAAGCTCGCGCCGCCATTGAGATTCCCGCCACCAACCGCATCGTCGTCCCCGGCTTCATCGATGCCAATCTCACCTTGAGAATGGATGGCTCGCAGCATCCCGCCAAACAGTTCCGCGCCCGAAAAAGCCTGCTTCAGTTTCACGACGAAAGCCTTTCCCTATTGCGCTCCTGTCTTCAGCACGGCACCCTCACCGCGGAGGTCAAAGCCTGTGGCCGCGATCAGGACCGCCTGCTCGATCTCGCCGTTCTCCGCAAACTCGCCGATATCGGCCCTAATCCCATTTGCATCGTGCGCACATGGCATCTGGGAGCTACGCCCGAAGATCGCCCCGATCCCGCCGTTCTCGAAATGCTGGCGAAATTAGTCCGCAAGAAGCTCATCCGCTTTATCGAATTCGACGCCCATCCCGGACACCTTACGGATTTACAACTCCTCTCCTCCATCGCCGGCTCCGAAATCGGAATCAAATTGATCTGGGCCGGCGGCAGCCGCGAAGAACTACAGCATTGCCTCTCGCAATTCCGCCCCGCTGCCGTCTACTGCGTCGCTCCCCAATCGCTGAGCTCTTCCGAAATCGCTCTCCTCGGCGCCGCCCCGTCCATCACGGTGTTAGGAGCCGGTAAGCAGGTCTTTGAAGGACCGCCATCGTACATCGGCCGCGAGCTGGCTGACGCGGGCGCCGCCCTCGCGCTCTCCAGCGGCTACGATTCCGGTTCTGCCGCAAGCTACAGCATGCAGATGTCCATCGCGCTCGCCGTCGTGCGCCTCGGCCTCACCGTCGAAGAAGCTTTCTGTGCCGCTACCATCAATGCCGCCTATGCGGTCGGGCGCGGTGACCTGGTGGGCAGCATTGAGCTCGGCAAGCGTGCCGATCTGCTGTTGCTGAACACCCCTGATTACCGCGACGTGCCCAGCCAGTTCGGCGTCAATCACGTCGATATGGCCCTTCGCGATGGAAACGTTGTGCTAAACCGGACCCGATGGAAGGCGATGCACAACTGAGCCGCGTATTGATCGAATGTGTCCCCAATTTCTCCGAAGGTCGCGACCCGCGCGTCATCGACGCCATCGAATCCGCCATCGCTTCCGTCACCGGTTCAACTGTGCTCCATCGAACCAGCGACCCCGATCACAACCGCAGCGTAATCACCTTTGCCGGCACTCCCCAATCGGTAATGGAAAGTGCAGTTCGCGCCGCAGCCATCGCGGCGGAACGCATCGATCTGAATCGCCAGTCGGGCGTTCATCCGCGCCTCGGCGCTATGGATGTGCTGCCGTTCATCCCGCTCGAAGGTGCGACGTTATCGCAATGTGTCGGGATCGCGCACCAGACCGGCCGGCGCATCTGGGATGAACTGCGCATCCCGGTCTATTTCTATGAAGCTGCGGCGCTGCGGCCCGAACGCGTGCGGCTGGAAAATGTGCGCCGCGGTGAATTCGAAGCTTTGCTTAAAAGCGGGGAGGAAGCCGCTGCCAAACGCCCCGATATCGGCGGGCCTGCGCTTCATCCCACCGCCGGCGCCGTCATCGTCGGCGCGCGCAAGCTCTTGGTCGCTTTCAATGTCGCTCTGAAAACGAACGATCTGGCGCTTGCCAAATCCATCGCCCGCCGCATTCGCGCCAGCAGCGGCGGCTTTCCTGCCGTCAAAGCGCTCGGGCTGCCCCTTGCTTCGCGCGGCCTGGTACAGGTCTCCATGAATCTCACCGATTTCGAACAGACTCCGCCACGCGCCGTCTTCGCCGAAATTGCGCGCTTGGCCGCCCAGGCCGGAGTCGAAATTCAGGAGAGCGAACTCATCGGGCTCATCCCGCGCCAAGCGCTCCAAGGTACGTCCCCGGAAGAACTGAAGTTGAAAGATTTTGATTCCCAGCGAATCCTCGAGGACCGCATCGACTCTTTAATTCCCCGCGCCTGAAATCTCAATTAAGTCTCCTCGATCTTCCCCGCCACTTCCACGTTGTCCATCGCCAGAAATTGCTTCACATGCGGGTGATCGCAGTGGCTCAGCTCCGACACCGGCCCGAAATAGATCGCCTCGCCTTTGTACAGAAATACGACGGTATCCGCCACCTTTCGCATCAGGTCGAGATCGTGCGTAACCACAATCGCCGTCAATCCCAGTTGCTTCTTTAATCGAAGCATCAGATTCCCAAGATCGTCGGACATGATCGGGTCCACCATCGTGGTCGGCTCGTCATATAGAATGCATTCCGGCTGTGCCGCCAGCGCGCGCGCAATCGCAACCGCTCGTTTGTAGCCGGTTGAAAGATCGGAAGGAAACGTATTCTTCACATGCCGCAAATCCACCAGATCAAGCAGGCCGTCCACCACGTCCTCTTTGTTCTGCTCGTTGTAATCCTCCCGCAGCTCGAGCGAAAACAAAATGTTTTCTCCCACCGTGAGCGAATCGAATAGCGCGCCCGATTGAAACACCATCGTCACTTTCTTGCGGATCTGCCGCAGCTCCCGCTCGGTCATGTGCGTAATATCGGTGTAGTTCGCGATGATCTCACCGCTATCGGGCTTCATGAACCCCATGATGTGACTGAGCGTGACCGATTTCCCCACGCCGCTGCGGCCGATAATCGCCAGCGTCTTGCCCGCGTCTACATAAAAGCTGACATCCTTCAGCACCGGATGATCGAAGGATTTGAAAACGTTGCGGAATTCGATGTAGTGGAGATAGCTCTCACCTGCCATTCGTAACTTCCTGCAGCACCTGCCAGTCTTCAGGCGTATTCAGGTTCCACACCGCGCCAGATAGCCCCAGCCGTTCCGCGCCCAGCTCTTCCACCACGTCCATCAACTTCAGTTGATTGTTATCCAACGCTTTTTGAATTTCCGCCAGACAGTCCGAATGGTACACCGCGCAGAGAGGATGCAGCCGGCCGTCCCCATCCATCGTAATGACGCATTTCGCGCCACTCGTCTCCGCCGCTTCTAAAAGTTTTTTCAGCCAGCCGTGTTCAGAAACGAATAGATCGCAAGCATGAATCAGATTTAATTCGCCGCGGCCAGTCGCAAGCGCGGTTTCAATGCCCGATAACGGCCCGAATCCCGGCCGCAAATCAGGAATGCACTCGATGAAAGGGACCTCAGAAAATTCCGGCCGGCCCACCAACGCCACATTGCCCGCCGCATCTCTTACATGCGCCGCGATGCCTTCAACCAGCGTTCCATCGCGCCATGGCAGCAGCGCCTTATCCCTTCCCATGCGCGAACTACGGCCACCCACCAGTACAAATCCGGCGGTCCGCATGCCCAAATAGTAGCACCCGAACCGCTAATTCCAGTTATAATTTGAACGAAACAACTTTCGCTGCTTTTGTATGGATAAGTGCGGCTCAGTCCTTTTATTATTTGCAGCGATTTCGCTCTCGAGTGCCGCTCCCGTTACCCCTCAGCCGCACATCCAGCAGGTTCGCTTCTGGTCGTTTGAAGATGTTACTCGCATCGTTATTCAAACGCAGGGCACTTACACGCTGGCTTGGGATCAGATTGAGAATCCTTCACGTGTCTATTTCGATTTAGCCGGCTTACGCCCGCCCGCAACTCTGCGCAAGGGCTTGGAGCGCATCGCCATCAATGACAAGCGTGTGAAAGAGATTCGTATTGCGCAGGTGGTCCCCGGCAAAACGCGCATTGTCTTTGATCTATTCGGTCCCGCAGAAGTACAGTCTTCGCAGCTCGTCAATCCCGATCGTCTGGTCATTGAGGTTCGTCCGAAGGGCACCAGCATCGCCGCTTTAGCGGGCAAGCATACCTCCTCGCCCGATCCGAATCCGCCCGCTCCCTTGACAGCCTCGCTCCCGGTTCCTTCGCCGCCGCCTTCTGCACCCTCGCTTGCTCCCGTCGTGATCCCTGCAACTGTGACAAAGATTCCGGTCGATATAGCGGCCCCGGCAAAAACCGATAGCGCGGGCGAAAAATCGCTGGTGCGCATTTTCGGCTTGAAGATGGGCAAAGTGGTCATTGACGCCGGGCACGGTGGCCACGATACCGGCACCATTGGTCCAAACGGATTAATGGAAAAGGATCTGGTGCTCGACGTCGCGCTGCGCTTGGGCAAGCTGATCAACCAGCGCCTCGGCGCAACCGTCGTTTACACGCGCGCCGGCGACACGTTCATTCCGCTCGAGCAGCGCACCAAAATCGCCAATGACGAAAAGGCCGATCTGTTTATTTCCATCCACGCCAATTCCTCTCCCGAGCCTGCCGCCACCGGCGTTGAAACCTACTTCTTTAATCTGACTTCCGACAAGAGCGGTCTCGATCTCGCAACCCGCGAGAATGCGGCTTCGGCCAGTTCTATTTCCGATCTCAACGATCTGCTCCACAGGGCCGTGCTGCAGACGAAAAGAGAAGAGTCGCGCCAGTTCGCCCAGGATGTGCAGGCCGCCTTGTGGACCGAATCGGTGCGAATGAATTCCAAATCGCGCGACCGCGGCGTGCGCCAGGCGCCCTTTGTCGTCCTCATCGGCGCCGGCATGCCGTCCATTCTTGCCGAAATCGGCTTCGTCTCCAACCCGCACGATGAGAAACTGCTGAAGCGTACCGACGAGCGCCAGCGCATCGCCGAAGCGCTCTACAAAGGCATCGCCCAGTATGCCAACTCCCTAAGCCACCTGCAGGTCGCCCGCACCGAGTAGTCTTCCCGCTGGCTTTCGTGGGGCCGGGCTTTCCAGCCCGCGCTTCCTGCTTCCAGCTTCCTCCAGTTGTCCGCCAAAGAAGCGCAGGACTTTCGAGGTACGTACCAAATTGACGTCCCAAACGAAGGCCGTGGTGGACGCCGTCATCGGCCGTACGTCTTAACGGAGCCTGCTCGCGGGTCTCCTCACCAGTCCGCACGCCATTGAGGTCAATATCGCGATAATTCGCACCTTCGTGCGTCTCCGTCAACTCCCGCCTCACACGAAGGCCTGGCTCGGCAATTAGAGGAACTGCGCTGGAAGCGGGAAGAATAGCGCAACAGATCCAGGCCGTTCTTCAAACGATCACAGGGGAAGTTGCTCGGAGTTTAATTTAGATTTAAGTCTATTTTGTCATTTCCCCGATTATTTGAGGGTGGGTTTCGGGGCGGTCACTTATAATCCAGTCGCTATCGTGGGACCAGGGGAGAATAGCAATTGGTTCGCTTGGTGGATAATAAATAATGCGAACGTTGCTCAGTTAGGCATACCGCCGAATGCACCAGGATTTGTAGGTACACAATATTCCCTTGGAGTAACGTCTAGTACCCCTGACTACCGATGAGCAAAGCTGGACTCCGGTGGCACGGGTTGAGAACAAACGTCCGAGTATAAGCCGGGACGGACCCGCAGTCAAGGTCCTATTCGTATTATCATGCGTGCTAATATGCGGTGTCGTGCTTTACCTTGGCGGCGTTGCAGCGATCGACGTGATTTTCTCCTATGCGGGTCACGAGGGCACTGTGCGCCGTTCCGCGTATGCGGCGACTGACGAGCAATCCTGGTTAACACTAGAAAACGCGGAGATGAAGGAGAAAAACCTGTCCGCGCTGATGGCTGGAAGCGAACACCGCATCATTATCATCGGCCCGAAAACGCCTGTTCGCTACGAAGGTCAATTGTTCTACGATGGGGAAAAGCTCAGTACAAAATCCAACGGCCCGAACGCTCGACCTGTGCTGCGCGTAAAAGTACTTGCTGGGCCGGAAAAAGGGCGCGTTGTTTGGATAGCGGCCTGCGACGTTGGATTCTACAATTTCCCCTAAGCGTTTTTTCGATAACCGCACTACTGGGCGCCGCATCGTAGCCCGCCGGGGACGAGCGCCACCGTGAAGCGCAATCGCGAACGACTTCCCTAAGATCTCATGTTTCAGTTGTCCGCCAAAGAAACGCAGCAACTTTTGAGATGCAAATTTGGCATCTCAAACGAAGGCCCTGGCGGGCGCCGGTATTGGCCCTACGTCCTCACGGAGCAAGGAATCGCCATGCTCTCGGGCGTCCCCACCAGTCCGCGCGCCCTTGGAGGTCAATATCGCGATAATGGGCACCTTCGCGCGTCTCCGTCAGCTAACAGCTTCCTGCTTCCTTAATTCCTGCCTCTTGCTGCGTGTCCCCTGCTTCGTGAACAAGCATGCGAGTTGCAATAGGGCCACAGTGCCGTTGCGGAACTTTCGAACCATTGTTATCGTCAAGCTTACTTGACGAACTCCGAACTGCAAACCCCGTCTAAGCCTCCATCCAAGCCCACCACGCGCGAACGTTTTGCAGCCGTATGGCGGCGCGCTCGCGCCTGGATCTCCAACTTCTGGCGCGACATCAAGCCCGGCCCCGAGGCGCGCAAAGGCGCCGTCTGGGCAGCCATCGCCACGGTCATCTGGGCCGCAATCATCGGTGGCATCAACCTCAAATCCGGATTCGGCTTAGCGGCCGATCTTCTGTTCGCCCTCGTCATCGCGGCCCTCGCTGTTCCCTTGGTTGCTGCCGTCTTCGTACTCCTGGTTGCGCTGTTGCGCCGCCTTCAACGCTGGACCGCCGGCATCTTTCTCGGTGCGCTGTTGTTTATCTCGCTGCTTTGGTTCGGCTCGCTCGGCTATTCGCTAGCCGCCCTGTTGCTCTTCATCGAAGCGTGTCTCGGCGCTGCCATCGCAACATTCGTTGCCGGCAATTTCAGACATGCGACTGTCAAGAAAAAGGTCCTCACCGCCATCGTCTGCGTGCTGGCTGTGAGCGCGAACGTTTGGATTTTTCTGTTTCTGCACAACGACGGCGTAGATGAAAAGCTGATTCAAATCCAGCAGAACAGTCCCGCGCCTGCACCCATCGCGGCTGCCAATCCCGCCGAGCGCGGCAGTTTTTCCGTTCAACAGTTGATCTACGGAGCCGGTACCGATATCCGCCGCCCCGAATACGGAAAATCGGTTGCCATCCGAACCGGCACCGTCGACGCGTCACATTTTTTTAAAGATTTCGATGGTTGGAAAGCCTGGCTCCGGAAGCGCTACTGGGGCTTTGGCATGGACAAGCTGCCACTAAACGGCCGCGTTTGGTATCCCGCCGGCCCCGGCCCGTTTCCGTTGGTTTTGCTCGTTCACGGTAATCACAACATGAGCGAGTTTTCCGACCCCGGTTACGCCTATCTCGGCGAGTTGCTCGCCAGCCGCGGCTTCATTTTCGTATCCATCGACGAAAACTTTCTCAATAGCGGCCTCTTCCACGACCCGCCCAAACAACAGGCGGTGCGTGGCTGGATGCTGCTCGAACATCTGAAGCTCTGGCGCAAGTGGAATGAGACGCGCGGCAACCCGTTCTTCGGAAAAGTCGACGTTAACAACATCGCGCTCGCAGGTCACTCGCGCGGTGGTGAGGCCGCCGCTACCGCCGCGCTATTCAATAGATTGGCCTACTATCCCGACGACGCCACCATCGCATTCCATTACGGCTACCCCATCAAAGCCGTAATTGCCATCGCGCCTGTAGATGGCCAGTACAAGCCCGCAGGCCAGTGGCGCGTGCTCGAAGACATCAATTACTTCACCATCCAGGGCGCTAACGATGCCGACGTCTCTTCCTTTATGGGCAGCCGCCAGTGGGACCATGTCCGCTTCACCGGCAACGGCGATTTCTTCAAGTCGGAGCTCTACATCTACCGCGCCAATCACGGCCAGTTCAATACCGTTTGGGGCCGCACCGATATGGGAGCGCCCCGCAACTGGTTTCTCGACCTTCATCCGCTTTTGACTGGCGAAGATCAGCGCCGCATCGCTAAGGTCTACATTTCGGCATTTCTTGAAGCCACCTTGCACGGCCGCCGCGAATACCTGCCGGTCTTTCAGGATGCGCGCCAGGCACGAAACTGGCTGCCGCGAACCTTATATGAGAACCGCTACCTCGATTCCAGCAACCGCTTCATCGGCAATTTCAACGAAGATGCCGACGTCACCACCACCACCATCGCCGGCGGCCACATCCACGCCGAGCATTTGACGTTATGGAAAGAAGGCCGCATCCCGTTTCGCCGTGGAGATCGCGACTACAACGGCGTCTTCATCGGCTGGAATCGCGAGACGCCCAAAGGCGCCAAACCCCAACCCGTCCCCGAGTACACCATCGATTTGCCACCCGGCATCGCAGAAAGCTGGAAACTCGACGGCCATTCCGTCCTCACCTTCTCAATCGCCGTAACCGGCGAAAAGGCCCCGCCACCCGGCAAGCCCGCCAAAGAGGAGGCCTCCGAAAAGGAAGAGCCCAAACCCGAGTTGACCGATTTCACCATTGCGGCACAATCGGCCAGCGGAATCACAGCCGCGCTCCCCGCCGGCAGCTTCGCCGCGCTGCTCCCGCCCCTTAAGGTAAAATTCACAAAACTAAATTGGCTCGATCGGCAATGGTATGAAGAATCCGCAGAGCCGGTTTTTCAATCCATCGCCATTCCGCTCTCGGCCTTCACCAGCATCAACCGCCAGTTCGATCCGGCAAAGCTAAATAGCATCCGCCTTCGCTTCGATCGCACGCCGGAGCGGGTCATCATTATCGACGAAATCGGTATCGCCCGCCAATAGCGTATGGAGACGATAGAATTCTACGACCAGTACTCCAGTAAGAAGCCGAATTACGAATACTGGTTCGGAGAAGCAATCCAAAAACCAACGCCCACCTGGCTTCACGGCGTTCTGCAAGCGATCCTGCGCGAGCTTTTAAGACGCGCGGGTTATTATGCGGGAACAGAGATAGAACTGCGAATTGACCCCGATTGGCAACCGGTTCCTGACGTAATCGGTGTTGCACATTGGATCGACCAGCCCTATCCTCAGGAGCCAGTCGATGTCGTAATCGAGGTCCTGTCACCAGATGACCGCATGGTCTACGTTCTCGAAAAATGCAAACAGTATGCCCGAATCGGCACACAGTCGATTTTTTGGATCGACCCGCTGTCCCGCGAAGGCTGGCAGTGGGATCGTAAAGCCGAAGCCCTACAGCGCGTCAAGGCTTTTGAGTTGCCAAACGGAAACTCAATTTCTCTTGACGAAGTATTTGCGGAACTGGACTCTGAGAAGCAGTCGCGGACTTGATGCGCGGCCCGGTTCAACTTTCGAAAATTTTCCTTTCTCCTGAAAACCAGTCTCTTAACCCTCCCGGACCTTTTTGTGGGGGCCGGGCTTCCGCTTCCCGCTCGCTTTTGTGGGGTCAGGGTTTCTAGCCTGCCGCCGGCTTTCTAGCCGGCGCCGTCTTTTCGCCTACAAAAAAAGAAACCCGACCCGGACATGCCGGATCGGGCATCAAATCAGTTTCTTTCAGTGAGGTTATTACTTCGACGTGCTGGTGGAAGTGGTGCTGCTTTCCGTGCTGCTCGTGCCCTTCTTGTTCGCTTTCTTCTTGTGCACTTTCTTCGTGCTTGTCGAAGACGCTGTCGAAGAGCTCGTGTTCTGAGCCTTCTTTGCTGCCGGAGCAGCCATCAGGAAAGGAACCGCCACGGCGGTCAGCAGAGTAGATGTAAACAACTTTTTCATTTGGTATTTTCTCCTTCAACTGTGGCGGATCTTGGTATTTGAACCAACCTCCAGAACCGCAGCTACTGTTCTTGTTTGCTTGTTTCGGCTGCTGCTCATCGGTTGGTCCTTCTTGCCGCTCACGATTCTACTTTGACATTTCCCCGGCCCCGCGTCATCACCTCGACAAGCATTCTTCAATCCCGAATTTACGGGATAGTCAGGCCGCGCTTTTAATGAAAAAATCGTCATCATGCCGCAGTCGGAACTCGTGACGCGAGCCCATCTGCAAAGGCTTCTGCTGGTCGGCCTTTGCTCGTCGGCGCTGCTCCTTTTATCGGCGCTGCTGGTGGCCATTCGTGCTGTCCATCAGATCGACGCCAACACACAGCTTTTCACCAACCGCCAGGCCCTCGCCAAGGCCGCTATCGATGACATCGAACGGCAGGAAAGCGCGCTGAATGCGCAGTGGCTGCAACTGGCACGTAGCCGCGACGTCGTCGGCCGCGACGAACTTCTGCGCCAGATCAACGATGCACGCGCCAAAATGAGCAGCGCGCTCGAATCCGCCTACGAGCAAGCGGAATTACTTCGCGAGAGCATCTATCAGGAAGGGCACGGCCTCTTGCGCTGGACCGTCTGGCTGTTTGCCGGCTGCGTCGGCCTGTCGCTGCTCTCTGCATTGTGGGCCGCTCGCGCCACCGCCGCTCTATTCGGAAGATTGGAGCAGCAATCTGCAGCGCTCGTCCAGATGCAGTATCAATTTCTGGAAACGCAGGAAGATACCGCGCGCCGTTTTTCGCATGAGTTGCACGACGAACTCGGGCAGGCCCTGACAGCCATCAAAGCGAATCTCTCCGCCATGCGCAGAGGTCAGGAAGATCGTCTCGATGACTGCATGCGCCTGGTCGATGGCGCCATCCGCGACGTCCGCGAAATGTCACAACTGCTGCGCCCCACAATTCTCGACGACTTCGGTCTCGATGCCGCCCTTCGTTCCTTATCGGAAAGTTTTTCGCAGCGCACCGGCATCCAGGTCAATTACCACAGCAACGTAAACGGGCGCAGGTGGAACGACGATACCGAGACCAACCTGTTCCGAATCGCCCAGGAGGCGCTAACGAATGTCGCCCGCCACGCCCATGCCACTTCAGTAGACATCGACCTGTCCGAGAATAACGGCTCCGTGACTCTTCAGATTCGCGACAACGGCCACGGCTTCGATCCGGAACAACGAAAATTTTCGCGAGGTCTCGGCCTTGCCGGTATGCAAACCCGAGCGAGCGGCTGCGGCGGCACGCTACGCATCGAGAACGAACCCGGCAAGGGGCTGAAAATTGAGGTGAGTTGCCCATCCGGTAAAGTGTGAGGGGGAAGCAGGTCAGCGCACAGGGCGTTTTGCTGCCCGTTGTGCGCGATTTAATAATGAACAGATGATTCTACAGCTTGCACAGAAGCACTTCATGCTGCAGCACATGCAAACGCTTCAGAGCGCCATGGACAAAGAGATGCGTTTGCAGCAACAAAGCGATACGGAAGCACTCGAACGCCGCGACCGAACCGGCATCACCGCCACCGACCTGCAATTTGCGCGAGAGAAATTGGCGAATGCGCATTCGGCGGTTCAGAATGCGCCCGAGCGCGACGCTGTCTTCCTGCCCGATGATGCCGTCACCAGCGTCACGCAATCCATCCTCGAGTTCTTCATTCTCAATTACAGAAGTGATCTGATTGCGCATCAAAATGCCGCCGCCCATTCCGTCGTGCCCTTTACCACGGCCGTCTTGCGCAACGGCAACAAGCCGGTGGAAGATCTCTTTACCTGTTTGCGGCCGCCCGAAGCCGGCTGGCTCTGCTGCCTTCTGGCCGATGCGTTAAGGAAAGCCGCCCGCCCTCCCAGGCCGCTGCCGTCCGGGCCCGCGCCCCTTAATTCCATCGGCAACACCGCCCGCGTCGTGCTGTTGGCCGACTGGGGTACCGGAGTGCCCCGCGCTCAGGAAATCGCCAAGTCGGCGCGCCGCTGTGTCGAACACGCCGCCCGGCAGGGCCGCGACGTTCACGTCGTCCACATGGGCAATGTCTATTACTCCGGCCAGAGGTTTGAGTACGAGCAGCGCTTCCTAGAATATTGGCCGGTGCTCCGCGGCGAAGAAGAGAAGTTTGCCTCATACTGCATGAACGGCGATCACGACATGTACTCCGGCGGATACGACTACTTCGACTATTTGCTCGCCGACAAGCGGTTTCGCAGGCAGCAGCAGTCCA
>Ga0070739_10007181_pt1 | contig 11940 bp, 9 predicted proteins | sample Coa_R1_7_FD_66445 | JGI IMG/M metagenome (GOLD analysis project Ga0070739, IMG submission 66445) | Surface soil microbial communities from Centralia Pennsylvania, which are recovering from an underground coalmine fire - Coalmine... | ecosystem: Environmental > Terrestrial > Soil > Unclassified ... | reverse complement strand
GGCCGAGACGGCAACCCGTTGACCGTGCCGGGCCCGGGTGATATCCTGACCGCAGGATAGTCAACCATTGGCTATTCGCCGGTTGGGCATCGGCCGGGTGAGGGCAACAGAGGGGACAGGACGCCGTTATGGTTGCAACGCTCGCTCCGGAATCCACCGCCATCGTCCCGACGCCGGCCCGCACGCCCACCCTGGCCCGCGACGCGTACGGTCGGGCGATGACCTACCTGCGCATCTCCCTCACCGACCGCTGCAACTTCCGCTGCGTCTACTGCATGCCCGCCATCGGCATGAAGTTCCAGCCCCGCGACGAGATGCTGACCGACGAGGAGCTGATCCGCCTCGTCGGGCTCTTCGCCCTGCTCGGATTCACCAAGCTCCGCCTCACCGGCGGCGAGCCGACCGTTCGCCCCCACCTCGTGGACCTCATCCGCCGCATGAAGGCGTTCCCGGGTATCGACGAGATCTCGATGACCACCAATGCCCTGTTGCTCGGGCGGATCGCGCCGGATCTGAAGGCGGCCGGCCTCAACCGCGTCAACGTCAGTCTCGACACGCTCGACCCCGCCAAGTTCAAGCTGATGACCCGCGGCGGTCGCTTCGACCTCGTCTGGCAGGGGCTGGAAGCCGCCGACGCCGTCGGGCTGACGCCGATCAAGCTCAACGCCGTCGTCGTGCGCGGCCAAAACGACCACGAAGTCGGCGACCTGGCGGCGCTTACGCTCAAGCGGCCGTGGCAGATGCGCTTCCTCGAGATCATGCCGCTCGAAGGGGTCGGCGCCGTCCACGACGAGGGGCTGGTCACCTCGGCGGAGACGCAGGCGCGGCTCGAAGCGCGCTTCGGCCCGCTCGAGCCGGTGGACGCGCCGCCGGGGGATCCCGCCCGCGTCTGGCGCATCCCCGGCGCCGCCGGCACCGTCGGCTTCATCTCCCCGGTCTCGGCCCCCTTCTGCGCCTTCTGCAACCGCGTCCGCCTCACCTCCGACGGCAAGCTGCGCCTCTGCCTGCTCCGCAACGACGAGATCGAGCTACGCGACCTCCTGCGCGGCGGCGCCGACGACGCGGCCGTGCTGCGCGAGATCCGCGCCGGCATCTGGCGCAAGCCGTGGGGACACGGCCTGGCCGAGGGCGACCGCAACACCGGCCGCGGCATGTCCCAAATCGGCGGCTAGCGCGGTACATCCTCGCGAACGATTAGCCGAGCAACCGCACGCTCCTCGCACAAATGACGATGCAGCGGTGGAGCGGCGTGGCACCCGTGGCGCCACCCCGCCGAGCCGATCGGAACCCACGGCGGTTGGCTCCGCCCGTCCAACGGGAGACGGTCGCGCGGTTACCCAGGGCGGGCACGCCGAACCGGCCGACGATCCGCGGCCAATCGCGCGGCGTTTCCCTGAGGGGCGCCGCCTTTTGCTCCGGGGCAAACCCGTGGCTACGCGACGCCAGCCGCCGCTCGCCCCGCAAGCTCTGGCAGGAGCGCGCCGAGCGCCGAGACGAGCGCGTCGAGGTCCGCCTCGGTGTTGTAGCCCTGGATCGAGACGCGGATCAGGGTCTGGTCGCCGTAGCCGCCGACGGGAACTTCGATCCGGTAATCGTCCCACAGGCGGTCGTGCAGCGCCTGCTTGTCGCAGGGCGGGATCGGGCAGGCGACCATCTGCCCGTACCACGACCACGCCGGCGTGTCGTCGACCATGATCGGCGGCAGCCCGGTCAGCTCGGCGATGCGGTCGCGGACGCTCGTCGCCAGGGCGTGGCAGCGGGCGCGGACCGCGTCCCAGTCGTTCTCGGCTTGGAACTGGATCGCCGCCGGCACGGAGAGGTAGGCCGCCGGGTCGCGCGTCGCCTGCCCCTCGTTGCGGCTCACGAAGGTATGGTCGCCCAACCAGCCCCAACTGACGATCAGCGACTCCACCCAATCCTGGTGCTCGGGCCGGACGTAGAGAAAACCGGCCCCTTTGGCCGAGCAGAGCCACTTGTGGCAATTGCCGGCGTAGACGTCGGCCCCCAGCGCCGTCAGGTCGAGCGGCACGTGCCCCGGCGCGTGCGCGCCGTCGATGATGGTCAGGATGCCCGCCGCCCGCGCCCGGCACACGATCTCCGCCACCGGCAGGATGAGGGCGGTCGGCGACGTGACGTGGCTGAGGAAGACGACGCGCGTGCGCGGCGTCACCGCCGACCAGAACGACTCCACCACATCCTCGGGCGAGCCGACCGGCAGCGGCAGGGGATGCTGGATGTACGTCGCGCCGGACTTCGCGCAGACGCGCTGCCAGGTCATGTTGAGCGCGCCGTACTCGTGGTCGGTCGTGAGGATCTCGTCGCCCGGCTCCAACGCGAGCGAGCGCGCGACGATATTGAGGCCGGACGTCGCGTTGGGCACGTAGACGAGGCTGCCCGGGTCGGCGTTGACGTACTCCCCAAGCCGCGCCCGCGCCTCGGCCAGCAATTCCTTCTTGCGGCGCCCGATAAAGGCGACCGGCTGCCGTTCCAGTTCCCGCTGCCACTGTTGGTAGACGTCGAACACCGGCCGCGGGCAGGCACCAAACGACCCGTGGTTGAGAAAGATGACATCCGGATCGAGCAGGAACCGATCGCGCAGCACGCCCTCTTGTCCTCTCCGCTTCTCCATCCGCACTCAAACGGTGGCGGCCGCGATCGCTGCGGCCGCCACGTCGGATAGCATCGCGCGCGAGCGGCCGCGGCGCAAGACCGCGGCCGCTGGTTGCTCTCGACTACGAGCGATTCCCCGGCGCGTCCTTGGTGATGTAGAGCCCGGCCGGCACCGTGTCCATCGTCGTGTAGCCGGGCCAGTGGATCGCCTTGATGTTGTTCTTGTCGGGCAGCAAGGCGTCGCCCTTCACGTACGACTTCACGAACTGGATCGGCGTCCGGTAGTAGATGAACACGGCCGGCACGTCGGAGACGAGGATCTTCTCGGCCTGCTGGAACATCTGGGTCCGCTGCGCCGCCGGACCGAGGTAGGAGGTCGCCTCCTTCACCAGCTTGTCGTACTGGGGGTTGGACCAGGAGTGGCGGCCGCCGGTCAGCCAGACGCCGAGCATGTTCGACGGGTCGAGGTAGTCCATGCCGTAGGAGACGAAGCCGAACAGGATCTGCGTCGGCTTGGCGTTGAGGGCGTTGGTGAACGTCGCCTGGTCTTTGGCGCTGATGGAGACGTCGATGTTGAGGTACTGCTTCAGCATCGCCCCCGCGGCGCCGCCGACGGCCGAGTCGGTCGGCGTCGGCTCCCGCAGCCACATCTCGAGCTTGGGGAAGCCCTTCCCGTTCGGGTAGCCGGCCTCGGCCAGGAGCTGCTTGCCCAGCGCCGGGTCGAAGTTTTGAATGCCCTTCAGCGCCTCCTGGTCGGAGGCCGGGTAGCCGGGCGCCAGGAAGCCGTAGGACGGGTTGCCCTGCGGCCCGAGGATCTTCAGCTTGATGGCGTCGCGGTCGATGACGTGACTGAACGCCTGCCGCACCTTGAGGTTGTTGAACGGCGGCTTCGTCACGTCGAAGAAGAGGTAGTCAACCCGGAAGTCGCCGACGCCCTGGTACAGCTCCTTCGACAGCGTGGGATCGGATTGGGCCACCTTGATGTCGGCCGGGGCTGGCGTTTCGGTGTAGTCGATGTCACCGGCCTGGTACAGGGTGAACCAGGTGTTCGGCGCGGCGAGTTTGACGACAATCTGCTGGAACGGGACCTGGAGACTGCCCTTGTACGACTCGTTGCGCTTGTACGTGATGGACTGGTCGCGCACCCACTCGGATCAGGATGAACGGCCCGGACGAGACCGCCGTCTCCGGCTTGGTGTTGTAGAGCGGCCCGGTCTTCTCGAGCGCCGCCGCCGAGAGCGGCAGCGAGTAGAGGAGCTTCGCCGGCAGGTAGGGCGCCGGCACGATCGTGTCGAAGATGAGCTCCTGCGGGTTCGCGCCCTGCCGCACGCCGATCTGGTCGAGCGGGACCTTGCCGTTGACCGCGTCGGCATAGCCCTTGATGTCGGGCAGCCAGAACCAGGTGAAATCGTAGGCATGCTTGGGGTCGGCCGAATACTGGAACGTCTTGACCCAATCCTGCGCCGTCACCGGGTTGCCATCGCTCCAGACGAGCTTGGGATCGAGCTAGAACGTCCAGGTCTTGCCGTCCGGCGTGCTCGACCATTCGAGGGCCGCGCCGGGGATGATTTGGAAGTTCTTGTCGAGCCGGACGAGCGAATCGCTGAAGAGGTCGGCCACGAGCGGCCGGCCGTAGACCATCTCGTAGAAATCGAGCACCTTGGCGATCGTGGGATCGGTTGGTACGCGGTAGACCTGGTTGGCGGCCGGCGCCGCATCGGCCGGTGACTCGCCCGTCTGAAACTGCACCTCCAGCGGGTGTGACGCGCCCGGCAACGGCATGGCGCCGATGCCGCCGAAGATCCCGAGACTCGCGAAGGCGGCCGCGGCCCCGGCCGTGCCCTTCAAGACCCGCCGCCGGTCCGTCTGCCACGCCAGCAGATCGCGCCGTGGGTCACGCGAACGATTCGACATCCCTTGCTCCTCCTACGCTTCTCGTGAAGTCAGCGCCGTCGCTGACTGCTCGCCAGTTGGAGAGCCACAATCAGGTAACGAGACGGTACGGGGCCCTGGATCGGCTGCCTCGGTCCCGTCACCATCCCCCGTCCCCCGTCCCCCGCCTCACATCTGCCGGGGGTCGAGCGCGTCCCGCAGACCGTCGCCGACGAAGGTGAACCCGAGCATGATCAGGGCGATCGCCAGCGTCGGGAAGAGCCCGAGGTACCAGTAGACGCGAATGTAGGGCGCGCTGTCCGCGACCATCTTGCCGAGACTCGGCGTCGGCTCGTTGATGCCGACGCCGATGTAGCTCAAGCCGGCTTCGGCGAAGATGGCGAGCGGGATCGCCAGGGTGATCGCGACGATCACCGGCGCCAGCGCGTTGGGCAGCAAGTGGCGCACGGCGATCTTCAGCTCGCTGGCGCCGATGCTGCGCGCGGCGGTAACGTATTCCTGCTCGCGCAGCGTCAGCAATTGCGCGCGCATCAGGCGGCAAATTGTCACCCAGCTCGTGATGCCGATGACGAGGATGATGTTGCGCACGCCGGGTCCCGTGATCGTCATCAAGAAGATGGCAAAGAGGAGACCGGGGAAGGCGGTCATGATCTCGACCAGGCGCATCACCACGAAGTCGGTCAACCCCCCGTAGAGCCCGGCCGCCACCCCGAGCGGGATGCCGATCAGGCAGGCGACCGCCACGGCGCTGAAGCCGACGATGAGCGAGGTGCGGGTCCCGTACATGACGCGACTGAGGAAATCGTGGCCGATGGCATCGGTGCCGAGCGGGTGGTGCCAGCTCGGGTACTCGTTGGCCGACATCAGGTCGGCGTCGGCGTAGCCCGTCGGCGCCAGGAGCGGCGCCCCGAAGCCGATCACCATCAGGAAGAGGACGATAACGAACCCGACCACCGCTAGGCGCTGGCGAAAGTAGCGGCGCATCGCGTAATAGGCGGCGGAGCGGGGTGCCTGCACCCGCAGGCGCGCCTCGGCACCCGCCAGCAGATCCTCGCGCGCAACCGAGGTCGAGGTCGCCATGGCCGTCCTTACCCCGCGACCTTGCCGCCGCCCAGGCGAATGCGCGGGTCGAGCACCGTGTAGAGCACGTCGGTCAGGATGTAGGTGAGCCCCCAGAAGGCGGCCACGAGGAGGACGAGCGCCAGGATCATGGGGTAGTCGCGCGCTTGCGTGCTGGTGACGAAGAAGCGGCCCAGCCCCGGGATGCGGAAGGTCGACTCGATGAAGATGGAGCCGGTCAGAATGTTCGGGATTTCGGGGAGGAGGATCGTCACGAACGGGATGAGCGCGTTGCGGCCGACGTGCCAGGTGAGGACGCGCTGCTCGGCGAGCCCTTTGGCCCGCGCCGTTCGCACGTAGTCGGCGCGCAGCACGTCGAGGATGCAGGTCCGCGTGTAGCGCGCGACGAGCGCCATCGGGGCCAGGCAGTAGGCGATGACCGGCATGATGTAGTCCTGCGGCTTGCCCCAGCCGCCCGGCTCCAGCCAGCCGAGGTACACGCTAAAGAGGAGCAGGAGCCAGATCGCCACGACGAAGTTCGGCACGACCATGCCGAGCGTCGCGCCAAAGGAGACCGTGTAGTCCACCCACGTGTTCTGCTTCAGCGCCGCGATGAAGCCGAAGAGCGTGCCCAGCGCGTAGGCGATGGCGATGGTGGGGATGCCGATCTTGATCGTCACCGGCCACGTGCGCATGATGAGACCGGTGACGGTCTCGGTTGGGCTCTGGAACGGCACGCCGAAATCGCCGTGCAGCGCGTGCCAGATGTAGCGCGTGTACTGCACCCACAGCGGCTTGTCCAGGCCGTACTTGCGGAGCATCGCCTCCTGGGTCGCCGCCGGTAGGGGACCTTTGTCGCTCATCGAGAAGGGGCCGCCCGGAACTTGGTGCATGAGGAGGAAGGCGATCAGCGAGACCGCGAACAGGACAAAGATGAGGCTGAGCAGCCGCCCGATGATGTAGCGCGCCACCCGCGGTCTCCTCCTCTGCCACCGGTGCACCCGGTCGTCCCTGTGCCATCCCCGCCTTGCTGACTGGGGCGGCCCGCTGTCTTCGACGCGCGGATTCTACCATCACTCGCCCGGTGTCCGGCCGTTCTCGGCGCCCTGCCGCATTTGCCGCCGTGCCCGAGCCGACAGGCCCTGCCTCCAACAGCGCAACGCGACGCGTCGCACACGATCCACGCAACGCATTGGCCCGAAACCTTCACCGGTGAGGCCAAGCGCCTGACGGGTGTCATCCCTCGCCGCAGCGCGGGATGACAGGGAAAAGGACGGCTCGGTGCCGAGCGCGACGCGGCAGCCGATTGGCCGCCGCCTCGTCGAGCGCTGCGAAGGGGATGTCCACGTCCTGCACCAACCCGTCCTCCAGGGACCGTGCGCCTCCACCGGCGACCGCCGCTGGGACGCGCTGACGTCGGTCTGGCATTCCTGATCGGGTTTCCGGAGGCGACAGGCGATTGGGGAGGGCACCAGGCCTTCGCGATCGTCCCGAACGCCTTTCGTCCAACGCCTGTCGCCTGTCGCCTGTCGCCTGTCGCCTGTCGCCTGCAGCGGTGGGGGGCTGGCGGTGCTGATGCCGCTCCACGAGCATAAGAGCGGCGGCGAGGTCGGCGAGAGCGGGCGGGGCTCGTCCGCATTCGCCGGGGCGCCGGCCCTCGTACGCTCCCTGCGCCGCGGCGGCGGCCACACGCGCCCCGCCCTGCGCCACCGGCACCGGCGCTCCCGCTGCGCCGCGACGCCGCCCGCCCTCGTCGTCGCGCTGACCGAGGCCGGCTACGTCTCCCACGGCACAGACGGCGGTGGTCACCGCGGCGGCGCGGGACGCCATCCGGGCGGCGTTGCCGACGACGAGGCGGACGCGCTGTCGGTGACGGCCCTGGCGGCGGCCCCTGCTACTGGCGGCTGCCCCACCCGCCGGAAGACGTTTCCCCCCTTAAGGGACGGAGTTGTGCCGACTTCTTCCCGTCCCACAGCCACGACCTGCCGGTCCGGAAGAAGTCGGCACAACTCACCCCCTTAAGGGGGGGGAAACTTCTTCGCCGGTCGCCGCCGGCGGCCCACCGCCGCGGGGCGGGTGCCGACTGTGGCGCCTGCCCCGCCCGCCGGCGCTGGCGCGCGACTCGCCGCCGGGGCCGCGGCGGGTGCCGGGCGGTGCTGGTCGACTGTCGCCACGTCACTGGGAGGCGATGCCGCACCAACGGGGGGACGTGGGCCGGCCCTCGGTCGCGCGTGCCGAGGGTCAAGTGCTGCGGGGGCGCTCGGCGGGGGGATCTCCGAGGCGGAGCGCGCGCGTGCCGCGCCCCGTCGCCGGGCAGCGCCGTGGCGCCTGGCCGCGGTCGTGCATACCGGGCCGCCGCGCCCTTCGCAGCGGCGACGCTGTTGGTCATCGGAATGGGCCGCCGCGACCCGTAGCGACGGCATGCCGATGCGTCCGTTGTGGTACCGTCATCTGAGCGATGGTTCGCGTGGCTCGCGTGCGCGGCGGAGGACGGATGCAATCGGCGGCGGAACGGGTTGGACAGCGCCGGCGACCGACCATGACGGTGTCGCCGTACTTCGTCGCGATCGTCGCGGTCTTCGTCACCTGCCTCATCACGGCCAATATCATCGCCGTCAAGCTCATCACCGTCGGACCGTGGGTCGTGCCGGCCGGCGTCGTTGTCTTCCCGGTCGCCTACATCGTCGGCGACGTGCTGACCGAGGTCTACGGCTATGCCGCCGCGCGCCGCGTGATCTGGCTCGGCTTCGCCTGCAACGCGCTCGCGGTCGGCGCGATCGCCCTGGCCGGCGCCCTGCCCGCACCCAGCTTCTGGGATGGCGGCAGCGCCTACCACCGCATCCTCGGCTCCACGCCGCGCCTGCTGGCGGCCTCGTTCGCGGCCTACCTGGTCGGGGAGTTCGCCAACGCCTACGTGCTGGCGCGCCTCAAGCTCCTGACGCGCGGGCGCTTCCTTTGGACGCGGACGATCGGCTCCACCGTCGTCGGCGAGGGGCTCGACTCGCTCGTCTTCATCACCCTCGCCTTCGCCGGCACGGCCGGCGTGGACTTCCCGCACCTGCGCGAGCTGATCCTCACGCAATGGCTGATCAAGACCTCCTACGAGACGCTCGCCACCCCGCTGACCTACGCCGTCGTCACGGCGTTGAAGCGGATCGAAGGCGTGGACACGTTCGACCGCGGCACGAGCTTCAACCCGCTCACGCTGCGCGACGCCCCCGGCGTCGAGTAGCGCCGGCGCCCGGCCGCCGCTTGGCGCGCGGATTGCGCCGGTGCCGACAGATGAATCTGCCGCGCCCGCACTTCGTTGGGTGCGCGCAGGCTGCGACGGACCCGTTCGGCGCGAGGAGAAGCGCAACCGTTGGCATCCTCCGCGGTTATCGAGACCTACGACCTGACCAAGCGCTACGATGCATCGATCGTGGCCGTGGATCACCTGAACTTGACCGTCCGCCGCGGCGAAATCTTCGGCTTTCTCGGGCCGAACGGCGCCGGCAAGACGACGACCCTGCGCATGCTGCTGGGACTGATCCGCCCCACCTCCGGCACGGCTCGCGTCCTCGGCTGCCCGCCCGGCGCACCCGCCGGTCTGGCGCGGGTCGGCGCGCTGTTGGAAAGCGCCTTCTACCCGTACCTCTCGGGGCGCGAGAATCTGCGGGTGCTCGCGCGCTACGACGGCGTTCCCTATGACCGCGTCGAACAGGCGCTCGACCTGGTCAGGATGCGCGAGCGGGCGAACGATGCCTTCAAGAAGTACTCGTTGGGCATGAAGCAGCGGCTCGGCGTGGCCGCGGCCCTGCTGAAGGAACCGGCCCTCCTCATCTTGGATGAGCCGACGAACGGGCTCGACCCGCAGGGCATGGCCGAGATGCGCGTGCTCATCCGCGAGCTGGGGCAGGGCGACCGCACGGTCTTGCTCTCCAGCCACCTCCTGAACGAGGTGCAGCAAATCTGCGATCGGGTCGGCATCATCCAGGGCGGTCGCCTCCTGATCGAGGCCGGCGTCGCCGAGCTGCGCGGTGAGCCCGCGCTGCTCGTGCGCGCCGCGCCGCTGGATCGGGCGCGGCAGATCGCGGCGGATCTTGTCGGGCTGGACCACGTGCAGGTGAGCGACGGCACGCTCAAGCTGGTGACGCAGCCGGCGCGGGCGGCCGAAATCAACCGCCAGTTGGTCGAGGCGGGTCTGGCCGTGAGCGAGATCCGCCCCGTCGAGCGGTCGCTGGAAGAGGTCTACATGGAGCTGACCGGGCACGAGGGAGGGATCGCCTGAGATGTGGGCGAGCTTCGTTGCCGGCCTCATGAAGCTGGTGCGGCGACCGGCAATGTGGGTCTTGGTGGGCATCTGGTTCGCGCTGGCGATCCTCTTCGGCTACATCATTCCCTATATCGTTTACAACGATCCGCCGAAAGGGATGACGGTGACGGAGCGGATCACGCTCCTGCTCACGATGCTGCCGAGCGGCTGGCTTGGGAACGCCCTCGGCGGGTTCCCCCTCTTTGGCGGCGCCTTTCTCGTCATCGCCGGGGCGTTGGTCACCGGCAGCGAGTACGGTTGGAACACGGTGGCGACGATCCTGATCCAGCGTCCCGGCCGCCTCAAGGTGCTCGCGGGCATGCTGCTGGCGCTCGGGGTCTTCGTCGTCATCTTCGAGCTGGCGGTCCTCGGCCCGGACGCGCTGGCGAGCTACATCGTCGCCCGCCGGCTCGACGCGCCGATCGTCTGGCCGTCGGCCATGCAAATCCTGCGCGGGCTGGGTGCCGGTCTGCTCATCCTCGCGGTCTGGGCGGTGGCTGGGGCGTTCCTCGGCATCGTCTTCCAGGGCACCGCCCTCTCGATCGGGCTGGGGCTCGTCTACCTCTTCGTGATCGCGACCCTCATCTCCGGCTTCTCCGGGCAACTCAGCCTCCTGAAGAGCATCGACAAATACCTGCCGCGCGCCAACGCCGGTGGTCTGGCGGGCAGCTTTACCGGCGCCAGCGGCTCCCCCGGCATCAGCCACCTCGTGGACGCGACGCACGCCACGGTCATGCTCTTCGTCTACGGTATCGCCTTCCTCGTGCTGGCGGCCTACATCTTCCGCACGCGCGACGTCGAATAAGCATCCACGTTGTCGGCACACGTCGCGTCTGAGTTGGCCGCGGTAGAATGCCGTGCCACGGTCGCGCACGGAGCGGTATCAGCGATTACCAGAAGGAGAACAACCGATGACGGCTTCCACGACGCGCGGCGATGGCGCGCCGTTTGAACCCGCCGACAGCCGGCGGGTGCGAGCGGCGATCCGCGACAACGTCTGGCTCCACTTCACCCAGATGGCCGAGTACCAGGATCCGAACACCCGCCCCCTCGTACTCGTGCGCGGCGAGGGGAGCACGGTCTGGGACGACCAGGGCAACGCCTACCTCGATCTCCTCGCCGGCATCTACTCGGTCAACGCCGGCTACGGCCGCCGCCGCATCATCGAGGCGATGCTGGCCCAGCTCGAGGCGCTGCCGTTCGTCAACCCCTTCGGCTACACGAGTGTGCCGGCGGCGGTGCTCGCCGACCGCCTCGGCGACCTGGCGCCGCTCGGCGGGGAGGCGCGCGTCTTCTTCACGTCGGGCGGCTCGGAGGCGGTCGAGAGCGCGCTCAAGCTCGCCAAGCAGTACCAGCTCATCCGCGGCTATCCCTACCGCTACAAGACGATCTCGCGCCGCGGCGCCTACCATGGCACGACGCTGGGCGCGCTCTCGGTCAACGGTCTCCCCAGCGCGCGGTCCCCCTTCGGCCCGCTCGTGCCCGGCGCCCGCCACGCGCCGATGTCGCACCGCTACCGCTGCCCCTACTGCCAGGGCGAGCCGGCCTGCACCCTCGCCTGCTACGACGAGATCGAGCGCCTGGTCGAGTTCGAGGGAGCGGACCAGGTCGCCGCCATCATCACCGAGCCGGTGCAAAACGCGGGCGGTTGCATCCCGCCCGGCTCGCCCGACTACTTCAAGAAGATCCGCAAGCTCTGCGACGAAACCGGCATCCTGATGATCATGGACGAGGTGATCTGCGGTTTCGGGCGGTTAGGGGAACTCTTCGGCTCGACCTACTTCGGCGTCGAGCCGGATTTGATCACCGTCGCCAAGGGGATCACGTCGTCCTATGCGCCGCTCGGCGCGGTGCTGGCCCGCAAGGAGGTCGCCGACGCCTTCCTCGACGCCGGCGACGGTCCGGCCACGACGCCGGGAGAGCGCGCCCGCCGGGCAGGCTTCGCGCACGGTCTCACCTTCGGCGGTCACCCCGTCTCGTGCGCCGCCGCCCTCGCCAACCTCGACATCATGCTCGAGGAGGATCTGCCCGGCCGCGCGAAGGAAACCGGCGCCTACCTGCGGCAGCAGTTGGAGGCCGCGCTC
>Ga0070739_10007180_pt1 | contig 11941 bp, 5 predicted proteins | sample Coa_R1_7_FD_66445 | JGI IMG/M metagenome (GOLD analysis project Ga0070739, IMG submission 66445) | Surface soil microbial communities from Centralia Pennsylvania, which are recovering from an underground coalmine fire - Coalmine... | ecosystem: Environmental > Terrestrial > Soil > Unclassified ... | reverse complement strand
GTTCGGGGTGGTGCGGCTTAGTGACATCCTTGCCAGGTACGGCGTGGCTGGAATTCCGGGCGTCTACGCGAAATGAGTACGGCCAATCCGATCTCCGCGAATATTGCGCGACGCCGCGGCTCCATTGTGCGGCTGAGTGCGGCCGTGGCCGCTGTGATTGCAACGCTGGCTCTGCTGGACATTTTTCTAGCCAGAACAGAACAGAGGGAGCTGGCGTCGCTGGCATCGCAAGCTGACCGGAACGGGCAACAGCTTCTAGCGGGCGGTCATGCCGCGGAGGCGGTGGAGGCGTTTCGAAACGCTCATGATCTGGAACGGGATAACGAAAGATATCAGCTTGATCTCATTCGGGCATTGATGGCGGCCGGAAAGCCGGCCGAAGCCCAGCCGCTAATGACGGAGATTCTGGATGAAGATTCGAATAACGGAGAAGCCAATCTGCTGGCTGCGCGGCTCGCCGCCGCCCAGGGGCATATCAATGCCGCAGATTCGTATTATCATCGCGCCATCTATGGAGAATGGGGCGGCGAATGGCGCGGCAACGTTGCGCAGCGCCAGATCGAGGCGCGGCTCGAACTGATCGATTTTCTGAATGCTCATCGGCGACAAAACGAAGTTCTTGCCGAGCTGCTCCCGCTCGAAGAGCAGGCGGGGAACAACACGAAACTGCAGAGCAAGCTGGCGCAGCTCTTCTTAGCCGCGGGATCGCCATCCCGCGCGCGCGAAATTTACCGGCGGCTCATTAATCTCGATCCGGAAGACGGCGGAAATTATGCCGGACTCGGGGAGGCGGATCTACTATTAGGCGATTTTCGCGCAGCACACACGGCGTTTTCGAATGCGGCGCTGCATAGCGGAAAGGATGCAGCGTTGCGCGGGCGTTTGGACTTATCTCTGCAATTGATGAACCTGGACCCGACGGTACGCTGGCTCTCCGCGCAGGAAAAGTATCAGCGCAGCCGTAAAATCCTGCAACTGGCGAGTGACGCTTTGGAGCAGTGCATCACCAATCATCCGCAGCTTGCCACTGACGCGGCATCGCAGCTCGCATCGGCGGCCCAGATGGCGGTCCGGACGCCGCCTCCGAAGCAGCCCAATAATGAAATGGCGGAAAGCACGCTATCTCTTTCGCAGGACATCTGGCGCGCGCGCACCAGTTTATGCGGAACCGGCACGGCGCCGGATGAAGAGGCGTTGCGGCTCATCATGGAAAAGTTGGCGAAGTAAGGAGCAGGCCTTCAACGGGGTTGAGAGCTCGATCTCAATCCGGCGGCGGGGAGCCCAGCTTCTTTCTGTACCCGTCGCGCTGGCGCGCCTGGATCTCTTCGGCAATCTTCTGTTCGCGGCTGGCTTCGGCGATCTGCCCGGTTTTGCGCAAGGCGGCGCCAAGCAGGTAGTGCGCCTGAATGTAACCGGCATCGAGCGCAATAGCCTTGCGAAGGGGCTCAATGGCGGCTCGCGGATCACCCGCTGTTAATTCGGCTTTTCCCAAACCAAAAAACGCCTCTTTGTAGGCGGGATTTGCGGCCAGCGCCGCTTGAAAATGCGGGATGGCTTTGGCGGGCTCACTTTGCTTGAGGAGGATTTCGCCCAGCAGGCAGTTGGAAACCGGATCGTCCGGATAGCGTGCGAGCTCGGTATTAAACTCCTTTTCGGCTTCGTCGAATTTGCCTTCCTTCCAGTAGATCTGGCCTAAGCCTGAATGCACGCCGGGGAAACGCGTATCGCTCTTCTGAGCCGCTCCGTATTCGGCCTTTGCATCGTCATCACGCGACATCTGATCGTAAGCCGCTCCCATCATGACGTGAGCGGCGGGCGAATTCGGGTCGATGGCCATGATACGCGCAAAGACACTCGTAACGGCTTCGTAGTTGTGAGCACGCAGGTACGCTTTGCCAAGAATATCGAGCGTGGTCAGATCCGATGGATTCAGCTTGTTGGCGCGCTCCAGATACTGCGCCGATTCCGGATAGCGATCGAGTGCAAACAGCGTCAGACCGGCGAGATCGAGCACCTGAAAATCGGGCGTTTTAGCGCTGAGATCGGAAAGCAACGGCCACGCGTCAGCATATCTCTGGGAACGAAAATAGGCGATGGCAAGATTCCGGCTGGTAGCAGGATCGCCTGGCCGTATTTCAAGCGCCCGCTTATAGTACTTGATGGCTTCGTCCTGTTTGCCTTCGCGCGCGAGTGCAATGGCGAGATCGTTCAAGATCTCGATGGAATCGGGCTGCAGCGGAAGCGCCTGGCGGAAGGCACTCTCGGCAGCGGCGTTGTTGCCGGCCTGCAGGGCTTGCGAGCCTTCGACCAAAAGCTTTTGTACATCCGTTTGGCCGTTGAGGCAGGCGCAAAAACAAAAGAGGCACGCCAGGATGAATGGCGTGCCTCGAGTTCGGTACTGCTGCTTCAAATACTAAAAATACAACTTAGCGCCTAGCTGGATCTGGCGCGGGTTGTGACTGCCCGTCAGCCTGCCAAAGGTCGACGGCGTATCCACGTTGGTTCCCAGCCCGGTGAAGTTGGTGTGATTAAAGGCGTTGAAGAATTCGCCGCGAATTTGAAGACTCGCGTGCTCCTTAATCTTGAAGTTGCGGATGGCGGCCATATCCCAATTCTCAATTCCGGGCGTGAGCAGCAATCCGCGGCCCTGGTTTCCAAAGTGGCCGATGGCATCTGTAAATGCGGCCTGGTTGAACCACTCGAACCGGCTGTTATTGCCGGCCAGCGGCACGCCGTAGATGACGTCTGAGCGCGGCGGAGCGGTGTCGTAATCGATGCCGATACCGCCGGGATACGTCCCAGGCCCGGAGTAGTGAAGCGAGTTAAAGGGATCGAAATTCTGGCGGATGTAGGTGGAGACTCCGGAATCGAGCGTAGTGATACCTGACCATTCCCAACCGCCCAGAATGTGTCCGATAACGCCCTTCTGGTCCTTGAAGAACGGCAGATCGTAGACGTAGTTCACAACCAGGATGTATGGCTGGTTGATTCCGGGCGGTCCGTAATCCAACGCGTAGTTGTAACTATAGGTGTCGGCAGTGCCGCGATCGGTCGGATTGTTCGCCAGGTTCTTGGACCAGGTATAGGCGATGCCGATGTTAAATCCGTTCGCAACGCGCCGGTTCAACGAGAACTGGAAGGAGTTGTAGTTGCTCGAATAGACAGGAGCGCGCGAAGTGACCGCCTGATACCCCAGATATGGACGCAAGGCATTTACTGCAACGGTGGGGTTGGCTTGACGCACCGGCAGGGAGACCTGATTTAGATCGACATCACCGAGCAGGTGGCGCCCAAGCGTACCCACGTAGGCGAGTTGAATGACCGTATTCGGCAGGATCTGCTGTTCCAATGAGAAGTTGAAATCCTGATAGGACGGAACTTTGAATGTGGGCGTCCCGGTGACGGTCAGGCTGGTGGGCCCGAGCCTGGTTGCGGTAGTACCGGCCAGCGGGTTGTCGAAGCTGGTGTTGTTGATGGTCACGGTCTGTACACGGGGCGGATCGTTAAACGCATTCTGCTCCCAGATTCCGTTTAGTGTGCGGTCGTAATAGATGCCGTAACCACCACGAAGGGCCGTTTTGCCGTTGCCGAAGACGTCCCAGGCAAATCCAACACGCGGGCCGATATTCAAATTCGAATTCGGATTCACCAGTGCGCCGAAGGGCGAGCAGGTTGCATTCGGAGTAATTTTTTGGATATTCGAGCACGCCGCCCCAGTGGGGTAAATCAGGCCATTCACGTAATTAGCCGGCGTCAGCGCTTGTCCGGCAACGAAATTACCGGGCGCCTGGCTGCCAGCGGGGTTCATTACAGGAACGGCTGCAGGGTTGAACAATGCCGGATCAAAATTCACCAGCGTGTTGTTCGAATCCGATGGCGTTGGGAAAAAGCTGTACCGCACGCCCAGATTGAGGGTGAGGCGCGGGGTTACTTTCCAGTCGTCTTGCAGGTACGCTTCCAGGTTGAAGTAGTTTAAGTGCGGAATGGTATCCGTGTTTGCCATGGAGAACGAGGTAGCATTGCCGAGCAGGAAATTCGCAAACGGAGCGGTCGTACAACTACCCGCATGGACGGGAGATAAACAAGTGTTCGTGAACGAGAATCCGCCCGGTCCTACAGGCCCGTTCTCGGTTTTGGTCATCCATTGAACCGTGATCCCTGCGCGGATGGTGTGATTGCCCGCAACTTTCGAGAAATTGTCGTAGACATTCTTATCGATGTTGCGCTCAAAATACGGAGCCGATGGCGAGGCGACGCCGCTAAATCCCGTAATACTGACGGTCGGAATCCGGCCGTAGGGATCGACAAACGGCAATCCTTGCCCGAGTGCTGCAAACAGCGTCGGATTGTTATTGATGCCGGTCAGATTGCTATTAATGGCTCCCCAGGAGTAATTGAACGCGGCTTCGTTGACAACGGTCGGCGAGATGGCCCAGCTCATGTTGGCGACGACGTTTTTGCCGGGCGCATTGGTCGCGGTGGAGAAGACGCCAGGGAAGGGGCTGCTGGCAAAGAGGCCACCGGGCTCGGTGGTCGGAACGATGTCCTGCATAAAGCGCCCGAACAGGTGAACTTTATCCGTTATGTTCTGATCGAGGCGAACCAGATCCTGCCGGTAGTTCTGGACGGCCACCTGGTTGTTAATAAATTGCGTGCCGCCTGCGGCATTGCCAGGAAACTTCGAGTAAACGGCATTGATGTACTGCACGGCGCGCTTGCTGAAGCAGGAAGGCAGAATCTGCGACGTGTTCGTGGCGGCGTTATATTGCACGCAACTCGCCGGAGCAAAACCGGGGTCCACCGTGCCGGTGAATGTGCCGCCCAGTTGCGCCTGCGTGGGCACCAACGCCGTCACCGTGCTGGGCACATGCGTCTTGCGCCATTCCTCTGACCAGAAGAAGAACGTTTTCGATTCACTCCTCTTGTACAGCTTAGGAACAAACAAAGGCCCGCCAATGGTGAAGCCGAAATTGTTGTACCGCAGAGGCGGCTTGGGCAATCCGGCCAGGTTGCTGAAAAACGAATTGGCGTTGAATTTATCGTTGCGAACGAATTCGTACACGTCGCCATGGAATTGGCTGGTTCCCGACTTTGTGGCAGTGAGAATCTGGCCGCCGCCGCTGCGCCCGTATTGGGCATCATAAGTGCTACGGCCCAACGTAAATTCCTGCATCGCGTCGATGCTTGGAATATTCAATAGCGTGGCGTTGGATCCGCTGTCGTTCACATCGGCGCCATCTACGGTCCAGTTGTTTGCGCTCGGACGCGCGCCGTTTACCGAAAGAGTTGTCGTATTCGCCAAGCCAAACCCGACCACATCGGGCAAACCGCTAACCACGCCTGGTTGCAGCGTAACGAGCTGCTCGAAGTTGCGGTTGTTCAACTGTAGTTCGCGCACCTGGGTGCCACTGATGGTCCCCATCTGTGCCGCGCTGGTTGTTTGCACCGGCACGGCGGTTTCGGTCACGTTGACGGTCTCTGTAATCTGGCCTGTCTGCAGACTGACGTCGAGAGTTCGTTTCTGTGCGACGTTCAGCACGACGTTTGAGGAGGTGTACGTCTTAAAGCCGGGAGCCTTCACCGTCACGGTGTACACGCCTGCCGGCAGATTCGTCACCGTGAAATTGCCGCTGTTGTCGGTTTGAACAGCGCGGACATCGGTATTGGTCTCGTTATTGTGGATGTTTACGGTAGCATTGGGAACAACTGCTCCCGTCGGATCGGTGACCGTGCCGATCAGCGTGGCGTAGATCTCTTGCCCAAAAGCTCCCGCAGAAGCAATCAAAAACGCGCATACCAGTGCGCAGATAAACCTTTTCATAGGACCCCTATTCAGACGGAATACTTCGCCCGAGACAATTGTTACGAAGCTGTTAACCCTGAGGCTGATGGTAACTCACAACCACTTCCAGCGCAACAGAAGATTCAGGGGAGGCGATAGTATCTCTAGTTTGAGAGGTGAACTTTTGAGCTTTTGCACGGCTGCGGCCGCGCTACTGGTTAGTGCGGCGTTACTGCACGCCCAAACCCCTGCAACCATCCCGCTGTCGGAGACGCAAGCGCTCCAAAGGGCCGGGCGCAACCTGTTTGGGCAGGATTGTGCATTCTGTCACGGCAAAGATGCAGGCGGCGGCGAGACCGGACCCGACCTGACCGGGTCGGCGCTGGTGGCCGCCGATGTGAACGGGAACAAGATCGGACCGGTTATCCGCCAAGGGCGGCCTGATAAGGGCATGCCGGCCTTCCATCTTTCCGATCCCGATATCGCGGCTTTGGTCGCTTTCATCCATTACCAGCAGCATCAAAGCGAGCTGCATCCGGGCGCGCGGCGGCGCGTGGATGTCTCCGATCTGCAGAGCGGCGACGCTGAGGCGGGGAAGCGATACTTCAACGGCGCGGGTGGATGTGCCGCATGCCATTCGGCCAGCGGCGATTTGGCGGGAGTGGCGCGGCGGTATATCGGCCTTAAGCTCGAACAGCAGCTTCTTTATCCGAGCGGCGCGAAAGCCAAAGTGACAGTGACCTTGCCTTCCGGCCAGGCGCTTACCGGAACTCTGAATTACCGCGACGAATTTGCCATCGGTATGGTCGATGAGAACGGCTGGTATCATTCGTGGCCGGCCGGCGCGGTGAAATATAAAATCGACGATCCCGTGCAGGCGCACGCCGAACTGCTCGGGAAATACACAGATGACGATATTCACAATCTCATGGCCTATTTGCAAACGCTGAAGTGATGCGCCGTATGACGAAAACGAATGCTCTGGCGATAGGATTTGGCGCCGTGCTGTTTTGTGCAGCCGCCGCGGCGCAGGGACTCGATTCATCCATGTTGCTGCATCCGCCGCCGGATAGCTGGCCCGGATATCACGGCGACTATTCCGGACGCCGGCACAGCAGCCTGACGCAAATCACTCCGCAGAACGTGGATCAAGTGGCGCTGGCCTGGGCCTTCCAGACAAACCAGACGGCGCTGCTGAAGTGCTCGCCGCTGCTGGTGAACGGAGTGTTGTATTTCACCGTTCCCGATAACGTATGGGCCGTAGATGCGCGTACCGGGCATCAGATCTGGCACTACACTTATCCGCCTAACAAGGGGCTGCACATCGGACATCGCGGAGTGGGCATGTATAAGGACTGGCTCTATTTCCTTACTCCCGATGCGCACCTCGTTTCGCTGAATGCAAAAAATGGGGCGGCGCGCTGGAATGTCGTGGTGGCTGATAGCAACAAGGGTTATTGGACAACGATGGCGCCGCTGGTGGTGAACAATCACGTGATCATTGGGGTCTCCGGCGATTTTGACAATCTCACCGGGTACTTACGCGCGATCGACCCGGAAACGGGCGCAACACAATGGCAATGGAACAGCACGCCTCCCGCCGGGACCCCCAACATGACCACCGGAGGCATGACGTGGATGACCGGTACTTACGACCCGGAGCTGAACCTGCTGTATTGGGGCACGGGAAATCCGACGCCGGTTCTGCAAGGCGGCCCGCGCCCGGGTCCGAACCCGTACACATGCAGCATTGTGGCGCTCAATCCCGATAACGGGAAGCTAGTGTGGGCGTTTTCCGCATCGCCCCATGACACGCACGATTGGGACGCGGTAGAAACGCCTGTTCTGGTGGATGGCGATTTTCATGGCGCGCCGCACAAGATGCTGATGCAAACCTCGCGCAATGGCTACTTCTTCGTGCTGGATCGCACGAACGGTAAAAGCCTGCTGACAGTTCCATATGGCCCTGTCAACTGGTCGCTCGGAGTCGACCCGAACGGCAGCCCGATTCCGAATCCCAAGAAAGAGCCGGCGCGCGACGGGCGACTGATCGCGCCGGACGAAGGCGGCCTCACCAACTATCGCTCGCCCAGCTTCGACCCGAAGACGGGGCTGTTCATCGTCGATGCGCACCCAAGCTACGGCATTTACTTCACCAAGCCCGCTGACGGCACGTTTGGCTGGGCGGGGGCCGATTATGGCGTGTGGGGCAAGGGCGTGCTGGAAGCGATCGATTACGAAACGGGCAAACTGCGTTGGACGCATGAGCTAGGCCCGCATGGCTCGGGAGCGGGCGTGCTGACCACCGATTCAGGCCTGACCTTTTCAGGCGACGCCGAAGGCAATCTGATGGCCTTCGATACCGCTAATGGCAAAACGCTCTGGCACGCAGGCACAGGGGGCGAGATAGCGAGCTCGCCCATTACCTATGAGCTCGACGGCAGGCAATACATCGTGACCAGCAGCGGCGGAGTGCTGTTCGCCTGGGCCTTGCCGAAGAGCGTAATTGGAAACGAAGCGCGCTTTAGAATTCCAACCGGAAGCGGAACTCAATAATCCGGCCGCCCGGGTCCACCGTTCCGGAGGTGTCGCGGTAAGCGGTTGTAATCTGGCCGAAGGCGCTGCCGATGGAGCCTTGCCCGCCATTATTCGGCAGGAAGTTTGTGATATTGAACGCGTTCAAAGCATTCGCCGTAAATTGCAGGTTCACTTTCTCCGTGATCTTGGTCGTTTTCGTGAGCCCAAAATCGAAGTGGCGCTGCCAGGGCAAGTAAATAAACAGCTTGTAGCCGACGGTTCCTGCGGGCGCGGGCGAAATATACTGCGACTTCGGATCAACGCTGGCCGGCGTTAGACCGGCTACATTGAACGCGGCCTCGGTATTGGTGATGACGCTCGCGGGCAGATAGGTGACGATGCCTTTTCCGTCTGAGCCGGTGCTCTTGAAAATACCTTCCATATTTTGCAGGTCTGAGGCGGTCATGTTATGCAGGATGACGCCATCGCTGTACTGATTAAAGGTACTGAATCCCGTCGATCCGGCTGCGGGATTCAAAAACAGCGGCGTGCCCGATTGCAACCGCATCACGCCCGACAGCGCCCACCCTTCCAGAACTTTTCGGAAGAAAGTATTCTGCACGCTGCTGAGATAGGCGCGGCCGGGGCCGAACGGGAGATCCCAAACGCCATTCAGCTTCAGGGCGTGGCGGATATCGAACGAGGACGGCAGACGGTCCAGCCGCTGATTTCGAAGGGTTGTGGGCTGGGCGGAATCGACGGAACTCGCCGATGCTCCGTCGGTGATCGAGTGCGACCAGACGTAGCTTCCCTGCAAAATCAACCCGTGACTCATACGATGCCGCAATTCGGCTTCGCCGGCATCGTAGTAGGACGCTCCGTCATTCGCCAGCAGAAAAGCGCCGCCGCTCGCGGCATCCGGGTTGACCTGGAAGAAGTTTCTCGGATAACCGGCAGCAACCAGCCTGTTCAAGCGGGTCGAATTGATTGCTATGGCGGTCGCCAGGCTTCCTGCCTGACCCAGCAGCAGTTGGGACGCAGTGGTGGCATCATTTGTCGTCCCCAGGGCGGTGCTCAGAATGGGCACGTTTACCTGGCCTGGAAAACCCTGGTTGCCGAAGTTATTGGAAGTTGCCGAACGCTGCCGTGCGATCTGCAGATTGTTGAGCGCGTTGTTAAATTCCGACAGGAAGCCGTTTTCGAGGATGTTTACTTCGTTCAGGTTGTATTGCCGCCAAAGGTCGGCGCCGTGATTGCCGGTGAAGCGGAATTCGATCACGGTGTTCTGGGTTAGCTCGCGCTGGTAACCGATGTTCCAGCTCTGCACGTAGCCGGCTTTGAGAGTCGGATAAAAATCGTTCAGGCTGCACGTAAAGCAAGCGGGAATCGGATAGGACGGCGTAGCCGGATACGGACGCGCGGGAAGAACGGCATCGCGGAATAAAACGCTTCCCGGAGCCCCAAAATATTGCGGGTAGTTCACTGGGTCGACCGAATCGTCGATGTTCAGCCCCTGGTTTGAGCCCCAGATGCTGGTGAACACGTTCGAGCCTTCCCGAACGTCGGCGATCGAATATCCCACACGCAATACCGAGGAACCCACGTGATGACCGGTAAAGATGCCGAGTATGCCCGGCGCGGAAGGCAGTTGCCAGGCAATGCCAACCGATGGCTGCCAGATCGCCGGAATCTGGTATGCGTTTGAAACGGAACTGACGTTCTGGTAGCTCGGGACCACGCCGGTCATCACGCCAGGAGCAAACAGATGACCGACGCCCGAGATTCCGTACAAGCCCGCAAGCCCCACGGTCGTGTACGTATCAGTCAAATTCTCAAACGGAAGCTGCTTTTCGTAGCGCAGTCCAAGTTGCAGAGTCAGGTCCGAACGCACGCGCCAGGTATCCTGTGCGAACAAGCCGTACTCACGAATTCGATCCCGGTCCGTGGCGGGAAAATTACCGTAGTTTTTGCCGGTTGTATCCAGGCTCTTGCCTTGGGTGATGCTCTGCACCCGGCCCGTGAGAATCGCGTACAGGCTTTCAGCATTCGCTCGATCCGTACTCGAAATATTCGGCATGTTGGGCGTAAAAAAATCGGTCGTACCGGTTACGGCCGGATCACCTGCCGCCATACCGAAGGTGGCTGTCGGAATGACGCTATTTGCGGAACTCCCGGTTGTTTGTTGGAAAAGATTTATTTGATCGAAATTGCCGCCGAGACTGATCTGATGCGGGCCTCTGAGCCAGGTAAACGTCTCGCCAATGTCTTTTGTGGGGGAGTTGCGGCGCTGCGGGGTAGTGGTTGTGCTGATGCCTCCGATGTAGCCACCGGCGAAGCTGAAATTATAGCCGCGGTAGGGGGCAAATAGCGCATCGTTGACCGTGTCGCGGAATAATACGGTCCCGCCATCCAGGCCGGCGCGGAACTCGTTAGTCATTGTTGCGCTGAGTGAGGAGCGAAGGGAGATGGTGCCCTCAAACCGGTTGCTGCGCTGGCCGGCATTGAGGCTGTTGCCCAAAACCGTTCCGGTCCCGGCATAAATGGGCACGACGCTGTTCAGGCCATCGGGAATCGCGACGTATTTGTTGTAGTAGTAAATCAACGAAAGCACGTGCTTCGAGGTCACGTTGTAATCGAACCTGGCGGTGTAGAAGTCACGGCTATCGTTGCTGTGTGGCTGGTAGTTGTAATCCAGGCGATCATAGTCGCCATTGCTCACAACGCGCGGCTTCAGATTTCCGGTTGAGACCAGCGACTGAATCTGATTCAGAGTGTTTTGAATGATGGGGTCCGGCGTGGTCGGGAACGGGCGCACTCCGGCCGGCAGGCCCTTTGCATCGGCATTAGCCGCCAATTGGTAAACATTGACCGTGCGCACCACCCCATCGGTGCCTTTGTAGGTGTAATTGCCGTTCAGCGCGTCGGGGGTGAGCACCTGCCGGGTGAACGCGTAGGTTTGGGGCAGCCGGTACAACTCGTAATTGAAGAAGAAGAAAACCTCGTTTTTCCAAATCGGGCCGCCTAAGTGCGCGCCGCCCTGGTTCAGGTTGATGGTGTCTCGAGGCAGGCCATTCTCGTTATTGAAGTAGTAGTTGGCATTAAAAAACGAGTTGCGATTCTGCCAGAAGGCCCCACCGTGAAACTGATTGGAGCCGGAGCGCGTGACGAACTTGATCTGCGCCGCGCCCTGCCCGGTGCTGTCGACGCCCGCCGCTGACGTTTCAAGCGTCATTTCTTCAATTGAATCCACCGGCGTGTAGATGTAGCTGAAGAAACCGTCGCTGCTCTTCAGCAGATTATCCTGCGTGTTCATGCCGTCGATGGTGACGTTGATGGCGCCTTTCGGTAGCCCGTTAATGGAAGAGCTTCTCGGGTTAGTCGGAGTCTGGACGCCTGGCTGCGTCACCATCAATTCCACTGAGTTACGTGTGGCAAACGGCAACTGCGCCACCTGACGCGCCTCTACGGTACTCGCAACGGTTGCATTGTCCGTCTGAACAACGGCCGCGCCCGCATCTACTTGCACCACTTCGGTGGCCTGGCCGATCTCCAGCTTCGAATTCACCGTGGCAGGAATGCTGGCATCGAGCTTGACGCCCGCGATTTCGTTCGCCTTGAAGCCCTGCTTGGTGACCCGGACTC
>Ga0070739_10007174_pt1 | contig 11945 bp, 13 predicted proteins | sample Coa_R1_7_FD_66445 | JGI IMG/M metagenome (GOLD analysis project Ga0070739, IMG submission 66445) | Surface soil microbial communities from Centralia Pennsylvania, which are recovering from an underground coalmine fire - Coalmine... | ecosystem: Environmental > Terrestrial > Soil > Unclassified ... | reverse complement strand
CACTTGTCTCCGAACGACGCCTTGTAGTGCTCGAAGTAGATCTCGGCGCCGAGGGCGGGGGCGGAGAGCGCAGTCGTGACGGCGAGCAGCTTCTGCACACGCCCGTCCCGGATGTTCTTCAGCAAGCGCGCGATCACTGTGTTGCTCCGGCGCCGGCCAAGCCGGCGCCTACGCTTTTGCGCGGCTCCGTCGAGCCTACGCCGCGTGCCCACCTCTCGGCCTCCGAACGTTTCAGCTCGAGCCCGTTGCCCGCGCGCGAGCGGTCCGGCACGAGTGCACCACCGTCCGGCTCGAGCACGCCGTCGAAGAGCATCGACTCGATCCGGTCATGGTCGTGGAAGTACTCGAGGTGGCGCAGCCGGTCGACCGCGCACAGCGCGTGCGCCGACTGCTGCGGTGCGCAGTGGCCGGAGACGTCGATCCCGTACGCGGTCGCGAGGCCGTTCACGTGCAGCAGGCCGGTGATGCCGCCGCAGCGCGTGACGTCCGCCTGCAGGCAGTCGACGCAGCCGAGCAGGTTGCGGAAGTCGGCGGGAACGTAGGCGTATTCACCCGCGGCGACGTCGACGGGCGTCTGCTCGCGCACCAGCCGGAGGCCCTCGAAGTCGGCCGACGAGACGGGTTCCTCGAACCAGCGCACGTTCCACTCGTCCGCGTAGCGGCGCGCCCAGCGGATCGCCCGCTTCGCGGTGAAGGCGCCGTTCGCGTCGACGTAGAGCTCGGTGTCGTCGCCGATCGCCTCGCGGGCGGCGTCGAGCCGCTCAGGATCTCGTTCCGGCTCGCGGCCGAGCTTCATCTTCACGCGCGGAATGCCCTGCTCGACCCAGCCGCCGAGCTGCTCGCGCAGGCGGTCGAGCGTGTAGGAACAGAAGCCGCCGCTGCCGTAGACCGGGACGCGGTCGTGCACGGCGGGCAGCAGCGCCGTCAGCGGCACGTCGTACAGGCGCGCGCGCAGGTCCCAGAGCGCGAGGTCGACCGCCGAGAGCGCGCACCACGCGATCCCGGGCCGTCCCATGTTGCGGAGCTGCGCACCGCCCTCGAGCCAGAGCGCGGCGACGTCGTCCGGCGAGCGCCCGCGGACGACGTCGGCGAGCTTCGCCGAGACGACCTGCGCGGCCGCCTCCGGCGCATACGTCCAGCCGAGCCCGGTCGCGTTGCCGGCGCGCGCCTCGACGATCACGATCGTCGTCGAGTCCCACTCGAGCGTCCCGTCCGACTCGGGCTGGTCGGTCGGGATCGTCAGGCAGGTGACCTCGAGCCGGGTGACGTTCACCGGCCGGGCAGGAATTCGAGCATCTTCTGCTTGAACGACTCGCCGATGATCGCGCGCGCGTTCGGGTCGTGCTGACGCAGTGCGGACATCAACGACCGCGCCTGCTCGAGCGTGATGTGCGGCGGCAGCGGCGGCACCTCGGGATCGACGACCGCGTCGATCACGAACGGCCGGTCGGCCGAGAACGCCTCGTCCCACGCGGCGTCGATCCGGTCCGGCGTCTCGACCCGGACGCCGTCGAGGCCGATCAGCTTCGCGTAGTCGGCGTAGCGCACCTCGGGGATCCGCTGCGTCATCGGGTTCTTCGGGTCGCCCGACATCGCCCGCTCCTCCCAGGTCACCTGGTTGAGGTCCTGGTTGTTGAGGACGAGCACGATCATCCGCGGGTCGCTCCAGCGCTCGTAGTACTTGGCGGCGGTGATGAGCTCGGCCATGCCGTTCATCTGCATCGCGCCGTCGCCGACGAGCGCGACCGCCGGGCGGTCGGGGTGCGCGAACTTCGCCGCGATCGCATACGGCACGCCCGGCCCCATCGTCGCGAGCGTTCCGGAGAGCGATGCCAGGTGCGTCGGCTTCATCTTCACGTCGCGGGCGTACCAGTTCGCGGCCGAGCCGGAATCGGACGAGACGATCGCGTTCTCGGGCAGGTAGCGGTTGAGCTCCCAGAAGAGCCGCTGCGGGTTGATCGGGTCAGCGTCCTGCATCGCGCGGTCCTCCATCAGGCGCCACCACTCCTCGATGCCGGATTCGATCTCCTGCCGCCACGAGCGGTCGCCCTTGTGCTGGAGCAGCGGCAGCAGCTCCTGCAGCGTCGCCTTCGCGTCGCCGACGAGGCCGATCTCCATCGGGTAGCGGATGTTCAACATGCGGCCGTCGATGTCGATCTGCACTCCGCGCGCCTGGCCCTCCTCCGGCAGGAACTCGGAGTAGGGGAAGGACGAGCCGACCATCAGCAGCGTGTCGCAGCCCATCATCAGATCCCAGCTCGGCTTGGTGCCGAGCAGCCCGATCGAGCCGGTGACGAAGGGGAGGGTGTCGTCGAGCGCGGCCTTGCCGAGCAGCGCCTTGGCGACGCCGGCGCCGAGCTTCTCGGCGACCGCCTCGACCTCCTCGTGCGCGCCGATCGCGCCCTGGCCGACGAGCATCGCGACCTTCGAGCCGGCGTTCAGGATCTCTGCCGCCTGCTCGAGGTCCCGCTGCGCCGGCACGATCCGCGGCCGGTTCCAGCCGGGCGAGGAGTGGATCGTCCCGTGCTCGTGCGGTGGGCTCGGCTCGGCCGGCATCTCGGCGAGGTCGTTCGGGACGATGATGCAGGTGACGGTGCGCTGGTCGAGCGCGATCCGGTGTGCCCGGTCGACGAGGTGGCGGATCTGCGCGGGCTCGTAGGCCATCTGGCAGAACTCGGGCGCGACGTCCTTGAACAGGACGGGCAGGTCGACCTCCTGCTGGTAGTTGCCGCCGAGGGCCATCCGCGACTGCTGGCCGACGATCGCGAGCACCGGCTTGTGGTCGAGCTTGGCGTCGTAGAGGCCGTTCAGGAGGTGGATCGCCCCGGGCCCGGAGGTCGCCATGCACACGCCGACCTCGCCCGTCCACTTGGCGTGGCCGCACGCCATGAAGGCGGCCATCTCCTCGTGGCGCGTCTGGATGAACTCGATCTTGTCGCGCTGGCGGTCGAGCGCGCCGACGATGGCGTTGATCCCGTCGCCGGGATAGCCGTAGATGCGCCGCACGCCGTTGGCGTGCAGCCGTTCGAGCAGGAAGTCTGCGGTCCTCTGGCTCATGTGTCCTCCGGGTGTCTCAGCGGTCGCGGTCGCGTCGCTCGTCTGGCGAGAGCCGCTCCTGCGGTGCGCCGCCCGGGCCGGCCATGGCGACGCCCTCGGCCTCGACGACCTCGCGCGGGTCGGCCGAGCGGTACCGCTCGTCCTGCAGCCCTCCGCGCGGGTCGCCGGCGCGCTCGAGCGCGTCCGGGTCGCCCTGCTGCTTCGCGGCGCGGCGCTTCTCGGTGCGCCTCCAGCGTCCGAACATGGCCCTCCGTTACCCACGCGCGCGCGGTTCAACCATGCGGCGCATCGCCCGCGGCGGTGCGGGTGGGCTCACCCGGCGTTGGCTACACTGGCGCGCGCCACGCGGCCCATTCGTCTAGTGGCCTAGGACACCGCCCTCTCACGGCGGCGGCACGGGTTCGAATCCCGTATGGGCCTTACAGGGCCGCTCAGACACAGGGATTTGGCTTGAAACCGTGTGTCTGGGCGGCCCTGCGTGTCTGGAATGGCCGGGTGGTCCACCACTCGGTCCACACTCGAAAATCGCCAGCACAGGCAACGGGAGCAAACGGTCGGCGTCTCCGAAGCGTTACACCGCGCCGCGAGTCGTGGCGCTCAATATCTGAGCATGACTGAGACATTGACCCGGACAGAGATGCTGTCGGTCGATCAGGCCGCGGAGATCTCCGGCGTGAGCCGCGCGACGATGTACAGGCGCGTGCAGGCCGGCGAGGTGCCGGCATACCGCGTCGGCCGGAATGCGAAGGCACCCGTCCGCATTCGCCGCGACGAGCTCGAGGCGTTCCTGTTCGGGCCGGCCAACGACCACGAGGAGAGCTGATGCTGCCCAGGTATGTGAGCCCTGCGAGCGCCGCGCGCACGAGAGACCAGCTGCGCCGGCGTGCTCGCCGCACCGTTACCGACTACTGGGAGAGTCACGGCACCGACGCCAAGCTCCCGAGGGTGCTCGAGGAAGCGTACGACGAGCTCCACGCCGAGGCGCGCCGTGTCGAAGAGGTGCGCCGCTGGCAGCTCGAGCACAGCCCGTACCAGCCCGACGGCGAGTACTCGTGGGTGTGGGACGACGCGATGTTCGCCGTCGACCGTGGCGCATCGCAGCCCCTCTCGAGAGAGCGGCTCGCGCATCATCGTGAGGCGGCGGACAAGGGGCCGACCGTTGAGCGGTTTTCGATCGCGTCGAGTCTCTTCCCGTGGGCGGCCGCGGCCGTTCCCCCATATGTCGAGGAGGCGCTCGCGCTCGGTGTCCGCTCCGGCGCTCCACTCGCGGCCGCGCTCGAACGGCTCGACCTGCCGCCGAAGGGCACGAAGGTCAGCTGGGCGACGGTCACGACGCCGGTCACGGTCGGCGTGCAGACGGCGGAGAACACCGCCGGCAGCGAGTCCGACGACGCCGTGAGCTCGCGGCAGGACGCGCTCGCGACGATCATGGGCTACATCGACTTCAGCGCGCAGGTGCAGGAGCTGTCCGGCGGCTGGTGGGACCGTGTCGCCGCGTTCGAGCTCGGACGTGCGTTCGGTGCGCAGCTGGAGGCGCAGATTTGGGCGGGCACCGGCGCATCCGGGCAGATGACCGGGTTCACGGTCATGGCGGGCGCGTCGAGCTCGACCGTCGCCGGGCAGACGCTGGCGAACATCACGGCGAAGATCCTCGACCAGTACCAGCAGATCTCCGCCAACCTGGGCGCCGAGCCGGACCTGGTTGCGCTCGCGCCGCGCCGGTACGGGCAGCTGCAGGCCGCAACCGCGGCGCTCGGGCTCCCGGTCGAAAACGTCTTTCCTGCGTCGCTCCGCGAGAGAATCGTCGTGTCGCCGGCGGCACCGACGAACCTCGGCGGCGGGACCGAGGACTGGATCGTCATGCTCAACCGCGCGTCGACGCCGCTCGTACGGAACCTCGAGCCGACGCTCGAGTTCCACCGCGAAGGGCCGGCCGCCGGGACGAACCTGACGTTCCGCTGGATTATCCGCGCCTACGCGACGCTCGGCGTGCACCGCCGCCCGGAGGGCGTCGGGATCGTCAAGGGCGCCACCACGCCGACCTTCTAGGAGGAACCGATGCCGAAGCAGCTCGCGACGTACCAGCAGCCCGACGGACCGTACGTGTCGACGCGCTACGCGGACGGCACCGTGGTGATCACGTCGACCATCGCGACAGACGAGGAGAAGCACGAGCGGTACGTCGAAGCAATGCGGCGCGAGCTCGAGATGGTCGAGCGGCGCATCGCGCAGTTGGAGCAGCCCCTGGTCGTCGACGAGCGGCCAGAGCATCCCATGCAGAAGATGAACCGGGAGGTCCAGCTGTTCGAAGCGCGGGAAAACCGTGAAGCGGTGCTCGCGGAGCTGGAGCGCACCAGCGGAAAGCGGCAGCCGACCGAGAGGGCCGCGCGCGGGCGGCGCCCGAACGGGCGCTGATGGCTCGCAGCGCGCACGCGGGGCAGTCGGGGGCCGCCGGCGTCGTGGTGGGCGCGGGCGGCCACCCCGCCCATGATCGGAGCGGCTGATGAGTCGCAAGCTCGTCGTCGAGGTCATTGGGGACACGAAGAGCCTCGAGGCGTCGCTCGGCAGGGCAGGCGCGGCCACGGAGGGATTCCGTGGCAAGCTCGAGGGCGTCGGCAAGAAGATGGCGCTGTTCGGCGCCGGCGTCGCGGTTGTCGGCGGCGAGCTCGGCGCGAAGTTCGTCGAGGCCGGCATGTCGGCGCAGGAGCAGATGGGGAAGCTCGCGGCGGCGTGCGAGGCACAAGGGCTGGACTTCACGAAGCTGAAGCCGGCGATCGACCAGGCTGAGGCGTCGATGCGGCAGCTCGGCTTCACGAACAGCGATACGCGCGAGTCGCTGACGCTGCTCATCGCGACCGGCGAGAGCATGACGAAGGCGACCAAAGACATGGCGCTCGCCGCCGACCTGGCCCGGTTCAAGGACATCGACCTCGGCACAGCGACCGAGGCGCTGATCAAGCTCCACGCCGGCAACACGCGGGCGCTGCGCGACCTCGGCATCGTCCTGCCGACCGTGACCAGGAACGTCGCCGAGCTCGAGCAGAAGCACCTCAATACGGCGACCGCCGCCTACAAGCATGCGATGGCGGTCGCGCAACTGCGGGACAGGCTCGCTACCGCGGCCGAGGGAGTGCAGATCCTGACGAGCCGTGTGCACGGCCAGGCCGATGAGTTCGCGAACTCCGCCGAGGGCGGGATGGCGAAGTTCCGCGCGCAGCTCGGCAACCTGCAGGAGTCGCTCGGGACGATCCTGCTTCCGATCGTCGAGAAGGCCTCGTCGGCGCTCTCCAGCCTCGTCGGCGTGTTCCAGAGCCTGCCCGGGCCCGTCCAGGATGTGATCGCGATCGGCGGGCTCGCTGCGGTCGGGCTCGGCGCTCTCTCCATGGTCATCGGCGGCGCGATCGAGGTCGCGGAGACGCTGACCGGTGCGGTCGGCGGCCTCTCCGCCGCGATGGACTTCCTCGCAGCGAACCCGCTCGTGCTTGCGGCCGCGGCCCTCGTCGCGCTCGGAGTCGCGCTGTACGAGGCGTGGGAGCATTCGGCGACGTTCCGCCGCATCGTCGAGGACTCGTTCCGGGCCGTCGAGGACGTCGCGCGCAAGGTCGCGAAGTTCGTGACCAGGACGATCCCGGAGGCGTTCGAGCATGTTCTCGACTGGGTGCGGGGGAACTGGCCGATCATCGCGACGCTGATCGCCGGCCCGTTCGCGCCGATCGTCGCGCTCGCGACGAACGCGTTCGGCGTTCGCTCCGCGCTGGTGTCGGCGTTCGACGCGGTGAAAAGCAAGACGAGCCAGTTCGTCGGCGACGTCGTGGCGTTCTTCCGGGCGCTGCCCGGCCGGATCGTCTCCGCGCTCGGCGACCTGTCGCGGCTGCTCTGGAACGCCGGCTCCGCGATCATCGCCGGCCTCTGGGCGGGCGCCGAAGCCGAGTTCGAGAAGTTCAAGAAGTGGGTTGAAGGCATCGCCGGCTGGATCTCGAGCCACAAAGGGCCGCTGACCGCCGACCTGGTCCTGCTCGAGCCGCACGGCCGCGCGCTCATGCTGGGCCTGGCGACCGGGATGCAGGAGATGCTGCCGACGGTGACTGCACTCGCTGGCACAGTCGCGCCGAGCATCTCCGCGACGGTTGCAAGCGCGCCGACGCTTCCGGCGAGCTACGGCGCCGCCGGTCGCGGCGGAGCGGTGCCGGTCAACATCACCGTCACCGTCCCGAACGGGTTTGTCGGCAGCCCGCAGGAGCTCGGCGACGCGATCGCTGTTGCGGTCACCCGGTCGGCGTTCGCCGGCCACCCGCTCTGGCGTCAGGTCGTCCGCCAGGCAATGTAGGCGGGCCGTAAGAGATGAACCTCCCCGACCTCGAAAAGCTCGCTCGGCCAGTGAGCGCACACTGCGAAGCGCTCCTCCAACGTCTCGTACGAGGCCTCGCCCCCGGCGGCAACGCCGACGACGCCGCAGCCGCAGCCAACGAGCTCGGCCGCATCCTCGGCCTGCTCGCCGCGCGCGCCTACGGATGCGACTACCTGCTCGAGAACCTCGCCGAGGCCGACCCCGCACTACGCCAGGCGCTCGCCGAGTTGAACCGGGCGGCGCCACTGCCAACCATCGAACACCGCAAGGGGGCCTGCGCCCTGGCGTACGCTCTGGCGATGGCAGCTGCGCCCGTCATCGATGGTCGACGAGCTCGCTCCGGGCTCGCGCGCGCCCTGGATGCGCTGGCAGAGGTCACCCGCGGGCAGAAGCCAAGGTCAGAACTCGAGCTCGACGTCGCCGAGCTGCGCGAGCGTGTCGAGTACCTCGAGGACAGTGTCGCTGCATTCGAGGTACGAGCCGACCGGGACGACGCCGAGCTTCGGCCGTGGAGTGAGGTTTGCCGATAGCCGACCGTTCGAGATCGTTTCGAGCGGCGGGCGGAGCGAGAGTACGGAAGGCGTCGTGATCGTCCGCGTCGCGCACCGGAGCGACGTGTACCGCCGCCTCTGACCGCTCCGTCTACAGGTACCGGCGTCTGATCTCGTCGAACGAGAACGGCGAGATCCCGGCACGACGGTCGCGCTCGACCTCGGCCGTGGCGGCCTCTTCCTCGGGCGTGACCGGCTCGTCGTCGATCGGCGCCGCGTCGAAGAACCGTACGAGTGGATCGCTGCGGAGGGTCTCGATACGCCGCAGTGTCTCCGCTTCGTCGTCGCTCATCTCGTCGACCACTCTGTGGAGCCGCTCCTTGACCGTCATGCCACCAGCGCGGTGGCTGGATCGTGTGCCGAACAGGTACGGCCGACCGCAGCCATCAACGCGTCGCCCTCCCGGTAACCGAGAGCGATGAACGAGCGGAATCGCGCGACCAGCAAGGCGGTCAAGGTCTGTTCGTCGAAGTCCGCGATGAGCGTTCCGAGCGGCGCGCCGGGCTCGAGCAGCTCGGCGTGGGGTGTCGCGGTGGCGTCCACGAGTCACATTTCGGTCAGAGCCCTCCGGGAGTAAAGAGCCTTGTGGTCCCGGCGGATAGGACTTCTGGCCCATGCTCCGCGCGCCCCTCGGTTCCCTCTCGCACGCCGAGGACGTTGTACGCGACCACCGGGCGCGCGAATCCCTTGAGCGCGAACTCGGCTGCGCGCTCGGCGTCGACGGAGTCCTCGACCTCCGCGTAGAGGCGCTGCGCCACGAGCACCTGCCCGCCGGCGGCCTCGTCCGCGAGGCGCGATGCCAGGTTCGTGACGGCGCCGACCGCCGCGTAGTCGGAGCGGCCCTCGAAGCCGATCTCGCCGCAGGTCGCGTAGCCGAGCGCGAGCCCGGCGCCGAAGTCGAGGTCGTAGCCGCGCCTGCGCCAGACCGGCGTCAGCTGCGCCATCGACTCGCGCAGCGCGCAGCCGAGACGCACGGCGCGCAGCGGCGCGTCCGGGATCTCGATGGGATCGTTGAAGAAGAGCTGCACGCCGTCACCCTCGAGGAAGCCGACCGTGGCGTCGAAGCGCCTGACGAGGCCGCCGACGCACTCGTGGAACTCGCGCAGCACCCGGATCAGCTCCTCCGGCTCGACCGCGTCGACGAAGTTCGTCCAGCCGCGTAGGTCCGCGAACACCATCGCCACCTGCCGCCGGTGGCTCGCCAGGATCGTCTCGTCGCCCGTGGAGACGATCGCGTCCGCGAGCTGCGGCGAGAGGAACCTGCGCAACCGACGCAGCCGCTCGAGCTCGTCCACCTGCGCGCGCACGCGCTCCTCGAGCGTCGCGTTCAGGGCCGCGAGCTCCGCGGACTGCGCCTTGATCGTGTCGTGATAGCGCTTGATCCGGAGCAGCGACCGGATCCGCGGCAGCAGCGCGTGGTTGTCGAACGGCTTCGAGATGAAGTCGTCGGCGCCCGCCTCGATCGCGCGCGTCTTCTCGCCCTCGGCGCTCGAGGTCACCATGACGACGGGCAGCGCGGCGGTCGCGGGATCGGCGCGCAGCCGCCTGCAGACCTCGAAGCCGTCGAGGCCCGGCATCAGCACGTCCAGCAGGATCAGGTCGGGCGCCCCCGAGGCGACCAGCTCGAGCGCGGCCGTGCCGTCGCTCGCCGCCAGGACCTCGTAGCCGTGCGGCAGCAGCACGGCCTCGAGCAGGCGCACGTTCGCCGGCAGGTCGTCGACGACGAGGATCCGGGCGGGGGCGGCGTCGCTCACGTCGACACGTGCTCCTTCACGGCGGCTACGAGCTCGACGATGTTCACGGGCTTCGCGAGGTAACCGTCGAAGCCGGTCTCGAGGAAGCGCTCGCGGTCGCCGCGCATCGCCTGCGCGGTGAGCGCGAGCACCGGGATCGACGCCGTCCGCTCGTCCTCACGGAGCCGCGACAGCGTCTCGACACCGTCCATGCCGGGGAGCTGGACGTCCATCAGCACAAGCGCAGGCCGATGCTCCAACGCGAGCGAGAGCGCTTCCTGTCCCGTGGTCGCCTCCAGCGTGGCGAAGCCCTTCGCCTGCAGGACGTCTCGGAAGAGCTTCATGTTCTTGTCGTTGTCCTCGACGACGAGGACGCGCTCCCCGGCCACGGCGCTACGCCTCCGGCAGCGGCAACGTGAACGCGAAGCGGCTGCCGCGGCCGACCTCGCTGTCGACCCAGATGCGCCCGCCGTGGAGCTCGACGAGCCGCTTCGAGAGGGCGAGGCCCAGGCCCGTCCCCTCGCGCTGCCGGGCGCCGACGTCGGTCTGCTGGAACTCCTCGAAGATCCGCTCGCGGTCCACGGGCGCGATGCCGGGGCCGGTGTCGGTGACCGACACCTCCACCTCGCCGGCGGTGCGAGCGGTTGCGACGACGACGCTGCCGCCGGGCGGCGTGAACTTGACCGCGTTCGAGAGCAGGTTGAAGACGATCTGTCGCAGGCGCCGTTCGTCGCCGCTGACGACGTCGACGTCCGGGCTCAGGTCCAGCGAGAGCGCCACGCCGCCCTGCGTCGCCCGCTCGCGCACCATCACGACGCCGCGCTCGAGTGCGTCGCGCAGCGAGAGCTCGCCGACCTCCAGCTCGACCTGGCCCGCCTCGACCTTCGACAGGTCGAGCACGTCGTTGATCAGCGACAGCAGGTGGTTGCCGGACGAGAGGATGTCGTCCAGGTACTCCTCCTGCTTCTCGTTGATGTCGCCGAAGAGCCGCTCGCGCATGACCTGCGAGAAGCCGATGATCGCGTTCAGCGGCGTCCGGAGCTCGTGCGACATGTTGGCGAGGAACTCGCTCTTGTGCCGGCTTGCCGTCTCGAGCTCACCGTAGACGCGCCGGAGCTCGTCGTTCATCCGGTTCACGTTTGCTGCCAGCGAGCCGAGCTCGTCGCGGTTCGGGACGTTCAGCCGGCCCGCGAACTCGCCGGCGGCGATCTCGGCGAGGCGTGCCTCGGTGCGCTGAATCGGGCCGATCAGCGACCACGACAGCAGCAACCCGAGCACGAGCGCGAGCGCGACGCTGCCGGCGCTCACGCCGATGAAGAGGTCGCGCGACGACGTGTACGCGCTCCGGTTCGCCGCTACGAGGGCCTGCGTCTCGGCCCTGGTCCTGAAGTAGAGGTTCTGCGCACGCACGTCGAGGTCGTCGCCCGCGGTGCGTGCTGCGTTCACCGCCGACTGCGCCGAGTATCCCTTCACGCCGCTGCGGTCGAGCCTCGTGATCGTCGCGAGCGCGCGCACCACCTTCCGGTAGTCGAGCCGGATACGGCGAAGCACCTGCTCGTCGGCGCGCGGGGGGACGAAGTCGAAGAGCACCTCGTCGGCACCCAGCTCGACCTGGGACAGCGTGTCGGCGACCGCAAGGTCGGCGAGCCGCCACTGCTTGCCGCCCTGCAGCGTCTTGCCGCCCGTGTACGGCGTGACGCTCGGCGCGCCCGCCGCGCGCGCCGTGAGGGTCTGCTGCAGGTCGTCTGCGTGCGCCTTGAGCGCCTGGTAGGTCGAGGCACGAAGCTGGAGCGTCCCCAGCCGCCCGACGCGCGCATTCGCGCCGGCGAGCACCTGGAGGCCGAGGACGCTCACGAGCACGAGCAGCCCGGCGATCACCAGGAACGCGACCAGCAGCTTCGTGCGAACGGTCGCCGGCGCCCGCGCGACCAGGGCGACGAGCGCGTCCCTCGGGACGACACGCGCCGCCCACCCCCGGCGGGTGGGCGGCGCGCCGAGCACCTCGGTTTGCGCCACGGCCGCGCGCTACGGGCTGAGCGTCGCGGTCGACCCGGCCGAGTTGGTGATCAACCACTGACCGCCGATCTTCTGCAGGGTGTGCGTGACGCCCGCCGTCGCGACGACCATCCCGGTCTTCGTGTCGATGTAGTGGCACTCGAAGTACATCGTGGCCTGGTCGCCGTTGAGGTTGACCCTGATCTTGTACGACGCGGTGTCGGACTCCCAGTGATGGCTCGGCATGAACGCCTTGTTCTC
>Ga0070739_10007170_pt1 | contig 11950 bp, 10 predicted proteins | sample Coa_R1_7_FD_66445 | JGI IMG/M metagenome (GOLD analysis project Ga0070739, IMG submission 66445) | Surface soil microbial communities from Centralia Pennsylvania, which are recovering from an underground coalmine fire - Coalmine... | ecosystem: Environmental > Terrestrial > Soil > Unclassified ... | reverse complement strand
CGGCCCGACGTCCGAGGAGGAGCTGGCGCGGATCATCGCCGCGGGCGGACCGCGCGGCGAGCTGTACGCGAAGCTGCGCGCGCTGCGCGATAAGTACGGCGACCTCGTCCGCGAGCGCTTCCCGGACATTCCGCGGCGCGTGTCCGGCTATAACCTCGACCAGCTCCTGCCCGAGAACGGCTTCCACGTCGCCCGTGCGCTGGTCGGCAGCGAGGGCACCTGCGCCACCGTGCTCGAGGCGACCACCCGCCTGGTGCCCAGCCCGCCAGCCCGCACGCTGCTCGTGCTCGGCTACCCGGACGTCTACCGTGCCGCCGACGCCGTGCCCGAGGTGATGGCCTGCGGGCCGATCGGCCTGGAGGGCATGGACGACGGCATCGCGCGGGCGATGGTCAAGAAGGGGATCAGCCCGGCCGACGTCGCCCTGCTGCCGGAGGGCGGCGGCTGGCTGCTGGCCGAGTTCGGCGGCGAGACGCGCGACGAGGCCGACGAGCGGGCGCGGGCGGCGATGGCCAGGCTCGCGGCCAGCCCAAACCCGGCGACCATGCGCCTGTTCACGGACCCGAAGGAGGCGCGCCGCCTCTGGGCCGCCCGCGAGCTGGCCGCCGGCTCGGCGTCGTTCGTGCCGGGCGAGCCGGACGTCTGGCCGGGCTGGGAGGACTCCGCGGTGCGGCCGGAGCAGCTCGGCGCCTACCTGCGCGACCTGCGGGCGCTGCTCGACCGCTACGGCTACGGCGGCGCCTTCTACGGCCACTTCGGCCACGCCTGCCTGCACATGCGCAACAACTTCGACCTTGTGACCGAGGCGGGGCTGCGCAAGTACCGCGCCTTTGCCGACGACGCCACGGACCTGGTCGTCCGCTACGGCGGCACCGTCTCCGGCGAGCACGGCGACGGCCAGGCCCGCGCCGAGCTGTACCCGCGCCTGTTCGGCTCGGAGCTGGTCGCGGCCTTCCGCGAGTTCAAGACGATCTGGGACCCCGACGGCAAGATGAACCCGGGCAAGCTCGTCGATCCGTACGGGATAGTCGAGAACCTGCGGCTCGGCACCAGCTACAACCCGCCCCAGCCCGCAACGCACTTCGCCTTCCCCAACGACGACGGCAGCTTCGCCCGCGCCGCGCTGCGCTGCCTGGGCGTGGGCAAGTGCCGCAAGACCGACGCCGGCACGATGTGCCCGAGCTACATGGTCACGCGCGAGGAGAAGCACTCCACGCGCGGCCGCGCGCACCTGCTGTTCGAGATGCTCGAGGGCAACCCGCTGGGCGGCGGCTGGCGCGACGAGAACGTCAAGGAAGCGCTCGACCTCTGTCTGGCCTGCAAGGCCTGTAAGAGCGAGTGCCCGATCCAGGTCGACATGGCGACCTACAAGGCCGAGTTCCTCTCCCACTACTATGCCGGGCGGCTGCGCCCGCTCCACGCCTACGCCTTTGGCCTGATCGGCGTCTGGGCGCGGCTCGCCGAGCGCGCTCCTGCCCTGGCGAACTTCTTCACCCAGGCCCCGCTCCTGCGCGACGCCGCCAAGGCCGCGCTCGGCGTGGCGCCCCAGCGGCGGCTGCCGGCCTTCGCGCCGCGCAGCTTCAAGGCCTGGTACCGCGCGCGCGGCCCGCGCAACGTCGGCGGGCCGCGCGTGCTGCTCTGGCCGGACACCTTCAACAACTACTTCCGCCCCGAGACCGCGCGCGCGGCGGTCGCGGTGCTGGAGGCGGCCGGCTACCACGTCGAGCTGCCGGGCCCCGCCCTCTGCTGCGGCCGACCGCTCTACGACTACGGGATGCTCGACACGGCGAAGCAGTGGCTGGCCGACGTGCTGGCCGCGCTGCGCCCGCAGATCCGCGCGGGCGTGCCGCTGGTCGGCCTCGAGCCGAGCTGCGTGGCGGTGTTCCGCGACGAGCTGCTGAACCTGTTCCCGAACGACGAGGACGCCAAGCGCCTCGCCCGGCAGTCCTTCCCACTTGGCGAGTTCCTGGCCCAGCAGGCGCCCGGCTACGCGCCGCCGCGCCTCCAGGGCAAGGCGCTCGTCCACGGCCACTGCCACCAGAAAGCGGTCCTGGGCATGGCCGACGAGACGGCGCTCCTGGCCGGCACGGGCCTGGACGTTGAGGTGCTCGACGCCGGCTGCTGCGGCATGGCCGGCGCCTTCGGCTTCGAGGCCGAGCACTACGCCGTCTCGATCGGAGCCGGCGAGCGCGTCCTGCTGCCGGCGGTGCGCGCCGCCGCGCCGGACACGCTGATCGTCGCCAACGGCTTTAGCTGCCGCGAGCAGATCGCCCAGACCACCGACCGCCGCGCGTTGCACCTCGCCGATGTGCTGCGCCTGGGCCTGCGCAGCGAGGAGCGTAACGAGAGTAACGGCGAGCGTCGCATAGCGCCCGCCGAGGGCAGCAGCCGGGCGCGCGTCGCCACGGGCGCCGCGGTCGGCGCCGGGCTCCTGTTCCTGGGCGCGGCACTGGTGTTCGGGCGCAAGGGGCGGGGGTAATCGCCGCGGACCGCCGCGATGCGGGAACCGCCGTGGCCCACGCGCGGACAGGCCGTTAGTGGACGCGCATCGCCGTGCCGAGGATCGCCTCGTCCGCGCGCGGCGTCCACTCCACGTTGCGCGCCACGCCCCAGAGCAGCTTGTAGCGCCAGAGGAAGGCCACGGGCGCCTCCTCCTGGAGCTTGCTCATCAGTTCGACCAGCACCTTCTTGCGCGCCTCCGGCTCGAAGGTCGCGCGCTGGCGTTCGAACAGCGCATCGACTTCCGGATTAGCGAACCCCAGCCGTTGCGAGGGGCCGCCCTCGAGGTGCTGCGAGAGCGGGGCGCCCGGGTCGCGCCACTGGCCGCGCCCGAGGTAGAAGAACGGCACGCGGCCGGCCTGGATGTTGGTCCACAGCGTGGACCACTCGGGCGTGAGCACCTTCGTGCGGATGCCGACGGCGGTGAGCATCGGCGCGATCGCCTGGGTGATCTCCACGTCCTTCAACAGGAAGTTCACCGGCGACGACAGCTCGACGTCCAGACCGTTCGGGTAGCCGGCCTCGGCCACGAGCTGCCGCGCCTTCGCCGGGTCGTAGCTGTAGCGCGGGGCGATGTCCGGCGAGTAGGCGTACTGGCCCGGCGCCACCGGCGCGTCCAGGCGCTGGGCGTAGCCCTGAAGGACGCTCCGGATGATCGCGTCCTTGTCGATGGCGTAGTTCACGGCCTGGCGCAGCTTCTTGTTGTCCCAGGGCTCGAAGCGGGGAGCCATGGCCAGGAACTGATTGCTGAGCCGCGCGCTCTCCAGCAGCCGCGCGCCCGCGGAGCCGTTCACCCGCGCGGCGTCCTGCGGCGGCACGTTGCTGGCGATCTGGATCTCGTTGTTCAGCAGCGCCGCGACGCGCGTCTCGTCCTCCTTGATGAAGCGGTAGACGACCTCGTCCGGCCCGTTCACGGCGCCGCCCCACCAGCTCGGGTTCCTGGCGATCACGGCACGAACCGTGGGCACCCATTCCTTGAGCACGTAGGGCCCGGTGCCGATGGCGAGCTGCTTGCCCAGGTCGTCGCCGCGATCGTGCTGCGCCTTGCTCAGCATGGGGATGCCCACGACGAACAGGTCGTCGAGGAGCTGGGCGTTGGGCGCCTTGGTCACGATGCGCACGGTCAGCGGGTCGACCGCCTCGAAGCTAGCGACGCTGGCCATCCGATACTTCTGCTTGCCGCCCGGATGGTCCAGCACCGCCTGCAGCGAGTACACCACGTCGGCCGCGGTGAACGGCGAGCCATGCTGCCAGCGAACGTTCGGCTTGAGGGTGATGATCCAGGTAGTGGGATCGACTACCTTCCAGCTCTCCGCCAGCTCGGGCGCGGGATCGCCGGTCTGAGGATCCCAGCCGAACAGGCAGCCCGCCACCTCGCACCAGAAGGCGTATAGGAAGCTCTCGGTGTGGCCCAGCGGGTCCTGCGAGTCGAGCGGGTTGGCCTGCCCGACGACGACGCGGGTGGGAGCGCCGCTGGCGGCGGCGCTGCTCGGTCCCGCTAGAGCGCTGCTGACCTGCTGGCTGCTGGCCGCCTCCGGCGCAGCCGCGGGCCGGCAGGCGAGCGCGAGCACGCTCGCGAGGGCGACGATGCCGATCAGGCCGCGTCCGATGCGCCTCACGTCCTCCCCCCGATCGCCGCCGGCGGCCGCCGCTAGAACCCGGCGCCGTCGCGGGTGTAGACGACCTGGCCGCCAACCATGGTCAGGTCGACGCGGACCTGGTCGAGCTGCTCCGGCGCCACGGCGTAGGGATCCTCCGACAGCACGATCAGGTCGGCCAGCTTGCCCAGCTCGAGCGAGCCCTTCAGGTGCTCCTCGAAGCCGCCGTAGGCCGCCGCTGTGGTCTGGAAGCGGATCGCCTGGTCCAGCGTCACTGCCTGGTCGGCGTCGAGCACCTCACCGTTGCGGGTGCGCCGCGCCAGCGCCGAGCGCAGGCCCAGCAGCGGGCTCACCGGCGTGCCGGGGAAGTCCGTGCCGCCCATCACCGGGATGCCCAGCTCGCGGAAGCGCCGCAGCGGCATGACGCCCTTCAGGTCGTCGTGGCCCCAGATGTCGAGCCAGGCGTCGCCCAGCTTCCAGACGAACGACGGCTGCGCGCCGACGATGACGCCGAGCGCGGCGATGCGCTCGAGCTGGCCGGGGCGCGGCGGCAGGTGGACGTGCTCCAGGCGGTGGCGTAGGTCTGGCCGTGGCTGGCCGGCGAAGGCCCGCTCGTAGGCGTCGAGCGCCATGTCTACCGCGCGCGGCCCCACCGCGTGCACCGCGCAGCGGATGTTGTGCCGGTGGCAGAGGGGGATCTTCTCCAACAGCTCGTCCGCGGGGATGCGCAGGTAGCCGCAGTGGTCGGGCTGCCCGGGATAAGGGTCGTACACGGCCGCGGCGCGGTAGGCGCAGACGCCGTCGATGCTCATCTTTACGGCGCCGAAGCGCAACCACTCGTCGCCCAGGCCGTGCTCCAGGCCGAGCGAGACAAGGTGCTCGAGAGGGGTCTTCGCCTCGATGGCGCGGATCAGGAGCTGCACGCGGAGCTGCATCTCGCCCGCGCGCCGCAGGCGGATCCAGGTGGCGATCTCCCGTGGATCGACGACCACGTCGTGGACGCTGGTGATGCCCTCGCTAAGGACGCTCTGCATCGTGCGCTTCACCGGCTCGAGCCGCTGCTCGACCGAGTAGGTCGGCAGCACGCTGTCGGCGAGCTCGGGGTTCAGCCGCAGCTTGGCCATCTCGACCAGCACGCCCGTCGGCTCGCCAGCCGCGTCGCGCTCGATGCGCCCGGCCGGCGGGTCCGGCGTGTCGCGGGTGATGCCGGCGAGCTGCAGCGCCAGGCTGTTCGCCGAGACGAGGTGGTGGCCGCCGCCGATCAGGGCCACCGGATGGTGAGGCGCCACCGCGTCCAGCTCCCAGCGCGTCGGCATACGGCGCTCGACCACGCGCGTGTGCGACAGCCCATCGCCGCGGATCCACTCGCCGGGCGGCAGCTCCGCCGCGCGGCGGCGGACGTCCTCGAGCGCCTGGCCGAGGGAGCGCGGGTTGTTGTGGCCCTGCCAGTCGATGGTCAGGTAGCGCGAGACGGCACCGTTCTGGAAGTAAGTGTGCGCGTCGATGAAGCCAGGCAGTACGGTCCGCCCGTCGGCGTCGACGACCTCCGTCTGTCTGTCGACCAGCGGGCGCAGCTCGTCGAGCGTGCCGATGCCGATGATGCGGCCGTCCTTCGCCGCCAGCGCCGAGGCGACTGTCCCGGCGGCGTCGAGCGTGCGGATCACCCCGTTGACGACCAGCGTATCGGCGGCGAGGCGGGCCGTCGGCATGGCGCTACCTCTCGCGAGCGACGAGCCAGGCTGAGAGCCTGCCCATCGTGGCACCACGGTCGGAGCGATGCAACAGCGAATTCCGCGCCTGCGATGGCCAAGACGCACTCGTGAATGAGGACGTACCAGTACTCGGGGACACCTGATGTGAGTAGTGTTCGCCGTTGCAAACACTACTCACATCATCAGTAACGGAGTACTAGACCGGGTTCAGCAGCCGGGCGAACTCGTCGGCGATGACGCGATAGCACCCGCAGCAGGCGCCCTCCAGGCCATCGCGGTCGACCACCGTGACCTGGCCCCGCCGGTAGCGGATCCACCCGGCCCGCTGCAAGACGCCCGCCGCCCCGTTCACCGTGGCGCGGCGCACGCCGAGCATCTGAGCGAGAAACTCCTGCGTGAGCTGGAACTCGTCGGCGCCCACGCGGTCGTGGGTCATCAGCAGCCAGCGCGCGCAGCGCTGCTCCATTGAGTGGATGCGGTTGCAGGCCGCTGTCCGCGAGGTCAAGGTCAGGAGGGCAAGCGTATACGCTTGCAGGATGCGGTGCAAGGGGCTCAGGGCGCCCAACTGCGCGCGAAAGGCAGCCGCCTCGATTCTAAAGGCCGTGCCGGGCACCTGGCAGATCGCCTGGTCGGCGCTGCGGTCGGTACCGAGGTAGACCGGCAGGCCGACCATCCCGTCGTTGCCCACGGTAGCGACTTCGATGGCCGTGCTGTCGTCCATGAGCGTGACGAGCGACACGAGGCAGTTCCGCGGAAAGTAGACGTGGGTGATCGACTCGTGCGGCTTGTACAGCACCTGCCTGGTCGTCAGATCCACCAGCTCCAGCCACGGGCGCAGCCGCTCGTAGTCGTCCAGCGGCAGCGCGGCGAGCAGCCGGTTCTGAAGCGGGACGTGGAACGCGTCGGAAACAGACATCGGCCCCTCGGGGGCTTGGGCGCCAGCGCGAGGGTGTCGCCCGTGGGCCCCGCCGCAGATTCCGTGCCCGGGCTGGCGGCTCGTCATCCCCCCGAGAGCAGCGTCCCCTGGTAATTCCGAACGATTGTGTACGTCAGCGTACAGACGCGAGTCGGGCTCGCTGCGTACGCTAGGGGACTGAACGCGGGGTGATCGGGCGCCCCAGGCCGCGGACCCGATGCCACTCGGGCCTGCGATGGCAGAGGACGATGCAAGCTCGCCCGGCTCGGCTCCTCGCCGTTGGCGACCAGCCAGCCCAGTGGAACAGCCTTCGGCCCTTCTGGGAGGAGCAGGGTCTTTGCGCCCTGGAGGCCCACGACGGCGCGACCGCGTTGCGGTGTGTGCGCGAGGAATTCCCTGCCCTGGTGCTGTTGGACCTCGACCTACCCGACACGGACGGCTTGGCGCTACTCGCGCGGCTTCGCGCCGCTTCCAGCGCGGGAATCATCGTGGTTAGCAGCCGCTCCGACGAGCAGGACAAGGTCCGCGGGCTGACCCTGGGAGCGGATGACTACGTGACCAAACCCTTCAGCGCTGGCGAGCTGGCCGCGCGGATCGGCGCGGTCCTGCGACGCACTGCCAGGCGTCAGGTCTGGGGAACAGGACGGATGGTCGTGGATAGCCGGCTCGCGATCGACTGCGACGAGCAAGAGGTCCTCGTCGCCGGCCAGCGCGTGCCGTTGCGTCCCACGGAGTATCGGCTGCTGTACTACCTCGTAGAGCACGCGGGGTGCACGATGTCCTTCGCCGACATCCTGGCCCACGTATGGGGGCCTGGCTACCGGGAAGAAGTGCACTACGTGCACCTGTACGTGACCTATTTGCGCCAGAAGATCGAAGTAGATCCATCGCGGCCTCGCTACATCCTGACCCGGCGTGGTGTCGGCTACGAGTTCTGCGCGTTACCCCTGGCGTAGCGACCTGATCTTCGATCCAAGGTGGGCATCATGGACCGATCGCAGGAGCAGGCCGCCCAGAATCGCCTTCTCGCCGCGCTGCCCGACGAGGAATACCGCCGGTTGCGGGACAGCCTCACGCGGGTCGACGTCGCCGGCGGACAGGTGCTGATCGAGCTGCGTCAGCGCATGCAGTACGTGTACTTCCCGTTGGATGGCGTGCTTTCGCTGATGATGGTCATGGAAGGGGGCGCCGTGGTCGAGGTCGCCACCGTGGGTAACGAGGGCTGTGTAGACGTCGCCTCGCTGCTCAGCATCGACCTCAGCCCGTACGAGGTGCTCTGCCAGACCGACTGCCAGGTGCTGCGGGTGCCGGTCGAGGACTTGCGGGCCGCGTTCCGGGCCAGCGCGCCGCTGCGTGATCTCCTCCTGCGCTACGCGGGCGTCATGCTCGGCTGCACCGGGCGGTCGGCCGCCTGCAAGGTGGTGCACACGCCCGAGCAGCGCCTGGCGCGCTGGCTGCTGATGACCCAGGACCGACTCGACACCGCCGAGCTGCCGTTGACCCAGGAGCTGCTCGCCCGCATGCTCGGGGTCCGCCGCGCGACCGTCTCGATCACGGCCGCCGCCCTCCAGGCGCGAGGGCTAATCCGCTACAGCCGCGGCCGGATCACGATTACCGACCGGCCGGGGTTGGAGGCGGCCGCCTGCGAGGACTATACCGCCGTCCGGGACGAATACGAGCGGCTGCTGGGCCTGGACGCGGAAAAGTCCTCCTGATCGGAGCCCAGCGCGGCTTCCCGCGGAGTGCTCGGGGCGCGCTCGCTCAGGAGGAGGCCTCCAGACAGCGGCGGACCGTCGTCAGCAGCTCGTCCAGGTCGAACGGCTTGCTCACGACGGCGGCCGGCGCCAGGGCCGCGAGGTCCTCCTGCGGCGTGGTGCCCGCGGTCGTTACGACGACGGGGATCGCGGCCACGTCGGGCCGCGCCCGCTGCTCGGCGCGGAACTCCCAGCCATCCAGGTCCGGCATGCGCAGGTCCAGCAGGATCAGGCCGGGACGCCACTGGCCCAGCACGTCCAGCGCGACCCGGCCGGTCGCTGCCACCCGCACGTCGAAGCCTTCGTCGGTCAGGGCATCCTGGAGAAACTCGCAGATCTGCGGATCGTCCTCGACCAGGAGGACCCGCGAGCGGCCGTTAGGCATTCGCCTACCTCATACCGGACGTCGTACCGCTGCGCGCGGTCCGCTCACGTCCCGAGCGGTGTGGGTCCGATTGTAGCGCTTCCGTCGGGCGAACACATCCCGCGCGGCACGGCCGGCCGCGGCGGGCGGCTACTTGCCCCGGCCCTTGAGGCGCTCGCCGTAGTGCTGACGCAGCTTGGCCACCTTCGGCGCAGCGGTGTAGGCGATGTACGGCTGCGATGGGTGGAGGGCCGCGTAGTCCTGGTGGTAGGCCTCGGCCGGGTAGAACGCCTCCAAGGGCTCGAGCCGCGTGGCGATCGGCCGATCGAAGACGTGCGCCGCGTCGAGCTGGCGGATGTAAGCTTCCGCCACTTCCTTCTGCGCCGCGTCGGCGTAGAAGATGGCCGAGCGATACTGGCGTCCGAGGTCGTGGCCCTGCCGATCGACCTGGGTCGGGTCGTGGGCGACGGAGAAGAACACCTTTAGCAACTGTCCGAAGCTGATCCGCGCCGGATCGAAGCGCACCTGGACGGCCTCGGCATGGTTCGTCCGGCCGCTGCAGACGGTCTCGTAGTTGGCGGTCTCGGCCGTGTCGCCGGCGTAGCCCGACGTCACGCTGAGCACCCCGTCTAGCTCCTTGAGCACGGCCTCGACACACCAGAAGCAGCCGCCGGCGAGCACCGCGGTCTGCTCGCCGCCACTCGTCGCCGCGAGGTCGCGCGCCGGATCGGGAAAAGCGTCAGGGTTCACGGCCATGTTCGCGCTCCCCACTCCGCTAGAGGCTGGTTACTCTCGCGGTGAGCAGCGCTTGCTTCGGCAAACGCTACTCACCTCGCCTATCCACTGGTCGGGCCCAGGCCCTCGCGCACCTGCTCCGCCAGCCCGGTCAACGAGACGGGCTTCGGCAGAAAGGCGGTGCCCTCGGCCAGCACGCCGTGACGTACTACCGCGTCGTCGGTGTAGCCCGACATGTACAGGATCTTCAGGCCCGGGTGGCTCGACGCGACCCGCGCAGTGGCCCTGGGTGGCGAGCGGGACGCGGGCGGGATGCTCCGGCTCCTAAAGCATAGCCTAGAGCCCCAATGCCGCACACGCTTTACCCGGCAGGACATGGCGCAGTGTGGGCCTGAGTAGGAAAGCCGCTCAGTCGTCGGCCGCGGGCAGACCCATCGGCGCCACGTCGTAGCCGCCGAGGCTTTCGATCTGCCGCCGCAGGGCCGGGCGGCGCAGCGCGTCGAGCAAGCCCGCCACGGCCGGCAGGTCGAGGAAGTGCCGCGGCACGACCAGGTCGTAGCGCTCCTCGCCCAGCGGGAGGAAGTCCAGCCCGGCGGCCACGGCGGCCGCCCGCACCCCGATCCCCGCGTCCGCCAGGCCCGCCCGCACGGCCTCGGCCACCGCCAGGTGGCCCGCCGCCAGGCGGTCGTAGCCGCGGACCGCGCTGGCGGGGACCTGGGCCCGCGCTAGCGCCAGGTCGAGCAGCACGCGCGCGCCCGTGCCCGCCTCGCGGTTGACCAGGCTGACGTCCGGACGCGCCAGGTCGGCGATCTCGTGGATCTGGCGGGGGTTGCCGGGCGCGACCAGCAGCCCTTGCTCCCAGACGGCAAAGCCCACGAGCACGCAGGCGAAGGGTACCAGGCGCGCCACCCAGGGCGCGTTGTAGCGGCCCGTGTCGGCGTCGAGGAGGTGGCAGCCGGCGACGTGCGCTTCGCCGCGCGCCAGCGCCACCAGCGCAGCGCGGCTCCCCGTCTCGCACCAGGCCAGCTCCAGGCCGCGCTGGCGGAGGGCGGCGGCGATCAGCGGCGCCGCCGGATCGCAGCCCACCATGACCAAGGTGCGCTCGGGTGGCGGAGGCTCGGCCAGCAGCTCGACGCGCACCTGGCCCGACAGCCCCGCGCCGGGCCGGGCGAGGCCATCGGCCCAGGTCAGGCCGCCGAGCACGGCCGGCTGGCCCTCGAGCGGGCGGGCGAGCAGCCGTCCGCCCACGCGCAGCAGGCGCACGCGCTGGCCGTCGGCGGGCGGCGGACCGTCGCCGATCGGCTCGGCGATGACGGCGGGCGGCTCGCTCTCGGGCAGCGCGAACAACTGCTCGACGGTCGTGCCCAGGGCGCGAGCGAGGCGCAGGGCGATCTCGGTCGACGGCACGGCGCTGCCGCTCTCGGCGGCGGCGTAGGCCTGGCGGCTGATCCCGATCGCGGCGGCGAGCGCCTCCTGGGACAGCCCGGCGGCCTGCCGCGCCTGGCGGAGGGACGTCTGGAGCTTGCTCATGTCGGTAGTGTAGCCCAGCGCACCGGCGGCGCTCGCGGGCGGTCGTTGTCAGGTTAACGTGACTATACCGCAAACCTACTTGACAGGATGGGACCGTTTGGATGATCATGGTCTGGAGTACTTCATGACTGGAGTAATGCGGCGGCTGACCCGTCGCGGCAGGAGGCGAAGGTGGAGCTGAGCGCGCGCAACCAGCTTCGCGGCACGATCCGCGACCTGAAGCTCGGCGCGGTGATGGCCGAGGTCGTCCTGGACGTCGGCGGCCAGGAGGTCGTGGCGGCGATCACCCGCTCCTCGGTCGAGCGGATGGGGCTCAAGGTAGGCGACAGCGTGCTCGCCGTGATCAAGGCCACCGAGATCATGGTCGCCAAGCCCTGATGAAGACCGGTCGCTGGGGGGCGCGCGCCCTCGCCCTGGGCCTGCTGCTGGCCGCCGCCGCGGCGGCTCGGCTGGCAACCGCGACCTCGCCAGCCGATGCGGGGGCCGACGAGCTGACGGTGTACGCGGCGGCCTCGCTCGCCGACGCCTTCGACGAGCTGGGCGGCCTGTTCGAGCGCCAGCAGCCCGGCAGCCACGTGCGGTTCAGCTACGGGGCGTCGTCCCAGCTCCGGCTTCAGCTCGAGCAGGGCGCGTGGGCGGACGTCTTCGCCTCCGCCGACGAGCCGCAGATGGACCAGGCCCGCGCGGCGGGGTTGATCGCCGGCGAGCCGCGACTGTTCGCCCGCAACGCCCTGGTCCTGATCACCCCGCGCGACAACCCCGCCGGCATCGCGGCGCTGCGCGACCTCGCCCGCCCCGGCCTGCGCCTGGTCACGACCGGCCCGCAGGTACCGATCGGCGCC
>Ga0070739_10007169_pt1 | contig 11951 bp, 10 predicted proteins | sample Coa_R1_7_FD_66445 | JGI IMG/M metagenome (GOLD analysis project Ga0070739, IMG submission 66445) | Surface soil microbial communities from Centralia Pennsylvania, which are recovering from an underground coalmine fire - Coalmine... | ecosystem: Environmental > Terrestrial > Soil > Unclassified ... | reverse complement strand
CTCGATGCCGCCTTGGCCACCTTCGGACGCGTCGACCAGCTCGTGGTCGCATCGGGCCTCAACAAGCCTGGCTTTATCCACGAATTGAAATACGAGGACTGGCAAGCCGTAATGGATGCCAACGTCCGCGGCATCTGGTTCATGGCCAAGGCGGTTGGCACCTATTGGATCGAACAGAAGTCGCACGGCAAGGTGCTCTTGATGTCATCGGTGCGCGGCCGCCATGGCAATTACTCGGGCTATACCGGCTATTGCGCCTCCAAGGGTGCGACCGATGCACTAACGCGCGTGCTGGCGACCGAATGGGCGAAGTACGGAATCAACGTCAACGCCATCGCGCCGACGGTGTTTCGCTCCAAGCTCACGGCATGGATGTACGGCGACAACGAGCTTGGTCAGCAAACTCGAGCGCGCTCGCTGTCGCGGATTCCGCTCGGTCGGTTGGGCGAGGTCGAGGATCTGATCGGTATGGCGATCTACCTGTTATCGCCGGCGTCCGACTTTTGCACGGGACAAGTCATGTACGTCGACGGCGGTTACACCGCGGGCTAATCGCCGCTCGACAATTTTCTCGTACTGGGCGCCTTAAGTTTGGCCGGTCGCGGCGGCTCGCCCCAACAGGCAGCAGTTCCCATAACGGATGACCAAAAGGCAACCCACAGAAGCATAGGCATTATTATTTTCCTCTGCACATCAACCAATTGAATCTCTTGTATATTCAACGTTTCAGAGGGCTCGCGGTTCCGCCAAACCTGCTAACGAGGACGACGTGAACGCTCAGACAAAGGCCAGGATTGCCGTCGTCGGCGGCGGTCTCATGGGGCACGGCATCGCCTATCTGTTTGCTGCAACCGGCTACGACGTCGGCTTGTTCGAACCCGCCGCCGAAGTGCGCGCATCCTTGCCGCATCGGCTCCGGGCCATCGCCGAGCTGTTCGACGACGATCCCGGATTACTAGCCCGCATCGCGACGGGTGATCAGCTCGCGAGAGCAGTTGATGGCGCGGCGTTCGTGTTCGAAGCGGCTCCGGAGAAGCTGCCGCTCAAGCAGCAGATTTTTGCCGAGTTGGAAAGTTTGGTCGCGCCTTCGACAATCCTCGCCAGCAACAGCTCGGCGATTCCTTCTACCGATATCGGCCGTCATCTTCAGCATCGCGACCGCGTGATCGGCACTCACTTCTGGAATCCGCCGCACCTCGTGCCGCTGGTCGAAGTCGTGCAAAACGAGAGGACCAGCAGCGAGACCGTGGCACGTACCATGGCCCTACTGCAGTCCGCCGGAAAGGTCCCAGTGCATATCCGGCGCGATATTCCGGGATTTGTCGGCAACCGGCTGCAACATGCGATGAAGCGCGAGGCGATCGCGCTTGTGGCGTCGGGTGTATGCGACGCCGAGACTGTCGATGTCGTGGTCAGAGAAGGCTTCGGCGCCCGCATGGCGGTGCTGGGCCCGATGGAGCAATCCGATCTGGTCGGGCTCAATCTCACGCTGGACATCGCCGAGGTGCTGTATGCTCACCTCGACAACACGGCCGGACCACATCCTTTTCTGCGCGACAAGGTCAATGCCGGCAAGCTCGGTATGAAGACCGGCGAGGGATTACGCGTATGGACCCCGTTCGCCGCGCAGGCCGTGCGCGAACGGTTATCGCGATTTTTAGTCGAGCAGGCAAAGGCAAGAAAAACGTCGGCGTGATCGGGCGCCTCAGCCCGAACACGCCGTACAGCAGCTTGAGCTTCGAGATCGCCGACGGGCCGCCTATAGCGCCTCCCGCAATCAGCCGACGTAGGCTGCGCGTTCTTGCGCCGTCGCCTCTTCGGCGGTCTTGGGCTGCGCGGGCAATTGCAGCACGGTTGCCGATAATCCTTCCGACAACAGGGTTAGCAGGACCACGCGGCCGTCGGGGAATTCCAACGCGTCGTGATGTGCGGCCACCCGGTCCTTATTGACCTGGCGAAAGATCGCCGTGTTGTACTTAATCGCGCGCTCGCGCCACGGGAACAGACCGGTCGACACGCAGGTCACCTCGCCATCGAACGACAGCTCGGTGCCGGGCAGCACGCAGACCGCCAGACCGGAGTCCTCCGGCGCCGAAAAGCCGCGTGTTCCGGTCCCGAAGTCACGGGTGATCAGCTTATCGCCGACTTTTGCGGGCCGGGACCGGACATTTGTAAGACTGTAATCGCACATCTGGGCGTCTCCTCTGCGCACAGCCCCCCAACAGAACGAGCGAAAGCCCGTTTGGGTTTCGCAAAGCTTGCCGAATTCGCGCCATGGGGGACAGGTGCCCGCTCGCTGCGCACACCCGCCATTGCCTAGTTTGTGGCCGAGCTAGTACGGCAAGCCGACATAGTTCTCGGCGAAAGCCGTAGCCGCTGCCTTGGACCGGAAGAGGTAATCGAGCTCGGCAAGCTGGAGCTTATGATCGAACGGATTGTCGGAAAGGCGGTGCAAGGTCATGGTCATCCACCATGAAAACCGTTCTGCTTTCCAGACCCTTGCCAAAGCCCGCTCCGAGTAGTGGTCGATCCCGGCATTTGATTTTTCGGCATAGTGCTCGATCAGCGCTTCGGACAGATATCGCACGTCGCTCGCCGCCAGATTGAGGCCTTTGGCGCCGGTCGGCGGCACAATATGGGCGGCGTCGCCCGCCAGGAAAAGCCGGCCGAAGCGCATGGGCTCGGCGACAAAGCTGCGCAGCGGCGCGATACTCTTCTCGATGGATGGGCCGGTCACCAGGTTTTCGCGGGCTGCGTCGTCGAGCCGCGGCTTCAGTTCCTCCCAGAACCGTTCATCTGGCCACGATTCGATATCTTCTGCCAGGCTGCACTGCAGATAATAGCGGCTGCGCCTCGGTGAGCGCATGGAGCAGAGCGCGAAACCAAGGTCGTGCCGCACGTAAATGAGCTCCTCCGAGACCGGCGGCGTGTCGGATAGAATGCCGAGCCAACCCAGAGGGTAAACGCGTTCGTGTGTCGTGGCGGTGTGCGGCGGCACGCTTTTGCGGCTGATGCCGTGGAAGCCGTCGCAGCCGGCGATAAAATCGCATTCAATCTCATGCGCTTTGCCGGCCGCGCGATAGGTGACGCGCGGACGCTCGCCAAAAATGTCGTGCAAAGCGACATCAGAGGCGGAGTAGACGCTCGGGGCCCCGGCTGCGGCGCGTCCATCCATCAAATCCTTGGTGATTTCGGTCTGTCCGTAGACCATCACTGCCTTGCCGGTCAGCTCTTTGAACGAAATGCGATGGCGGACGCCATTCACGCAAATCTGCACACCGTCGTGAATGAGCCCATCCGCATGCATCCGCGCGCCGACGCCGGCGCGGTCGAGCAAATCCATGGTCACCTGCTCGATCACGCCGGCGCGAACGCGGCCCAGAACGTGTTCCGCGGTTTGCCGCTCCAGGATGATGTTTTCGACTCCTTCCTTGTGCAGAAGCTGTCCCAGCAGGAGCCCGGCCGGGCCGGCACCGATAATCGTCACTTGAGTTCGCATGGTTCGCTCGAGAATGAATCGCGCAACGGTTATCCGCCGGGCGCGTCGGCGGCGCAGGCCAGATCGACTTCCGGCAGGCATGCAGGCATGCGGCCATTCACTTTACGCTTCGGGAATGCCCATGGCCTCGGCGAACGCGCGCCGCACCTCGGGCGGCTGACCGTAATGATGTCGAAATTCCCTTAGCCGTTGGCGCAGGATCGGATCTTTATCGAAGTCCGCGAGCGCAATGCCTTCCGTGTTCAGTTCGCGGGCCATGTTCGGCAGTTCGATGCAATAGGCTGCATTGGCGCTGCGAATGAGGCCACCCGGCTCGTTGCCGGCCGCCATCGCCTCGATCTCTTCGAAGAAGCGATTGCGCATCATGGTGATGCCGATGTCGCTCGAGCGCAGATGTTCCTTGGTGCGGTCGGCGATACGGCCTTGGCCGACCCAGGCGACAATATCCTGATTTATGACATGGCTCGTGATCCACCGGCCGCGCTCATCGCGGACGGGGCTGATCCAAGTCGGTACTCGCTCTTGCACGTATGGCTCGCGCCCTTTTGGCACGCGCATGAAGAACCACGCCACGCTGAGCGTGTTCTCGTCGTCGACCGGCACGCGCCATTCGAAATGGCTGCCGAGATAGAAGCCGTTGGGCCACAGCGCGACGCGCCCGACCGTCCAATAGCGGTCTTGCTCGCTCTGGCCCTCGCGCACGCGCTTGTAGATGAAGCCGTGCGCGAACGGCTCGAACTTCAATTTCAGATGCTTGGGCGCAGTATTGGTGTCCTGGCCGCGCAGCCGGCTCCCCCAGTTGTCGTGCATCCATTCAAAATGCACCGGATCAATGGAGTTTTCCTGGCACTGAAACCAGTTGCACGGCACATTGGCAAGCACGATCTCGCGAAAGCCGTTGCGCCAGGTAAATGGCTCCCAAATGGGCAATTCCGGCGCCGGCGGCGGACCGAGATAGGCAAAGAGCAAGCCGGCACATTCCCGAACCGGATAGGCTTTGATCTCGCAGCCGGCCTTTGACGGTTTCGGATTTGTAGTGTCCTCGTAAGGCTGCTCAATACAGCGGCCAGTCTCATCCATGAGCCAGCCATGATAGCTGCAGCGGATGCCAATCTGCTCGACCCATCCATAGGCCATGTCGGCGCGGCGATGCGGACAGTGGCGATCAATCAAACCGTAGCGACCGCCTTGGTCGCGATAAAGCACAAGATCTTCTCCCATCAGCCGCACCGGCTTGATCGGATCGGCGTCGAGTTGGCTGGCGCCGGCAATTGGCTGCCAATAACGTCGCAACAGTTCGCCCATAGGCGTGCCGGACCCGACTCTCGTGAGCATTTCGTTGCGCGCGGCGGTAAGCAAAGCGAATCCTCGTCCATGAAGCCTGATGACATAACGTGTCGCGTCCGAAGCTTGTGCTACGCTCGGGCGCGATGCGCAATGATGCCTCACAACGAGAATTTCATGCAAATCGCCGCCCCATGCGGGGCGGTGCGCCCTTTTCAGTTTTGGGCATTCTTTGGGCTGGCAAGTGCCAAATTTTTTTACCCAGACCATCGACCTCGATGACGACGGCCGCTAATTTGCCGCCGACGGCGCGGCCACCGCGCACTGGAAGGGACAGATGAAACTCAAAAAGTTGGTTCGGCGGCTGGCTCTGCCGGTCGGAACATTTCTCCTGTTTGGCCTGGGCGGTGCTGTCGCTCAGGTCGTCGACGTGCGCCAAGCCTGTACACCCGATGCCATGAGGTTATGCAGCGAATTCATTCCCGACGAGGCGAAAATAACGCGTTGCATGATGGCGAAGCGGGCGCAACTGAGCATTGAATGCCGGTCCGCGATGGCGGGCGGCCGGGCTCGCGTGCGGCACGCTTACGTGCGTCACGTCCGCGTTCGCCACGTGCATTCCTATCGTCACCATCACGGCTAGCTGTTAGTTTTGCGGCAAGGGCTCGATTCCCAACTCCTTGGCGAACGCTGCGACTTGCGCCCTTTGTTGCTCGATGGACCGGGCAAATTCGTCTGGGCCGCCGATATTCATGATCTGGCCGGTGGTGGTTAGCCGGTCGGCGATCGTTTTGTCGGCGACAGCGTAGAAATCCGACGTAATGCGCTGACGCAGCTCCATTGGCATGCTGGGCGGGCCAAACAGGCCGACCAGGCCGTCGAGCGTGAGCGCCGGATAACCGGCTTCCGCAACTGTCGGAATCATCGGCTCGGTTGGGGCACGTGATGTATTGGTGACCGCCAGCAGCTTGACCTTTCCCGATTCGAGCTGCGGCCGCACGATCGCCAGAGCCGATTCGTACACCTGCACCCGATTTTCGGCGAGGTCGTTGGCCGCATCGACCGGATTGCGATAGGGCACCTTGTGGATGGCCACGCCTTCCTGCTTCAGCCAGCCCGCAAAAATGAAATCGAGCGCCCCTGTCACTCCCGCCCAATTCAGCTTGTCGGGCTCGGCGCGGGCCAATGCCGTGAGATCCCGCAGCGAGCCGACGTTGAGTGAAGCAGGCACGGAGATGGTGATGATGGTGTTTGAGACTCGCGTTATCGGCGCCAAGTCCTCTGGTTTGTAGGGCAGGTTGGGATGCAGAAAGGGATGAGCGGTAAACGAGGACGATGGTGCGAACAACAGCACGTGGTCGTCGTGCGCGCCGACAAAGGCGTTGATGGCGACGATGCCGTCGCCGCCGGGACGGTTCTCGACCACGATAGGCTGCCCCCAGCGCCGGCTGAGGCGGTCGGCGAACAGGCGGGCGCCGATGTCGGAGCCGCTGCCGGCACCCAGGGTCAGGATGAAGCGGACCGGACGCGTCGGCCAATCCGCCGCCAACGAGAGCCCAGGCGCCGTGGCGTTGACCGCGATCAGCGCCGCAGCGAGCACGACCAGGTGATAGAGCCGTAGCCGCATTGCTTTCCCCCTTGTTGGTTGCCCGCCTGCCCCGCGCCGCCTGTAGCTAAGGAAGCGGCTTGAGGCCGAGTTCACTGGCGACTGCTGCAATTGTAGAGCGCTGCTCGTCGATCGATTTGGCGAACTCTTCTGGCCCGCCGATATTCGGGATCTGGCCGGTTTGATTCAAGCGCTCCTTGATGGTCGGATCGGAATCGGCAACCGCGCGAATGTCCGCCGTGATCTTCTGGCGCAACTCGAGCGACATCCCAGATGGGCCAAACAAGCCGACGAGCCCGTCGAGCTGCAGCCCTGGATAGCCGGCTTCTTTGGCGGTCGGGAGAGCCGGCTCGGTCGGCGCGCGCACGCTGTTGGTCACGGCCAGAACCTTCACCTTGCCGGCGTCGATCTGTGGCCGCACGATGGTGAGCGCGGTCAGATAGACCTGGACGCGGTTCTCGCCCAGGTCTTTGGCGCCGTCGACTGGGTTGCGGTAGGGCACCTTAGTCATGGTGAGACCTTCGCGCTTGAGCCAGCCCTCGAATATGAAATCGTTGGTCCCGGTCACGCCGACCCAGTTGAGGGCGCCCGGCTTCTGGCGCGCGGCTTGCGCAAGCTGCGCCAGGGTCTCGATGTGCAGCTCCATCGGCACCGCGACCACGATAACGGTATTCGACACGCGCGTGATGGGGAGGAGATCGTCCGGTTTGTACGGCAGGTTGTCGTGCAGATAAGGGTGTGAGGTGAACGAACCCGACGGCGCATACAATAGCACGTGCTTGTCGTGCGCGCCGACAAACGCATTGATCGCGACCAACGCGTCGCCGCCGGGCCGGTTCTCGACAATGACGGGCTGACCCCAGCGCGGGCTCAAGCGGTCGGCTAACAGCCGCGCCCCAATGTCGGAGCCGCTGCCGGCACCCAGCGTGACGATGAATTTGACCGTGCGGGTCGGCCATGGCTCGACCGCTGACAGCGTGCCTGAAGCAATGATAAGGCCGGCGGTGGCCACAACAATGAATGCGACCAGCGAATTCATCTTGGAGCGCACGGCGTTCCCCCTTTTCCTCTAGTCGGCCCAGCAGCCGGTCGTGCGTCGACTTCAGCTCTCCAGCCCCGTCGGCACGTTCTTGTTTTCGCTTGAAAGCTTCATCCCAGCGACCAGCGCCATTGTTTCAGCCAGTGCCGCAAAGTCCTTCTGCAGGTACTCGCCCGGATTTTTCTGCAGCATGGCCGCGCCGAAATGCCCTTGCAGCACCTCGCGTGTCGCTGCGGTGACCGGCATCGGCACGTCCATCTCGCGTCCGAGTTCGAGGCCGAGATCGAGATCCTTGCGCAATAGTTCCGGCGTGAAGGTCGTGGTCCAGTCGCAATTCACCAGCGCCGGCGATTTGTAGGCGGTGAACATCGAGCCCATGACGCTGTTGTTAAGAAACGCCAAGAAGGCATGCCGTGGCACGCCCATCTTGTTGGTGAGCAGCGTGATCTCGATCAGATTTTCGATCACGACCCCGAGCATCACATTGTGGGCGATCTTGCACACGCGTGCCAGTTCGCCGTCGCCGACGTAAGACACGCCGCGCGGCGCGAACACTTCGATCAACGGCGTTACCGTCTTGCATGCCGCCTCTGGTCCCGAAATGACCGCCGAGAGTTTGCCGGCCTTGATCACTTTGGCGTTGCCGCTCACCGGAGCTGCGACGAATGCGGCGCCGAGCTGCGCAAGCCGATCCCGGATCGCGGCCGATTCCTCGACCGCGATGGTCGAACAGTCGACCACGATTGGCGGTATTTTACCGGCTTCGCTGCAAACTCCGTTCTTGCCGTAAAGCACCTCCTGTACGTCCCTGCCGGTGGAGACGATTGAAAACAACACATCGACGGCCTTCAACTCGGACAGATGGTCGACGACTTTGCCGCCGGCCTTGGCCAAAGGTTCGGCCTTGGCGCGCGTGCGATTCCATATCGAGACGTCGTGGCCGGCCTTGATCAGACGCTCGGCCATGGGAAAGCCCATGCGACCCATGCCGATCCACCCGATCTTCTGTTGATTGCGCGTGGCCATGCCAAAACTCCTATCTTGCTCGTCGGCTGCGCCGGTGTCCTATCATACGCCGCCGCCGCCGCAACGGCTTGTCCGAGGCTAATCATGCGTCTTATCCTGAAATCCTATGCACGAAGCCATCGAACATTCGGGGTTCGTTGCGCCCATCGACGCAGCCCAGGGCGCGCTGCGTCGGACCGCACGCAATGTCATTCCATTTCTGGTCGTCGGGGCGATCTGGGAGCTGGTCGCGCATCTTGATATTTTTCCGCCGCGCTTCTTCCCTCCGGTCGAGGCGGTCGCCGCGGTGTTGGCGCGGCTCACGCTCAACGGAGTGCTGCCGCATCACGCGCTCGACACGCTGGTGCGGCTCGTTGCAGGTTTTGTGCTCGCCGCAGTGATGGGCCTCGCTGTCGGCATTCTCATGGGGCGATCGCGTCGCGCCGAAGATATTTTGCTGCCCCTGGTTAGCATCGGCGCGCCCATTCCGGGGCTCGCCTACGCGCCGCTGTTCCTGTTGTGGTTTGGGCCGGGCAATGTTCCGGCCGTGCTCTTGGTCGCTTTCGTGTCGGCGTTCCCCATCATCTACAACACCTGGACGGGCGTTAAGGCGGTCAAGGACATTTGGCTGCGATCGGCGCAAGCCATGGGCGCGGATAATCGGCGGCTGTTTCGACACGTCATCGTTCCTGGCGCGCTGCCCTACATTTTGACCGGTCTAAGACTTGGCTTGGCGCAAGCCTGGCGCATCCTGGTCGGTGTCGAGATGCTTGCCGCCGTACCATGGGGGCTCGGCTGGCTAATTTTCGGTGCCCAGGAATTTCCCGCCACCGACGTCATGCTGGCGGGAATTGTCGTCATCGCCGCCATCGGCCTGTCGCTCGAGAAGCTCGTCTTCCAGCCCCTGGAGGAGTTTACGCTGGTGCGTTGGGGAATGATGGCGACATGACACCGGAACGGGCACAATCGTTGCGGCGCGGCGCAATGACCCTTGCGGCCGTCGCCGCCATCTATGAGGGCGTTGCCTACAGCGGACACTTTGCTTCTTCGTTGATGCCGCCGCTCGGCGTCGTCGCACACGCTCTCGCCGACTCGATCCTTGACGGCACGATGCTGTGGCATGCCGCTTTCACGCTCTACCGGGTGCTGTGCGGATTTGCGCTTGCAATCTTCGTAGGTCTGCCGCTCGGCGTCCTGATGGGGCGCTTCCGGCCGGTCGAGAATTTCGTGCTGCCGCTGGCGAGCGCGCTGATGCCGATACCGTCACTCGCGTGGATTCCGGTGTTCATCCTGTGGTTCGGGCTCGGCAATAGGGTCACGATCCTGATTGTCTTTTACGCGGCGTTATTTCCGATGCTCCTGAACACCTGGACCGGCGTACGCTCGGTCAATCCGATCTGGCTGCGCGCGGCAGGTGCCATGGGCGCCGGAGAGCGTGCGCTGTTCTGGAAGGTTATCGTTCCCGGCGCTTCGCCGTTCATCATTACCGGCCTGCGGCAATCGTTTCTGCGCTCCTGGGTGGCGGTGATCGGCGCCGAGATGCTGGCCGGCTCCGACTGGGGACTGGGCTGGGTCATCTTCGACGCCAAGCAATTTCTCAACAGCGATGTCATGCTGGCATCGCTGGTTGTCATCGGCTGCATTGGTTTTCTGAGCGAGCGGTTTGTCTTCGGCTCCATCGAGCGCGCCACGATCTATCGCTGGGGCATGGCGCGCGGCGCGAAAGGCTGAGTGTCGACATCGTTTGGGCTCTGGCAGCGCCCCGCTGCATCTGGCAGAAAATGCCGGCGCTGAGCACGGCAAGGCGGTCTCAATGGGCCGGTCCGGAGTCCGAAAGCATTTTTGGCCCGGCACAGCGAGGAAACGAACCGGAAGCGGGCGATGGCCTATATCGAGGCGCGCAACCTCGCGCTCATCTACGACACTCCGAACGGCTCAGTGACGGGCGTTCGCGACGTCAGCTTTGCTGTGGAGGCGTCGGAATTTCTCTGCATCGTCGGCCCCAGCGGATGCGGCAAGTCGACGCTGCTTAACATCATTGCCGGGTTCATCCCGCCAAGCGCCGGAGAAATCAGAATCGCTGATCGGCCGGTACACGGCTACGGCATGGATCGCGGCGTAGTGTTTCAGGATTTTGCCCAGCTGTTTCCCTGGCGTACCGCGCTAGGCAATGTGGCGTTTGGCCTCGAAATGAAAGGGGTGCCGAAGGCCGAACGCGAGGCGATCGCGCTCGAGCAACTTCGCTTGGTGAAGCTCGAAAAGTTCGCCCGGTCCTATCCCCATCACCTCTCTGGCGGCATGCAGCAGCGGGTCGCGATCGCCCGCGCGCTAGCCTACAATCCGGCCGTGCTGCTGATGGACGAGCCGTTCGCGGCGCTCGATGCTTTGACGCGCGATGACATGCAGCGGCTTCTCGCCGATGTCTGGCGGACGACACGCAAGACGGTGATCTACGTGACTCACAACGTCGCTGAAGCTGTGTATCTTGCGGACCGGGTGGTGGTAATGACGCCGCACCCGGGCACGGTGAAAACGCAGGTGCCGATTAGACTGCCGCGGCCGCGCGATGCGCTCAGCGTCGAGTTTCTCGAGTATCAGAAGGAACTGCTGCGGCTGCTCGGGCAGGACGCGCAGCGCGCCTAAGGGCGACCGACGGAGGGCGTTGCAATGACTTGTTGCTGGTCCGTCAGATTGGCGCTTGTAACACTTGCGCTGGCGTGCTGCATGCCGCCGTTGCACGCGGCCGAGACTTATCCGACGCGGCCGATCCGTCTCGTCGTCGGCTTCGGTGCCGGCGGGCCGACCGACATTCCGGCCCGGTTTATTGCCGACCGGCTTGGCGCAGCGCTGGGACAGCCCGTTGTCGTGGAAAATAAGCCGGCGGCTGGCGGTATTGTGGCGACGCGCGACGTGCTGGCGCAGCCGCGCGACGGCTATGCGCTGCTGCTGTGCACGCATTTCGATGCCACCAATATCGCCGTCTATCGCGATGCAGGCTACCGGCTCGGCGACATCGCGCCGATTTCGTTGATTGCCAAATATTACTACGGTCTCGCGCTGGCCAACGCTATTCCGGCGCAAGACTTTGCGGATTTTGTCGCTTACGCCAAGGCGCATCCGGGCGAAGTCACTTACGCGACGGTTGGCGCCGGGTCGGCGCAGGAGATCATGGCGCGACAACTCGCCAAGCTGACCGGCGTCACCATGACCCGCGTTCCGTTCCGCGGCGGAATTCAGGTGGTTCAGGAGTTGATCGCCGGGCGGGTCGATCTCTATCCATCGCCGACGCTGGCGGTCATTGCGCAGTATCACGCCAAGCAACTCAAAATTCTCGCCACCACGAGCCCCGAGCGGCTCGCCAGTCTGCCGGAGGTGCCGACGCTGCGAGAAGCTGGATTTGATTTCGTCCGCTTTGGCTGGCTCGGCGTGTGCGCGGGCGCCGGCACGCCTGCTCCGATCATCAAGACCCTCAATGCCCACATAGTCCAGATCGTCGCATCGCCCGGGTACAAGGCGCT
>Ga0070739_10007168_pt1 | contig 11951 bp, 10 predicted proteins | sample Coa_R1_7_FD_66445 | JGI IMG/M metagenome (GOLD analysis project Ga0070739, IMG submission 66445) | Surface soil microbial communities from Centralia Pennsylvania, which are recovering from an underground coalmine fire - Coalmine... | ecosystem: Environmental > Terrestrial > Soil > Unclassified ... | reverse complement strand
AGGAGATGGTCTACGATGAGTATGGGCAGCCGCTCACCACGAGCTACATGGACTACCTGCTGCCCACGGCCATGGAGGTGCCGCCCATCACCATCGGGCACCTCGAGACCCCCTCGCCGCGCAACCCCGAGGGCATCAAGGGGCTGGGCGAGGGCGGGATGTACCCCTCCCTGGCCGCCGTGGCGAACGCTGTGGAGGACGCCCTGGCGCCGTTCGGTGTGTGCGTCACCGAGCTCCCGCTCACGCCGGAGCGCGTGCGCGCCCTGATCGACGCCGCGCCCACGCGGCCCTGAGCCCGCGGCGCGCTACACCCGCCCCAGCGGCGCGAGCGCGGCCTCACAAAGCTCAGGTCCACCCGCTCCCCGACGGGCGCCACGCGGTCGATCACCCCGTGCCGCAGCCAGAACGCCTGCTGACGGCGGAGGTCCTCGACGTCCACCAGGCCGTTCGGATCGATGTCGGGCGGTTGGCTGGCGCGGACGGTAGCAGACTGGCGGCCGCGCGAGCTTGCCCGCTGCGGGGCGCCGGCGCCATAACCTCTTGCACCCATCCGACAGAGGCGCCGGCGCCCCGCACGCCCGCGCGCGGTGTCCCGAAGCCGCATGTTCCAAGAGGAGAGGCCGGATGTCCAGCACCGCCGTTGCTGAACTCGAGGAGCTCGTCGCCCGCTTCCGTGCGGGCGAGGCGGAGATCGCGACCCGCATGTTCGAACGGCCGCGCCCGCGCGCCCAGCACCGGCAGTGGCTGCGCTTCCAGGTGGCGCGCGAGGCGCGCAACCTCGAGGAGCTCACCAGCCACCTGCTCTGCCGCCTGGCTGAGGCGGTCGAGGAGTCCCTCTCCCGCGAGGACCTCGTGCACCGGCTCACCGAGGACTACCAGGAGGTCGGCCACTACGCGATGCTGGCCTACCTCTACGAGGGCCTGACCGGCGAGCACCTCCGCTGGAAGCCGCTGCGCGCGGAGGCGAAGACCGCCCCCTGGTACGAGTGGTCGCGCCGCGAGCACGCGCGGTGGGCGGAGCTGAAGCAGCACGGCACCGAGCTCGAGTACGCGGCGGCGCTGTTCACACGCGGCGGGGGCGGGGCACTGTTCTACGGCTTCCTGCAGCTTCAGGGTGGCGACTACGAGACGCTCCTCGCCGAGGCGGCGCGCATCATCCTCCACGACGAGCTGGAGCACGGCGCCTCGGAGGGGCGAGACCTGCTCTACCCGCTCCTACGCACCCGTGAGGACGTCGAGACGGCGAAGCGCATCGTCACCGAGATGTCGCTGCTCCGGCTGCGGATGCGCAACGAGCAGTTCGGGCACGTGCTGCCCGAGGAGCGCCTCCAGGCGATCGCCGCCGGCGCCATCGAGCCGCTGACGGTCGAGACGATGTGGCGGGCGTGCGAGCAGCGGGTCGCGGACTGGTACGCGCTATACCACGCGAAGCCCAAGCCGCTCTCGGCCACGTCCGTGCTGGACTGAGCCTGGCGGCATGCGGGGGACCGGCCGGCCCGCTGGGCCTACCGAGACGGGAGCGCGTCCGCCTGTCCGATCACACCCCGCGCCGCGCGCCTAGAGCGGCTGCGTCGTGGCGACCGGATAGCCCTCCTCGGCGAGGAGCGTGCTGACCCGGTCTAGACTGATCGCCTGCTCGTCGTACTCCAGGCGCACCGTCTTGCCCGGGATGTCGACCTGAACCTCCTTCACGCCCGCGGCGCTGCCCAGCACCTGCTTGATCGTGCGCTCGCAGTGCTCGCAGCTGATGTCGGGAACGCTGAGGATCGCGCGTGCCATGTTCTGCTCCTTGCGTCCAAGATCTCCTCGCCGCCTTCCGCCGCAGTTCGCGCTCCCGCCGGTGGCAGGGGCGGCTCGCCCGCCACGCCGCGCGGCCCGGCGAGCGCCGCAGCCGAGGGAACGGTCACGAGCGACGCCACCACCGGGGGTGCGCCGGGGGTAGCCACCGCGTGCGGCGGCGCCTCGCGCGCCTTCGCCCAGGCCAGCGCCCCTAGGCCGATCGCCACCGCCAGCAGGGCGATGCCCACCAGGTAGCCCCACTCCAGCACCCGCGCCCGCAGCGGCGGGTGGACCAGCTCGTCGACGGAGGACGGGGGCGTGAACTGGCGCAGGCGCAGCGAGTTGGTCACTACGCTCACGCTCGACATCGCCATCGCCGCCGCTGCCAGCACCGGGTTCAGCAGCACCCCGAACAGCGGGAAGAGCACGCCCATGGCCACGGGGATGAGGACGACGTTGTAGGCGAAGGCCCAGAAGAGGTTCTGCCGGATGGTGCTGAGCGTGCGCCGCGCGAGCGCGATCGCGGTGACGACGCCGCGCAGGTCGTCGCCCACCAGGGTCACATCGCTGGCCTCCAGGGCCACGTCGGCGCCGGTGCCGATGGCGATGCCCAGATCGGCCTGCGCCAGCGCCGGCGCGTCGTTGACGCCATCGCCCACCATGGCCACCCGCTTCCCCTCGGCCTGCAGCTCGCGGATCTTCGCCACCTTCTGATCGGGCAGCACCCCCGCGAGCACCTGCTCGATCCCGACGGCGCGCGCGACAGCCTGCGCGGTGGTGGGGTTGTCGCCCGTCAGCATCCAGACCTCGAGCCCGAGCGCCCGGAGCTGCCGCACGGCCTCGGCGGCGGTGGGCTTCACGGTGTCCGCCACCGCCACCACGCCCACGGGGCGGAGCGGCTCGCCCGGCTCCCCGCAGGCGACGTACACGGGCGTCTTCCCCTGGCGCGCAAGAGCGTCGGCCGCCGCGACGAGCCCGTCGAGCGCGACCCCGCGACGCTCCAGCAGCGCCGCGCTGCCGAGGAGGAGCAGCCGGCCATCGACGGTGGCCTCGAGGCCCTGGCCGGGCAAGGCAGTGAAGCGCGCGACCGGCTGGAGCGCGAGCCCCCGCTCCTGGGCCCGCGCCACGATCGCCTCCCCGAGCGGGTGCTCGGAGCCGCGCTCGGCCGTGGCGGCGAGGCGCAGCACGTCGTCGGCGGTGAAGCCGTCCGCCGGGAGGATGTCCGTGACCGTGGGCTTGCCGTGGGTCAGCGTCCCGGTCTTGTCAAGCACGACCGTCTGGATCCGAGCCGCCATCTCGAGCGCCGCGCCGCTGCGGATCAGGACGCCGTACTCTGCCCCCTTGCCCGTCCCCACCATGATCGCGGTCGGCGTCGCTAGCCCCATCGCGCAGGGGCAGGCGATGATGAGCACCGCGATGAAGCTCGTCAGGGCGAAGGTGAGGCGCGGCTCCGGCCCCACCAGCAGCCAGAGCACGAACGTGAGCCCGGCCAGGCCAAGGACGGCGGGCACGAAGTAGGCCACGACGCGATCGGCGAGGCGCTGGATCGGCGCCTTCGAGCCCTGCGCCTCCTCGACCAGGCGCACGATCTGCGCCAGGGTTGTGTCGCGCCCCACCCGCGTGGCCCGGAAGACGAACGAGCCGGTCTTGTTCAGCGTGCCGCCGATGACCCCGTCGCCGGCGCGCTTCTCCACCGGCAGCGGCTCGCCGGTCAGCATCGACTCGTCGACGCTGGAGTAGCCCTCGACCACGACGCCATCGACGGCGATCCGCTCGCCCGGCCGGACCCGCAGGAGGTCGCCGACGCGCACCTGCTCGACCGGCACATCCACCTCGGCGCCGTCGAGCAGCACGCGGGCGGTCGGGGGCGCTAGCGCCAGCAGCTTCCGGATCGCCTCGGTGGCCTGGCCCTTCGCGCGCGCCTCCAGGTAGCGGCCGAGCAGGATGAGCGCGATGATGATGGTCGAGGTGTCATAGTAGACCTCGGCGGGCAGCCCCTGAGCATGGAGCCAGGGGCCGAAGAAGGTGACCGCTGCGGAGTAGCCGTAGGCCGCCGACGTGCCGAGGGCGACCAGCGTGCTCATGTTCGCCGTGCCGTGGCGGCCAGCCATCCAGGCCTCGCGGTAGAAGTCGCGCCCGGCCCAGAACTGGACGAGGGTGGCGAGCACGAACATGGGCAGGAGGAGGCTGGCGGGGGGAACGGGCAGCGGCAGGAACATCGCGGCCATGAGCAGCAGCCCCACGCCCAGACTCACGCCCGCCTTCAGGCGCAGCGCGCGGAGCGCCGCTGCGTCGGCGGCCGCGCTATCTGGCGCCGCAGCCGCGGGTTCCTCGGCCGGGCCCAGCGTGTAGCCCGCCCGCTCCACCGCGCGCTGCAGGTCCTGGTAGCGGACGCGCGTGGGGTCGAAGCGCACCCGCGCGCGCTCCGTCGCCAGGTTCACCTCGGCCGTGTAGACGCCCTCCACCCGTGCGAGCGCCCGCTCGACCCGCCGGACGCACGAGGCGCAGGTCATGCCCGCGACCGGGAAGGTCGCCTCCTGCACCGGCGTCTCCGCCACCCGCTCCTCAACCGCCATCGTCACGCTCCTGGGAGCCGGCACCGTCGGGGTCTCGCCGCGCCTCTCGCTCCTCGTCCTGGCCCGCGCGCCAGCGGCGCGCCACGCCATACAGCTCGACCAGCTCGGCCAGGACCGCCTCCTCCTGCCCCGCGCGGATCCCGCTCGGGACGCACCGCCGCAGGTGCTCGCTCACCAGCAGCGCCTCGAGGCGCTCCAGCGCTCGCTGGATGGCATACGTCTGGCGGAGCACGTCCACGCAGTAGGCCTCCGCCTCGACCATGCGGCGCACCCCCTGCAGGTGCCCCTCGATATAGGCCAGCCGCTTGAGCGCCTCGCGCCGTACCTGCTCGTCCATCGGTCGCTCCCGCCGCGGGCCGGGGTGCCCAGACCCCCCTACGGGGGGTTCAAGGGGGAGTATAGCATTCGGGGCGGTGGGTGCGTGGACCCCGTGCTCAGCTCCCGCCCCCCTCCGCCTGGCGCAGCCGCTCGATGCGCGCCAGCTGGGCGCGCAGCCAGGCCTCGAGGGGGATGATCGGCGGCACGTCTGGGCCGCGGCGGAACCGGCCGCTCGCCTCCAGGCGGGCGAACAGCGCGCGGTACTCGGCCTCCAGCCGGGCGAGATCCCAGCGCTCGGGCCGCTCGGCCAGGCTGCGGGTGAACGCCGCCACCGTCGCGACCAGGTCGGCCTGCGGCTCGAGCTGGAGGCCGAAGGCGTAGCAGGGGTCGTTCAGGAGGCGCTCGACATCGCGGGCCGTCCAGGGCCGGTCGCGGCCCGGCACGGTCTCGACCTGCAGCCAGGCCTCCAGCAGCGCCTCGACGAGGGGCCGCCAGGCGTCCTCCGGCCCCTCGGCCGGATACACGCCGCGGGCCTCCCAGCCGCCGGGCAGCGGTACCGCGACCGCCAGCGGGTAGGCCACCTCCTCGTCGCCCATCAGCTCCAGGAGCGCCAGGTCGGCGAAGCGCTCGGGGGTAAGCGTCTCCAGCCCGACCAGGCGCGTCTCGGCGGCCGCGGCCACCTCGGCCGGCGTGGCCGCGCCCCGACCGCCTTCCCACACGGTGGGGGCCAGCCGCGCGTACGCCGCGGCGAGCTGTGCGACGAACCGCGCGTGGGCGGCCGCCACCACCGCAGCGGGCCCGGCGAGCGCGTAGACATACGGCGTGACCGCGGCGTCGGCGGGTAGCTCCGCATCGTCCAGGCAGTCGAGCTCGGCCAGATCGAGCAGCAGCCGGGCAGCGCTGTGGGTGCGCGTGTCTACGGCGAACACCAGCAGCCGCCGGTCGTCCGGCGCCGCGTCTGGCCCGGCCGCCACGTCTACCCCCCGCACCACCCCGTAGATCAGCTCGTCCATCGCCCCACCCGCTAGCACGCCGCAGGCCCCTCCCGGGCCCACGGCAAGCCCCTCCGCAGCTGGCCCCTCCTAAGGCGCCGGCTGCCTACGGAGAGTATGCGCCCCCGCTGCCCTGCAGCACCATGCGCCCACGGCACGAGCGCGCCAGATCAGAAACGTGGCGGGCGCGCGCCCCGCGGGGCCAGGGCGGCTGCATCTCGGTTGAGAAGTGGTTGTGGCTCGTTGTGTGCCGCGCGCCCGCGGAGTAAGATAGAGCCCTATACCCGATGCGGCTGCAGGAAAGGAGGCTTCGATGGTCAGCTGGCGGATGAAGGGCCAGTACATCAAGAACTGTAGCTGCCTCGCGACGTGCCCCTGTGACACCATCGGTGTCCCTGCGCCGCATCGCTTCTGCGAGGGCGTTGTCGGGATGCACATCCAGGAAGGGCACTTCGACGGCGTGGACCTGAGCGGCCTGAACTGGGCCGCGCTCGCCCACTGGCCAGGCGCCCTGCACGAGGGCAACGGCACGCTGGAACTCTTCGTGGACGAGCGCGCCACCGAGGCGCAGCGCAACGCCCTCTTCACGCTCCTGAGCGGCCAAGCGGGCAATGCCCTGTTCGAGATCCTGGCGCAGATCGTCACCACCGTCCACGGCCCGCACTTCGTCCCGATCCACTTCACGTTCGACAAGGCGCGGCGGCGGGCGCAGCTCTCCATCCCTGGCTTTGCCGAGACGACCTCCGAGCCGCTCAGCATCCCGGCGACTGGCGAGGAGCAGCGGGTTATCGTCCAGATGCCCGGCGGCTTCGAGTACAAGGAGATGGAAGTGGCCCGGACGGGGCGCCTAGAGGCGACTGGGGCGATCCAGTTCAGCTGGCAGGGGACCCACAGCTCGCTCGCCGAGGTCGAGCACACCCACGAGGGGCTCATCGCCTGAGCCGGCCGGCGGGGCCGCTGCGCCGCCGGGGGCCGCGGCCCGGCCCCCACGCCGCCAGCCTGCGACGCGCGCCGCGCGGTAGGGATCAAGGCACCCGCATGGGCGCGGTGCCGAAGAGGAGACAGTGATGGCCGCGTACCCCATGCCCCGCGAGCGCACCCTGATCCTCGCGTCGCTCCTAGTTCTGGCGCTGGCGGGCTGGGCGCTGCTCCTCTGGCAGGCTGCAATGGGCGCTGAGCACCAGATGGGCCTGACAATGGGGCTGAGCGCCCCGCTGTTCCTGGCGACCTGGGTCGTGATGATGGTCGCGATGATGTTCCCCGCCGCCGCGCCTATGATCCTCGTCTTCGCGCGGATCTCTGCCGGCCGGCGGCAGCGCGGGCAGGCGTTCGTGCCCACCTGGGTGTTCGTCGGCGCCTATCTCCTGGTCTGGACGCTGTTTGGCGCGCTAGCGTATGGGCTCGCCACCGGCGCGCAGGCGCTCGCGGAGCACAGCGCGTGGGCGCCCTGGCTCCTGGAGCACGCGCCGCGCCTAGGGGGCGCCGTACTCGTGCTCGCGGGCCTGTACCAGCTCTCGCCGCTGAAGCGGGCCTGCCTAGCCCGCTGCCGGAGCCCGCTGGACTTCCTCCTTGGCTCCTGGCGCGATGGCTACGCCGGCGCCTTCCGCCTGGGGCTCGAGCACGGCGCCTACTGCCTCGGCTGCTGCTGGCTCCTGTTCGTGATCCTCTTCCCACTGGGGGTGATGAACGTCGCCGCCATGGCGCTGCTCACGCTGCTCATCTTCGCCGAGAAGTCGCTGCCGCTCGGTGAGCGGGTCAGCCAGCTCGCCGCTCTCGTCCTGATCGGCTACGGCGTGCTGGTCGTGCTCGTGCCCGCCGCCCTGCCCACGGCGCTGCCGCATGAGCCCGCGATGTAGCGCGGGGCCTCACGCCTCGCTGCCGATCACCGCGTCGATCGTGCCGCCGCCGTGCTCAGTGAGCAAGGCGACGAGCCCGCGGTGGATGGCGCGCGCGAACGCCGGCCCGCCGTAGACGAAGCCGGTGTAGGCCTGGACCAGGTCGGCCCCCGCGCAGAGCAGGGCCCAGACGTCCGCGGCCGTGAACACCCCGCCCACACCGACTAGCACCCAGTCCCGGGGCACGCTGCGGCGCAGCGCGCGGACCAGCGCGAGCGTGCGCGGGAGGAGCGGCCGCCCGCTGACGCCGCCCGGGCAGCGCCGGTTGGGATCGCGCAGCCCCTCGCGCTCGACCGTGGTGTTGCTCAGCACCAGCCCGCTCCAGCCGCCGCTGAGCGCCGCCGCCAGGGTGCGGTCGAGCTGGGCCGGCGTGAGGTCGGGGGAGAGCTTGAGCAGCAGCGGCTTGGGCCGCGCCCCAGGAGGGGTGAGCGCCCGCGCCCGCTCGGCCAGCGCCTGGCCCAGCTCGCCCAGCAGGCCCTCGGCATGGAGGTCGCGCAGCCCAGCCGTGTTGGGCGAGCTGATATTGGCGACGAAGTAGTCGCCGTAAGGGTACAGCAGCTCCAAGGCGCGGACGTAGTCCCGCCAGGCCTGCTCGATGGGGGTCTCTCGGTTCTTCCCGAGGTTCACCCCGATGGGCGCCCGCACGCCCCGGCCGCGCCAGTGGGCCAGGTGGCGGCTCACCTGCGCCGCGCCCGCGCTCGGGAAGCCCATGGCATTGATCAGCGCGTCGTCCGCCGGCAGGCGGAACACCCGCGGCCGGGGGTTGCCGGGCTGGGGCCGGGGCGTGACCGTCCCCACCTCCACATAGCTGAAGCCGAGAGCGAGGAGTGCGGGGACCGCTACGCCATCCTTGTCGAAGCCAGCGGCCAGCCCGAGCGGGCTGGCGAAGCGCAAGCCCAGCCGCTCGAGGGCCAGCGCCGGATGCGCACTAGCGAAGAGCGACGCGAGCGCGCGGCAGAGCCGTGGGGCGTGGCTCACCCGCGCTAGGAGAGCGAGCGCGAGCTCGTGCGCCCGCTCGGCCTCCAGCCGGGCGGCCAGTGGGAAGACGAGACGCCGGTAGAGTCCCGGCGCTAGCGGGCGCGGGGCGAGCGTCTCGCGTGCAGCAGTCTGGACCAGAGGCGCCTCCGACCGAGGAGGGCCTGGATGAACCAGCGTAGCGCCTTCGCAGGCCCTGCCTATAGCGTACTCGTTCCAGGGGGGCAGCTAGCAACGCCGGCGCGCAACCGTGTTGGAGCTGTAAGCCGCTGCCCCCCGTCCCGCCGGAGCGCGCCAGTTGACGAGAGCCGGCGCCGGGGCGCACAATGAGGCGCCTCGCCGCGCGGCCGCGTGGGGGCTCCGCCCGCCAGGCGGCATGCGCCCCGGCACTCACCTCGCTCGAGGGACCGTGAACATGTCCGAGCTACCCCGCGTCGCGCTGATCGTCACCGGCGGCACCATCGACTCGGTCGGCCGCGACCGGCTCGACCTGGCCTGGTACATCGAGGCCGGCAAGCGGCTCGAGGACGGCGAGCTGCTGGCGCGCGTTCCCGAGGTGCAGAGCATCGCACGGGTGGAAACGGTGCCGTTCCGCCGGCTGCCCAGCCACGCCCTCACCGCGAAGGACCTGCTCGACCTCAACCGTGCGATCCACGCGCTGTTCGAGAGCGACCGCGCGGACGGCGTTGTGATCACGCACGGCACGAACACGCTCGAGGAGACCGCCTACTTCCTCACGCTCACCCTCAAGACCGAGCGGCCTGTGGTGCTGGTGGGCGCGATGCGCCCCGCGTCCGGCCTCAGCGCCGACGGCTACCTCAACCTGCTCAACGCCGTCCGCGTGGCGGCCACGCCGGCGGCGCGGGGCCGCGGGGTGCTGGTAGTGCTGAACGACACGATCCTGAGCGCCCGCGATGCCACCAAGACCGCCACCTACCGGGTCCAGGCCTTCCAGGGCCGCGACCTCGGGCCGCTCGGCTACGCCGACGCCGACGGGCGGGTGGTCTTCTACCACGCCCCGACGCGCAAACACACCGTGCAGACCGAGTTCGACGTCCGCTCCCTCGACGACCTGCCGCGCGTCGACGTGGTCGTCTCCTATATTGGGGCCGACGGGGCGCTCATCGATGCCGCGGTGGCCGCGGGTGCCCAGGGGATCGTCAGCGCCGGCACAGGCGCCGGCCGCCCCACCCCGGCCGAGGAGGCGGCGCTGGCCCGCGCCCACGCGCAGGGGGTGGTGATCGTCCAGAGCAGCCGTGTCGGCTCGGGGCGCGTGGTGCGCAGCCCGGGGCTGCGGCAGCGCGGCTGGATCGCCGCCGACAACCTGCAGCCCTGGAAGGCGAAGATCCTGCTCGCGCTGGGCCTGACCGTGACGCGCGACCCGGACCAGCTCCAGCGCATGTTCGAGGAGTACTGAGCGCCCACGCCCTCCCGGCCGGGAAGCGCCTGGCCCCTCGCGCTAGGAGGGGCCAGGCGCCCCTGCACACGACCGCCGGCCGCCCGTGCGGAGCAGAGCGGCGGGGCAGCGAGGCGCGCTGCGCTAGACCGCGACCGCCGTGGGCTGCCGGACGGGCCGCACCATGCGCCCACGGGGCTCGCCGACCACCTTGCCCTCGCGCATGACGAGCTGCCCCTTCACCATGGTCATCACCGGCATGCCCTTGCCCTTCCAGCCGTGGAACGGCGTGACCTTGTTCTTGCTGTGGAGCTGGAACCGGTCGATCTCCCAGGGCTGCTCGAGGTCGACGAAGGTCAGGTCGGCGTCGGCGCCCACCTGGATGGCCCCCTTCTGCGGGTAGACCTGCCAGACGTGCGCGGGGTTCCAGGAGGTCAGCTCCACGTACTTGTTGAGCGACATCTTGCCCTTGTTCACGAACTCACTCAGGCAGATGCGCGGCGCGATCTCTACGCCCACGAAGCCGGAGATGGCCTCCCACACATTCTTCGGCGCCTTCTCCTCCTCGGTGTGCGGCGAGTGGTCGGTGGCGATCATGTCGATGCGGCCATCCAGCAGGCCGGCGAGCAGGCGCTCGCGGTGCTCCCCCCCCCGCACCGGCGGGTTCATCCGCACGTGGTTCCACACGCGGTCGTAGTACTCGTCGTCCAGAAGCAGGTAGTGTGGGCCGGTCTCCGCCGTGATGTCTACCCCCGAGCGCTTGGCCGCGGCGATGACGTCCATCCCGTCGCCCGAGCTGAGGTGGAAGATGTGAAGCTTCGCGCCGTTGTAGCGCGCCATCGTGACCACCCGGGTAATGGACTCCACCTCAGAGATGATGGGGCGCGAGTCCCGGTGGGCCCGGGGATCGGTGCGCCCCATGGCCTTGAGCTTGCGGATGTTGTGCTGGAGGATCTGGTCATTCTCGGCGTGGAAGCCCGTGCGCAGGCCTGTGCGCTCAGCCACCAGCGCCAGGGAGTCGAAGAGCTGTCCGTCGTCGGGCGCCGGGATGTTGCCGATGGTCTCGCCCATGAACACCTTGTAGCCCACCACGCCCGCCTCGGCCATGGGGATGAGCTGGTCGTAGTTGTCCTGGCTGATGAGCCCGATGATGCCGAAATCGACGAACGACTGCGACTCGGCGATCTCCTGCTTGATGCGCACCTGCTCCGCGTCGTGCGTCGGGGGACGCGTGTTCGGCATGTCGCACACGAAGGTGACCCCGCCACAGATCGCGGCCGTGGAGCCCGTGGTCCAGTCCTCCTTGTAGTCGAGCCCCGGCTGGCGGAAGTGGACGTGGCAGTCCATGATGCCGGGGAGGATGTACAGCCCCTGGGCGTCGAGCGTCTCGGCCGCCTCGGGGAGGAACTCCTCCTTCTCGATGGCGACGAACTTGCCGTCCTTGATTGCGATGCCCACGCCCTCGTAGGTAGCGGTGTGCGTGACGATCTTGCCGTTCTTGATCACCAGGTCGACCTTCGCCATGGCCCTCTCCTGCCTCTGAGCTGCGCGACGCGCGGCGGGCGAGACCGTACCCGGCGTCGCGGAAATGCATCTCCAAGCATAGCAGGTTTCTCCCGTGCGTTACCGCGGGGCGGCCACCGTGAATACCACGTCGGCGAGCTCGGGCGCCGCATCCCGCAGCGCGCGCAGCACCAGGGGGCGCAGCCGCTGCTGGAGCCAGTCGCGCACGAAGCCGCTCGGCGCGGCCACCACGAGCACCGGGCCGCGCCGGCCGAGCGGCCGCGTCTCTGCCAGCCAGGTCTCGAAGTTGGCCGGCGTCATCTGCTGCCGGAGCTGGGCCAGCACCGCAGCCCAGAGCCTCACCTCCTCCCCGCCCGCAGGACCGGGCGCGTCGGCTAGCGGCAGGCCCGGCAGCCGGGCAGCTTGCACAAGCTGCCCGGCTGCCGGCTGTTTGGTTGTCCGGTCCGGTGGTTGTGGGTGGCCGGACGCCACAGGGGGAGGGGGAGCACTCCCACCA
>Ga0070739_10007166_pt1 | contig 11952 bp, 15 predicted proteins | sample Coa_R1_7_FD_66445 | JGI IMG/M metagenome (GOLD analysis project Ga0070739, IMG submission 66445) | Surface soil microbial communities from Centralia Pennsylvania, which are recovering from an underground coalmine fire - Coalmine... | ecosystem: Environmental > Terrestrial > Soil > Unclassified ... | reverse complement strand
GCGCTAGGTTCCGTAGCTTTGGATCAACGAGCCGGCGACCAGACTCCAGCCGTCGACCAATACGAAGAAGATGAGCTTGAACGGCAGCGAGACCACGACCGGCGGCAGCATCATCATGCCCATCGACATCAGCACCGAAGCGACGACGAGGTCGATGATCAGGAACGGCAGGAACAGCAGGAAACCGATCTCGAAGGCGCGTTTGAGCTCGGAGATCATGAAGGCGGGAATGAGCACGCGCAGCGACAGATCCTCGGGCTTGGCGGGGGCCGCCTCGTGCGCCATGTCGACGAAAAGCTTCAGGTCCTTCTCGCGCACGTTCTTTTCCATGAACGCGCGCAGCGGCTGCGAGCCGCGCTCGAAGGCCTGTTCGGCCGTGATCTCGTTGGCCACCAGCGGCCGCACGCCGGCGTCATAGGCCTTCTGCAGCGCCGGTCCCATGACGAAGGCGGTCAGGAACAATGCAAGCGAGATGATCACGGCGTTCGGCGGTGCGGTCGCGGTGCCGAGGGCGGTCCGCAGCAGCGACAGCACGACGACGATTCGGGTGAACGACGTCATCATCACCAGGATCGAGGGCGCGAGCGAGAGCACCGTGAGCAGCGCGATGAGCTGGATGACGCGCTCGGTCAGCCCGCTGCCCTGCGGGAAGTTCACGCTGATTTCCTGCGCGCCGGCCGCGCCGGCCAGCGCCACGGTGAGCCCCGCTACTCCGGCCGCCACCGCCCACGGGCGGACGCGGCGGCCGGACCGGCCCGTCACGATTTTCCAAGCGGACGGCCGAGCAAGCTGGCCATCTCCTCTTCCAGATTGTCGAGCAGTGCCTTGCCGGTTCCGGGTTTCGGCTCCGATTTCGGCTCGACGACAGGCTCCGCCTTCGCGTCGAGCTTCGGCTCGGGCTTGCTCTCCGCTTTCGGCTCGATCTTGGGGTCGGGACGCAGGTCGAAGTGCGGCTCGGCGCGCGGCTTGAGCTCGCGCGGAAGGCCCCGCGCCTCCGCAGCAGATTTCGCCGCCGGCGGCACGGCAAGCGCGTCGGTCACCGGTGGACGCGGCTCCGCCGCCGCGCCGCGCCGCAGCGCGGCCTCGAGCTGCTGGGCCATCTCGGCGAGATTCTGGTCGGCCTGAGCGGCGGACGCCGGCGCCGCCGGCACCGGTTCGATCCGCGGCGCGCCGGAAGCGGGCGCCGGCCGCTTGCCTGCGAGATCGACGGAAGGGTGTCCGAGATTGTCCGCCGGCCGCGGACGCGCGCCGGGTTCGGGCGGAAGCCAGGGCTCGTCGCCCGCGCCGGCGCGCAGCGGACGGCTCGCCGGCACCGCCGGCGCAACCGGCGGCGTCTCGGTCAAGGGCTGCAGCGGCCAGGCATTGTCCGCGGCGGCCGGTCTTGCGGCGGCCTCGGGCGCCGGCACGCGCGCCGGCAAGGGCTCGCGTGCGGGAACGGCACGCACGATATTGGCCTCGATCACGACGTCGGACGGGCCGCCGATCATCAGCAGGTGTTCGATATTGTCGCGGCGGATCAGCACCAGTCGCCGCCGACCGTCGACGTTGGCCGCGTCGATGACGGCAAGACGCGGCTGCCGCCCCCGCGTCGAGCCGCCGAGCCGGCTGGCGCCGAAACGACGCACCAGCCATGCGGTGAGCCCGATCAATGCCAGCACCACCACGAAGGCGATGATAAACTTAACCGGCTGCGACAGTTGCGAGCCGAAGACATCAAACATGCATGCTCTCCATGGTCCGTGCCGGGGTCGGCCGGACGGGAATCGCCTGAATGGTTAATTCCCTAGGCACTATTTGCCGCCCCGTTCGCTAACAGATTGTTAATAGGACAAAGCGGCGTTTCTGGGGAACCTTATTTTTTCGCCCTTTGCGGGGCGCGGCCGCGTCCCGCCGCGCGGCGCGACCGCGCATTTACCCGCCATTAACCATAAGCCCGGCAAAGTCTGCCGGGTGCGGCATGCACTGGGCCGAGGGACGCGATGGGCCTTGTCGATATTCCGATTGTCGCGATGCTGCGCACGCGACTCCAGTGGGCGCAGGAGCGCCAGCGCGTGCTCGCCGAAAATGTGGCCAATGCGGATACGCCCGGCTTCCGCCCGCACGATCTCACGCAACCGGACTTCGACCCCGTCGCGCGGCCAGCGCCCGTCGGTCCCGCGCAGGTGTCGCTTGCGGTGACCGACGCGGGTCATATCGGCGGCGGCATGAGCGGCACCACGCTGTTCCGCACCACGCGCGCGGGCGGCTACGAGATCCACCCAACGGGCAATGCGGTCAGTCTCGAGGACGAGATGATGAAGGTGGCCGCCAATGCCTTGGATTACCAGGCGGTGAGCGCGCTCTACACGCAGAGTCTCAACCTGCTCAAGACCGCGCTGGGCAAGAAATAAGGAGGCCTCCGCATGGATTTCTTCCGCACATTGGCGATCGCGGCTTCCGGGCTGCGCGCGCAATCGGGCCGCATGCGCATCATCTCGGAGAACATCGCCAACGCCGACTCGACGTCGACGCAGCCGGGCGCCGATCCCTATCGGCGAAAGATTCCCGTCTTCGAGACCGAGGTCGACCGCGCGCTCAACGTGCAGCTCGTGGAGCTCGGCAAGGTGCAGCTCGATCCTTCCGATTTTCACATCAAGTACGAACCGGGTCATCCCGCCGCCGACAAGAACGGCAACGTCAAATATCCCAACGTCAATCCGCTGGTCGAGATGACGGACATGCGCGAGGCGCAACGTTCCTATGAGGCCAACGTCAACGTCATCACCACCACGCGCCGCATGATCCAGCGCACGATCGACATTCTCAAGGCTTGAGGGGACGCATCATGGCCACTCCGCTTGTCGCCGCCAATGCCTATGCCGCCGCCGCGCGCTTGGCGGCGAACGCGCCCGGCGCCGTCTCGCCGGCGGCAGGCACGAGCGCGAATGACGCCACGAGTTTCGCCGCGCTGCTCAAGGAGGCGATCGGCACCGTCGCCGACATGGGCCACAAGGCCGATGCGAAGTCCCGCGATCTCGTCAACGGAAGGGGAAACATGGTGGACGTCGTGACGGCGGTGGCAGAGGCCGAGGTTGCGATCGACGCGGTGGTGGCGGTGCGCGACAAGGTGATCGCGGCCTACGACGAAATCATGAAAATGCCGATCTAGTTCCATGACGGGATCCGAAGTTCTCGACGTCGCGCGCGAGGCGATTTTCACCCTAATCGTCGTATCCGCCCCCGTCATGCTGGTGGGCCTTGCGGTCGGCGTGGCTATTTCGCTGCTGCAGGCGCTGACGCAGATCCAGGAAATGACCATCGCCTTCGTGCCGAAGATTCTCGCCATCTTCCTGTCGCTGCTGATCGCGCTTCCCTTCATGGCCGAGAAGCTCAACACGGAAATGCTGCGCATCGCCGCTCGCATTGCCGGGGGCGGATAGGCGGCGGAAGATTCGTGGCGGGTGGTTTCCGTCATCCGCGTCTTTGTTTGTTGGATGTAACGGGTGAAGGCCGGCACACCGCGGGGTCAGGCTCCGGGGGATCACGAACGCGGCATGAAAATCGACGTTTCATTTCTGCCAGCCTTGGCGGTTGCATTTCTTCTCGCCTTTGCGCGCATCGGCACCATGGTCATGCTGGTGCCAGGCCTGGGCGAGCAGACGCTGCCCGCGCGCGTGCGGCTCGCCATCGCCCTCGTTCTGACGATCATTCTCCTCCCCGCACACCAGCAGGCTTACCGCGTCGACATGCAGGCGCTTGCGCCCGTGCTGGCGCTCCTGTTCCAGGAGATCATCATCGGCGCGGTGCTTGGGCTGACGGCGCGGCTCGCAATGTCGGCCCTGCAGATCGCGGGCACGATCGTGGCGCAGCAGCTCGGTTTCGGCTTCGTCACCGCCGTTGACCCGACGCAGAACCAGCAGGGCGTTCTGATCGGCAATTTTCTCACCGTGCTCGGCGTGACGCTGATCTTCGCCACCGACCTGCACTATCCCGTCATCGCCGCGCTCAGCGACAGCTACAACATCTTTCGTCCCGGCGAGATGCCGTTTTCGGGCGACGTCGCCCGGCATATCACGCAGGTGGTCACGAGTGCCTTTCGCATCGGCGTCCAGCTCGCCGCGCCGTTCCTGGCATTCGGTCTGCTGTTCAATCTCGGCCTCGGTATTTTGTCGCGGCTGATGCCGCAGATGCAGGTGTTCTTCGTCGGTCTGCCCCTGTCCATCCTGCTGGGCCTGCTGCTCCTGCTTTTGGTGCTCGGCGCGATGATGGGCACCTTCACCGATTATATGCAGGCCGTGCTCGGCCGACTCGCCGCAGGGTGAGCTCATGGCCGAAGAACCGGATGATAGCGAGAAGACGGAAGATCCGACGCACAAGCGTCTCGAGGAGGCGCTCAAGCGCGGCGACGTGGTCAAGAGCCAGGAGGTCAATACCTGGTTCGTGATCGCCGGCGCCGCGTTGGTTCTCGTCGCGTTTTCCGGCGGCGCAAGCACCAGCCTCACCGCCACGATGCGCGGCTTGATTGCCAATTCCTACGACATCCGCGTCGACGCGCCGGCGCTGCCGAACCTGTTCCAGAAGATCGGTATCGAACTCCTCGCCGCGCTCGCGATCCCATTCCTGCTGCTGATGCTTGCGGCTCTTGCCGGCAATCTGATCCAGCACAGGCTCGTATGGTCCTATGATGCGCTCACTCCCAAGCTCGCGAAAATTTCGCCCGCCGCCGGTCTGCGGCGGCTGTTTTCGGCGCAGGCGCTCGTGAATTTCGCCAAAGGCATTGCCAAGCTCGTCGTCGTCGGTGCCGTGCTCACGGCGCTCATGTGGCCGGAGCGTGCGCGCATCGTTGCGCTCGCGCGCGAGGATCCCGCGGCGATCCTTCCGCTCAGCCGGTCGCTCGCGCTCAAGCTCGTGGGCGCGGTCGTCGCCATGCTGGCCGTGGTTGCCGCCGCGGACTATCTCTTTCAATACCGCCGCTGGTACGAGCGGCAGAAGATGTCCCTGCGCGAGTTGAAGGAGGAGTTCAAGCAGACCGAGGGCGATCCCACCATCAAGGGCAAAATGAAGCAGGTCCGCGCGACCCGCATGCGCAAACGCATGATTGCGTCCGTGCCGAAGGCGACCGTGGTGATCACCAACCCGACGCATTATGCGGTCGCGCTGCAATATGAACGCGGGATGGAAGCGCCGGTCTGCGTCGCCAAGGGGGTCGACGCGCTGGCGCGGAAGATCCGCGAGGTGGCGGAGGAACATTCCGTCCCGCTCGTCGAGAATCCGCCGCTCGCCCGGGCGCTGCACGCGGCGGTGGAAGTCGACCAGGCCATCCCGCCGGAACACTACAAGGCCGTGGCCGAGGTGATCGGCTACGTGATGCGGCTGCGCCGGGCGGTGACGCGCAATTAAGGCGGGATTACTCTTGGATCGGCCCTTGCTCCCCGCAACGGCTTCGGGCACTTGGGAAAGCGGCCGCGGAGCGGGCCGCGGGTCTCGACCGTCGATGGCAGGTGAGGATCGCATCAGGCCGGCAACGGCAACGGTGGGCGGCGAGCAGCCGCGGCGTGCGGCTTTCGACAAAAGCCAGGTCATGCCGCGCCGCGGTTCGCTCGGGGGTGTGCTGATCATCGCGCTGGGATTGGTCGCGGCCCTCGCTCTCATCTATGTGGATCGCGCGCATGCCGGGATTTACATCCTGGCGCTGCTCGCCGGTCTCGGCAGCATCGGGGTGCTGGCGCTGTTTGCCCTTGCCGCCGGCCTCCTGCGCTGGTCCGGCCGCAGCCCCCCGCATCCGCTGCTCAAGAGCGTGGTCGACGGCGCCTTCGACGCGATCGCTGTCACCGACCAGAAGGGTCGTATCTTCTATGCCAATGCCGCCTATCTCGATCTGATTGGCGCGGCCGACGCCAATGACGCGCGTCCCATCGAACGGGTCTTCATCGGCGACCCGGACGTGTCGGAGGCGATCTACCGCCTGCTGCAGGCCGCGCGCGAGCGGCGTCGTCTCCAGGAAGAGGTGCGGATCGCCGGCCGGCCGGGCGAAAGGGGCCGCTGGCTGCGCCTGCGTGTGCGTCCGCTCGGGGAGGGGGCGCAGGAGGCGGGGATGACGGTATGGTCGATCGCCGACGTGACCCGCGAACGCGAGCGGCAGGAAAATGCCTTTCTGGAACTCCAATATGCCATCGACTATCTCGATCATGCGCCGGCCGGTTTCTTCTCGGTGGATGCCAAGGGCGAGATCGTCTATCTCAATGCCACGCTCGCGGAATGGCTCGGCCACGATCTGGCGCAGATCGGACTCAATCCGCTTGCGCTCAGCGACATCGTGGCCGGCGAAGGTGCCGCTCTCATCGCCACGCGCAATGCCGCGCCGGGCGAGGTGAAGACCGAGATCATCGATCTCGACCTGCGCACGCGCACGGGCAAACCGCTGCCCGCTCGGCTCTATCACAAGGTGGCCTACGGGGCCGACGGAACTCCCGGCCCCTCGCGCACCCTGGTGCTCCATCGCGCGCGCGACCGCGACGGGTCCGACCGCACGGCCGAGGTGCGCTTCATGCGCTTCTTCCAGCATACGCCGATGGCGATCGCCACCGTCGACAGGAGCGGACGAATCGCGCGCAGCAATGCGCGTTTTGCATCCGCTTTCGAGCGCCTGCTGAGCGAGGACCGATCCATTCTGTCGGTCGTCTCGGAACGCGACCGGCCGCTGCTCGAGGCGGCGATCGCGAAGGCGGCGGAAGGGCACGGCGACATCGCGCCGGTCGAAGCCGAGCTTGCGCGCGACGATCGCTGGGCGACGTTCTTCGTGTCGGCCGTCGACGAGGAGGAACGCGACGGCGAGGCGGCGATCGTCTATGCGCTGGAGACGACGGCGCAGCGCTCGCTCGAGCTCAGGGTCCAGCAGCAGCAGAAGATGGAGGCTGTCGGTCAACTCGCCGGAGGCATCGCGCATGATTTCAACAATGTGCTTTCCGCCATCATGATGGCGACGGATTTCCTGCTCAACGCGCACAGGCCGACGGACCCGTCCTTCAAGGACATCATGCAGATCAAGCAGAATGCCAACCGCGCCGCGGCGCTGGTCCGGCAGCTGCTCGCCTTCTCGCGCAAACAGACGCTGCGGCCGCAGGTGCTCGATCTCGGCGAGGTGTTGAGCGACATCGGAATGCTGCTCAAGCGCCTGATCGGAGAGAAGGTCACGCTCGAGATTGTTCACGGTCGCGATCTCTGGCCGGTCAAGGCGGATCTCTCGCAGTTCGAGCAGGTGATCGTCAATCTCGCTGTCAATGCGCGGGATGCCATGCCCGACGGCGGCAAGCTCACGGTGCGCACCGCCAACGTGCCGGCGGAGGAAAGTGCCCGGCTCGGCCACAAGGGGCTGCCGAGCGCCGATTTCGTCCTGGTCGAGGTGAGCGACACGGGGGTCGGCATCCCGCCGGAGATCATCGACAAGATTTTCGAGCCATTCTTCTCGACCAAGGAGGTGGGCAAGGGGACCGGGCTCGGTCTGTCGACCGTCTACGGCATCGTCAAGCAGACGGGCGGATTCGTCTATGCCGATTCCAGACCGGGCGCGACCGTGTTCCGCGTCTTCCTGCCGCGTCATCAACCGGCCGCGGAAAAACAGGGCGGAGAACCGCCGGCGCTGGCGCAGGCCCTTTCGGCGGCCGAACAGGCAGCGCGGATGGTGACCGATCTTACCGGCGAAGGAACGATCCTGCTCGTCGAAGACGAGGAGGGTCTGCGCGCGCTCAACGCGCGCGGCCTGGCGTCGCGCGGGTACACCGTGCTCCAGGCGAGCAATGGGGCCGAGGCGATCGAGGTGCTCGACAAGCACGGCCATGTCGACCTGGTCGTCTCCGACGTGGTGATGCCGGAAATGGACGGACCGACCCTGCTGCGCGAACTTCGCCGGCGCGATCCGCAGGTGAAGGTCATATTCGTATCGGGCTACGCGGAAGAGGCTTTCGCGAAGAATCTTCCGAGCGACGAGCAATATGCCTTCCTTGCGAAACCCTTCACGCTCAAGCAGCTCGTGGCGGCGGTCAAGCAGACCATGTCGTGACGGCGGGTGCAACGTGCGGGGTCGACCGCGGCCCGGACCGCCGCGAAACGACGAGATCGTGACCATCGATCGAGACGCGGTTCACGCCGCGGCGCTCGTGTGTTCCGTCGTCGCGGCTCGCGGCCGCTTTTGTGTCGAGGCATATTCCCCCGCGGTCGGGATCGTTCACAAACCGTTAATTCGCGGTCCCCGCCGACACAGCGGACACAAATGCGGCATGCCAACGGAAATTTCGTGAACGATATCAGGGCGCGCAGAGCGGCCGCGCAGGAATTCGTTGACCGGGAGGACAAATCGGTCTATTGGCGCGTCCGCAACCTGGTTTTCGGTTCACTGCCACGCTCCCGGCTTTGGGACAGCGACTAGAAGTGATCTCCCAAAACTCGGATTGTTGCCGCCGGCGCGATGTCCGCGCAGGCGATCAACGAAAGGCGTGAAAGGACCTCAAGATGCCTGTCGGGACTGTAAAGTTCTTCAACACTCAGAAGGGTTACGGCTTCATCCGCCCGGATGACGGCTCCAAGGACGTGTTCGTCCATATCACCGCGGTCGAGCGCGCGGGCATGCGTTCGCTCGCCGAAGGGCAGAAGGTGAGCTACGATATCATCACCGAACGCGGCAAGCAGGCCGCCGGCAACTTGCAGCCGGCCTGATCGTTCGAACAGGACAATGCGGCGAGAGCCCGGCGGCAACGCCGGGCTTTTCGTATATCATCGCGACGTCATCGCATTGGGGGAGAACGACGATGGACATATTCGCATGCGGATCGCGCCCCTCGCGCAAGATGGGCGCGCCGAGTTTCACCGGGACCGTCTGGCAGGATCCCATCATCCAGGCGCCCGACCCGGCGCGGCTGCGCTCGGCCTGGGTCCGCTTCGAGCCGGGCGCGCGCACGGCCTGGCACACGCATCCGCTCGGCCAGACGCTGCACGTCACGTCGGGCGTCGGCAGGGTCCAGACCTGGGGCGGGCCGATCCGCGAGATCCGCGCCGGCGACACGGTGTGGATCGCGCCCGGCGAGAAGCATTGGCACGGCGCGGCGCCCGACCATGCGATGGAACACATCGCCATGCAGGAGCATCAGGGCGGCGAGCATGTGACCTGGCTCGAGCCGGTCACCGACGCCCAATATGCGGGCCAGGCCTGACCGGCAGGCTGCGGGGGATCTGGGCGATGCGCTACCAGCTCTATTATTGGCCGAAGATCCAGGGTCGCGGCGAGTTCGTGCGCCTTGCGCTCGAAGACGCCGGCGCGGCCTATGACGACGTCGCGCGTCGGCCCGGCGGCGTCGAGCGCATGATGGCGATGATGCAGGGAGCGCGCGACAAGCGCCCGCCCTTCGCTCCGCCTTTCCTGAAAGCGGGCCGGCTCGTGATCGCGCACACCGCGGAAATCCTGTTTTATCTCGGAACGCGTCTGAGGCTTGCACCACGCGCGGAGGCGGACCGGCTCTGGCTGCATCAGTTGCAGCTCACGGTCACCGACTTCCTCAAGGAGATCCACGACACGCATCATCCGCTCGGCGGCGAGTTCTATTACGAGGACGCGAAAGCGGAAGCCAAGCGCTACGCGGAGAATTTCCGGAACAACCGTCTGCCGAAATATCTCGGCTATTTCGAGCGCGTGGTCGCGAACAGCGCCGGCCCCTTCGTGCTCGGGCGCAGGACAAGCTATGTCGATTTGTCGCTGTTCCAGTTGGTGGAAGGCCTGCGCTATGCGTTTCCGAAGGCGATGCGTCGCGCCGAGCGCGGCACGCCGCGCCTCGTCGAGGTCCACGACCGCGTGGCGGACCGCGAACGCATCAAGCGATATCTTGCCTCGCCGCGGCGAATCGCCTTCAACGAGATGGGCATCTTCCGCCGCTACCCGGAGCTCGACGGCTAGCGAGGAAATGATGGAGGAAGGCGCCGCCCCGCCATGAAGAGCCCATGCGGCATGACGCGCGGCTTAGCTGCCGTCATGGCGGTGCCCCCGCCTCGCGGCGGGCGACTCGCGGCACAACCGCCCCTCCGTCATTGCGAGCGCGAGCGAAGCGAGCGCGAAGCAATCCAGAACCGGCAGGGCCACACGGTACGCCTCCCGCACAGGATTCCCGGCACCGCCCGCCTGGATTGCTTCGGCGGCTTCGCCGCCTCGCAATGACGGTCGTTGGTCCTCCGTCATTGCGAGCCCGCGCGACAATTGTTCCCCCGTCATTGCGAGCGCGAGCGAAGCGAGCGCGAAGCAATCCAGAATTGGGCGCGGCCACGCGGTACGCCTCCCGCCCATCACTTGCGGCGCAGCCCGCCTGGATTGCTTCGGCGGCTTCGCCGCCTCGCAATGACGGTGGACATGGCGGTGCCCCCGCCTCGCGCGTGACTCGCGGCGCGGCCGGCCCGGATTGCTTCGGCGGCTGCGCCGCCTCGCAATGACGGGGGAAGGCGCGGCCCCGCCACGACGACGAGGCGCAATGACGGATGCCAATGCGCCGCGACGGGACCGATTCCATCCGATCGCGACCGGCGCGCGGAAGCGGACCTCGGCCTGCGTTCATCCTTGCGCGGGCAGGGTCCTGCCCGCGACGGTCACCGGCTTGGCCGAGATCAGCGCGAAGGCGATGACGCAGGGCTCGGTGCCGTTGTTCACCCAGTTGTGGATGGTGCCGCGCTGGACCAGGACGTCCCCCGCCTTCAGGTGCACGGTTTCGCGGTCGAGCACCATGTCGATCTCGCCGGCCATCACCACGGCGTAATCGATCGAATCGGTCCGGTGGTTGCGGGGGGCTACGCCTGGCGCGAAGCTCACGATGCGAAACACGGAGCCGCCCGGGATGGTGGTGCCGATCGGCTTGCCCGAGGGATCCTCGTTGCCGTCGTTGTTCGCCGGCAGCGTGTCCGTCGACCAGATGACGCTGTAATGGGCGCCGGGCCGGTGCGAAAACACGTTCGTGACCTTCTCGTCGATGATGACGCAGGCGCGACCCTGCGCGTCATGACCGGTGACGACGCGGCGAACATCGATGCTCATGAGCTGTTCCTCCTTGCTTCGTTCATTCGGCCCTGCTGCGCCCGGCCCGTTGCCTGCCGCGCTCGTGCCAGAGCAGAAACAGCCCCGATCCAACCACCACGACCGAGCCGGCGAGCAGGCTCGGGCTCGGCACGTCGCCCCAGACCAGGAAGCCGAGCAGCAATGCCCATACCAGCGTGAAATAGTAGAACGGCCCGACCGCAGCGGGCGGCGCAAGCGACAGCGCCCGCGTCCAGGAATATTGCCCGAGGCCGTTGAACAGGCCGTTGACCAGGAGCAGCGCGAGATCGCCACCCGCGGGCACGATGACGCCTGCCGCGGGCAAAGCGGCGGCAAAAAAAAGCGTGAGCAGCACCATCTGGTACATGGTGAGGGTCTCCGCCGATTCGGTCGCGCTCATGCCGCGGACCGCGGCCGTGACGCTGCCGAACATCACCGCATTGGCGAGCGCCAGCAGCGCGCCGAGACGGAAACTGTCGGCGCCGGGCGCCGCGATCAGCAGCACGCCGCAGAAGCCGACGGCGAGCGCCGCGCCGCGAGCGAGGCCGACCTTCTCCTTGAGCCAGATCGCTGCGAAGAGGGTGGCGAACAGCGGCGCCGAGAAGTTGATCGCGACCGCGCCCGCGAGCGGCATCAGGCCGAGCGCGATCACGATGAGGCTTTGCGCGGCGGCCTGGGTCAGGTTGCGTCCGATATGGTCGCGCAGGCGGCGGGTACGGAACACCCCGAGCCCGCGTCGCGGCAGGATGAGCAGGGCGCAGATAAAGAGCGAACCGACCGCGCGGAAGAACAGCACTTCGGCGAAGGAGAAGCGCGCGATCTGCCATTTCGAAATCGCCGTCGACAGCGCGAAGGCGACCGTTGCCGCCAGCATGAAGGCGATGCCGAGCGGGACCCGGTCGTGACGC